>Ga0194126_10003781_pt1 | contig 23587 bp, 20 predicted proteins | sample TA2KigC150mmetaG_FD_148641 | JGI IMG/M metagenome (GOLD analysis project Ga0194126, IMG submission 148641) | Freshwater microbial communities from Lake Tanganyika, Tanzania - TA2015035 Kigoma Deep Cast 150m | ecosystem: Environmental > Aquatic > Freshwater > Lake | place: Tanzania: Lake... | reverse complement strand
TTTCGCCAGACTTCGTTGCTTGCTCCTTACAGATCCACTTCGGGATATGCTCGTCGCTCGCGCCTCGTCTGGCCGAAAAATCCCTTGCCGCGAACGTGAGCGTATTTATGAAATGGACCACTTAGAGGGTGTTAGGTAATTCGTTGTAAATAACGATTGGTCAGTTTGTTAAGATCTAAAAAATGGAGTTGTTCGAATGAGATGGACGCAAGCAGTTTTGCAGGGTAGGCCTTTGCGACATGGATTCCCAACTTCCCGCGACTGGTACGGCCGAGTTATTGGCCGAGTTATCTGGACACATTCCCGATGCGTTTATCAACGAACTGATGCCCCACAGCCGCGGACGCGGACGCCGAGCGCGACTGACGGCCGCCCAATTATACCGCGTGCATCTACTGAGTTTGCTAACTCCAGCGCACGCCTTCAATTTGCTGGTCAAGCTGCTGGACGAGCAACGGGCTTGGCGACGCTTCGCCCATTTGTCCAACCGCCAGCAGGTTCCGGACGTTTGGATGTTGCACCAGTTTCGGGTCAGTTTCGGAGTCAGCGGGCTGCGCCTAGTCAACGAGCATTTGCTGGAGCCGCTCCTGCCGCAAGCTGGAGGACCGAGGATGAGTTTGGCCCTGATCGATGCGACCGATTTAGAGGCGGCCAGTTCCGGGCACAAAAAAAGAGCACCGGTGAATATTCGGCCCAGCGCGCCGCTTTGGGAGCTCGGACCCTCAAAAGCGGGCAGAGTCGTTTCTTTGTCGGCTACAAGAAACACACCTTTCGCTTGTGGCTCTCGCGTTACGAACGAGGCGTGTTGTTGGTCCCGGTGGTCAGTTGGGTCGCGCCGGCCAACTGGAGCGAAGGGGTCTTCTTGCGGCCCAGCGTGGTGCGTTGCTGGCAGCAGTGGCACTGGCGGCCCGATGTGATCGTGGCGGATATGGGCTACATCGCTGCCGCCACCAAACGGCAGTTGCGCGAGCGGTGGCAGGTGGCGGTGATTACGCAACTCAAAGAGGGGATGAATTTGGTGGCACCCTTTGTCAGCCCGACCCGAGCGGCCTGTCCGCAAGGCCAGCCGTTGAGTTGGCTGGGTTACGAACCTGGGGATCAACTGCACTGGTTCGGCGTAACGCAAGCTCAACCGTTGTGCACATGGTGCTGGCAAGCGGCGGACTGCCCTCGACAATTTAGCTTCCGCCCTGACGAGCACGAGACCTTGCTGGGACTCTTGCCGATGAACACCACCACGGTGCAACGGCTCTTGCAGCAAGTCCGGCCTTGGATCGAGCCGGCGCAGTCCTACGAAAAAAATCAACTGGGCTTGAACCAAGTATTTTTCAACAGTCTGCATTTGGCTTGGACGATGTCGTTGCTGGCTGATGCGGTCGTGCTGTTGCGAGCGCGAGCTTTGCTCAGCCGGCCACTGGCGACACTGCCCGTCTACGAGCTAACGCCTCAACAACTCGCGTTGGATTTATGTTTGGAACCATTCAAAGAAAAATGAACGCGCCGGACAAATCTGCAAAAACGCCCAATATTTCATCTTTTCGCAAATCAATTTCCTAACACCCTCTGTTAAGGAGTCGAACCATGAATTTGTCGATCACAACTGGGCGTTGTCGATCAAACGCGTTTTCCCCACGAAGACCGCGAGCGCCATCCGAACGCCGCGGCCAACCTGCGGCGCCGGCTCCAGGCTGTTCGGATCAAAAAACTCGACGTAATCGACCCGCGCCGCCGGCTGCCGTTGAATAAACCGAATGACTTCCCCGCGCAACCGCGAAGCGGCCACAAGTGTTCGCGAGGCAGCGGCCTTCTTTTGCGCCAATTGGATCGCTTGCCGCAAAACGATCGCCTGCCGGCGCTCGTCAGGAGACAGATACTTGTTCCGCGAACTTAGAGCCAGGCCATCGGCCTCGCGGACGATTGGCGCCAGGACGATTTTCACCAGGAAATTCAAGTCGCGCACCATCCGCTGGATCACGGCAGCTTGCTGAAAATCCTTGGCGCCAAATACCGCGATATCTGGCCGGACGATGTTGAACAGTTTCGCCACGACCGTCGTCACGCCTTTGAAGTGAGTCGGCCGAGACGCCCCTTCCATGCGCCGGCTCAAACGCTCTTCGATGACAAACGTGCTGAACGCTTCGTCCGTGGAATTCGGATACATCTCGCGATCCTTTGGCACGAAGAGCACATCGACGCCCGCCGCGCGGCACCGCTTCGTGTCGCGGGCCAGGTCGCGGGGATAGCGCGCGAAATCTTCACCGGGACCAAACTGGGTTGGATTGACGTAGATGCTGACCACGACACGACCCTTGCGCCCAATCTTGCGGCGCGCTTGTTTCACCAGGCTGATGTGGCCACCGTGCAGGTAACCCATCGTCGGCACAAGAGCAGAGGGCTTGCCCTCTCGCCGCCAACGCCGCGCCAGGTGCTGCATCCGTCTAACAGATGTCACGATGCGCATAGGCCAAAAAGCAACAAGCCGTGAAGAGCGACTCTTCACGGCCTGAGAAGTTGCGCAAAGAATCACCGACGAAAATGGATCGTCGCCGGGCCGGACGATTCGTGCGCGCACGGGGCGTTGGTTGGCGCTTCGGGGGGGCGTTGATTCCACGCCACCAGGTTGCTGGCCAGCAAGTAAGCTTCGACTTCTTCTCCGCTGACATCCGCGAGCACATGGCCGTTCACCTCCACGCAGGGGCTGAGCATCTGGCCGCTCTTTTCAATCATCTCCTGGCGTTGTGTCGGGTCGTTGATGATGTCCCGGTCTTCGTAGGGCAAATCGTATTTTCGCAGAATGGCGCGCACTCCCTGGCTCCAACCGCACTGGGGCTTCAAGTAAGCGATAATCTTCGGTTTGTTCATAGTCGTCATTGATCACTAAACTGCCATACGAGTGAGGTTTGGCAATACTTTCCTGCGTAAAGCATAAAACGTGAAGCGTAATCGATGGGTGTTCTGGTCCAGTTTCACGTTTTACGTTTTACGCCTGACGCGTTAGTTCTCCGCGCCTGAAAATCGCGTGCGATGGCCCGCACCAATTTGCTAACGTGAAGCCATGCCCAACCGTGTCCTGATCGTCCCCGACAAATTCAAAGGCACGTTGACCGCGCACGCGGCCGCACAGGCGATCGCCGAAGGCTGGCGCGAATCGCGTCCGAACGACGCTTTGGAACTCCTGCCGATGAGCGATGGCGGCGACGGGTTTGGCGAGGTCATGAGCGCCTTGATCTCCGCCGAACCGCGCATAGTTCAAACCTGCGATGCCGCTCACCGACCTCATCAGGCCAAGTGGTGGTCGGACCCGAAAAGCGACACCGCGATTATCGAGTCGGCGAATGTGATTGGACTGGCTCTGTTGCCTCCTCGGAAGCACCACCCGTTCGAGATGGATACCGCCGGCTTGGGGGCAGTTGTTACGGCGGCGGATTTGGCAGGCGCTCGCCGGCTTGTGCTGGGAATCGGCGGGAGTGCCACCAATGACGGCGGGTTCGGGTTGGCGCGAGCGTTGGGATGGTCGTTTCTCGACAAGGCGGGCCGTGCCATTGAACGCTGGGTTTCGTTGGATTCCCTCGAACAAATTGACCCACCGAAGGCTTGGGTCTCCTTGCCGGAAATCCGTGTCGCTGTAGATGTGCAGAATCCTCTCTTGGGACCGATCGGCGCGAGCCGGATTTATGGGCCGCAGAAAGGCTTGCGCCCCGATGATATGCCTCGCGCGGAGAACTGCCTCGAACGCCTGGCAGAGATTTGTGCACGAGATTTGCGGCTGGCGCCTGCGTCCTCTCCTGGCGATGGCGCCGCCGGAGGTCTCGGGTTCGGTCTGAGGTGTTTTTTGAAGGGACACCTGGAGTCCGGGTTCGAACTCTTTGCACATTACGCGCGATTGCAGAAGCGAATCGAATCAGCTCAACTGGTGATCACGGGCGAAGGCGCAATCGACGACTCGACTTTGATGGGCAAGGGGGTCGGCGAGATCGCGAAACTCTGTCACAGGAAAAACGTTCCCTGCCTGGGACTCGCTGGAACGCTGGGTGGCGACCTGCGGGATTCCCGTTCCGCCGAGCCGTTTCATTACGTGCAGGGGATCACGCCGACACTGACCGATGCGGACGGAGCCAAACGGGAGGCCGCCTTGTGGTTGCGGCGGCTTGCTGCTGAAGCAGCCCGATGCTGGCCGACCGGTTGAAGCATCGTGAAACGAGCGAACAATCGAACAATCGAACATTGGACTTTGCACCGACGTTGTTTGGTTGCAGGCAATGGATGGAAGTCAGTCCTTCGAAACAACTGTCCCCGCCCGGCCTTGCGGCCGAGCAGGGACAAAATTGGGGGATGGGAGTGCGCCACGCTCTCTTTCCCGGGCTGGCATTAGGCGCCAAATTGGCTGCCAGCTTCCCGACGCCATTCTCCACGGCAAGCGGAGTTTGCCGGCCTCATAGCAGGGCCGTCCAGAGCCTTGCGGCTGCTGGATTATTGAGTGAGGCCTCTTAGCTCGCTTGGGCTGATGGTTGCGCCACCGGCTTGCGAACCAGCTCAAGACACGACTGTGATTTCAGGTCCGCGTCTTGACCATTTAGCGCTGGGTCGGCCACCGCTTTTGGCAGTGCGTTGGCCCAGTGCCACGGGTCTGGCCTCTTAACTCTCAGGCTGCCTTTTTGCTCACAGGTCAGCGGTGCCGTTTTTAGCATCGCCGACTTCTCAGAAGGTTTTGAGAGGTCCTGCCTAGACCTCATGACCTTCCCGGACCGAACGCCCTCTTTGTCCTGCCTTTCGGCATCTTTTTTTGGCGAATCTCCGTTTTGAGACCGCCAGAGCGTTTGCTCCGTGCTGGAACGCAGTAGCAACCGTGTACCCTTTGGGTAACTGCGACTTGCTCAAGTCCGAAACCAACCTGAGCTACCTGACTCGACTCGAAGCGGCTTCTCATCGCTTCTTATCGCCCAGTTCCTATTCGCGTTGCTTACGGCGCGCGAACGCCGTCAGAAGAACCGGTGAATCCTGCCTCCTCTGTCCAGGCCTTTCGGCCTGAACTAAGGAGGGGCCAAGCCAACCAGCTTGCCTTAGCCTTTCCCCAGTCACCTGGGATCATCTTGAGAAGACCAACTGCAACTTTTGGGTTACCGCTGTGCTTCTCTGTTCTTTCAATGAACGATTGCGAGCATAGCTACTTTCGCTGATTTCACAATGAATTCTTGTCCACAACTTATTAACTGAAGCGGCGCGATTCGCGAATTGACAAAAGCCGCGTCAACACGGCCTCCGAGCGAGGTCAGCGGCCGGCTCGGACAAGCGTGTTTCGCGGCGAAAAACGCGCGGTGAATAACTTCGAGCTGCCGCGGCCTTTTCGCACGCCGCCGTACGCAAAAAAGCCACCGCAAACGGTGGCCTTGATGGATGGGGATTTGTGCTGCGCGGGTTAGGCGCCGGGCGCGGCGGCCTTCGGCCGCTTGGCCGCCGTCTTCTTGCGTTTGAGATAAGCCCGCCGGCGTTTTCGTTTTTCCAGTTTATTATATTGCTTGCTCATGTCACTTTCTCCGCTGCAAATTCAGCGTCCTGATTTCGGCGAACTATGATGATCGGAACCCGTTCAATCAATCTCTATTTGCTCGCGGCCTCGCTGGCGTGCTGCGGTGGATGTGAAACGACCGGCAGCGCGAAGAAAGGCAAAGAAGGTTCGACGCTCCGGCTGCATCTGGAGGTTAACCCGGACGGATCGGCCCGCAATTCCACGGCCTCAGTGTTTCGCGAAAAGCCATTCCTCGTGACGATCAACCGCGAACCCTTTCTCACCGAGATCGACCTGGAGTCGGCGGAGGTTGTGAAGGCCGATGCTTACGGCGGATTTGCCATTCGCGCGCAATTCAACCGCCATGGCGCCTTGCTTTTGGAGAACGTGACGACGGTAAACCGCGGCCGCCGCGTCGCCATTCATAGTCAGTTTACCGAGTCCCGCTGGCTCGCCGCGCCGCTGATCCGGCAGCGCATCACCGACGGGACGATGGTCTTTACGCCGGATGCGACGGAAGAAGAAGCAAAGCGGATTGTTCGCGGCCTCACCAACCTGATCGCAGAAGTAAAGAAGCGGTCGAGGTTCTGATCTTATGGCGGGTCCGGGCCGTAGTGATTCACTTGCGCAAAAGGCAACGAAGCGAACAAAGGCTTGCTGGCCAAGGTGGACCGTTTTCACACTCGTTGGCGTTGAGCAGCGGAACAGGAGAGCTTGGAAGCCAATCCCGCCTTGGCCTGATCTTCGTTTTCTTCGTTGGCTTCTGTTAGCATTCCTAGGGCTAAGCTGGCCCGCAGCCGCTTCACTCGCGCAGCCGTTTCGTTTCCCCACCGCCAACCGCGAACTGTTGAACTCCGGAAGCGAAGAACGATTCTTCGTTGGCACCGTCGGCAAACCCTGGACCAGCGGGATGTTCGGCTGCGTTCGCACGGACGGCCAGCAATTTCACGAAGGGATTGACATCCGGTGTCTCCAGCGCGATCGCCAGGGCGAGCCGACGGACCCGGTCCTTGCCACGGCCAACGGCACGGTCGTTTATGTGAATCACAAACCGGGACTCTCGAATTACGGACGGTACATCGTGATCCAGCATCTGGTCGAGGGTCTGGAAATCTATTCGGTTTATGCGCACCTCCGGGAGATAGCGCCCGCGGTTGAGCCTGGCAAAAAGGTCCAAGCCGGAGCGCCCATCGCGGTCATGGGCCGCTCGACCAACACACGCCAGGGGATTTCCAAAGAGCGCGCGCACGTCCATTTCGAGCTCAATTTGCTGCTCAACGAACGCTTCGAAGCCTGGCGGCAGAAAAACTTGCCCGATCAACGCAACGACCACGGCCAATGGAATGGACATAACCTGCGCGGAATCGATCCGCGCCTGATCTTCCTGGCGCAGGAACAGGAGAAGGACCAATTCCAGTTGCTCGAGTTTCTGCGGCAGCAAAAGGAACTGTGCCGCGTGGTGGTTCGGGACACATCCTTTCCCTGGCTTCACCGTTACACCAGTCTTATCCGCCGCAATCCGATCGCTGACCGCGAGGGCGCCGCCGCGTACGAAGTTGCGCTCAACTTCTCCGGGCTGCCGTTCCAACTGATTCCCCGCGCAAGCCGGGAAATCACCGGCTCGGCCCGAATACAACTGCTTTCCGTCAACGAAGACGAACAAGCCCGGCAGCCTTGCGGTCATCTCTTGGTTAAGCGGAACGGACGCTGGGAATTGACCGTTGGCGGCATTCGATTGTTGGATCTGCTTACCTTCTGACCTCACGGTTGCCCTCAGAGGTGTCCGGCTCGCTGACTGGAGACGCCGGTATGCTCGACTCAAATCGACTGCTGTGCCCCGCGCGACTCTCGCCAGGCTAGGCGGCTAGGCTGGACGTTTGGTCCAGGAACGGCCTGGCTCGACGAAATCCGACTCAGTTTGCCCTGATTATGGGAACGTTGATTGACATCACCTTGACTAACTGGATGGCCCGAGTCCTGGCCGAGAGCGAAGCCGAATTTGGAACAGGCCACTGGCCTGTTGCGGCAGGCTGCCAGCCTGCCGCAATTTTCGGCGGCAAGTTGCCGCCGAAAACGGGCTGGTAGCCCGTTCCACCCATTTTCAAAAACACGCTCTTAGTTCCGTCGCGTCCGCCCACGAATCTCCTTTCTCATCGCCTGCGCTCACTTTCCATTCATCCACGCCTCCCAGCGGAGCTTGGCGTGGACTCTCGCGACGTCGCCCATGTAATGATCGGCGGGGAATTCGTCCGTCGCCTTGAGGATATGCAGCTTGGCGAGTTTGTTGTCTCCCGTCGCTTCGTAGAACAATCCAAGATAGAGGTGCGCGTAAAACAGGCGTTGCGTGAGTTCTTCAGGTGAAGGTTTGCCCGCCTTCGCCGCGGCCAACACGCGCTCGGCGGATCCTTTGCCGGCGAACAACGCGAACACTTCCATCATTGGCACCCGCGCGTCGCCTTCGATTTTGATCAGCGATTCGCGGGCCTTCTTCGCATCGGCGCTTCGAGCGACGCAGAGGAAATGCCAGACAGCGTTTTCGACGTCGTTCGGATTAACCGTTTGGTGCAACTCGAACTGCTTGCGTCCTTCCTCATAGCGCCCGGCGTAGTAATAGGAAATGCCGCGCTGCCAGTGATGTGCGGCCTGGGAAGGATTCAGTTGAATGTAGCGGTCGAAGTCCGCAATCGACTCCTGCGCGCGTCCGAGTTTGAACTGAGCCACGCCGCGCAGTTGGTAAATCTCCTTCGCGTTCCGATCGCTTTGAAGCACCTGGCTGTAGTCGGCCACAGCCTTTTCGTATTGCTTCAAAGCATCGTGCAGCCGGCCGCGAAACAGATAGGCCTTCGCATTTTTTGGGTCGGCTTCGACAGCTTTTTGGGCGAAGGCAAGCGCCTTTTCCTGTTCGCCTCGGCTAAAGGCGGACTGCGCCTGGCTTAGAAGTTCCCCGACCTGGCTCTCGGCGGCGTCCAAACGGAAAACAACCAACGATCCAAGAATCAAACACAAGCCAAGACCATCCGGGAAAAAGAATCCGCCTCGAGATTTCATGCCGGGAGTATGGCTCACGGCAACAGCGCAAGGCAAGACGCGGCTGTCAACGCGCCTCTCGCATTTTCGGAAGGAATGTACCGCGGATTTCGCTGATGGGCGCGGATCAGATGCAGGCAGCACTTCAGCGTCTGGTTCTTATCCGCGACATCCGCGTAATCCGCGGTAGGTTGGTCTGCGGTTCCAACCCGCAAAAATTCAGTTTTTCGGCGAGGCGAGGCGGGCTACAGTGGCAGGCGAATCTACGATGCGCGCCCTTCGCCATGTCATCCGGAGTCTCAGCCTGAGCCTCGCTCTGCCCCTGGCAGATCATAACCTGGGCGCTGCGCCTGGCCTCCCTGGATTAGAAATTTCCAATCTCCAATCTCCAATCTCCAATTCAACCGCCGCCACGCAACACTGGGCTTTTCAGCCTCCGAGGGATTCCCCGCTTCCTGAGGTCAAGGACTCGCGCTGGCCCAAAACGCCTATCGATTTTTTCATTTTGGCCAAACTGGAACAGAACGAGCTCCGGCCCTCGCCGCCCGCCGACAAGCGAACTCTAATTCGCCGCGCCGCGTTTGATCTCCTGGGTTTGCCGCCGGCTCCGGAAGAAGTGGACGCGTTCCTGGCGGATCGGTCGCCGGACGCCTTCGCGATGGTCGTGGACCGCTGGCTCGCCTCTGCGCGATACGGCGAACGTTGGGGGCGTTACTGGCTGGACGTCGCCCGCTATGCCGACACCAAGGGCTACGTTTATGGTGACCGCGAAGAACCGCGCTTCGTCCATTCCTATGTTTATCGCGACTGGGTCATCCGCGCGTTCAACCAAGACATGCCTTACGATGAATTCTTGCTCAAGCAGATCGCCGCAGACCACCTTCTCTCCACTTTCAACTCAAACCCCGAAACTCAAACCCCGAAACTCGAAACTCGGAACCCCGACCTCGCTGCCCTGGGATTCCTCACGCTGGGCCGCCGGTTCCTCGGCGTGATCCACGACATCATCGACGATCGGATCGACGTGTTGATGCGCGGCACGCAGGCCCTCACGGTCGCCTGTGCCCGTTGCCACGATCACAAGTTCGATCCCATCCCGACCAAAGATTACTACGCGCTCTATGGCGTGTTCGCGTCGTGCACGGAGAAAATGCTGCCTCTTTCCGCGGCGAATCGCGCGAACCCGGCCTCGGTTGATTTTGAGAAAGGCTTGAATGAACGCGTCGAGAAATATGAACAGACGATGCGGCAGAAACGCGAGGAATTCTCCAATCGCTTCCGAACCAACGTCACCGAGTACCTCGTCGCCGTGCTCGACGTCAAAAAGCTCCCCACGGAGGAGCACTACGAAATTCGAGGCCCCAATGACCTCAATCCAACGGTCGCACGAGCCTGGGAAAGTTACCTGGCGCAGACGAAACGGGAGTTTCATCCCGTCTTTGCTCCCTGGCACGCTCTTGTGGCGTTGCCCGCCGAGGACTTTGCCACGAACGCGGCTGGAAAACTGGCTGAACTGACCATAAGCGCTTCCAGCAGTCCGTCACGCTTGACTGCGGTCCACGCCCTTTCCCCTCACCCTGGCCCTCTCCCTCAGGGAGAGGGAACAACGGCGCCAGTTCCTCGTTTGAATCAGAACACTCAACAACTCCCTCCGCAGAGATCAACACTCCCTCTCCCCCAGGGAGAGGGCCGGGGTGAGGGGGAACGCGCTGCAAACAAAACCAATAATTTGGATTTGCCAGTCGCGCCCAATTCCGCGCGACCGCTCAACGGGTTGATTGTCGAGACCCTCACCAACAAGCCATTGCATTCTATGCGGGACGTTGCAGAGCGTTACGGAAAGCTCCTCCTCGCGGTTCATCAGCGATGGCAGGAAACCTTGCAGAACGCTGCCACGAACAAGACGCAGCCTCCCCGCGCCTTGCCCGGCCAAAGTCAGGAACAGCTTCGCCAGGTACTCTATGGCTCCAGTGCGCCCGTCCATATCCCCGTCCTGGCCGCCGCGGACCTCGAATGGTATTTCGATGAGCCCACCCGCGTGCAACTCATGAAGCTGCATGCGGAGATCGAGCGCTGGATTATCCGCTCTCCTGGCGCGCCTCCCTATTCTGTCGTGTTGGAAGACCGGCCCAATCCAAAGAACTCGCGCGTCTTTGTCCGAGGCAATCCGGCGAACAAAGGAGAGGAAGCGCCCCGGCAATTCCTGGAAGTGCTCTCGCGCGGAACACTCCATCCTTTCGCGAAGGGAAGCGGGCGCCTCGAACTGGCGCGAGCCATTGCCAGCAGGGACAATCCGCTGACCGCGCGCGTGATGGTGAACCGAATCTGGCTTCACCACTTCGGCGCCGGCCTCGTGCGCACGCCCAGTGACTTCGGAACGCGCAGCGAACCGCCCAGCCATCCGGAGCTTCTGGATTGGTTGGCTTGTGACTTCATGAACGAGGATTGGTCGCTCAAGAGATTGCACCGGTTGATCATGCTTTCGAGCGTGTATCAGCAGGCTTCTCAGTCATCAGTATTCAGTGATCAGTATTCAGTTGGACAGAAGGCAGAAGGGAACCCTACTGATTACTCCGATCACACAGACGGATCAGCCCGCACACTCATGCGCGCCGCCGCCGTGGATCCGGAGAACCGCTTGCTCGGTCGAATGAACCGGCACCGGCTCGACTTCGAAGCGTTGCGCGACTCGCTGTTCGCCGTGACCGGCGAACTGGAAACCAAAGCAGGCGGACCGCCGGCCGATTTGTTCAAACCGCCATTCAGCCCGCGCCGCTCGGTCTATGGCCTCATTGACCGCCAGTTTCTCCCCGGCGTTTACCGCGTTTTTGATTTCGCGAATCCCGACCTGCACAACCCGCAAAGGCCCGAGACGACGGTGCCGCAGCAAGCGCTCTTCTTTATGAACAGCCCGTTCGTTGTGGAACGCGCCCGATCTCTTGTGCAGCGGCTTGACCTGACTCGAGAACGCGACCTCGCGGAGCGCGTGCAAAAGCTTTACCGAACCGTGTACCAACGGTCCGCCACGGCCGAAGACGTGGAAGGCGTGATCGAGTTCCTTAAGACGGCCGATTCACTTCCACCCTACCAACCGCCGCCCCCTCCGGTTCCAGTCTGGTTCTACGGCCACGGCACGTTCGATGAGGACGCCGGACGCGTGACGCGCTTCACTCCGCTGCCCCATTTCACGGGCGACGCCTGGCAAGGCGGCGGGAATTGGCCTGATGCGAACCTCGGATGGGTCCGATTGACCGCAGACGGCGGCCACCCCGGGAATGATCTCGAACACGCGGCGATTCGCCGATGGATCGCGCCGTTTAACGCGACGGTTTCGGTCGCAGGAACCCTCAAGCACGACCATGAAAAAGGCGACGGCGTGCGTGCTCGCGTGGTCTCAAACCGCCTTGGCGCGCTCGGAAGCTGGACCGTTCACAAGAACAAGGCCGAGACCAAAATCGAATCCGTCCAGGTCGAGGCAGGCGACACGCTCGACTTCGTGGTGGACTATAACGCCAATTTGAACAGCGACGACTTTGCCTGGAGTCCCGTTATCAAAGTGGCGGGCGGAGCAACGGGCACGGCCGGAGACGATTCCCAGAAGGAATGGAACGCGAAGAAAGATTTCAGTGGCCCGCCGCCCATCCCTCCCAAGCCTCTGACGCCTTGGGAGCAACTTGCCCAAGTGCTCTTGCTCTCGAACGAATTTGTCTTTGTGGATTGAGAATCGATTTTCTATCCTGGCCGCATGAAGAAAGTGCGTCTTGGGATTATTGGCCTGGGCAATATCGGAAAACACCATGCCGAGTACCTGTTGGCCGGGAAGGTGACCCGTTGTGAATTGACCGCGGCGAGCGACGTGTTTCCCCAGAGTCTGGAGCGATACAAAGGGCGAATCCCAAAACTGTTCACCGAAGGCGAAGATTTGATTCGGTCGGGCGACGCCGACGCCGTGGTCATTGCCACGCCGCATTACCAGCACACGACGCTGGGCATCGCGGCGCTCAACACCGGCTTGCACGCGATGGTCGAAAAACCGATTTCAGCGCACAAAGCCGACGCCGAACGCTTGATCGCCACGGGCCAGAAACATCCCAAACAAGTTTTCGCGGGCATGTTCCAGCTCCGGGTTGAACCGCGTTACGTCAAGATTCGGAAACTGATTCAAGCGGGCGAGCTCGGCGAGATCGTCCGCATCAACTGGATCATTTCGGATTGGTTCCGCACGGAAGCCTATTACGCGAGCGGCGGCTGGCGCGCGACCTGGAAGGGCGAAGGCGGCGGCGTGCTGATCAACCAATGCCTGCACCAACTCGACATGCTGCAATGGCTCTGTGGAATGCCAGCGCGCGTGCGCGGCTTTTGCCAGTTGGGCCGCTACCACAACGTCGAGGTGGAGGACGATATCACCTGTTATCTCGAATGGGGGAACAAGGCCACGGGCGTTTTCGTGTCGTCCACCGGTGAAGCGCCCGGGAGCAACCGTTTTGAAATCGCCGGCACGCGCGGCAAAATCGTGGTCGAGAACAACAAGATCACCTTCACCCGAAACGAAGTGGACATGATCGAATTCAGCAAGACCTGCAAGGTCGGTTTCGCCAAGCCGGACGTGTGGGTCGCGGACATCCCGTTCGAGAATGCCGCGAACCCCCACGCCATCTTGATGCAGAATTTCGTCGATGCCATTCTCGACGGCGCGCCGTTGATCGCGCCGGGGGGTGACGGACTCCAATCCATCGAGCTGGCGAATGTCATGCTTTACTCGTCGCTGTTGGGTGAAACGGTGCAGCTACCCATGAACAGCGCGGCTTACGAGAAGAAACTCAACCAGTTGATCGCCGGGTCGAAGCACGAAAAGAAAGTCGTCGAGGTCGTCGGAGAGGATTTTACGAAATCGTTCAATCGATAAGGATTATCACGTATGACGTGGAAGGAATTGTGCCTGGACCGGCGCTTTTGGGATTTGCCGTTCAAAATCGAACTCAACGGCCAGGGCCAAATCATTATGAGCCCCACTCACAACTACCACGGATATTTCGCGTTTCGGATTGGCGAATTATTCCGAAAACACCTGCCTCAAGGCGAAGTGATCGTGGAGTGTGCGGTCGAGACCAGCGATGGGACGAAGGAAGCGGCTGTCGCCTGGGCCTCGCGGCGAAGATGGGCAAAAATCTGTGACGAATACAGCGCTTCCATCGCGCCCGAAATCTGCGTCGAAGTCATGTCACTCCACAATCGTCGCGCAGAATTGGTGTCTAAGAAAGATCTATATCTGAAAGCCGGCGCGCGCGAGTACTGGATTTGCGACAAGGATGGCCGACTGGAGTTTTTCGATGCCAGCGGCCAGCTCTCGCGCTCGAAGTTTGCGCCGAAATTCCAAACCCAGATCAAAAAGAAGTAATCATGCACCTGATGGGCATTGGTGACGAAGGCGCGAACACGATCGACGGACAGATTCGCGCGACGAAAGAACTAGGCTGGCGCCACATCGAAATGCGCGGCGTGGAAGTGCCCGGCTTTCCCAAAGCCAACCTGCACGACATTCCAGACGCGGCCTTCGACGCCGTCGAGCGCAAGCTCAAGGACGCGGGCGTCGGCATTTACTGCTTTGGCTCCACCATCATGAACTGGGCGAAGACGGTCGAGACGCCGTTCGATGTGACGCTCGCGGAAGTCAAACGCGCCATCCCGCGCATGCAGCGGCTGGACACGAAATTCATCCGCGTCATGAGCTTCAAACCGAAGGATGACGAGGATCGCATCCCGCCCGCGGTGTTCGAGCGGGTCCGCGAAGTCACGAAGATGTTTCTCGACGCGGGCCTCCAGCCGGTCCACGAGAACTGCATGAACTATGGCGGCATGAGCTGGCAGCACGCGCACGAGTTGCTGGACAAAGTGCCCGGCCTCAAGTGGGTCTTCGACACCGCCAACCCTATCTTCAACCCGGAGCGTTCCAAACCCAAACCGTGGCCCAAGCAAGATCCGTGGGAATTCTGGACGCACGTGCGCGACCACACTGTTCATATCCACGTCAAAGATGCGACCTGGAATCCCGCGAAGAACGACGCCGACTACAATTTCCCCGGCCAAGGCCAGGGTCGAGTCCGCGACATTCTCAAGGACGCTTTCGCGCACGGATACGACGCCGGGATCAGCATCGAGCCTCACATGGTCGTGGTTTTCCACGACGCGCAATCGAAGGCCAGCAACGAAGACGCGATGCGCGCCAATTACGTCGAATACGGGCGGCGGCTGGAAAAGCTGATCAATGAAGGGAAAGACGAGTTGGTGGCGAGAAAAGCACAAAAGAACCTCTGATACTGATTGAAATGCAGCGGTGAGCCACGACTTGCCTGGCTGATATGCACGCCATAGGGTGGCGTGGTGCCGACGATCCTGAGGGAGAACGGTTACCGTATCGGATTCTACAGTTCGGAACCCGATGAACCTGTTCATGTGCATGTGCAAAAGGCGGGAAGCGAGGCGAAGTTCTGGCTGGCGCCTGTGCAGTTGAGTTCTTTTGAGCCCTCCGCACGCTTGCCGAAGGCACACGTTGAGTTGGAATAAGGGATTTCGCGAGACCCAATTGCGTGCCATCGTGCGTATTTTGGAAAAACACGAAGCCATACTGATCGAGGCCTGGAATGAAACAGAATAATACTCCTCTACCCGACGTCATCGCAGTCAAGCTCACGAAGGACCGATTGGCGTTCGATCTTGAAGATGGCAGAACCGTGAGCGTGCCGCTGGCCTTCTACCCCACACTTATGCTGGCCGCGCCGCGAGAACGCGCCCGTTACGAGATTTGCCATTCCTTGGTCTATTGGCCGGCTCTCGACTGCGACATTAGTTCAGAGTGTCTTCTCCGCGGCCGGGAAGCGCGCAGATTTGCGCGAAGAGCGCGGCGACGCGTTCAACGTACCGCGGCATGACCAAGTCCGAGATGCTCGCTTCCTCGCATCGCGAGTGTGACTAGCTCACCCCTGCACCGCTTCTTCAGTCGCATCTTGCAGCACAGCCAATCCCTCCTCTAGCGCGTCGCGCGGAATTGTGAGTGGCGGCGCAATCTTGACCGTCTGCCCCCACGCGCCGACCGGCGCGAAGAAGAGCAAACCCTTCCAAAAACAGCCTTCAATGATGGCGTGCGCGAGATCGTGGTCCGGTTCTTTTGTCCCGCGCTTCACGATTTGCATGCCGCCCACCAGACCGCGCGCGGTGACATGGCCGATGACTTCGGGGTGTTTCGCCTGGATTCGTTTCAGGCCGTCGAGCAACGGCTTTTCCAGGCGCGCCGCGTTCGCCGTCAGATTCTCTTTCACGATTTTCTTGACGCTGGCCAGCGCGGCGGCGCAACAGACGGGATTGCCCGTGTGCGTGCTGGTCATCGAGCCGGGCGGGAATTGGTCCATCACTTCGGGCCGGCCAATGACCGCCGAGAGCGGGAGCGAACTGCTGATGCCTTTGCCGCAGCAAATGAGGTCCGGCACGACACCATAATGCTCGAAGGCCCAAAATTTGCCGGTGCGCCCAAAGCCCGCCTGCACTTCGTCAAAGATCAGAACTGCCTGGTGCCGTTTGCAAAAGTCTGCCATGGCTCGGATGTATTCGACCGGCGCGAAGTCCGGCCCGACACCTTGATACGTCTCCAGCATCACCCCGGCGACGTGATCCGGCTCAAGCCCCTTCATCTTCAGCGCGCGCAGAAACGTGTCGAAGCTGGTGTCCGTTTGCCAGTAGCCGTCGGGGAACGGCGCGTTGAGGATCGCCGGGTCCTCATTCACGATCCACGATTTTTGCCCCGCCATGCCGCCGGCCTGTTGCGCGCCCAGCGTGCGGCCATGAAAGCCGCGTTCATAACCGACCAGGCCGATCTTTCGTTTGCCGCCGACCTTGATGCCATGCGCTCGCGCCAGCTTCAGGGCGCACTCGGTTGCTTCCGAACCGGTCGTGAGCAAGAAAACTTTTTTGAGTGGATCGGGGGCCAGGCTGGCGAGGTATTCCGTCAGTGTCGCGCGTTCTTCACTGGGAAAGCAGTAATTGTGCAGCAGACCGCTGTTGACTTGGTCGATGATCGCCTGGCGAATTTCCGCCGGCCCGTGTCCGGCATTGGTCACGAGAACGCCGCAGCTCCAGTCGAGCCATTTGTTGCCGTATTTATCATAGACGAAAATGTCTTCAGCTTTGTCCCAGACGATGGGGGGCTGTCCGCGCATGGAGATGGGTTCGAACTGGCGAAGCTTCTCAAGCGTGGCCACGGAGTCCGGGTGCGGCAATGGCGTGACGACGCGGCGGTATTTGGTTTCAACGCGCGGCACTTCGCGCGGCGTGATGCTGAATTCTTTGCCCATATTGTGACTCAGCGGCCGCTTTCACGCATAAATCGCCGGCCGATAGGCTGGTTTCGGAATGCGCTGTTTGTGGGCGCGGGCGCTCGCAAGCCAGGCTTTCTTTGCAGTCTGAACTTCCCGAAGCGCTTGTGCCGGCGTCTCGCCACGGGCGGAGCAGAACTTCAAGTCAGGGATGTCCGCAATCCAGCAATTGTCTTCTTCACTTCAAAACAGATTTATGTGGTAGTCGCTCATTTCAGTCCCGCAACCTTAAGCCGTTTTGCTCTACCAATTCAAGCAGTTGGCGCACCTGGCAGAACTTCGCCTGTCCGTTGCGGTCGGGTTGAAGGTTCAGCATCAGACCTTGGGCCTGCCGGTAAATATGATGGCTGCCGATCACGCGGTCACGTCGGAACCCGAACGCTTCAGCCAGGCGGCAGACTTCTTCAAACCGGACGTTGCGCGAGCCGTCGAGGATATTTTCGTGAACCTTCCGCGGTCTCGTCCTTAAATCGGTTTGTCATAAACCTGGCAAAACACGCCCTTCGGGGCTTCGCCGACGCGATTGGGATCCACAATCGTAATGCCATCCGGACCGAAGCGCGCGGTCACGGTCGCGCCTTTGCCTTCCTGGAGATATTTGAAGTTGAGATCCCGCACGATCCGCGCGGCGTGGAGGATGGCCACGGTGATTCGGCCTTCCTCAGCGGTCGGATAAATGTCGGCCACGGCGTCGAGCGATTCCTTCAGGAACTTCATCCGGCACATCGCGACCAACCCGACCGTGATGCTATCGACGCCGTAGCCGATGTAAGCGCGCGAGCCGCCGGGTCGCGTCACATCGCGGGTGAAATGATTGTTGGACGTCCGGCTCCCACCGCCTTTGTTCCACCAACGGAAGCCTCGGTATTGCTGGTCGCTCTCAACCTTGCCGTCCGCGCCGACGATTTCGTGGCCCTGGTTCACGGGCCCTTCAAAGTCGGGCGGCGTGATCCAGTTGTTGTGGAAATTGATGCTCATGCCGTTGGCAAAATCGACGCGCACTTGCACGGCGTCGTAAGCGTTGATGCCGTCGCGCACCAACCGCTTCTTCTGGCCGACGGCGGTCAGCGAGACCGGTTTGCTCTTGTAATAGTGATAAATCAAATCGACCCAATGCGGCCCGACGTAGCTGAACGGGTCGCTTTGCTCGACCCACTTGAACGTGCTGGTGGAAACTTCCAGCGGTTCCTCCAGGAACGCGGTGCCGTAAAGCGGCTCTCCGATCCGCCGGGCAATGTCGTTTCGGACGCGGAGATGATCCGGGTCGTAGCGTTTGTGCATATCGACCGCGACCACGCGTTGTTTGGCTCGTGCCAGATCAATGATTTGATCGGCCTCAGCCGTGTCCAGGCACATCGGCTTCTCAGTGATCACATGAGCGCCGGCGTTGAGCGCGGACAAGATCACGGGCGTGTGCAAATGGTCTGGCGTGGCCACGGCCACGACGTCCAGGTCTGGAAAGCCCTGCAAGACTTCGGTCCAGGGCGTCTCGCCAAAGCATGCCTTGGGCGCGTGTCCGGTCCATTCCTTGAAGTGGTTTCGCGCCAGTTCGGCCGACTTTTGCGAACGCGTCGCGACGGCGGCCAGTTCAAATCTTACGGCGGCGAAGTCGCGCGACCATCGATCCAAACCGACGCGGGCGAGTTGGCCGCTGATACCATAGCGCTGCAAATCGGCGTAAGCGCGCAGATGCACGTCGCCGCCGAACATACCGGCGCCAATCAGGGCGATTCGTATGGTGGGTTCCATAAACGAGTAAAACGTAAAACGTAATTCGTAATTACTTACGTTTTACGTTTTACGAATCACGCGACTCTGCCGCTACACCAAAGACGGAGTGTGTATAGCTCACTCCGGCGCGATGCAAAACCTTTTTGCAATTTGAACGGTCTTGCACGATTACTTGCCCAACGCACGTCTAAAATGCGCACCCCGGATCACAGGATGGCAGCGACACTCAAGCGCCTCTCTTTCGGAAAGGGCAACATTAACCACGGATGGACACGGATAAACACGGATAAACGCCGAGGTCCGTTTTTGACAATCAGAACCCCGACCGGCGATTTCTGGCGTCGGACTACAAAGGCCCTGCTTTTTCGATCCATCTGTGTTCATCCGTGTTCATCCGTAATTGGTATTGAATTCCTGCGGTATGGATTGGGAGCAGTGCTGGCTCTTTTGTCCTTTCCGTGTCTCGCGGCCGCCCCGCTCGATCCAGCCAAGCTCGCGCAAATGGACGCGGCGATCGAGCGTGCGATTGCGGATCGGCAGTTGCCGGGGGGCGTGCTCTGGGTCGAGCATAACGGCACGAGCTACCATAAGGCGTTCGGCCAGCGCGCGCTGGTCCCCAAGCTCGAGCCCATGACCGAAGACACGATTTTTGACGTCGCGTCGATGACCAAGGTGCTGGCGACGGCTCCAGCATTGATGATTCTCGCGGAACGCGGGAAGCTCAAACTGGACGAACCTGTAGCGACATACCTGCCGGGATTTGAAGGCGGAGGGAAGGAAACCATCACGTTGCGGCATTTGCTGACGCACATGTCCGGGTTCAATACCCGCTTGAGCCGCGACCCGGATTGGTCGGATCACGAAAGGGCGTTCGCGTTGATTGGGAGAGAACGCCCTCCCGATCCGCCCGGAACGGTCTGCCGTTATAGCGACATCAATTTCATCATTCTTGGCGAAGTCATCCGACGCGTCTCTGGCGAGATGCTGGAAGAGGTCGCGTCGCGGGAAATCTTCGAGCCTCTCAAGATGAAGGACACCCGTTTCCTGCCGCCAGCCGCATGGTTACCCCGGATCGCGCCGACCGAGCGGAGCGGGCGCGAAGTGTTGCGGGGCAAAGTTCACGATCCCAAAGCGCGGCGCATGGGCGGGGTGGCCGGTCACGCCGGAGTTTTTACCACTGCATCGGACGTGGCCCGGTTTGCGCGGATGATGTTGAACGGCGGCGAACTCGATGGCGTGCGCGTGTTGAAGCCCGAATCGGTGAAACTGATGACCCGAGTGCAGACTCCAGCGTCGATTCAAGCCCGGCGCGGGCTCGGTTGGGACATCGACTCCGCTTACAGCCGTCCTCGCGGAGACGTGTTTCCGATTGGCTCCTACGGGCACACGGGGTTTACCGGAGCGTGTTTGTGGATCGATCCGTTCTCCAAAACCTTTTGGATGCTGCTGTCCAATCGAGTCCATCCGGAGCCTTCGGGGAACATTTACGCGCTCCAAAAGAGCCTGGCGACCTTGGCCGCCCAGGCCGTGACGGATTTCGATTTTCAGAATGTGCCCGGAACTGCTCAAGTTCCTTGAGTTCGCAACCGCAAATCTGGTATTCCATCGCAGCCATGAGCCGACCGAGTCGCGTTTATCAAAGGCATCTTGCCCTGTTGTCCGCCCGCTCCATGAGGTTTCGCGAGTTGTTGATTGAGCATGCCAGTGTGCCGGAGTGTCGGGGTATCGGAGCATCGGCGTGGCGAAGCGCGACCCAATCCCCGAGACCCCGAGACCCCGAGACCCCGATACGGAATTCGTCGTGTAATCCGTGGCTGCTCTGGTGTCGGCTCGTGTGCGCCGCGCTCTCCTTGACCGCGAGCCTGGTGACCGTTGTCGCTGCGCCAGCGGAGGCCGGGCGAGGATACACTTACAAGAACGATCAGGGACGAAACCTGTCGGTTCATGTGCTTCAAGTGGATCGCAAGCGCGCCGACCTCGAACTGGTGACCACGCTTTCGCAGAATCAGATTCTCGGACTGGGACCGCTCACGGAACAGATTCGAACCATCCACCCTGGACGCGGCCGGCCGCTCGCCGCGATCAATGGAGATTTCTTTTCCGAGAGAGGTCCTTACCCAGGCGATCCACGAGGACTGCAAATCATGGAGGGTGAGCTGGTCAGCGCTCCGGACGCGGACGCTTGTTTCTGGATCGACACGAACAAACAGCCCCGAATTGGCGTGGCGCTGTCACAACTCAAAGTGCTCTGGCCGTCGGGCAGCTCGACTCCTCTAGGACTCAACGAGGATCGGCGCCTGAACGGCGCTGTGCTTTACACGCCTCGCTTTGGATCCTCCACCTACGCCAGTGGGGGCCGGGAATTGGTCCTGGAACGCGACGGACAAAGCCCCTGGCTGCCCCTCCGAGCGGGCCTGACCTATTCGGCTCGTGTGCGCGAGATTCGGGAAACGGGCAACACGCGATTAAGCCGCGACATTATGGTGATTTCGCTGGCCCCGCACATTGCCGCTCGGATTCAGGTCCCGGCTGTGGGAAGCACCCTCAGGCTTTCGATGGCTACCACGCCTGACCTGAAGGGCGTGCAGACGGCTCTGGGGGGCGGACCGCAACTTGTGCGCGCGGGAGAAGTCCAGTCCATCAGCCAATCCTTTTTCGACCATCGCTCACATCAACGCCACCCACGAACTGCCATTGGCTGGAACTCGAAATACTTTTTCCTTGTCGCCGTCGATGGCCGGCAGCCTGGGTTGTCGATGGGCATGTCATTGCCAGAGCTGGCCGCCTATATGGCCAGGCAAGGTTGCGAGGAAGCGCTGAATCTTGACGGCGGCGGCTCGGTCGAGTTTTGGCTCGAAGGCAATATTCTGAACAGCCCATGCTATGGTTACGAGCGGCCCACGGCCAATGCGCTCGTCCTGGTACAGACTGAGAAAGAAAAAGGGCAAGGCCAGTGAGGCATGAAACTTTGGGCGCACATGGACAAAACACCAACGGTACGCCTGGCGACGTAGCGCAGATTTGTAATCTGCCGTATCGCGGAATTGCATTCCGCAGGCTCCAGACCGGCTCGATCGCCTTGGAACCGAAGGGCGCGCCGCCGATTGCAAATCGGCGATACAGCAGAGTTCAACTCTGCGCTACAGCGGAAATGTCAAGACGCGCCTCGCAACTTTGGGCGTGGCCAAGTGTTCTTGAAGCAGCAGCGGCGAATGAGCGACCATGAATTCTTGCTATTTGTTTAAGAAGGGCGCCCGGCGAACGGCTGGGTCGCTGGCGATCCTGATTTCCGCATCGTTCCTTGGCGAAGGCACGCTCCGCGGAGATTCCTCCAGCCGCACCAACGCGAGACTTCCCCACGGCTTCGCCTATCACCACGACGAAATCCCCGACGGTCCCTGGTCCGTTCACATCGTGAAAGTGGACCGAGCGAATCCGGACCTGGAGCTGCAAACCACGCTGCCGAACGGCAACCAGATCGGCCTGGCCACACTCAGCGAGCAAGTCAAAGCCACGGCGCCGCGGCTCGGACGTCCTGTGGCGGCGATCAATGGCGATTACTACAACAAGACCCGCCCCTATGTCGGCGACCCGAAAGGTCTGCAAATTCTCGACGGCGAACTGATCAGCGGGCCGTGCGACTGGACCTGCCTCTGGACTGACGCGGCGGGCCATCCGCACATGACGAATGTCGCGTCGCACTTTGAAGTCACCTGGCCCCATGGCACGCGAACGCCGTTTGGCCTCAACGAAGACCGGCCACGCAACGCCGCCGTGCTCTACACCGCTGCGATTGGCCCATCGACCCGGACGAGCGGCGGGCGCGACCTGGTGTTGGAACGAAACGGGACGAACGACTGGTTGCCCCTTCGCATCGGACAATCTTACTCGGCGCGGGTCCGCGAGGTGCGCCCAGGCGGAGGCGCCCCGTTGACCAAAGACACGATGGTCTTGTCGCTCGGCCGCCAACTCGAAGCGCGCGCCGAAAGCGTGGCTCCCGGAACCGTTCTGAAGATTTCGACCGCCACAATGCCGAACCTCAAGGGCGCGAGAATGGCGATCGGCGGCGGGCCACCCATCGTCCGCGACGGGAAGGATATTGCCCGCACGGAAATGTACGTTCGGCACCCGCGCGCCGCGATTGGGTGGAACGACGATTACTTCTTCCTGGTCGAAGTGGACGGCCGGCAGCGGCGTTTGTCCGTTGGGATGACCTTGCCCGAATTGGCCAATTACATGATCAAGCTCGGCTGCAAAGAAGCGCTGAACCTCGACGGCGGCGGTTCCGCGACTTTTTGGGTTTACGGGCAGTTGATGAACAGCCCCTCCGAAGGCCGGGAACGCGGCATGGCGAACGCCCTCATGCTGATTCAGAAGGAGAAGAGATAGCCGGGTCATTTCGCCGGGAGCGCTTCGATCGTCACCGAACCGCCCACGACCACGTCGATTTCGAGCCGATGGCCAATATATTAACCTCATTCCAACCAAGGCGTCAGTCTCCGACGAGTTCACTTCCACTTCGATGATTTGCTTATCCCACAACACGGTCGCAAGATAGACATCGAACAGCCGAATACTCCCGTCACCGAGGATGCCTGGCTCGCGACAAATCCACTCCAAACCGAGTTGTTCGATCGTGCTTGCTGGCAAAGTCAAGAAGCCTGTGAAACCCGTGTCCACAATTGCGTTGACCTCGACCTGACGCCCCGAGCTTCCTTGGACCCGGAATTGGACCCTCGCTTCCCGCAATGTGTTAACCGACCCAATGATCATTCGATGAGCGCTGACCCCTCTGGCCGAAACGGTACACGCCGGGATAGCCGATCCGTAAGAGCGTGTCCGAAAATTCCGCGGGGTCCTGTTTTCGCGCCAAAGGCCGGATGGCGAGGCGCAACGAAGGAGAATATCCTCCCTGGATCTTCGACTGAGGAGCAACGAAGCCAGGCGGCCTTTGGCG
>Ga0194126_10003775_pt1 | contig 23596 bp, 24 predicted proteins | sample TA2KigC150mmetaG_FD_148641 | JGI IMG/M metagenome (GOLD analysis project Ga0194126, IMG submission 148641) | Freshwater microbial communities from Lake Tanganyika, Tanzania - TA2015035 Kigoma Deep Cast 150m | ecosystem: Environmental > Aquatic > Freshwater > Lake | place: Tanzania: Lake... | reverse complement strand
CCGGCTGATTATCATGGCGGACGGCACGGCGACGTCTGGGATGAGAAGCTGTTGGAACATTGGCTTGCCGCACAGCGGCTGGACCTTATGAATTACCGCCCTGGCGAAATTTATGTCGATGTCGCAGCGTGTGGATCGCCCTGGGTCAAGACACTGCGGGAGCGGAAGCAGATCGAAGGGTATGCGATCGATTTATCCGAGGTTCCGCTCATCTATCGTGATATGCCTTATTACCGGAGCGAAAATGCCACACATATGACTTTCGCTGATAACTCAGTCACCGGAGCCTCGCTGCATTGCGCCTATGAAATGTTCACGGGGGAGGATGATACTAACTTTATCCTGGAGGCCGCCCGCATCCTCAAACCGGGAGGCAAGGTCGTGATCCTGCCGCTGTATATGCATACTCATTATTGCGCCTATTCCACGCCGGAGTATTACGGCAAAAGCTATTCTGACCCGGGAGCCAAGGAATATGTCCGGCTCGATTGTTATGGTGTGCCTTCGTCCCGCAAGTATGATGCCGCCCAGCTCAAGGAGCGGGTGCTGGACACTATCCTAGCAGTAGGCTTGCGCTATCGCCTGCTGGTGTTGCGCAACAAAGCCGAGTTAGGCGATAACATCTACTGCCATTTCATTCTGGAAATTGAAAAATGACTCAGCCTGCCGTCTTCAACGCCTACAGCCGCTATTACGACCTGCTCTACAGGGACAAGGACTATCCCGGCGAAGCGGCCTACATCCATAGTCTCCTGACCCGCCATGGCGTCAGCCAGGGCGACTTGCTGGAATTCGGCTCCGGCACCGGGAAGCATGGCCGACTCTTGGCCGGGCTGGGCTATCGGGTGCATGGCATCGAGCGCAGCTCGGAGATGGTGGCGCAATCGTCGCAAACCGGGGACTTCACCTGCCAGCAGGGCGATATTTGCGCCATCGATCTCGGGCGCACCTATGCCGCCGTGCTGTCGCTGTTCCACGTCATCAGCTACCAGACCACCAACGCCGCCGCCCAAGCGGTATTTGCTCGTGCGGCGGCGCATCTCGAACCGGGGGCCTTGTTTGTGTTCGATGTCTGGTACAGCCCGGCGGTGTATGCCCAGCGCCCCGTGGTGCGGGTCAAACGTATGGCGGATGATCAGATTGAGATTACCCGGCTGGCGGAGCCGGTTATCTATCCCAATAAAAATCGGATAGACGTGAATTACACTGTCTTTGTTCAGGACCGGGCGAGCGGTGCGGTAGAGACTCTGACGGAAACGCATCCCATGCGGCATTTCAGCCTGCCGGAACTGGATTTATTGGCCGCCGGCGCTGGTTTCGAGCGGCTGGCGGCCGAGGAGTTTCTGACGGGCCATACGCCCGGGGAAGCCACCTGGGGCGTGTGTCTGGTGTTGCGGAGGGTTGACGCAGCTAACGGGCTGCTTCCTGCATGAAACCGCGAGTAAATCGTTTTAACCCCAAGCGCCAGTTGCTGCGCTTGTCAGCTAGTGAACTGGAACAGGTCAAGGCGCTGGCCGGTAAAGTGCGGTATGGCGGCAATCCCGAGCATAAGCGCAATCCGGGCGATTTTGGCTTGACGCCACCGAGCGGACCAGGGCTGGGCAAGTCGCTCTGCGACGCGGTACAGGTGTTTTCGCACGCCGCAGCGCTCAGCTATTTGCGTGAAGGGTTGCGGCGCGGTCTGGTGAGTGCGCATCGTCAAGGCGCTTGGCCACAGCTCATCTGGTCGGTAACCGAGGAGGGACAGGCGTTGGAGGCGCAATTGGAAAACGCGGACACAGGGCAATACCATGGTTATCCGATGCCCGCCTCTGATCCATTGGCGGCGGAAGTTATACGGCGTTGGCGCGAGACCGGATGACTGTTCTGAAACTCAACTGTCAGTGGCTGCAGGCTGGCGCGGACGCCCCTCCGCTCCGGCATACCACCGGTATGCTCACACTGCGGGTTGGCCCTGTCTGCCTGACGCGTAATGAAGACAGTTGGTCAACATCGGTACGTGATAGCGTATTGGTGTCCGCTTATCCCCTGGCTCTGTGGATAGCGGGTGCTTGGTGGCGGCTTTGCCATGAGCCGCTGGCGAGCCGGGGGGCGCCCGCTCTGGACTGGCGCATGTCGCACGAATTGGGGGCCGCCAATCAGGGTTTTGTCTGGCCGCAAATCATCTTTGCCGCCGATGGTGAAACAGTCCATGTGTGGGCGAAAGCCTCACCGCCAAATGATGCGCAGTCGGTGCGTTATCTCAACGATCTGCTCGCGCCTGCGGCTATTCCCAATGCGGATTTTCAGAATGAACTATCTGACTTTGTCAGCGGGGTATTGGCGCGTCTGGAGGCCATGGGGGAAACGCTAACCCCGCTGCACACGTTATGGCAAACCGTGACCGAGGAGCGGAAAAACCCCGAGAGCGCTCATTGGCGCCGCGTGGAAGCGCTGTTGGGTTATGATCCGGACGAATGCCCAGCCGCCATCATGGCGCAAGCGGGTGATTTAGCCATGAACTTAGGCGAGGACGCGATGGATGAATTAGCGCCGGTGTATGGGCAAACCAATCGGCAGGCGCCATTCCGGGAGATCGAGGAGCTATTGGCCGGCCCCGGCCTCTTTGGCCAGCCCAGCGACCCACGACCCATTCGGCAGCAGGCCGCGGCCGACGGTTCAGCCCCCTGGCAACGGGCCGTTGCCGCCGCCAGGACCATTCGCGAAGCGCTAGGCAATGAGCGGGGGGTTATCGATAACAGCCAAATTCAGGATTTATTGGGGCTGCCCAAGCATACGCGTGAAAAGTGGTTGCCCCCAGCGCGCCGCCCTGCCGGGTTGGCGCTGCCCGACAGCCAGCAACATGGCTATAAATTTATCCCCCGCAAAAGTCATCCCCTAGCCAAGCGCTTCGAGATGGCACGGTTTTATGGCGATTTTTTGCAAACCAGCCAGACCACCCGACAAGCATTAGCCAATACCGACCTGGTGACAGCTCGCCAAAAATATCAACGCGCCTTTGCCGCCGAATTACTCTGCCCGATAGCAGGGTTACAAGCATATATTGACGGAGACTATTCCGAATCGGCCCTTGAAGAAGCCGCCCAACATTATCAAGTGAGTCTGCAAACAGTAGTCTCTTTATTGGCCAATAATGGTTTGCTCAGTGGGTATGGCCCCTTCGATCCGGAGCAGCCTGGCCTACCCTATGCCCTGAACCATGTTTAACTTATTTTGAGCAGAATGTGATGAGCGACTTTATCCCCGTTAACGAACCCTTGCTCGACGGCAACGAGAAAAAATATCTGCTCGAATGTATAGAATCCGGCTGGATTTCCTCGGAAGGGCCGTTCGTCAAGGCATTTGAAGAGAAGTTTGCGGCGCGGGTCGGTCGCAAGCACGGCATCGCCGTGACCAATGGGACCGCCGCGCTGGATGCCGCTGTGGAAGCCCTGGGCATCGGGACGGGCGATGAGGTCATCCTGCCGACCTTCACCATTATTTCCTGCGTCCTCCAGATCGTCCGCTCCGGCGCCACGCCCGTGCTGGTCGATAGCGACCCGCTCACCTGGAACATGGACGTGACCCAGATCGAGGCCAAAATCACTCCCCGCACCAAGGCCATCATGGTCGTCCATATTTATGGCCTGCCCGTCGATATGGACCCCGTGCTGGACATCGCCCAGCGGTATGGCTTAGAGATCATCGAAGACGCCGCTGAAGTCATTGGCCAAACCTGTCGCGGCAAATCCTGTGGCAGTTTCGGTGCGATCAGTACCTTCAGCTTCTATCCCAATAAACACATCACCACTGGCGAAGGGGGCATGATCGTCACCGATGATGATGAACTGGCCGAAACCTGCCGTAGCCTCCGCAATCTCTGCTTCCAGCCCCATAAACGCTTTGTGCATGAGCGGCTGGGGTGGAATCTGCGGATGACCAACCTGCAGGCGGCCCTGGGGCTCGCGCAACTGGAACGGCTGGATGAGTTTGTGGCGCGGAAGCGGAGGATGGGCGCGCGCTATACCGAACTGCTTAGCGGCTTGCTAGGTATTCAATTGCCACTGGCGAGGACGGATTATGCCGAGAATATCTATTGGGTGTATGGAGTGGTGCTGGATGCAAGCAACCCTTTTGATGCAGTTGAGGCTATGCAGAGACTCGTGAAGTCCGGAGTCGGTACCCGTCCATTCTTTTGGCCACTGCATGAACAGCCGATATTTCAACAGAAGGGTTGGTTTAAAAAGGAAGATTTTCCAGTGGCTAGCGCCATTGCGAGACGTGGATTCTATATCCCTAGTGGGCTGGGGTTGAGTAATGAGCAGTTAGGCCGGGTTGGCAGCGTATTAGAGGGGTGTTTGCAGTGAATCTTGTACTGATAAGGGTATAGATATGGGTGCGCAAGCCTTTGTCATGCCAAATCCGGTTCATGCTTCCATTTATCGACGAGTATGAGAATTGCCATAGTTGGTTTTGAGCCGGAGCATGAAGTGCGATATCCGCACCTTCAGGCAACCATTGATGTTTTGAAAGACCAGAATGATGTTGAATACATTTATTTTAAGGAGCGGGGGGGGTATGCATTTGTAGATAGATTATCAAGAGGACCGGCATGGGTCTTGATCTTGAAGTTAATACAATCAATACTGATGTTATGCCTTGATGCGCTTAAGTTAAGATTAAGATTGCGGCTAGCCGACACAGTTATTGCAATAGATAATCTTGCTTATATCATAGCATGTAGATTACATGTCAATGTAATCTTGTGGAGTATGGATTTTATTACTAAGGATCAAGAAAGAAGCGAGAGTGCTATAAATAGAGCCATGTCTTCGCTGATGCGAGCCTCTTTAGCAAAACAGGGGAGGTTGCTGATACAGGATAAGACGAGAGAGCGCTTGTTTATGGATACCTTCGATATTGTGGACGAGATCAATGTTTATCATCTTCCAGTTTCCTTACCACCTTGCAAGTATCAAAGAGTAAGTAATAAGATAACACGACTTCCAACGCTGGGTCAAGTTGGTGGAATAAATGCTTATAGGTCGGCATCTGATCAGTTGGTGCTAGCTTATCAGAAGCAACACTCTAGATATCAATTATTGTTACATGGATATTTTGATCCTGGCATTGTAAAGTTGTTAAGTAAGGTCGATTTTCCGCCAGTTTGTTCGATGCTTAGTTTGTCAGCGCAAGATGTCTACAAAATTCTGATTAACGTCGATATAGGATTTATCTATTATCCGGCAGAGGATGATAACTTCAAATATATTGGCCATGCATCAGGTCAGTTGTGTGAATACTTAAGATTGGGAATCCCAGTCCTATATTGCGGAGAAACGAACTTGAAGGGGTTTGTGGAAAGCAATGGCATAGGCAGGTCAATAGCCTCATTTGAAGATATACCTGAGGCTATTCAGTCGATTCTCGCTAGCTATGATGAATATTCTTGTCGGTGTAAGTTATTGTTTCAATCGGATTTTAATATTGATAGCCATGCTGCTTCATTGTCCGCGTGGATATAGAAGATAACCTAAAAGGAACTGTCATGTCGGAGCATTTGCCATATATTATTAACGAGGCAGAATCAAGAAACCACTTCTATGAGACGCTTTGGAAAAGGTCCGCTTTAGATCTGTTAAATAAGTATAATAATAACCCGCAAGGTATGACCTTTCTCGATTATGGCTGTGGTCGTGGCGAAACCATGCGCCTAGCACAAGATTTAGGCTATGAAGTGACTGGCGCCGACGTTGATGATGTCTGCCTTGAACTGTCAGGGCGATGGGGTGCGACTATCAAGATAACTGCCGGGGATACAGGAACTTTACCAGATCTACTTTGCAAAAAATTCGATGTAGTAACCTGTTTTCATGTATTGGAGCATGTACCAAATCCATTGGCGCTACTGTTACAACTTAAACAGTTATCAAATAAATATCTCTTGCTGGCAGTCCCTAACCTCAGACAACTTCACGGTCTGAGGAGAAGCCCCTACTTGCTTAATGATATCAATATGGGTCACTTGCAGGGTTGGGATCATGGGCATTTCTTGAACATCACTACGCGCCATGCAGGTCTTAAACTAGTCGAATGGACTTCGGATACGGTGATTTTACCGATATTGAGCGAGTTGGTAGTGAGGACCTTCGGTATGCATGCGGCAATCAAGTGCGAGACGGGATTATTTAGAAAATGGTTTCCTTATCACTCCATATCCATAATAGGATTGTTTGAACAGACTTAAGTGAAAATCCTCTGGTTCACCAACAACACGGTCAACCTGGACAAGGGACTGACCCGTGGCGGCTGGATGCAGCGCCTGGAACAGCAATTGGGGCTGGATGAGTCCATTCAGCTCACGATTGTGTCCCGGTATAACGGCGATACCATCCGCACCGTCGCCGCTGAACATTCCACTTATTACTTGGTGCCCGATCGGCGGAGTCGCTGGCGTAAGCGGCTGGATAACCTATTGAACCGGGAACCCCTGGCCGAGTGGCAACAACAATATGCAACGGTCATCGCTGCCGTACAGCCGGATATCATTCAGGTGTTCGGCACCGAGATGGACTATGGCCTGGTCGCTGGCCTAACGGATATACCCGTGGTTATCCATATTCAAGGCATCCTGCAACCCATTCAATATCATTTAAATCGCATCCCCATTCCCTGGCGCACCGCGCTATTCGCGCAGCGGCCGCTCGATTACGTCAAGGGCGCTACGCTCGGCAACTCCAAAAAAGTCTGGCAACGGCGCGTGGCCACCGAACAGTGTATTTACAAGATGGCGCGCTACTTCATGGGCCGTACCGAGTGGGACAGGAGCCTGACACGGCTCTTGGCGCCCCAAGCGCAATACTTTCATTGCGATGAAATGCTGAGGCAGGAGTTTCTGGAGTCTGAATGGTTAAATCAAAACAACGACAGACTTCATTTGGTGAGCACCCTATCAAACCCCATCTACAAAGGCCATGATACGCTGATCGCAACTTGTCGCGTTCTTAAGAAGTATAGCTCCACAGAATTTATTTGGCATGTGATTGGTCTGGATAAAACAGGCCAATCATATCGGGTATTCTATAAGCCATACATGGATTATTTAGGTGAAGTCATCAGGTTTCATGGCGAACTGGGTCCGGCAGCGCTGATAGAAGTACTTCAACAGGCTGATATTTATATTCATCCGTCCCATATCGAGAATAGCTGCAACAGCCTCTGCGAAGCCATGGCTTTGGGTATGCCCGTGATTGCCCTACATACCGGGGGCAATTCTAGCGTAATCAATCAGGGCGTGGATGGCTTGTTGGTAGCTGATAATGATCCCTACGTATTGGCTGAAGCGATTCTTAATATGGCAGCCGATTCGCATCAGGCGCGGATTATGGCAGCTAATGCCAGGCGCAAAGCCATCGAAAGGCATAATCCTGTGACGTTAGCGGATCAGCTAAAAGCCATTTATAGAGCTATCATTCATCATCATCAAGTAGATCTGAAGAAACACCATGAACATACTAGGAATCAGTAGCGGGCACGACTCTTCGGCAGCCATCATTGTCGATGGAGATATTATTGCAGCGGCATCAGAGGAACGTTTTACCCGAATAAAAAACGACTCTTCATTCCCCTTAAATGCCATCGATTACTGTTTGCGGCAATCCGGTTTGTCAAGCGAGGACCTAGATTCCATTGCCCTTCCTGATGTAAGACTACCCAAGGAGTTTGGTATATTCTTTGACTTATCTAAACATGAGAATGACCGTTCGGGATCAATAGCCCTGATTAAGCGAAGGCTCAAGAACGAGTTGAAGAAATATCTTGGCATACGTGACATGCAGCCGGGTGACCTCCCTATTTATCAGCCTCAATACAAGCTGTCCAACAAATGCGCTTTCCATCTCTGCGAGCACCACTTAGCTCACGCGGCTTCTGCTTATTATACCTCAGGGAATCATGCTGGGGATTCAATGATTGTCACGATGGACGGACTGGGCGGGGTAGTTTCTTCAGCTATTTGGAAAGCCTCCGGCACCAATATTGTACCCATTAGAAAGTATGGCCGTGAGGGTTCTCTGGGATGGTTTTATGGAAATGCTACAGAGGGCTTGGGATGGCGGCATGGGAGTGATGAATGGAAAGTAATGGGTTTAGCCCCTTATGGTGTCGAGCAGCCAGGACTATTTGATGGATTCCATCCTGAATATGTGGATGGTGAACTGATAAGACCTCATGACTATGGTAGGATTGGCCGCTGGAACGATCATGGGGCCGTTCATTGGCACACTAATGATGCTATAAAGCTAGCTGAGCTTGCGTCAACAATTAGTCGAGAGAACTATGCCGCGGAAGTACAGAGAGTGGTCGAAGAGCAATCCATGGCGCTCATTATACCCTGGCTAAAGAAACTGAATGTGGTTGATATTAGCTGTGCGGGCGGGTCGTTCCTGAATATCAAGCTTAACCAAAAGATATGGAACTCGGGGTTGGTCGACAGACAATGGATATACCCGGATGCAGGTGATGCTGGACTGGCGGTGGGCGCTGCGTTGCACAACTATTTCTTAGCGCATCCTCAGTCGGAAATAAGGAAGATTAACCATTTATACTGGGGGCCAGAGCATTCCGACCAAGAGATCGCTGCAGCGCTTACCGAAAGAGGGTTAGTTTATGAGCAGGTGGGTAATCCCGCAGAGAGTGTAGCCAGGCATCTAGCAGAAAATCATGCTATTGGCTGGTTTCAAGGCCGGATGGAAGCCGGTCCGCGAGCCTTGGGTGCACGATCAATTTTAATGAGCCCGCTACACGCGGAAAACAAAGATCGAATAAACGCAAAAGTCAAGTATCGGGAGTCATTTCGCCCGTTCTGTCCATCCATTCTCAAGGAGGCTGCTTCCGAATATCTTATTAACTACCGCGATGAACCTTTTATGATTACTTCATTTGATGGAACGCCCGATGCCAGAAAGCGAATCCCTGCGGTAGTCCATGTGGATGGCACAGTGAGACCACAACTCGTTGCTGAGGGTACCAATCAAAGATACTATGATGTTATTAAGGCCTTTGGCGCGCTGACTGGGGAATATGCCGTCATGAATACCTCATTCAACGTAAAGGGCGAACCCGTCGTTTGTTCGCCTCGCGATGCTATCCGTTGTTTTTTTGATACTGGTTTAGACGTGCTTAGTATTGGTAGTTTTATTGTAAAGAAGCCTACCATATGAACTTCAGTTGCGATGAATAAAATTAAAAGTGCTTCAGGCAACCGTACCAGCTTGGAAAATTTTATCGTGCCTCTGGTGGCTGACAATCTTTTCACCGCTCTCTCTAGCCTGACTAACCTGTGGCATGTTTAAGTTCGCATTCCAGATAACGATCCTGTCCATCATGCTCTACAGCATATTGATGAGCGTCCTGAGCCTGGATGGTGTTTCTTCCACGAAAATAATCGTCACCCTGCTACCATGGCTGGCCTTTTTCCTTTCCCTTTATTACTACCGGCGTAACTACCGGCAGATCAAAAGCCGGATACCCCCCGTGGCCTTCGGCCTGTTCAATGTCTTGCTCATCACGAATCTGGTGAATGTCGCCCGCTCCTTGGCCGATGCATCCGCGACCATTACTACGGCCTTCGGAAACCCCTATAACGCCCTGGCTCTGTTGACGCCCTTTGCGCTTGGTTTTGGTGTGACTCCACGCTTATTGGCGGAACTTAACCGGTTTTTCCGGTATTTTGTCTGGTTTGGTGGTCCGCTCTATTTAGGGTTACTCGTGGCCGGGCTTGTCGAAAATCCTATATATAAAATAGCGGGTAGCTTGGCTTCCCCTACGGTGTTTCTGATTCCTTTTATTCCCTATGCTGGCAGGCTGAATCGTTTACTCATTATCATTCTTAGCGCTGCTTCATTCGTATCAACAGGCTTGATTACTGGCAGCCGGGCCACCGTGCTCCGGTATCCGCTGGTTTATTTTGGTACACTGATCGCCAATTTAGGTGAGAGCAGGATAAAGCTTATCAGAAACTTGGGTATGGGCCTTACCCTGCTCCCGGTAGCGCTACTGGCGATCAGTATCAACCTCGGCCAGAGTATCTTTGAAGTGGGCAGCCAGGAGTTGCGCGCGTTGGCTGACCCCAAGAGCCAAGCCGGTATTCTGGAAAAAGCGGACACCCGTACTCTACTCTACTCCGATATCTATGATGATTATAGCGCCAGCAACGATCTTATCTTTGGTCGGGGTAGTTCAGGAACTTACTTCAGTCGTTATTTCCTTTTATCCAAAGCAGATAGCGCAACACGACTCACGGTGGAGGTCGGTGTATTGGCAATCCTCATGAAAGGGGGTCTGTTTGCGGTCCTGCTCAATTATTTTATCTTTGCCATAACTGTTTATCATGCCCTTGCGCAGTCTAACAATAAGTATGTGCGTTCCATAGGCTTATATTTAGGCGTTCATATTCTGCTATTGTTTGCAGAAAATCTGTTGGCCTTTGATTTATACAACTTCACCGTCTGGTTCATGGTAGGAGTCTGCTTATCTAGGGAACTGAGGGGACTGTCTGACTGGGAAATGGAAGCACTCTTGACGGGCAAATCTGCTACCCTGAGTCCAGAAAGTTCAGCCGCGCCGTACCACAAGCCCCTGTGGGTTAAGAATAAGTACGTCTGAAGCCATCTCCCACAATGCGACAAGAAATCCGATATAAAGCATGCTAACGTTTTCCATTGTTACCGCCTCCTATAATCAAGGGCGGTATCTTCAGAAATGTATTGATAGTGTCCGCCAGCAATTTGGCGTCAACATTGAGCATATCATTCTCGATAATTGCTCTACCGATGCCACGGGCGAACACCTGCGGGCGTATCAGGCGCAACCGGAGGGGGTGGCGGTTACGGTGATTGTCGAACCCGACAAGGGCCAGACTCCGGCTATCAATCGGGGTTTCAAGCTCGCTACTGGGGAAGTGGTGTGCTGGTTGAATACCGATGAATATTATCATCCGGGTGCGCTGGCTGCGGTGGCGGAGTATTTTGGCCAACATCTCGAAGTGGATGTGGTGTTTGGGGATTGTGAGTTTGTGGATGAGGCGGGGCAACGGGTCAAGCGCAAACAAGAGTTTGGTTTTGACCGGAATATGCTCCTGTATTATGGGTGTTTCCTGCCAAGCTGTGCGACCTTTGTTCGACGTCGGGTTCTTGATGAGGGATATTTTCTGGACGAAGCCTACCGGGTCTGCATGGATTTTGAGTGGTATACCCGGCTGGCTTTTAGAGGTTACCAGTTCGCCCACTTGCCGCAAGTTCTCGCTTCCTTTACCTGGCATGATGAGAATATCAGCACGGTACAAAAAATGAGAAGGCTGGAAGAGCGCTTCCTAGTGCAGGACCGCTATTCACGATTGGTCGGGCCGGTCTGGTTTAAGAAAGCATTTTTTAGAATAGCTGCTTATTATTGGATAATGCGGCGGACTATGTGGCGAATAGGGAGGCGCATTGCGTGAATACCACTAGTTTAGCCACGCGCCGGAGAGACCCCACACTACCGGTTACTCCTGAGTCGGCTTTTCTTAATGCTTTCTTTACATCACTGAATGATGCCGATGTTCGTTATGCTGTGCTGCGGAACTATGAGCAGCTACCCTATACAACTCAGGGAAGCGATATTGATATCATTATTCATGGCCACGATGCGGCATTAGGGATAAGTCTTCTGAAGCAGGCAGTCACGCAATCCGGTGGCGTCATAGTGGGCAGCATCAGCTCAGTTGATTGGGCTTCCTGCTTTATGATGGGTTCGACTATTCTCGATAACGGACAACGCTGTTGGTGGGGCGTGGTCATCGATTTTTTTATTGGTGGAGTTTATGATAAGGGCTCCACCAAACTATTTGAGATGGATTGGACCGCCAGAAAAAAACACCATGATATTTGGGTATTACCAGAAGCAGCCAGCGCGGTGCTGGGTGTGCTTAAAGAGGCTCTACGCGGACGGCTCGCGCTACGCTATATGGCTGTGGCTAAAGTTGCGGTAGCATCGAGATGGGCAACGACCCAGCCTTATTTTGAACCCTTGGGCGGTAAAGCTTTAGACGCCATTCAGCAGATCATTTCTCGTGCCCCTGATTCCTCGCATACGGCCCGGCAACTGACTCTTTTACGCCGTTCCGTCCACTGGCGCGCCTTTGTGCATCGTCCATTTCCCTGGCTATTACGCAGAATACGCTTTGAACTCTCAAAGGTTTCCAGATACCTGCATCCTCCGGGTTTTATCATCAGTATCCACGGCGTCGATGGTGTCGGCAAGACGACGGTGATTCAGGCCATCAGACCGGTTCTGGAAGCAGCCACGCATCGTGCCGTCTTCGTTCAGCACCTGCGTCCCACGCTATTACCACCCTTAGCCAGATTAAAAGGAAAGGCTCCTAAGAGTAATGGGCCGGTACTGGACCCCCATGGGTCAGTTCCCTCTGGTCCGCTAGGGTCCATCTTCCGACTAACCTATTTGACACTGGACTATATATTGGGCTACTGGCTGAAGACCCGTTTTATTATCGCCAAGCAACCGGCCATCGTCGTATTTGACCGCTATGCGTACGACATGGCTCTGGACCCCCGGCGGTTCCGGATTGGGCTGCCGGGCTGGGTGGCCGCCTGGTTTGCCCGTCTGGCCCCGCGACCGGATTTGATCCTCTGTCTGCACGCCAACCCCGAGGTGATTGCCGCGCGCAAGCAGGAACTGTCGCTAGCCGAAACCATCCGGCAAGTGACTGCCTTACGGGAATTCGCCAACACTCAGCCGAATGCCGTGCTGATATCGACAGAGGACCCTGTAGATGAGGTGCGGGAAACGGTACTACGCACCTTGTTCGATTTCTTCGCGAAACGCGCGGCGCATGATTGACGCGGCGGTTGATCCTGTACTGGATTATCGCTATGCCTGGCGCTGGCTGCTGCCCATTACCGATGGGCAAATCGTCGCGCTGATTGGCTTCTCTGATGAAGAACGGGCCTTCTGGCGGCAGTCCTTACCGGAGGCGATTATCAGCGATGATCCGGCAACGGCGCCGGTGTGGCTGGTGCAGGATACGCTGCCGCGTCATCGGCTGCTGCCGGATACGCTCCAGACGCTCGGTGTTATCGGTTCCCGTCCGGTAATGGCCGCTTGGCGGGCCTGGCTGGCGGGGCGCTTTGCTACGGTGCAGGACTATGGACTGTTGCCCACCGGGCGGCCGCGAGTTGTGATCCCGCTCGGCGCCCCGGCGGCGGCGCGGCAATCCTTGGCGCTCCATCGGCCCGGGCGGCGGCTGGCGCGCCTGGCGGTGTGGGGCGCGGGGCAGTTGACGCGGCTTGGCTGGGATGCCCCCTTGCGCGGGCGCGGCTTGTGCATCGCGATGCGCACCGGGCCGGCCATACCTCAAGGGGCGCGGGCGGCGGGGCTGGTGGTGGACGGCCCTGCCGCGCCAACGGCCTATGCCTTGTGTCTCGGGAATCCGGAGTCCAATCGCAAAACGGTGGTGCTGCCCTTGGGTGGCTCCGAACCGGTCATCCTGAAAGCGGGCGAAACCCCGGCGGCGCGGGCTGCGCTGCGGCGGGAGGCGAGCGTGTTGCAGGCCTTGAGCCAGTCGACGCTGGCCGGGCAAGCGCCGCGCTTGCTGAAGGTAAGCGATACGGGCCGGCAACTGACCCTGCATCAGGAATACCGGCCCCGGCTGGCGATGCGCGAGGGGCGGCTGGAAACGGCGGCGCTGGGCTTTTTGGCGGGGCTGTCGCGGCTGGGTCGTGAAAGCCGGCCCTTGGCGGCGGTGCTCAAGACACTGCCGGAACCGGCTCAGGCGGCACTCAGTCCATCAGCCGGCGCGGCTTACGCCCGGGTGCGCGCCGCGCTAGCAATGCAAGCGGCGGCTGGGGCGATGATCGTGGGCCATCGCAGCCATGGTGACTTCGCGCCATGGAACTGCGCCTGGACCGCACAGGGTTTTTTTGTGTATGACTGGGAGGTGAGCCAGGCGTGGGACATGGCGCTGGGGGATGCGTTTTATTATGTCATCGGGCCGTTTTTGCTTGTCAGGAACAGCGCGAAAGTCGAGCAAGCCCACCGCCGGGCCATCGCCCTGGGGCGGCGGCTGGTGGCACAGGCCGGACTGGCGGGGGTGGAGGTCGAGGGGTACTTCCTGTTGTGGGCGGTCAAGTCGTTGGCGGTTTATCCCGAGTTGGGGCAGGTGTTGGAGTATGTGGCGGGACTTTCCTAAGAGGCTGTTTGGAAATCCCATCCGCATAGGCTAGGGTAGGGTTTTGTTGCAGTCGTTGGGTGTTTGAATGAGCCAGAAAAAACGCAAGAAGCGCTATCCGAGCAATCTGAGCGACGGCGCTTGGCGCTGCCTGAAGCCGCTGCTGCCGGTGTCGGCGGTGGGCAGGCCCCGGCAGGTGAGCCTGCGCCAGGTGCTGAACGCGATCCTGTACGTGCTGAAGACCGGCTGCCAGTGGCGGCAATTGCCCCGCGAGTTCCCGGCGTGGACGGCGGTCTATTACTACTTCTACCGGTGGTCGCGGGACGGGACATGGGAGCGGCTGAACCACACGCTGCGCGGCAGGCTGCGGCAGAAGGGCGGGCGGCACAAGCACCCGACGGGGGCCTGCCTGGACAGCCAGAGCGTCAAGTGCACGGCGGTGCCGGGCGTGCGCGGCTACGACGCGGGCAAGAAGGTCAACGGGCGCAAGCGGCACATCCTGGTGGACACGCTGGGGCTGTTGCTGGCGGTCGTGGTGACCACCGCCGGCGTGCAGGACCGCGACGGCGCGAGGCTGCTGCTGCGCAGCCTGCCCGGCGGCTGCAAGAAGCTGCGGAAAATCTGGGTGGACGGCGGCTACGCGGGCCAGCTCGTGGACTGGGTCGCCGAGCGGTTCGCCTTCTGTCTGGCGGTGGTGCTGCGCCCCAAAGAGCGCAAAGGGTTCGTCCTGCTGCCCCGTCGCTGGGTGGTCGAGCGCACCTTCGGCTGGCTCAACCACTCTCGCCGCCTCAGCAAAAGCTACGAGCGCCTCACCCGCACCGACGAAAGCTGGGTGTACATCGCCATGACCCGCATCATGCTGGAGCGCCTGGCCTGAGCGGGGAATTTCCAAACAGCCTCTAAGTCTTCTGGTTACCCCGCTCTGCTGGGTAACCCAATGAGTGGAAGCTCTGGCTTCCCGAACCGCTGCCTGGGCGCGGCGCGCTGACGGCAAGCAGGAGCTTGCAAGATGCGGGTTACCCAGCGGAGCTGGGTAACCAGTGAACAAGTGAAACCAGTGATGCTATCGATAACTAAGCCGCCATGACTGACCCTCAGCGACGCCTGAAAGTCCTTATCTCCGCGTATACCTGCAGCCCTTATCACGGTTCGGAATTTGGGGTGGGCTGGGGGTTTGTGGCGGCGCTAGCGCCCCACCATGATCTATGGGTGATTGTCGAAGAGGAGAAATGCCGGGCGGATCTGGAGCGCTATCTGGCGGAACATCCGGCATTCGGCCAGCAGGTGCGTTTTTATTATCTGCATAAACAGCGCAACCGTTGGCTGCGGAAACTATGGCCTCCGTCGTATTACTGGTATTACCGGCGCTGGCATCAGGATGCTCTCCAACTCGCGCAAAAATTACATCGCGAGGTTCAATTTGACGTGGCGCACCAGTTGACCATGGTGGGCTTCCGGGAGCCGGGTTATCTCTGGCAGTTGGGGATTCACTTCATCTGGGGGCCGGTGGGCGGCATGGGTTATTTTCCGTGGCGGTTTCTGCCTGCGGTCGGGCTGTACGGGGCGCTGTATTACCTGGGCTATAACCTCTTCAATGGGCTGCACCTGCGCGGCTTGCCGCGGCCCAAGCGGGCGGCGCGGCGCGCGGCGGCTGGCCCCATGACAGGCCTGATCGCGGCGACGCCGGAAAATCAGGCGGGCGCGGCGCGCTATTGGGGTTGCCCCAGCACCGTGCTGGCGGAAGTAGGGTTGCCGACGGCCCCGACGGCAGCTATTCGCGGCAGGTTGGATGGGGAGCCGTTGCGGCTGGTCTGGACAGGGAATCATACCCCCGGCAAGGCGTTGAATCTCGGCTTGCAGGCGCTGGCCCGCCTGCCGGTTGAGGTGGATTGGGAACTGCATATCCTGGGCAAGGGGCGGCGAACGGCGGCCTGGCAACGTTTGGCTGACCGTCTGGAGATACGTGATCGCTGCCACTTTCATGGTTGGCTGCCGAGGGCGCAGGCGCTGGCCATCATGCAATCCGGGCATGCGCTGCTGATCACCAGTTTGCGGGACCTGACCGCGACTGTGACGGTGGAGGCCCTGGCCTTGGGTTTGCCGGTGGTCTGTCTGGATCATTGCGGGTTTGGCGCGGTGGTGGATTCTAGCTGTGGTATCAAGGTCCCCGTGACGACGCCGGCTGAAGTCATCGCCGATCTGGCCTGGGCGGTGGAGACGCTGGCGCGGGATGAAGCCTTGCGCCAGACCCTGGCGCATGGAGCGCTGGCGCGGGCCCGACAGTTTGACTGGGCCGAGAAGGCGCAGGCGGTGGACCGGATTTATCGGGCCAAGGTGGCGGGCACGGACGCTGGGGCGGATCGTCAGGCCTGATCCTACTGGTTACTCAGCTCTGCTGGGTAACCCAGGGCTGGGAAGCTCTGGCTTCCCGAACAGATACCTTGGCGCGATGCGCTGACGGCAAGCAGGAGCTTGCGAGACGCGGGTTACCCAGCAGAGCTGGGTAACCAGAGTAAAGCGGGGCTGGGTAACCAAGGTAAGAATGTATGAACCTCGGAGCGACTCATTGAAAATCCTCCTCGCCCATAACTATTACGGCTCCGCCGCGCCCTCTGGCGAGAATCAGGTGTTCGAAACCGAGCAGGAGTTGTTGCGGGCGCACGGGCATACGGTGCGGGAATTTACCCGGCATAGTGATGAAATCCGGCGGCAGGGGCTGTATGGCGCGGTACGAGGGGCGCTAGCGACGCCGTGGAACCCCTGGCCAGCGGTCGCGATACGGCGGGCGGTAGAGGCATTCCACCCCGACATCGTGCATGTCCACAATACCTTTCCCTTGTTGTCGCCGAGCATATTCCATGGGGTGGGCCAGCGAGCGGCGCGGGTGCTGACTTTGCATAATTACCGGCTGTTCTGCCCGGCGGCGATTCCGCTCCGGGCGGGGCGGGTCTGTACCGGTTGCCTGGACCAGCGTTCGGTGGGGCCGGCGCTGCGGCATGGCTGTTACCGGGGCAGCCGCGTGGCGACGCTGCCGCTGGTAGCGAATGTGGCGCTGCACCGGCGGTTGCGGACCTGGTCGCGCCAGGTCGAGGCGTTCATCGCGCTGAGCGAGTTTCAACGGGACTTGATGGTCGCGGCGGGGTTGCCGGCGGAGCGGGTGTGGGTGAAGCCGAACTTTTACCCGGGCGATCCGGCGGTCTTGCCGTGGACGGCGCGACGGCCGGCGGTGGTGTTCGCGGGGCGGCTGGGCGCGGAGAAAGGCGTACTGACGCTGGTGAGGGCCTGGCTGGCCTGGGGACCCACGGCCCCGGAGTTACGGCTGCTGGGCGATGGCGAGTTGCGCGGGGTGCTGGAAGCCCTAGCGGCGGCGAACCCGGCCGTGCCGATCAGCTTTCTGGGGCAAGTAGCGGGCGCGGCGGCGCGGGCGGAAATTGCCCAGGCGCGGTTGGTGATCTTGCCTTCGGAGTGTTTTGAGACCTTTGGCTTGGCGGTGGTCGAGGCGTTCGCCCATGGGACCCCGGCGGCGGTGTCGGCGCTCGGACCGCTGCCGTCGATTGTGCGGGATGGCGTGAGTGGGGTGGTCTTTGTGCCGGGTAACCCGGAATCCCTTTTGGCGACGGTGCGCGAGGCCTGGACCACGCCGGGCCGGCTGGAACGGCTGGGGGCCGGAGCGCGGGCAGCGTTTTCGGCCCACTACACGGCGGAAGCGAATTATAAGCAGTTGATGGCCATATATGCGGCGGCTGAGGCGGTGCGGCGTGCGGTTTATCCGACGGCGCTGTGAAAAGCACGATGTGATGGACTGTTCCGAGGTACGATTCAGCGGCCACGCAGTGACTCGCATGTTTGAGCGCGGCTTATCCAGGGCCGATATACTGATCGCCATCCAACAAGGAGAGGTCATCGCCGATTATCCTGAGGATCGCCCCGATCCTAGCCGGCTGCTGCTCGGCTACCCCGGAACCCAGCCCATACCTGTCGTGGTAGCGCAAGACCCGGAAAGCGGCGTTTGTTTTGTCGTCACCGCCTATCCCCCGACCCGTTCACTTGGTCGGCGGATTTCAAAATAAGGAGAACCCAATGAACTGCGTCATTTGCAAGACATGGGTAACGCATCCTGGACACGCCACTGTTACGCTCAACCGCGCCGGATGCACGATAGTCATCCAACAGGTACCGGCGGATCTCTGTGATAACTGCGGGGAGTATTGCCTGTCGGCGGACATGACGGATCGTGTCTTGCGGATGGCGGAAGCCGCCCTGCGTAAAGGGACCGAGATTGAACTATTACGCTGGGCCGCCTAACGCACACTAAACCCGGTGTCCGGTCACCACTCGTCTCAACATAACGATCACTCATCATGCCCCGCAGACTCCTCACCGCCGCCGATCTGATGTTGATCCTGCCCTGGCGCAATGCGCCAGTGGTGATACGCGCATGTCCATGGATTATCGGTGGCGGTAGTGAATCCTTGGGGCTACGAGATAACTGACCCATGAAAACCAGCGAGGAAGACCTGTTGGGCTACGCCATACGGGCCGATGGGCTGGCGGCGTGTCTGACCGAGAGTGAAGCGGTATTGGCCAAGCGGGAGCATTCATACCGCACGGATTTCATCAGCGTTGGGGAGAATGAGCATGTTATTTAACTCAGTTATCTTCTTTTTTTTGTTTCTGCCTAGTGTGTTTTTTATAAACTACTTCGTGGTTCAAAAATGGGAAATAAGTCAAATTTTGTTTTTGACTATAAGTAGCTTGTTTTTTTACGGATATACCGATATATCACTGGTAATATTGCTTGTGTTTAGTTTGGTCGTTAATGGCCTATCAACTCATTGGTTAATGCACCCGGATTGGTCGCCCTTCAGGAGAAAATTGTTATTTTATTTTACCTTATTAATCAATTTAGGCTTGTTGGCTTTTTTTAAATATGCCTATTTATTTGGGAGGCTTGTGCTAAGTCCAGAAAGGCATTACGCTCTTCTAGATACCCTGCAATCTATACCCCTGCCCGTTGGTATATCATTCTATACATTCCAAGCTATAAGCTTGATCTTTGATGTTTATCATCGCCAGACTGAAGGACTAGAAAACTTGTATGCCCAACGCAATCCTTTGAAGTTCCAGCTTTATATCTGGTTTTATATTGCATTCTTTCCTCAACTAGTCGCTGGGCCTATTGTCAAAGGCCATGAGTTTATGAATCAGATTGCTAAAAAGCACATTCATAACATTGATTGGGGGCATGCAGTTAAGTATATTATTATCGGCTATTTTTTGAAATCAGTTATAGCAGACAACCTGAACGAGGTGACACTGACGCTACAGTCAGAAAACATGCCAAAACTAGCCAAGATTGATCTAGTTTTACTTTTATATGGATATTCCTTTCAAATTTTTGCGGATTTTGCTGGGTATTCATATATTGCTATTGGTTTGGGTAGGTTGTTCGGTTATAAATTCCCGATTAATTTTAATTATCCATATCTATCTAAGAGTATTAGTGAGTTTTGGCGTCGCTGGCATATATCACTTTCGTCCTGGCTGAAGGAATATCTTTATTTTAGCCTGGGTGGAAACCGTAAAGGCGCCCTTAGAACTTACGTCAATTTAATGATAACCATGTTTCTTGGCGGCCTATGGCATGGTGCTGCCTGGAGCTATGCATTATGGGGTGCTGCACACGGTATTCTCTTGGCTGGTGAACGACTTTTAACCGGAAAAAAAATCAATGCATTTTTTTGGCTAAACCATAATATAAGCAGCATCGCACAGGTTTTCTATACTTTTAATCTGGTATCCGTTTTATGGTTGCTTTTCAAACTATCTGACTTCCGGGATGTCATCCATTACTTCATGTCACTTTGGGAAAATCCATGGTACAGGGATTCAGGTAACCTATTTATCGTTTTAGTGTATGGCACGCCTGTCGTGATCTATCACGCTATAAAATATAAGCAGATACATCTGGATAGTAAAGGTCAATGTAGATTAATAGGTAGCGAAAGAATAGAGGCAATTTGTTTGAGTTTAATGCTTTGGTTGATTGTTTCTAATATTGGGCTGCCAGGAAGTTTTATCTATTTTCAGTTTTAACTCTTATGATCAAACTGACTCCAGTATCTATGTGTTTTCTTCTGTTCACCTTCATACATATTTTACTGACTGAGGGATGCGGGTGGCACGCTACGTATGCTGAATCAAACTATTATAGGAATCTACAGCAGATTGAGCATCTCATGACGGCGCAAGCGAAAAATGTTGTATTGGTTGGTTCCAGTATAGGGTCACGCGTCCATCCAAATGAATTTTTGAGTGATCTTGGTTTTATAAATTTGGGCTTAGGCGGTACAGTCCCTGTAACCGCACTCAAGATATTGCAGCGTGAAAAAATAACACCGCAATTATTATTGGTCGAGTTGTCTGGTGCCACCCTAGCAGAGCCAAAAAAAAATGACGATCTAATTTTGCGTCAACAAAATAAATTTAATCCCCTTCTGTGGCGCTATATACCTGTAACTAGGCCGACTTCCCGGCCTAGCAGTATGCTGTATTCATTACTCAAGATTGCAAAAGAACCTGTCCATCCTATGAGTTGGTTTGAGAAATACAAGTTGAACGCTAATGATCATATAATAAGCAATGCTCAAGATGGTTCGTATAGCTTTTCCGATGAGGTCAAAAATAGTGAGTTGGTAGCTCTTGTCAAATCCTTTAAGAACCAAGGTTCAAGAATCCTCTTTGTTCATCTTCCGACAGGAAGAAATCGAGATATATACAGTTATGATATAGCCCAGCAGGCCGCCATTTACCTTGCTTCAGATATCATAGATTTAGATGCCATTTCTAAAAATAAAAATGTTATCATCAATTATACGGACGGGCTACACCTCGACCGCACTTCGGCTATCCTCTGCTCAATGTGGCTCGCGCAAGCTATTTCCAATTTTTTAAAACAAGCAGACCCGCACTTAGTTAGGGCTTTTTAGGTCGGTAAGACGTATGACAACTTGCGCAGACTCCATACGTCCGATTACGCTTCGCTAATCGGTATCAACGCAATGATGATTTATATGCAGCTTCGGGCAGTGTAACGGTGATGCAGATTAGGGCAGAGGAAGACCTGTTGGGCTATGCCGTGCGGGCCGATGGGCTGGCGGCGTGCCTGACTGAGATTTAAGCGGCATTGGCCAAGCGGGTGCGCTGCGCCTGGCTAGCCTGCGTCAACCGGCATTCGATGGTGCAGGCGGCAGGGGACCCGGCCTTTGCCTTGGCTTTGCACGGGGCGGACTGGCGGGTACCGGATGGGGCCGGCATCGTGCTGGCTTCACGGTGGCTGGACGGGCGTATCACCCAGCGGGTGACTGGGAGCGATATCTTCCAGGGTTTGAATGAGCGGATGCATGAGCATGGAGGGTTGTCATGCTTTTTCCTGGGCTCGACCGAGGCAACGCTGACGAAAATCCGGGCGAGGCTGGCTCGCGAATACCTTGGGGTGCGGGTGGCGGGCACTTATTCACCGCCTTACCGGCGGCATTCAGCGAGGCGGAAACTGCCGCGATGCTGGCAGCCATTGCGGCGGCGAAACCCGATGTGTTGTGGGTGGGCATGACCGCGCCAAAGCAGGAAAAATGGCTGCATCAGCATCGGGACCAGTTGGCGGTCCCCTTCGCCGCGGCGGTGGGGGCGGTGTTTGATTTCTACGCGGGCAACGTGCGGCGGTCGCATCCGTTCTTTTTGCGCTATCACTTGGAGTGGCTGCCGCGCCTGCTGCAGGAACCCCGGCGGCTGTGGCGGCGGAATCTGGTCTCGACCCCGTTGTTTCTGTCGTGGGTGGCGCGGGAGAAGCTCATGCGGGTACGTGCTTAGACGAAGAACTCCAGCTTGGTCTCAAGCAGCGCTCGGCACGCCATGGCTGTGACGTGGCAGAGAAAGCGCGCCGCATTCTTCGAGCCGCGATCGAGGCTGAGCGACCCGTCCGGACGGGTTTGGTGTCACGCATCGCGGCTTACTTTACGGCAGACGGGTTAACTGGAGAGTTGCCCGAGATGCGGGGCCATCTGGGTAGCCCGAAGCGAGGGGGCAACCCGCCCTGATTGGGGTGTTTTTCATCAAGCGAGGTATAGCCAATGGCCATAGCCACAACACAGTCTCCAACCGCCTATCTGACGAGGCTGGAAGCCTTACTCATCGACGTCGAACAATGGTCCCTCGCCAAAGGTTTAACCACGCGGCGCTATGCCAAGGTGCTGGATGAAGCGGCTTACGCGAGGGATTGCACTTAATTCCTGGCCGATGGCTCTCTGCTGGCGACGCTAACCCCGGTGGGGGCGTCGATTATTGCCGCGAAGGGCCGGGTCGATCTGGAAGGGACTATCGACCGGGTGATTCTGGTGAACTGGGACCCGGGCGGGCCGGTCTTTGAGACAGTCATACGGACCGGCGACACGACGCAAGCGCGTATACATGCCCTTTATCAGGGCGTGGATGCCGCAGGCTGGTACTGGATTGAGAGTCGGGAACTGTCGCGGGCGCACCCGCTGAATGAGCGGCTTTTTCTGGAGTTACTCTTTCTGGTCTCGGATTATGACCTACGCGGTTGAACAGCTTGACGCCATCTGGCGAACCTGGCGGTTGCAGCATGATGCCCTGCGGGTGGTGTTGCGTACCATTCGGCGGCGCGCTGTGGATGCCAAAGCCCCTGGGACGCTGGCCAAAACCCTCTATGAAGAGGCGGAAGCCGCCCCCCCGTGCGAAAGGGATATCCTGACTTGCCAGAAAACCGCGGCGGAGTTTGCTGTGCTGGGTATGTGGGCGTTTTTCGAAAGGCGGGTGCTACAACTTCTGGAACAGGAATGTCATAAAATGCTGGAGCAACCTGCCAATCCGTTCAACGCGGCCGTCACGGCCAAGGTTTCGGGTGATGTGGAGTACTGGAAAATCGATCAGGCGCTGGATCTCATTAAACCCTTGGTTGACGATGCCGGTCTGCTCGGCCAGGCGAAGCAGATCAAACAGTTTCGGGATTGGGTAGCGCATCGTAACCCCAGCAAGCCAACGCCTCCGCAAACCGATCCAGGTATGGCGCGGGTGCTCCTAAAACAATTGGCCAGAGCCTTGGATACCGGGCCGCACCCTAACCATGAAGACTAGGGTAGTGGAAGAGATTTTGGGCTATGCCGTGCGGGCCGATGGGCTGACGGCGTGTCTGACCGAGATTGAAGCGGCATTGGTTAAACGGAAGCGGTGCGCCTGGTTGGCCTGTATCAACCCGCACTCAGTGGTGCAGGCGGAGTCTGACCCGGCGTTTGCGGCGGCTTTGCACGGGGCGGACTGGCGGGTACCGGATGGGGCCGGCATCGTGCTGGCTTCACGGTGGCTGGACGGGCGTAT
>Ga0194126_10003773_pt1 | contig 23606 bp, 36 predicted proteins | sample TA2KigC150mmetaG_FD_148641 | JGI IMG/M metagenome (GOLD analysis project Ga0194126, IMG submission 148641) | Freshwater microbial communities from Lake Tanganyika, Tanzania - TA2015035 Kigoma Deep Cast 150m | ecosystem: Environmental > Aquatic > Freshwater > Lake | place: Tanzania: Lake... | reverse complement strand
GCCGACACCCTGGCCGGGCGCCTCCGGCTGACCAATCCCGCGGCTTTTCCCGAGGACCCGTTGCGCGTCCTCCGCGTGGCCCGCTTCGCCTCCGTCCTCAAGTTCCGGGTGGACCCGGCCATCTACCCCCTCGCCCGCGCGGTCGATCTGTCCGGGCTGAGCGTCGAGAGGGTCAACGAGGAGATGTTCAAGGTCCTTCTTCATTCGCCTCGTCCTTCGGTCGGCCTGGAGGAGATGTTCAAGCTCGGGGTCCTCGAACAGTGGTTCCCGGAGCTCCAGGCCCTGACCCTGGTCATCCAGGACTCCGTCTTCCATCCGGAAAAGGACGCGTTCGGCCACCACACGGTCTGGGCCCACACCAAGCTCGCCGTCGACCAGGCGGCGGCCCTGGCCGGACTGACGGGACTGCCGGCGGCGAAAAAGCTGACCCTTCTCCTGGCCGCCCTCTACCACGACCTAGGGAAGGCCTCTACGACGCGTTGGGAGTTCAAACGGGGGCGGATGGCCGTGACCTCCTGCGGCCACGACATCCAGAGCGAGCGGGCGGCGCGCAAAGCCCTGATGCGGCTCGGGATAAGGTCTTGGGGCGGCTACGATCTCGGCCGCATGGTACCGCTCCTCATCCGGACCCACCACCGGGCGGCCGAACTCTGGCAGAACCGGGAGGAGGTCACGAAAAAGGCCTTCAACCGCCTGGCGGCCGAGGTCCGGGGAGAGATCGAGCTCGTCGTCGCCCTCGACGCCGCCGACCGCGCCGGGCGCAAGTCCCGGCTGACACGGGGTCTGGACCGCGAAGCCCGCTGGCTGCTCCGCAAGTTCGAGACCCTGCGCGTCAACAGGGAGACCATCAAGCCCCTCGTCATGGGCCGGGATCTTCTCAAGCTCGGCCTCCCGCCGGGCCCGGAGATGGGACGGATCCTGAAAAAGCTCTACCGCATGCAGCTCGACAACGGGTTCGAGACCAAGGCCCGCGGCCTCGAAAGGGCCCGCAAGATCCTGGAAAGGACCAAGACATGAGCATCCTCGTCGCCGGGGGCGCCGGCTTCATCGGATCGCACACGGTATGGGAGCTGGTCCGCGAGGGGTTCGACGTCGTGGTCGTCGACAACCTCTCGAGCGGAAGACGGGAGCACGTCGGGGACGCCCCGTTCGTCCGGGCCGACCTGCTCGACAAGAGCGCCGTCCGCGACGTCCTCCGCTCCCGGAAGGTCTCGGCCGTTCTCCACTTCGCCTCCCTCATCCAGGTCGGGGAATCCACCCTCGACCCCCGCAAGTACTACACGCACAACATCCTGAGCAGCCTCAACTTGCTGGACGGCATGCTCGACGCCGGGGTCGACAAGTTCATTTTCTCCTCCTCGGCCGCCGTTTACGGGGACCCGCTCGAAACGCCCATTCCCGAAACCCATCCCACGAAGCCGGTCAACCCCTACGGCCGGACAAAACAGATGATCGAGACCGTCCTCGAGGATTACGGCCGGGCCCACGGCCTGCGGTCGATCTCCCTTCGCTACTTCAACGCCGCCGGGGCCGACCCCGAAGGCCGGACCGGGGAATGCCACGACCCGGAGACCCACCTCGTTCCCAACGTCCTCCTCAGCGCCCTCGGCAAGAGGCCCCGCCTGGAGATCTTCGGAGGGGATTTCGCGACCCCCGACGGGACGGCCGTCCGCGATTACATCCATGTGACCGATCTGGCCGCGGCCCACGTCCTGGCCCTGAAGGCCCTCCTCACGGGAGCTTCGAGCGATGTCTTCAATCTCGGCACTGAGGAGGGGCGCTCCGTTCTGGAGGTGGTCAGGACGGCCGCGAAGGTCACCGGACAGAGCATCCCTTACACCGTCGGCCCGAGGCGCCAGGGCGACGTGGCCGTGCTCCTGGCGTCCAAGGAAAAGGCCGAAAAGGGCCTGGGGTGGGAGCCCCGGCTGTCGTCGCTCGAGACGATCATCGGAACCGCCTGGGACTGGCATCGCCGGGCCATTTGCTGATGCTCCGCGGCGGCGCGATTTGACGGCCCCTGCCTCCTGTGGTATAAAAGAACTCCCGAAATGAATTTTAAACATCGTTGCGTATTCCCCATCGCCCTGGTCGCTATTGCCCTGCTCCTGGGCGCCTGTTCCGGACCGAAACCGGCCGTCAAGACGGCTCCCGAAGCCGCTCCCAAGCCCGTGGCCGTCGAACCCGTCGTCCCCGAACAGCCCCAAGGAGCGGACGCGGCCGCCCTTCCCGCCCTGGAAGGCGAGGAACCCGAAAGCGACGCCCCCTCTCAGCGGGAAGCGGGCCTGGAGAACGAAAAGGACGCGGCCGCCCTTCTGGAGGCGGCTTTCCGGTCCTACGAGGAATCGCTGGCGGCCCTGGAGAGGGACGACATGGACGCCGCCTTGGCCAGGCTCGACGACGCCTACGGCCTGCTCCTGAGGCTCAACTTGGCGCCCGACTCTCCCCTCCTCCAGGAGAAGAACGACCTCCGCATCCTCGTCGCCCAGCGCATCCAGAAGATCTACGCCTCCCGGACGACCGTGGCCTCTCACGTCAACGGCTCCATCCCGCTCGTCGAGAACCAATGGGTCATGAAGGAGGTCCAGTCGTTCCAGACGAGGGAGCGTAAGTCCTTCGAAGAGTCCTACAAGCGCTCGGGCCTCTACATGGGCATGATCCTCGAGGAGCTCCGAAAGGAGCGCCTGCCCGAACAGTTGGCCTGGGTCCCGCTCATCGAGAGCGCCTTCAAGCCCCGGGCCCTGTCGCGGGCCCGGGCCCTCGGGATGTGGCAGTTCATCCGCTCGACGGGCTACCGCTACGGCCTCAAGCAGGACAAGTACGTCGACGAGCGCATGGACCCCCTCAAGTCGACCCGGGCGGCCATCCGGTACATGGTCGAGCTCCACGGCATGTTCGGCGACTGGACGACGGCCATCGCCGCCTACAACTGCGGCGAGATGGCGGTCCAGAGGGTCATCCGGGCCCAGCGGATCAACTACTTCGACAGCTTCTGGGACCTGTTCAACAATCTCCCTTACGAGACGGCCCGCCACGTGCCGCGGTTCATCGCCACGCTCCTCATCGTCGGCGACCCGGCGAAATACGGCTTCGAGCTCCCCGCCCCGGAGCCCGCTCTGAAGTTCGAGACGGTCATGATCGCGACGCCGGTCAAGCTGTCCGCCCTGGCCCAATCCCTCGGCTTGGAGAGCGCCCGCCTGACCGCCCTCAATCCGGAGCTCCGTCACGATTCGACGCCGGATTACGCCTACGACCTCCGCGTTCCCGAGGGCTACGGCGAGAGGTGCCTGGCCTGCGTCGCCTCCCTGCCCCAGTACGTCCCGCCCGATGTCATCGCCGAAAGGTATGTCGTCCGGGGCGGAGACACGCTGGGGGCCATCGCCCGGAGGTACCGGACGTCGGTCGACGCCATTGTCCGGCTCAACAACCTCCGGAGCCGGACCATCATCCGGGTCGGTCAGGTCCTGCGCATCCCCACCAGAGGCGAAACGGCCTCCGCGGCGGCCGCCCCCCCGGCCCCCAAGGCGGCGCCCGGCGAGACCGTCACCTACGTCGTCAAGGCCGGCGACACCCTGTTCCGCATCGCCCAGACCTACGGCACGACCGTGGACCGGATCAAAGCCGACAACGGTCTGGCTTCGGACGTCGTCGCCGTCGGCCAGAGGCTCACGATCCAAGCCGGGCGCTCCCAGTAGCCCGCCCCGCCGCCCTCTCCCCCGTTTGACATCCGCGATGGCTTGTCACCGTTATTCGTCGACGAGGGACGAGTCTCAAAATAGTCCGCTATTGCCAGACGCCGCCCTCGACGCCGAGGCCCGGCTCGTCGCTCAAGACCAGCTGGTCCTTGACCGTCCGGACGCCCCGGAACGGGTCGTTGGAGACCAGGAGATGGCCGTCGAGGTCGGCGATTTCGAACAGGGGCGAGAGGGCCGCAGCGGCCGAGATCCCCAGGGAGCTCTCGATCATGCAGCCGATCATGAGCTTCAGGCCGAGGGCCCGGCCCATGCCGGCCATCCGGACGGCCTCCTGGACCCCTCCGCATTTCATGAGCTTGATATTGATGCCGTGGAAGTACGGGGCGATGCGGGGGATGTCGGAGGCCTCGATCAGGCTCTCGTCGGCGAAGATCGGGATCCTCGACCGCTCCTTGATCCAGCCGAGGTCCTCGAGCCGCGTCGAGGGCAAAGGCTGCTCGACGAGAACGACGCCCAGGTCCGCCATCCAATCGATCATCTCCAGGGCCTCCTCACGGGACGCCCAGCCTTCGTTGGCGTCGGTCAGCAGGGGCTTGTCGGTGACGGCCCGGATCCCTTCCAGGATCTTCCGGTCGTCCTTGGTCCCGACCTTGATCTTGTAGACGCCGAAATCCGCGGCCTCCCGGACCTTGTCCTGCATGACGGGGACCTCGTCGATGCCGATGGAGAAAGAGGTCGTCAGGGCCTTGCCGGCGGCCAGGCCGAACATCTTCCAGAGCGGCAGTCCGTGGCGCTTTCCGACCCAATCGAGCAGGGCCATGTCCAGAGCGGACTTGGCCGCGTGCTCTCCGGGGCCCAGGGCCTCTATTTCGTTCCAGCGGTCGAGGTATTCGAAGAGGTCCTTCTGGAGCACCGGGCTGGCTTTTTCGATGAAGGCCGCCGCGCTCTCGGCGGTCTCGCCGTAGCGGGCGATGGGGGCCGCCTCTCCCATTCCGACCACCCCGTCCCGCTCGATGCGAACGAAGCAGTTGCGCCGGGTCGTCCATGTGCCGCGGGACAATCCCCAGGCGTGGCGGAGCCGAAGCTCGAAGAGCCCGACCGTGACACGGGTCTCTCCCGGGCCGCCGGGCCGGGCGCTCCGGGGCTTGCAGCCCGGGTGGAGGAGAGAACACGCGGCCGCTCCGGCGGCCAGCCCCAGGAACTCTTTGCGCTTCATGGTCACACCTCTCCCGGGGATTATAACCCCAAAATCCGGCCCGGGGAAATCCAGCGGACAGTGAAGTCGATGATCGGGGCCCGGGGCGCGGCACCCCCGGTGCGGCCGCCCCTTGTCGGGCCGGTGAGGCGAAAGGGATTGTCTCCGCCCGGGTTCCCCGGTATGATGGGGCTCCGGAAGGAGGTTCTCCCATGAGGAAGATACGGACCGCGATTCTCCTGTCCCTTGTCGTCCCCGTCCTCGCCTGCGCCGCTCCGGCGCCGCCCGGCCCCTCCTCGGCCGCCGTCACGAATTCGGTCGAGAATATGCACAGCCGCCCGGACGCCTCGTCCGACGTCGTCAGTCAGGCCATTCTGGGAACGAACGTCAAGATCCTGAAGGAGGAGCGGAACTCCGACGGCGAAGTCTGGTACCAGGTGGAGACCCCCGACACATACCAGGGCTGGATCATCGCCTCGGCCCTGGCGTTCTTGAAGCCGGGCGATAAGCCCTACGGCTCCTCCGAGAAGGTCTTCGTCGTCTCGGCCCTCCTGTCCAATACCTATCGGGAGCCGGACGTCACCAAGCGCAAGCCGGTCAAGGTCGCCCCCATCGGCGCGGTCCTCGAGCTGACCGCCGAAAAGGACGAGCGCTGGCTCGAGGTCCGGCTGCCCTGCGGGACACCGGCTTGGGTCCAGCGCGGGGACGGCGACATCCGCGAGGCGCCCTGGAAATGGCCCCGGGCCTCCGTCGAGGACATGGTCGCCCTGTCGAAGCGCTTTCTGGGCCTGCCCTACCTCTGGGGCGGGACCTCTCCCCTCGGGCTCGACTGTTCGGGTTTCGTCCAGCTCGTCTACGGAATGTGCGGCATCCCCATTCTGCGCGACGCGGACATCCAGTTCGAGGGCAGCGGCCTCGTCGAGGTCGCCCCGGGAGAGGAACGGGCGGGGGACCTCGTTTTCTTCGGCCGGGCCAAGGACCGGATCGGCCACGTCGGGCTGATGATCGGCCCTGACGAATTCATCAACGCGACGACCTACCAGAAACCGGTCGTCCGTATCGACCGGCTCAAAGATCCCTACTGGCGGAAGATCTACCAGGGCGCCCGCCGCGCCAACTAAAAAAGGGGACACGTACCGGAGGTACATGTCCCCAAGCCCGGCTATTCCGACCACGGAGAGTCCTTCGCGAGGCGGCGATATCTATCGCCGAGACGAGCAGAGGACTTCCCGGCTGGCCTACTTGGCGGCGGGCTTCTTGGCGTCCTTGGCTTTCTTCTTGACCTTCTTGATGTACTCGGACCCGATGAGCTCGAGCATGGCCATCTGGGCCCCGTCGCCGGCCCGCGGAGCGAGCTTGACGATCCGGGTGTAGCCGCCCGGGCGCTCCGAAAAGCGGGGGCCGATCTCGTCGAAGAGCTTCTTGACCGCCGATTCCTTGGTCATGTAGGCCAGGGCCTGCCGGCGGGCATGGAGGGTGCCCCGCTTGGCCAGGGTGATCATCTTCTCGGCGATCGGCCGGGCCGTCCGGGCCTTGACCAGGGTCGTCCTCATCCGCTCCCGCTCGAGGAACGACGTGACGAGGTTGCGGAGCAGGGCCACGCGGTGGGCCGTGTTCCGGCTGAGATTCCCTCTCGTGACTTTATGTCTCATTCCTCGGGCTCCTTCTCTTTGACGCCTTCCTTGATCTCGGCCTTGACGCGCTCGAGGAGCCGGGGATGGAGCTCCAGGTTGAGCCCCAGGTTCATGTTGGTCAGGGTCTCTTTGATCTCCGCGAGGGACTTGCGGCCGAAGTTCTTGGTCTTGAGGAGCTCCTCTTCGGTCTTCTGGACGAGCTCGTGGATCCTCTCGATGCCGGCCGACCGGAGGCAGTTGTTGGACCGGACCGACAGCTCGAGATGGTCGATCGTCCGGGCCAGGACGTCGGCCTGGAGCATGAACGGGATATCCTTCTTGGACGGGGCCTGGTCCTTCTCGAGCGGCTCGTCGACCACGTTCAGGAAGATCCCCAGGTGGTCCCGCATGATCTTGGCGGCCTGAGAGAGGGCGTCCACGGGCCGGATGGCCCCGGTCGTCCAGACCTCGAGGGTCAGCCCCTCGTAATCGATCCGCTTGCCGACCCGCGCGGGCTCGACCTTGTAATTGACCTTGAGGACGGGGGAATGGGACGAGTCGAGCGGGATGAAGTCGAGGCTCAGCTCCGGGTCGAAATTCTGTTCGGCCGGGATGTAGCCCCGGCCGTTCTGGACGATCATCTCGATCTCGAGCGACCCGTCGGTGTCGAGGGAGGAGATGTGGATGTCCTTGTTGAGGATCTCGATGTCGGAGTCGGCGGCGATGTCGGAGGCCTTGGCCTCGGCCGGGCCGGCCTTCTTGAGCGTCATGCGCCGGGCCTCGCCGCTCTTGAGCTTCAGAGGGATGCTCTTGAGGTTGAGGAGGATGTCCGTGACGTCCTCTTCGACCCCCGGGAGCGTCGAGAACTCATGGAGCACGCCGTGGATGCGGACGCCCGTGATGGCGGCCCCGGTGATCGACGACAGCAGGATCCGCCGCAGGGCGTTGCCGACCGTGACGCCGTACCCCCGCTCGAAGGGCTGGGCCTGGAACCGTCCGAACTTTTCGGTCAGGGTCTCGTAGTCGCACTCCAGGTACTTCGGCCTTTGAAAATTCGATTCTGTCATGTGACCTCCTTCTGGAGATGTCCTCCGTGCGGCCCGCGCGGGCGCTACTTGGAGTACAGCTCGACGACCAGGTGCTCTTCCACGGGAAGCGTGACGTCCTGGCGCGTGGGAAGAGCGGTGACCCTCCCCGTCAGTTTCTCCCAGTCCACGGCCAGCCAGCCGGGGACGGACTTCCCTTTGTTCGAGGCGACAACGGCCTGGATGTCCTCGCTCTTGGCCGACCGCGGCCGGAAGCTGACGATGTCGCCGGATTTGACCAGGGCGGACGGGATGTCGACCTTGCGGGAATTGATCCGGAAATGCCCGTGGGCGATGAGCTGGCGGGCGTGGCCCCGGGACAGGGACAGCCCCATCAGGAAAACCACGTTGTCCAGTCTCCGCTCGAGCATGGACAGGAGGTTCTCGCCGGTGACCCCTTTCTGCCTCTCGGCGCGCTCGAAGAAGAACCGGAACTGCTCCTCCGACATCCCGTAATACCGTTTGAGCTTCTGTTTCTCGCGGAGCTGGATGGCGTACCCGAGGATGCGCTTCCTCGAACGACCGTGCTGCCCGGGAGGATAGGCCCTCCGCTCCAGGGGGCATTTGTCGGTCAGGCACTTGCTGCCCTTGAAATAGAGCTTGTTCTTCTCGACCCGGCAGAGCCGGCAATCGGGTCCTTGGTTTTTCGCCATGTTGTTCTCCTTCCGGCCCTAGACCCGCCGCTTCCGGCGGACCCGGCACCCGTTATGCGGGATGGGCGTGACGTCCCGGATGGACTTGATCTCCAGGCCGGCGGCCTGGAGGGCTCTGATGGACGACTCCCGCCCCGCCCCCGGGCCCGTGAGGAGGACGTCGACGCCGCGGACGCCGAAGTCCTTGGCCTTGGTCGCCGCGTCCTTGGCCGCGAGCTGGGCTGCGAAGGGCGTGCCCTTGCGGGCCCCCTTGAAGCCCGAAGTCCCGGCACTCGCCCAGACGACGGCGGCCCCCGTCCTGTCGGTGATGGTGATGATCGTATTGTTGAAGGTGGACTGGATGTGGGCCACTCCGAATCCGACTTCCTTCCGGACTTTCTTCTTCTTCGCGCTGGCTTTAGGCATGTGCGCCGGCCCTCCTTAGGCTTTCTTGTCCTTGATCTTCTTGATCCTCTGGCCGCGGACGCCCTTGCGGGTCCGGGCGTTGGTCTTCGTCCGCTGGCCCCGGACCGGGAGCTTCCTCTTGTGCCGGATGCCGCGGTAGCAGCTGATGTCGACCAGCCGCTTGATGTTCATGGTGACTTCCTTGCGGAGGTCGCCCTCGATCTTCTCCCGTTTCTCGATGATCTGGCGGATCTTGTTGACCTCGTCCTCGGACAGGGCCTTGACCTTCTTGTTCTTGTCGATCTTGGCCTCTTCGAGGATCTTCAGGGACTTGGACCGTCCGATCCCGTAGATGTAGGTCAGACCGACCTCGATCCTTTTCTCCGGAGGGAGCGTGATACCCGCGATGCGTGCCATGTTGACCTCGTTTAACCTTGTTTTTGCTTGTGCCTCGGATTGGAGCAGATCACTCGCACCAGGCCCTTGCGCCGGACGATCTTGCAGTTCCGGCAGATCTTTTTCACGGAAGCTTTGACTTTCATCGTCCCGTCCTTTTACTTGTATCGATAGGTGATGCGCCCCTTCGTCAGATCGTAGGGGGAGAGTTCCAGGAGGACCCGGTCCCCGGGAAGGATGCGGATGAAGTGCTTGCGCATCTTTCCCGAAATGTGGGCCAGGATGACGTGCTTGTTGCCGAGCTCGACCCGGAACATGGCGTTGGGAAGCGTCTCCAGCACCACGCCCTCGGCTTCGAACATGTCCTGCTTAGGCATGGGGGCTCTCCTTGAGGACGTCGGGCCGCGGCTGTGCCTCATCCCGGGCCCTCGCGCTCATGATCTCCGGGCCGTTCGGGGTCATGGCCACGGTGTGCTCGAAGTGCGCGGCCAGGCTCCGGTCCCGGGTGACGGCCGTCCAGCCGTCCTCCAGGACATCGACCTCCCAGCCGCCCAGGGCGATCATCGGCTCGATGGCCAAGACCATGCCCGCACGGATGCGGGGCCCCTTGCCCGGGGTCCCGAAATTGGGGACCTGGGGCTCCTCGTGGAGGGCCCGACCGATGCCGTGCCCGACGAACTGACGGATCACGGAGAAGCCCTCTTCTTCGACCGACCGCTGGATGGCGGCCGAGATGTCCGAAAGGCGGTTGCCCTCCCGCATCTGCTCGAGCCCCCTGGCGAAAGCCCTCTCGGCGGCCCCGACGAGCTTCCGGGCCTCGGCGCTCACCCGGCCCACGGGGACCGTCAGCGCGGAATCGCTGAAGAACCCTTCGTAGAGGACCCCGAAATCGAGGCTGACGACGTCGCCCTCCTGAAGGATGCGTCCCGACGGGATGCCGTGAATGATCTCCTCGTTGACGGAGACGCAGACCGAAGCGGGATAACCCCGGTAGCCCTTGAAGGCCGGAACGGCCCTCAGCTCCCGGGCCCGCTTCTCGGCGTACAGGTCGAGGTCCCGGGTCCGGATGCCCGGACGGACGAGCGGCTCGAGCTCGGACAGGATGCGGGCCACGATCCGGCCGCTCTGCCGCATGGCTTCGAGCTCCTGATCGGACTTGTAAATGATCATCGTCCGCCCCTCGAACCTTTGGTCAGGAGGCCGTCCAGGACGGCCTGGATGGGCCGGACGGTCTCTTCGATCGTCCCGTTGGCGTCGATCCTGTGGAGGGTCCCGCGGGCGGCGTAATGGGAGACGAGGGGCTCTGTCTTGGCCCGGTAGGTCCTCATCCTCTCCGGGATGATCTCGGCCCGGTCGTCGGTCCTCTGGACGAGGGCCGCTCCGCAGACGTCGCAGACGCCCTCCTTCTTGGGGCGCTTGCTGATCGTGTTGTAGATGGCCTCGCAGGAGGGGCAGATCCGCCGGCTGGACAGCCTCCGGACCACGACATCTTCCCGGGCGTCGATATCGAAAACGATCTCGGGCCTGTCCCCGTCGAGCTTTTCGAGGGTCGCGGCCTGCTCGAGATTCCTGGGGTAGCCGTCGAGGATGTAGCCGTCCCGGCAGTCGGGGCGGGACAAGCGCTCCCGGAGAAGCCCGAGGACCGTCTCGTCGTCGACGAGGCCGCCCTTGCCGAGCTGGGATTCGGCCCTCAATCCGAGGGGGGTTCGGTCCCGGACCGCCTCGCGAAGCAGGTCTCCCGTCGAGATCCAAGGGAACCCGGTGGCTTCGCGGAGGCGTTCGCCGACAGACCCCTTCCCGCTTCCGGGCGCGCCCAGGAGGATGACCCTCATCCCCTTCTCCCCTTGATCCGGCTCCGGCGCATGAAGCCGTCGTAGTGGCGCATGACGAGCTGGGCCTCGATCTGCTGCATGGTGTCCATGGCCACGCCGACGACGATCAGGATGGACGTCCCGCCGAACATGAAGTCGATGCCCAGCCCTTGGGTCAGGAACTTCGGCAGGTTGGCCTCGAGGAAGGTTCCCACCCAGGGCAGGGCCTGGACCTTGAACCCGGTGATCAGGAACTCCGGCAGGATGGCCACGGCGGCCAGGTAGACGGCGCCGACCAGCGTGATCCGGCTGAGGACCTCGTCGATGTAGTCCGAGGTGTTCTTGCCCGGACGGATGCCCGGGATGAAGCCGCCGTACTTGCGGAGGTTGTCGGCCACGTCGACCGGGTTGAAGATGATCGAGATGTAGAAATAGGTGAAGAAGATGATGGCCGCGACGTAGAAGAGGTTGTAGAGGGGCATGCCCCAACCGAACTGGGCGGCGATGTTCTGCACGGCCGGGACCTTGATCAGGCCGGCCATGGTCGACGGGATGGTGATGACGGACGAGGCGAAGATGATGGGGATGACCCCTCCCGTGTTGACCCGCAGCGGAAGGTGCGTGCTCTGGCCCCCGTAGACCTTGCGGCCGACGACCCTCTTGGCGTAGGAGACCGGGATCCGCCTCTGGCCGCGCTCGACGAAGACGATGAAGGCCACGACCCCCAGCATCAGGACCCCCAGGAGGATCAGCGTCAGCGGGTCCATGGTCCCCGTCCGCAGGCCCGAGAGCAGGCTGATGAGCCCGCTCGGGAAGCTGACGACGATGCCGGCGAAGATGATCAGCGAGATGCCGTTGCCGATGCCCCGCTCCGAGATCTGCTCGCCGAGCCACATGACGAAGATGGTCCCCGTCGTCAGGGTCAGGACGGTCAGGAGCTTGAAGCCCAGCCCGGGGTTGGGGACGACCAGGGCCCCGGCCGGCGTCCGGATGCTCTCGAGGAAGATGGCGATGCCGAAGGCCTGGATGAGACAGATGATGATCGTTCCGTAGCGCGTGTACTGGGTGATCTTCTTGCGGCCGAGCTCCCCTTCCTTGGACAGGCGCTCGAGGTAGGGCCAGACGACCGTCAGCAGCTGGAGGATGATCGAGGCGCTGATGTAGGGCATGATGCCCAGGGCGAAGATGGTCATGCGGGACATGTTCTGCCCCGAGAACAGGTCGATGAATCCCAGCAGCGAGCCCTTCTGGGATTGCCAGAACTCTTCCAGGGCGGCCGCCGACAGGCCCGGGTTGGGGATCTGCCCGCCGATCCGGTAGACCGCGAGCAGGAGGAGGGTGAAAATGACCCTCTTGCGCAGCTCGGGGATGCTGAAGATGTTTCTGATACTGTCCAACATTAGTCTTTCCCGATGGTCACGGCCCGCCCGCCTTTGTCCTCGATCTTCTTGGTCGCGGACGCGGAGAACTGGTGGGCGTGGATGGTCTTGGCCGCGGCCATCTCGCCCCGTCCCAGGACCTTGACGCGCTCCGACTCTTTCTTGATCAGACCGGACTCGACCATGTCCTTGAGCTGGATCTCGCTCTTGGCGATCTTGGCCAGCATGTCCAGATTGACGACCGTGTATTCGACGCGGAAGATGTTCGTGAAGCCCCGCTTCGGGATGCGGCGGACGAGGGGCATCTGACCGCCCTCGAACCCCCGCTTGCGGGAAAAGCCGCTTCCGGAGAGCTGGCCCTTGTGACCACGGCCCGACGTCTTGCCGTGGCCGGAGCCGGGGCCGCGCCCCACTCTCTTCCTGTCTCGCTTCGATCCCGGGGCCGGTTTCAGGTTGCTGAGATTCATGGCTTTTCCACAGCCTCCACTTTCAGGACGTGGGAGATCTTGCGGACCATCCCGAGGACCTCCGGGGACTCCCGCCGGACGACGCTCGACTGGAGCTTCCTCAATCCGAGCCCCTTGGCCGTCTCCCTCTGGTCTTTGGCGTACCCGATGAGGCTGCGAACCAGGGTGATCTTCAGGAAGCGGTCCGGACCGGCGGCCGCAGCGCTCTTCTTGGGGCTTTTATTCGGCTTGGTCTCTTTATCCGTCATAGCGCACCTTTCGCCTTTCCGCGGAGCCTGGCCATGTCGTCGGGGTTCCGGAGGCGGCGCAGGGCGTCCATGGTCGCGTTGGCGACACTGATGGGATTGGTGCTCCGGATGGACTTGGTCAGGATGTCCCGGATCCCGGCCAGCTGCATGATGACCCGGACGGCGCCGCCGGCGATGACCCCCGTCCCTTTCGAGGCCGGACGGAGGACGACCAGGCCGGCCCCGTCCACGCCCTTGACGAGATGGGGGATGGTCGTGTCGGCCAGGGGGACGCGGTACATGCCCTTCTTGGCCGCTTCGATGCCCTTGGAGATGGCCTGAGGGACCTCCCGGGCCTTGCCCTTGCCGATGCCGACCCGGCCCCTCTCGTCGCCGACGGCGACCAGCGCCGAAAAGCTGAGGTTCTTGCCGCCCTTGACGACCTTGGTGACCCGGCGGATGGAGATGACCTGGTCCTTGAGCTCCATACCCTCGTCGTCGACCACTCCGACCCTTCTGAATCTTCGATCTTCCACGCTCTCGTCTCCTCTCGCCCGGGCCCGGCCTCAGAACCGGATCCCTTCCTTCCGGATGGCTTCCGCCAGGGCCTTGACGCGTCCGTGATAGGGGTAGGTCCCCCTGTCGAACACGACGCTCTCGATCTTGGCGGCCTTCAGCCGCTTGGCCAGCAGCGCGCCGAGCCGTTCGCAGGCTTCCTTGTTCTTGCTGTTCTTGGACGACTCCCGGAACTCCTTCTCGAGGGTCGAGGCCGTCAACAGGACCGCTCCGGCCTGGTCGTTGACGACCTGGGTGTAGACGTAGGTGTTGCTCTTGAACACGTGGAGCCGGGGCCGCTCGGGCGTTCCCCGGACCTTCTCCCGGATCCGCTTCCGGAGACGGGTGTCCCTGACCTTCTTGGCGATCGTCTTGTCTTTAAGCACCGCTCACCCCCGCCTTTCGTTCTTTCTTGATGAGCCTCTCGCCGACGTACCGGACGCCCTTCTGCTTGTAGGGGTCCGGAAGGCGGAGCCTCTTGATGTCGTCCGCCGCCTGGCCGACCTTCTGCAGGTCGATGCCCTGGACCGTCAGGAGGGTGGGCTTCTCGGCGGTGATCACGACCCCCTCGGGGATCGTGTAGAGGATCGGCCGGGAATACCCCAGGCTGATCTCGAGCTTGCCCTTGTCGACCTTCGCCTTGTAGCCGACGCCGACGATCTCCAGCTTCTTCACGAAGCCCTGGGTGACGCCCACGACGGCGTTCTGGGCGAGGGACCGGCACAGGCCGTGGAAGGTGCGGACCGTCTTGGTCTCGTCGTCCCGGGTCAGGACCAGGCTGCCGCCGTCGAGGGCGGCCCGGATGCCCGCGTAGAGGGGCGACGTCAGCTTGCCCTTTTTCCCTTCGACCTCGATCCGGTCGGGGTGGACGGTGACCGTGACACCCGCCGGGATCGGGATGGGCTTTTTTCCGACTCTAGACATGATGACCTCTTTTCGTGCCTACCAGACGCTGCAGAGGACTTCCCCGCCGGCGCCCAGCTCCTCGCACTTCTTCCCCGTCATGACACCTTTCGACGTCGAGACGATGACCAGCCCCAGGCCGTCGAGGACCTGGGGGACGGTGTCCCTGGTGCAGAAGATCCGGCAGCCCGGTTTGCTGACCCGCCGGAGACCGCCGATGACGCTGGCGTTGTCCTCCGTGTACTTCAGGGTCACGTTGATGAGGCCTTGCTTGCCGTCCTCGAGGACCTTGAAGTTCCTGATGTAGCCCTCCTCCTTGAGGATCTTGACGATCTCGATCTTCGTCCGGGAGGAAGGGATATTGACTTCCCTCTTCTTGGACTTCGCGGCGTTGCGGATCCGCGTCAGCAGGTCGGCGATGGGGTCCATGGCTTTATCCTTTCCTCAATGTCACCACGACGATTTCGTGACGCCCGGGATCTCCCCCTTGAGGGCCAGCAGGCGGAAGCACAACCGGCAGAGGTCGAACTTCCGGTAATAGCCCCGGGAGCGGCCGCAGAGGCGGCAGCGCCGCCGGACGCGGATCTCGTATTTCGGTTTTCTGACCATTTTGGCCATGCGTGCGGTTGTCGCCACGTTCTACCTCGCTTCCAAGGATTCCCGGAACGGCATGCCCAGCCTCTTGAGCAGGGCGCGAGACTCCTCGTCGGTCCGGGCCGTCGTCACGATGGTGATGTTCATGCCCCGGGGCCGCTCCACTTTGGTGTAGTCGATCTCGGGGAAAACGAGCTGGTCGCGCATGCCGAGGGTGTAATTGCCCCGGCCGTCGAAGGACGTCGGCGGGACGCCCCGGAAATCCCGCACGCGGGGCAGGACGATGTTGACGAGCCGGTCGAAGAACTCGTACATGCGGCGGCCCCGAAGGGTCACGAAACAGGCGATGGGCTGACCCTTCCTCAGCTTGAAGGACGAGATGGATTTCTTGGCCCGGCTGATGGCCGGCAGCTGCCCGGTGATCAGCCCGAGCTCGGCCTTGGCCGTGTCCAGCAGCTTGCTGTTCTGGATGGCGTCGCCGGCGCCTACGTTGACGATGATCTTTTCCAGGCGGGGGACGGCCATGACGTTGGCGATGCCCAGCGCCTCACGGAGCTCGGGGACGACCTCCGTCCGGTATTTCTCGTATAAGCGGCTCATGGTCTGGCCCTCACTTCTGCTTTTCGATCTGCGCTTCGCACTTGTGGCAGAGCCGGATGCGGCTGCCGTCCTCGAGCCGGCGGTTGCGGACCCGCACGCCCTGCCCGCAGTCCGAACAGTACAGCATGACGTTGGAGGCGTGGATGGGGGTCTCCTTCTCCATCACTCCGCCCTGGACGTTCTTGCTGCGGTCGGCCCGGACGAAATGCTTGCTGAAGTTGATCCTCTCGACGATGACCCGGTTGGTCTCGGGGAACAGCTTCAGGACCTTGCCGGTCTTGCCCTTGTCTTTCCCGCGGATGACGACGACGAGGTCGTTCTTCTTGAGCTGGATCTTGTTCATCACAGGACCTCCGGGGCCAGGGACACGATCTTCGTGAACTTCCTGTCGCGGAGCTCCCGGCCCACCGGGCCGAAGACGCGCGTCCCCAGGGGCTCTCCGGCCTTGTCGATGATGACGGCGGCGTTGTCCTCGAAGCGGATGTAGGAGCCGTCCTTGCGGCGCAGCTCCTTGCGGGTCCGGACGACGACCGCCCGGACGACCTTGCCCTTGGCGATCTTGCTTTCCGGCTCCGCCTCCTTGACCGACGCGGAGATGACGTCCCCGATCCGGGCCACCCGGCCGACCCCGCCGCCGATCGGCGTGATGGCCTGGATCTTCCGGGCGCCGGAGTTATCGGCCACCTTGAGCATCGTGCGCATCTGGATCATCGGGGTTCTCCCTCGGGGGTCTCGACGGCCTCTGCGCTTTCGGCGGTCTCGACGGCCTCCGGGGCCTCGGCTATCCCGATGACCTCGGCGAGCTCGGAGGCCGTCAGGGCCGGCTTCATCCCGACGATCTCGAGGACGCGCCAACGCTTCAGCTTGCTGATGGGCCGCGTCTCGATGATCCGGACCACGTCGCCGATCTTGCACTTCTCGGTCCCGTCGTGGACGAGGAAGGTCTGTTTCCTCCGGACGATCTTCTTGTAGAGGGGGTGCCGGATCTGCCGGACCACCTGGACCGTGACCGTCTTGCTCATCTTCCGGGCGATGACGGTCCCGACCTTGGTCGTCTTCCGTTTTTGTCCGATGGTGTCCATTCTCTACTCCGTCGCCTTCTGGATGCCGCTCAGAAGCGTCTTGATGCGGGCGATGTCCTTCTTGATGTTCTTGATCTTCATCGGGCTGTCCAGCTGCCCCAGCGACTTCTGGAAGCGGAGCTTGAACAGCTGTTCATCGAGCTCCGCGTGCTTGGTCCGCAGCTCCTCGGCCGACATTTCCCTCAGTTCTCGGATCTTCATCTCAGTTCCCTCGCTCCCCGGGAGATGAAACGGGTCTTGACCGGCAGCTTGTGGGCGGCCAGGCGCATGGCCTCGCGGGCCATCTCCTCGTCGATCCCTTCGATCTCGAAGATGATCTTGCCGGGCCGGATGACATCGACCCAGAATTCGGGGTCGCCCTTGCCTTTTCCCATCCGGACCTCGGTCGGCTTCTTGGTGACCGATTTCCAGGGAAAGGTCCGGATCCAGAGCTTGCCCTTGCGCTTCATGTGCCGGGTGATGGTGATGCGGCCGGCCTCGATCTGCCGGGAGGTCAGCCAGCCCGGCTCGAGGGCCTGGAGGCCGAACTCCCCGAACGACAGGGTGCCGCCTCTCTGGGCCTTGCCCCGCATCCGGCCGCGCTGCTGCTTGCGGAATTTGACTTTCTTGGGCATCAACATGGCTAGATCTCCTCGACCTCCGCCATCTGGGAGGTCATCTTCGTCTTCTCGACGTCGCCCCGGTAGACCCAGACCTTGATGCCGATCTGCCCGTAAGTCGTGAACGCCTCGGTGTGCGCGAAGTCGATGTCGGCCCTCAGGGTCTGAAGGGGAAGCTGCCCCTTCAGGTACCACTCGGACCGGGCGATCTCGACGCCGCCGAGCCGGCCGGCGCACATGACCTTGATGCCCTTGGCCCCCATCTTGAGGGCCATGTCCACGGCCCGCCGCATGGCCCGGCGATAAGCGATGCGCTTCTCGAGCTGGACGGCGATGCTCTCGCCGATGAGGATGGCCGTGAGCTCGGGCTTGTCGACCTCGCGGATGTCGACGTAGACGTCCCGCTTGGCGATCTTCTCGAGCAGGCCCTTGAGGCTCTCGATCTCCTTGCCGCCGCGGCCGATGATGATGCCGGGCCGGGCGGTGTGGATGATGACCCGGACCTTCGGCCCGATCCGTTCGACGTCGACTTCCGCGATGCCGGCGTGGAAGTACTTCTCCTTGATGGCCCTTTTCATCCGCAGGTCCTCATGGATGAGCCGGGCGTAATCCGGTCCTTTGGCGAACCATCGGGACGTCCACTGCTTGTTGAACCCGAGCCGGAACCCGAACGGGTGTGTTTTCTGTCCCATGCGTCATTTCCCCTTTTCGTTCAAGTAGATATGGACATGGCTGGTCCGCTTGACGACGCGGTAGGCCCGTCCCATGGGCGCCGGCCGGATCCTCTTGGCCACCGGGCCTCCGTTGACCTCGATCCGAGAGACGTACAGGCCGTCGACGTCGACGTCCGGGGACTTCTGCTGGGCGTTGGCGATGGCCGAGCGAAGGACCTTCTCCAGGATGGCCGCGATCTTCTTCTTCTCGCTGAACCGCAGGATGGTCAGGGCCTCCCCGGCGTACCGGTCCCGGATGAGGTCGGCCACCAGCCGGCCCTTCTGGGGGCTCATCCGCACGAAGCGGACAACGGCGTGGGACAGGTGATTGGACTCGCTCATGTTACTTCCCTACTTTGAGCTGCTTGGCGGTTTTGGAAGTGTGCCCTCTGAAAGTCCGGGTCGGGGAGAATTCCCCCAGCTTATGGCCGACCATGTTCTCGGTGACGAACACCGGGATGAACTTCCGGCCGTTGTGGACCCCGATGGTCATGCCGACCATCTCGGGGATGATCGTCGATCGCCGGGACCAGGTCTTGATGACCTGCCGCTTCCCGGCGGCCGAGCCGGAGCCCTGGACCTTCGCGAGAAGGTGGTCGTCGATGAACGGGCCTTTGCTTACCGCTCTGCTCATGGTTACTTGCTCCTCCGCCTGACGATGAAGCTCTGCGTCCGCTTGTTCCGGCGGGTCTTGAAACCCTTGGTCGGGATGCCGGTCGGGCTGACCGGATGACGGCCGCCCTTGGAGCGCCCTTCTCCGCCGCCGTGCGGATGGTCGATGGGGTTCATGGCCGTGCCGCGGACGTGGGGCCTGATGCCCTTCCAGCGGTTCCGGCCCGCTTTGCCGATCTTGATGTTGCCGTGGTCGAGGTTGCCGATCTGGCCGACGGTCGCCCGGCAATCGAGGTGGACCTTGCGGATCTCGGAGGACGGCAGCCGCACCTGGGCGTAATCGCCCTCCTTGGCCAGGATCTGGGCCCCCGCTCCGGCGGACTTGGCGACCTGTCCGCCCTTGTCCTTGCGAAGCTCGATGTTGTGGATGACGGTGCCCATGGGGATGAACCGGAGGGGCATGGCGTTGCCCGGCAGGATGTCGGCCTGCTTGTCGGTCGACAGGATCTCCTGGCCGACCTGCAGCCCGACCGGGTAGAGGATGTAGCGCCGCTCGCCGTCCCGGTACTTGACGAGGGAGATGAACGACGACCGGTTGGGATCGTACTCGACCGTTTCCACGACCCCCGGGATGCCGATCTTGTCCCTCTTGAAATCGATGACCCGGTAGAGCTTCTTGTGCCCCCCGCCCCGGTTCCTCATGGACAGGCGCCCGCGGCTGTCGCGGCCGCCCGACTTGGGGATGGACACGAGGAGGGGCTTGTAGGGACGGTCCCCGCTCAGCTCCTCGTACCGGTTGCCCGTCCTGTGGCGCAGGCCGGGTGTCATTGGCCTGTATGTTTTGATGCCCATCTTACGCCGCCTCGAAGTATTCGATCATTTTCTCGCCTTCCCGGAGCTTGACATAGGCCTTTTTCCAGTCCTTCCTCTTGCCCATGTTCCGGCCCACCCGGCGGACCTTGCCCGTCTTGATCTGGGTCCGGACCTCTTCGACCCGGGTCTTGAACAGCCGCTCGACGGCCTGCTTGATCTCGATCTTGTTGGCGTCCCGGGCGACCTCGAAACAGATGACCCGGTCGGCCTCCTTGAGCTGGGTGCTCTTCTCCGTGATCACGGGCCGGATGATGATCTTTCGCGGATCTTTGCTCACTTCAATCTCTCCATGGCCGTTTCGAAGGCCTGCCGGCTGAAGACCAGCCACCTGTGGGCCAGGACGTCGGTGATGTTGAGGGACCTGACGTCGACGGCCTTGACCGCGGGCAGGTTCCTCACCGACAGGAACAGGTTCGCGTTCCCGGCCACATCCACGAGCAGGGCCGAATCCAGGTTGAAGGCCTTGAGCAGGGCCAGGGCCTCCCGCGTCTTGGGCTCCTTGATCTCGAAACCGTCGAGGACCAGGAGGCGCTTGTCCGCGAGCTTCCCGGCGAGGGCCGAACGCAAGGCGTTCCGCCGGGCCTTCTTGGGAAGCGACGTGGAATAGTCCCGCGGCTGGGGCCCGAAGACGGTGCCGCCCTTTCGCCAGAGAGGGGAACGCGTGCTGCCGACGCGGGCCCGGCCCGTCCCCTTCTGCCGCCAGGGCTTCTTTCCGCCGCCGCTGACCGCGGTCCGGGTCTTTGTCGCCGCCGTCCCCTGCCGCCGGTTGGCCAACTGGCTGATGACGGCCTCGTAGATGAGGTGGCCCTTCTCCGGGTAGGAGAAAACGGACTCCGGAAGGTCCACTTCGGCGGACGGCTTCCCGTTTTTATCGATGACTTTCAGTTTCGCCATGGTGTCCCCTTTTCCGCTCACTTGCCGCCCGACGGGCCGAACTTCCCTTTTTTGATGAGAAGGTAGCCCCCGTTGGCCCCGGGGACGGCCCCCCGGACGAGAAGAAGGTTGTTGTCCTTGTCCGTCTCGACGACCTTGAGGTTCCTGACCGTCACCCGTCTGTCTCCCATATGGCCGCCCATCCGCATGCCCTTGACGACCCGGGACGGATAGGACGAGGCGCCGATCGAACCGGGCGCCCGGTGGAACATGGAGCCGTGGGCGGCCCCGCCGCCGCGGAAGTGGTGCCTCTTGACGACGCCGGCGAAGCCCTTGCCCTTGCTCGTCCCGACGACATGGACGGTCTCTCCGACCTCGAAGATGTCGACCAGGACCTGGTCCCCCTCGTTGACGGCGGCCGGGTCCGCGCATCCGAACTCGCGGAGCTTCTTGACGACCGGAACGCCCGACTTCTTGAAGTGCCCGAGCTGCGGCTTGGTGGGCTTGCGGACGCTCTTTTCCTCGACGAACCCGAGCTGGATCGAGACGTACCCGTCCTTCTCGCGGACCTTCTTCTGGACGACCGTGCAGGGCCCGGCCTTGATGACGGTGACGGGGATGACGTTGCCGTTCTCGTCGAACTGCTGGGTCATCCCGATCTTCTTGCCGATCAACCCTTCGACCATGGTCATTCTCCCGTCCCGAAGGCCTGGATCTCGACGTCGATCCCGGCCGGCAGGTCCAGCTTTTGCAGCTCCTCGATGGTCTCGTTGTTGTACTCGCTGATGTCGATGAGCCTCTTGTGGATCCGCATCTCGAAATGTTCCCTGGACTTCTTGTCCACGTGAGGAGAACGGAGGACGCAGAACTTGTGGATGCGTGTCGGCAGAGGGATGGGGCCCGCGACGCTGGCGCCCGTGCGTTTCGCTTTCACCACGATATCCTTGACGGACTGATCGAGCAAGCGGTGGTCAAAGGACTGCAGCCTGATTCTGATTTTTTCCATCGTTCGTTCCTCTGTTCTCCGAATTCCGCCGAAGGGCCCCTGGCCCCGGCCGTCCGCCGGCCTCGGGCCGGCCTATTCGATGATGTCCGTGACCGTGCCCGCGCCGACCGTCCGGCCGCCCTCGCGGATGGCGAAACGGAGGGTCTTCTCCATGGCCACGTCGCAGATGAGCTCGATCTCCAGGTTGATGTTGTCCCCGGGCATGACCATCTCGACGTTCTCGGGCATCTTCACCGAGCCGGTCACGTCGGTCGTCCGGAAGTAGAACTGCGGCCGATAGCCCTTGAAGAACGGCGTGTGCCGGCCGCCCTCTTCCTTGGTCAGGGCGTAGATCGAGGCCCGGAACTTCCGGTGGGGTTTGATGGACCCGGGCTTGGCCAGTACCTGTCCCCTCTCGACCTCGTCCTTGCCGACGCCGCGGAGCAGGGCCCCGATGTTGTCGCCGGCCTGGGCCTGGTCAAGGAGCTTGCGGAACATCTCGACGCCCGTCACGACGGTCTTGCGCGTCTCGCGCAGGCCGACGATCTCGCACTCGTCGCCGACCTTGACGATCCCGCGCTCGACGCGGCCCGTCACGACCGTGCCCCGGCCGGTGATCGAGAACACGTCCTCGATGGCCATCTGGAACGGCTTGTCGATCTCGCGGACGGGCTCGGGGATGAAGTCGTCCAAGGCCTGGACGAGGTCCCAGATCGGCTTGGCGCCGGGCCCGTTGAGGTCCTCCATGGCCTTGGTGGCGCTGCCGCGCACGACGGGGATCTTGTCGCCTTCGAACTGGTACTTCGTCAGCAGCTCCCGGACCTCGAGCTCGACGAGGTCGAGGATCTCGGGGTCGTCCACGAGATCGCACTTGTTCATGAACACGACGATGGCCGGCACGTTGACCTGGCGGGCGAGCAGGATGTGCTCACGCGTCTGGGGCATCGGCCCGTCGGCCGCGGACACCACCAGCACGGCGCCGTCCATCTGGGCCGCGCCGGAGATCATGTTCTTGATGTAGTCGGCGTGGCCGGGGCAGTCGATGTGGGCGTAATGCCGCTTCTCGCTCTCGTATTCCACATGGCTCAGGGCGACCGTCAGGATCTTCGTCGCGTCCCGGCGGAACATCTTGGCGTCGGCCTTGGCCACGTCGTCGTAGCTCTGGGCCTTGGCCAGACCTTTGGTCGCCAGAACCTTGGTCATGGCGGCCGTCAGCGTCGTCTTGCCGTGGTCGATGTGACCGATCGTCCCGACGTTGACATGGGGTTTCGTCCTCGCGAATTTTTCCTTTGCCATCGCTCACCTCCTGCTTGGCATAGACATTTGTTGATACACGCTTTTTATGATTGACCCCGGAAGGGGATTCGTCCTTCGACCCTGGCGACGATGACCTCCTGAACGGCGGCCGGCACCCGGTCGTACTGGGCAAACTCCATGGTGAACACGCCCCGGCCCTGGCTCTGCGTCCGCACGGCCGTCGCGTACCCGAACATCTCCGCGAGGGGCACCAGGGCTTTGATGACCCGGGACCCGCTCCGCATCTCCAGGCCCTCGATCTTGCCGCGCCGGGCGTTGAGATCGCCGACGAGATCGCCGAGGTATTCGTCGGGAGTGACGACCTCGAGCTTCATGACCGGCTCCAGAAGAACGGGGCCGGCCTTGGCGGCCGCCTCCCGGAAGGCCAGGGAAGCGGCGATCTTGTAGGCGACCGCGGTCGAGTCGACCTCCTGGTAGGAGCCGCCGACGAGCGCCGCCCGCAGGTCGGTGACCGGGTAGCCGGCCACAATACCGGCCTCCATGGCCTCGCGGATGCCGTTCTCGACATCCGAGATGAATTCGCGGGGGATGACGGCGCCCCGGGTCCGGTCGGCGAATTCGAACCCCCGGCCCCGGGCCACGGGCTCGAGCGCGATGACGCAATGCCCGAAGAGCCCTTTGCCCCCGGCCTGCCGCTCGTACTTCCCTTCCCCCTCGGCGGGCGCCTGGATGGTTTCCTTGTAGGCCACCTGGGGCTTGCCCAGGTTGGCCCGCACGCCGAACTCCCTCTCCAGACGGTCCATGATGACCTCGAGATGGAGTTCGCCCATGCCCTTGAGGAGGGTCTGGCCCGTCATGGGGTCCTGGGCGACCTTCAGAGTGGGGTCCTCTCGGATCAGCTTATCCAGCGTGGTGGCCAGCTTGGCGTGGTCGGCCTTGGTCTTGGGCTCGATGGTCGCCGAGATGACCGGCTCGGGGAAGCGGATGGACTCGAGGACGATCGGATGGTTCTTGAGGCACAGGGTGTCGCCCGTCGAGATGTTCTTGGATGAGCCCAT
>Ga0194126_10003765_pt1 | contig 23645 bp, 19 predicted proteins | sample TA2KigC150mmetaG_FD_148641 | JGI IMG/M metagenome (GOLD analysis project Ga0194126, IMG submission 148641) | Freshwater microbial communities from Lake Tanganyika, Tanzania - TA2015035 Kigoma Deep Cast 150m | ecosystem: Environmental > Aquatic > Freshwater > Lake | place: Tanzania: Lake... | reverse complement strand
CGATCTTCACTTCATAGATATCGGAGCCACTGACCAAGGCCCGCACACCGCCGCGCGCGATTTGCAAATCGACGACCGAGCCGTTGCGAACATAGGTTCGACCGCGCGGCAGGCGATTCTCGAAATCCGAATAGCGTTCGAGATTGTCGCACCAAGCCTTGCCCCAGAAACTTTGCGCGATCTTGCGGCCTTCAAGGACGACAGGGAGGATGGCGCGGCCCTTCTTCTTTAGCCTATCAACTTCCTTGGCCGCCTGCGCGCGGCGCTTGGCCACGGGAACATAGGGGCGGTAGCTCCAGAAGCTCATCGCCTCACCCCTCCTTCATCGCAGCGTCGAGATCGAGCTTGACGAGCGCCAGCAGGTCCCGGTCGCTCATCTCGGTCAGGATTACCTCCTGCCCGCCGCCAAGAACGTCCTGAGCCAGTTGCTGCTTCGACTCGATCAACGCGTCGATTCGCTCTTCGATCGTGCCACGGCAAACGAATTTGTGCACGAGAACGTTGCGCTTTTGCCCGATGCGGAAGGCGCGGTCGGTCGCCTGGTTTTCGACGGCCGGGTTCCACCAGCGGTCGAAATGCGCGACATGCGAGGCGGCGGTCAGATTGAGGCCCGACCCGCCGGCCTTCAGCGAGAGGATGAAGAATGGAACGGTCTCGTCTTCCTGGAACTTCTTGACGAGTTCCCTGCGTTTGCCGACCGCGGTCTCGCCATGCAGGATGAGCCCCGGATGCGAGAAGGCGGCGGCAAGCAGTCGCTCCAGCGGCGGGATGATCTCCTTGAACTGGGTGAAGACCAGAAGCTTTTCCTGGCGGCTCGCGACTGTCTCGGCGATCTCGACCAGACGGGCGAACTTGCCGCTGTCCTCGGCGTCATAAGAGCCGTCGCCGAGCCATTGCGCCGGATGATTGCAAATCTGCTTGAGGCGCATGAGCATGGCGAGCACCAGTCCGCGCCGGGCGATGTCGTCCTCGGCCTGCTTCAGCCTCTGCTCGAGTTCGGCGACTGTCGCCTGATAGAGCGCCGCCTGTCGCTTGCTGAGCGAGCAAAAGGCTTTGACCTCCGTCTTGTCCGGCAGATCGGCGATGACGTTTCTGTCAGTCTTGAGCCGGCGCAGGATGTAAGGCGCGGCGAGCTTGCGCAGCGGCGCGTAGGAGGGCGGCTCCTGCGCTGAGAGGCGCTTGACGAAATCGGCGAAAGCCTTCGACGATCCCATCAGCCCCGGGTTGATGAAGTCGAAGATCGACCAGAGGTCGCGCAGATTGTTCTCGATCGGCGTGCCGGTCAGGGCGATGCGGCTCTCGCCTTGCAGCGCTTTCACCGCCCGCGTCTGTTTGGCGTTGGGGTTCTTGATCGCCTGCGCCTCGTCCAGAACGACGAGCCGCCAAGACATCTTGGTGAGAGCGTCGATCCGCAGCAGCGAACCATAGCTCGTCACGACGAGATCAGAGGCCGTAAAGTGCTCGGGGGCAGCCGCTTTCAATATTGCGGGGGGAGCGAAGGCGGGATGCGCAATCATGACCCGCAAACTCGGGGCAAACCGCGCCGCTTCCGACGCCCAGTTGGCGAGCAACGACGCCGGGGCCACGAGGAGGCTCGGAGCGCCGCCCGGCGCCCGCCTTTGCAGCGTCAACAATAGCGCAAGCACCTGGATCGTCTTGCCGAGCCCCATGTCGTCGGCAAGGCAGGCGCCGAGCCGAAGCCGGGTTAGGAAGTCGAGCCAGCGCACTCCGATTTTTTGGTAGGGCCGCAGCTCCGCCTTCAGCGCCGCGCCAGGGTCGGCCTCGGCCAGCGCCTGCGGATTCCGGCACCCTTCCAGCGTCGTGGCGAGCCAAGGCCCCGCCTCGACGCGAACGCATTTGCCGTCGCCCGCAGGACGACTCGCCGCGCCCAGATCGGCGCCGGCGAGCAGCCGCATCGCCTCGGCGAAGGGAAGGCCCTCCTTGCGTGCAAGACGCTCCACCGCCTTGAATTGATCGAGGGTCGCCTTCAGGCGCTCGCTGTCGATCTCGACCCATTTGCCCCGCAGCAGCGCGAGACCCTCGGTCGTCCGCAACAACTCTTCGATTTCCTCGGCGGTAAGGGCCTCGCCGTCGAGGCTAACGCGCAGGTCGAAGTCGAGCAGCGCGGCGACGCCGGCCATCGAAGGGGTTGCGGAGCCGACCGTCGCCTCCACGCTTGGACGGCTCGGACGATTCATGCGCCAGCTCGCCGGCATGCGCACGATGAGCCCGGCCTGCTCCATCGCCTCGATGTCTTTGAGGAAGCGCACGGCGTCCTTGGGCGTCCAACGCAAGGGATGGAAGATCTCGCCGGCGTCGACGATCTCCTTCAGCCAATCGAGGCGATCCGCGGCACGGCTGACCGGCTCGAGCAGGTCGAGCAGTTTTTTCTTGTCGCCGGCGTAGTCATGCAGCGCTTGGCCGAGCGGTGAATGGCGCAAGGCGCCGTGTTCGGCGAGCGATGCGACGTAGGTCGCCATGAAGGCGAAAGGGAAGTCTGGGTCGCGCCGATTTTCGGCGAGATTGAAGTGCACGCGCCCGACCAACCGCCAGCGGCTGTCGCGGCTCTTGAGAAACTCCTGTAGCGACCCGCCGCTGGCGGAAAGCTCTCCTTGAAGCGCTTCCTGCAAGGCCCGCCAGAACTGAAGCAGGACTTCGGGGCGCAAATATTCGCCGCCCGGCATCGGCGGCGCGGCGTCGATCAGCACTCCCAGCTCATTCAATGACGGCGGAGGAACCGCTATCGCCTCCGTGCGGGAACAGAGCGCCGCGACAAAGCGCATGGCGAAGCTGCGCCAAAAGGCCAGCGCCGGCGGCAGGAGAGTTCCAGTCTCGCTCAACCCCAATTGCAAAAGGCCGTGTCCCGGCCCCCGGGCGAAACGCTCTTCAAGGCGCTCCGCAACCGCTTCGTCGAGGGGAGCCTCCGACTCGCCCGGCTGCAGGCGCAAGACGCCATGCGGCGTCAGCAAGGATGTCAGTGATCGCGGCATCCAGGAGCGCGGAGTTTTTGCGGATTTCATCCCTCTGCCTAACACGCAGCGCAAAGGCGCTTCGACCTCAAAGCGCGCAAGGTCCCCGATTGTCCGCAAGAAACCGGGACGATATCGGCCATAGCCGCCGCGCATGGTGCGAATTTCACCCCTCATCGACCTCGCCTAGCTCCATGGCGTCGACGAAGAGTGGGTCGTTCTCTCGCAAAATGCTCATTGCCCCGTCGAGATCAATGTCCGACTGAGGCCGTTGCAGCAGCCCCTCGTCCTCGAGTCGCTCGATATCGGGGAGATGGCGCAAGGAGGCGAGCCCAAACACCTCCAGAAACTTCCGCGTCGTCACATAGGCGAAAGGCGCGCCGGGTTCTGGCGCGCGAAGCGCGCCGTCGATCAGCCCATGACGCTTGAGCGCGCCGATCACGTCGCGGCTGATCTCCCGGCCGGCAAGTCGGGAAACGTCGCTGCGGGTCGCGGGTTGCAGATAAGCGATGGCCGTCACGGCCAGAAGCTCTATTGGCGTCAATTCGGGCGCGCCCGCAGAGCGCAAATCCTCGCCACTCGCCGCCCGGATCGCTGGCGCGAAACGCGGGCGGGTAGCCAGCTGATAGCCGCCCGCGACAAAAACAAGCTCATAGGGTCTCGCGCGCAAATCGTCGCGGATGTCAGCGATGAGGTCGTCGAGATTGCAGGATGAACCGACTAGTCTTGCAAGCGCATCGCGCGGCACGGGGTTTCGCGCGGCGAAAATCACTGCTTCAACCCGCCCCATCCATTCCCGCCAGCGCGCAGCTTCCGGCAGATCAGTTAGAACGGGATCGAAGTCGTCGTATAATTCCCGTTTTTTCGGACGGCCCATGATCCGCGCCTCACATTGTGTCTTGTGGCGTGTACTTCATGCGATCCTGTCCCTGCGTCGGTCGAAAATGCTACAGCCCATAGAGCCGGAAGTTCGGTCGACCCGACAGTTCACGCACAGCCCCCAGTTCAGTCAGCCGATCAAACAACCGTCGCGCGCTGCGGTCGGAGAGCTTCGCCCTCTTCGCCACGCGCGCCGCGGAAACGCAGTCGTCATCGAGCAGCATTTCGATCACGCGCGCCGCGCTCTTGGCGCGCAGTTTAGGCGCGGCATCGAACAGTCTTTTTGCCTGGCGCGACAGGATTAGGGCAAGGTCGACCGCTTCGTGCCCCGCAAGCGCGTATGCGCTCGCCAGCGGGTTCGACCAGTCGCGATCGGCCGGGCGCGGTCGGCGGCCGTTCGGACCGCGGCGCAAGGCGGGGCGAGCAATCACCGTGGCCAGCAGCGGCATCGGCGCCTGCCAGCCGAGCTTTTGCGCCAAAGCGACGTCGGCGAGCCAGAGCGCGAAGATTTCCGCATCGACTGCGGGGACGGCCGCGAGATGATGCACAGCCTCTGCGCTCACGCTCACCGCCGCGGCGAGCGGATCATTGGCGCTTGTCGCGATTTCTTGCAAGGCGTCGGCGAGCCCGTGCGCCTCCATGGCGCCTTGCGCCCCGATCTGTTCGGCGGCCGCCGACAAAGTCTGCGCGTCAAATTTCACGGCGCGCGACGCGAAGAGTCGAAACAGGCGATGAACGCGTCCGGCGGGGCTGGTCTCGACGCCGGCGCCGGAAAGATGTTCGGCGTCGCGCAACGCCGCTTCGTCCTCGCGCAGCCGCGCGAGACGCGCGCAGGTCGCCGCGGCTTTCAGCGCGAGGCGCTGACGCAAGACGCCGACGAAACAAGGTTCGCCGCCGAAGTTTTTGCCGGCGCGCGAAACATCGGCGGAGTCTCTGCCGCCGCTCGAAACATCGGCGCCGGAACGCAAAATGTTGTCGAGGAGCGCGAGCCCGGCGCCGGCAAAAAACTGCGCGTCAGACGCGTCGTTTTGAGCGCCGGCGCTGACTTTCGCCCAATGCGGAAACGGGCGGATTTCTATGGATTTCTGTGTGTCTGCCGCGTTCTCGCGGCGGGTTGGCGCGCGCCTTTTCATCGTCACGCGCGGCGAAGATCGAGCGTCAAGAAATGCGTTCGAATCAAATTCCAGCATGCAAGAATCGTAAGCCGGCAACGACTCCGGCGGCAAGTCGTGGCGGCGCTTTATCGTTAAAACTTGCGCAACATCCGCCCTGCTTGTCGTCTCTTCTCTATGTCCGATAATCTGCGCTTATCGGACACGATTCGGAACCCCAACAGTGCCGGGCGTGTCGCTCCGTTTTAATGAGCGGACGGCCAATCGAGGCGTCGGATTTTTGCGTCCGCCTTCCGGCTTAATTGGCGGACTGACGTCTTCACGCCGCCGGACGCAGCCCTAGCCGGGTCCGTGGCGATGAAATCGGCCGGGATCGCGTCCAGGCTTCCAGCTCAGCGAGCGCGAATCTCGGGGATCCAAAGACCTCGCGCGCGCCGGCGCGATCCAGCAGCTGCGCGACGCCGATCCAGGTCGCTCTACGCCAGTCGAAGCTTGCGGTCGAAAGCGGCGTGGCGCGATCCCGGGCCATGCCGCGCGCGCATTGCGGATGGCCGACGATCCAAAAAAGCAGCGGTCGCCGCGCCATGCCGGGTCGCGGCAGCGACCACAAGAGACGCGCCGTCGCCATGGCGTCGTCATCCGGCGGCGTCGCGCCAAGCGCCGCGAGGACCGCCTTTTCCCCGGTCGACGGCTCCCTGCCCTCGTCCAACGCTTGGTGGACGACCGCCCCGCAGCGCCGGCAGACGAGGCGCGCCGCGCCGTGCAGCAGGTTAAACCCAAAGCCGCGCGCGCCGCAGCGCCGGCAATCCTCGACGAGAAAAAGCTCGTGTCGGGCGCACAGGAGCGCTTCCACCCGAAGCCAGGGGCGCCGCAGATACTGGTCGCGCCCCGCCTTCGCATCCTCGTCGAGACAGGCCGGACACAAAGGAAAGCCGACGAAGGCGCCCCCCGCCTCATGGGCCCACACATAGCGATCCTGAACGCGCCGGCGCTCAAGCGCTAGACTCTCGACCCGCACCGGGTCCAGCCGGCAAGCCTGCGCCCACGCTGCGACGACCTCGGGGTCCGGCGCATAGTCGGCCGCGGCAAAGCCCTTCGGCGCGGCGAGCGCTGCAGGAAGGCCGAGCGAAAGGCCAAGCGCCTCCCGATCCACGCCATAGCGGCAAGCGACCCGCCCCTGCCACGACGACAATAGCTCATCATCATGCGGGCGCGGCGCAATCGGCAGGCGACGGCTCACCGGGCCGCAGCGCGCGCCAGCCGCGCATCCATGTGCCGATTCATCGCCGCCAACGGCGGCGCGAGGTCGGGGCTGAGGAAGCTTTGCGCCGTGATCCGCTCCTCGCCCGATCGGATCGCCGCGATCGCCGCGCTTTCGACGAGCCGAAAGATGCGGACCGTCACCCCGTCGGTCAGTTCGAGCACGCGCCGCCGCATCTCGGCCGTGTGCAACGCCGACGGCCGGCGCAGCGGAAGCACGCCGGCGAGACTGATCAAGAGCTCCGCCAAACGACGGTCGTTCTTCCACCTGTCGAGATGAAAGGCCTCGAAGCGCTCGGCGAGCTGCGGGTCGGTCAACAACGCCTGGCAGGCGAGATCCGTCCCGGCGCAGACCAGCGGCGCCCTCAGATCGTTCGCCAAGAACCGAAGGGCGTTGAGAAAAATCCGCTGCTGCCGAAACGTGCCGGCGAGCAAGGCATGCACCTCGTCGATGACGAGCATCCGAACGCCGAGGCTTTTCATGAGCGCGCGACAGGTTTCCTTGAGCCGGTGCGTTCGCGCTTCGATCGGCGCCGGCGCTTGCAGCGCAGTCAACAACTCGCTGTAAAAATCGCTCTCGAGCGGTTCCGCCGGCATCTGCATCGCCGCAATCGGCGCCGCGGTCACCCCTGCCCCGCCGTCGAAGCGCGGCGGGTGGTCTCTAAGAAATTTGCGCAAAATCTTGGTCTTGCCCATGCCGGTGTCGCCGTAAATCAGCAGGCAGGGCATGCGGTCGCGCGGTGGATAGGTCAAAAGATCCTCGAGCCGCGACAGCGCCTCTTCGGCGCGCGCCGTCGCAATCCATCGATCGGACCGGATCCAGGCGATGCGCGCGGCGTCGCACTCGGCCGCCTTCGCCCGACAGTCCGGCAGGATATGGCCATAGCTTTCCGACGCCGCGTCGATCTCGTTCACGACCATTCCTCCACGGTCAGGGGACGCAGATCGGCAAAATCTTCATCGTTCTCGACGGTTGCCGTCGCAGTCGCGCCAGGCCGCTCCGCCGACGCCGCCAAGGCGCGCTCGCGCCGTTCGATCTGGCGGCGCGCCGAGCGCGTGGCCATGGTCGCGGCGGCTTCCAAAGCGCGCTGCTGCTCGATGGTTTCGAAGATCAGACGCTCGTCGACGAGCGATCGCCCGCGCGCGCGGAGCACGGCTTGCGCCTGTCGGTGTTCCGCCAGCGTGATGCGGGGACGGCTGAGATCGGCCAGGCGCACCGGCCAATGACCGCCATTGGGATCCTCGACGAAGATTTTCGAGAGATCGCGCGGATCATATTTGACCGTGAGCCGGCGCCGCAGCCGGCCCGCCCAAGGGCTCAAAACGTCGTCCCAATAATGCAGGTCGAACAGGCGCACGCCGTCACGGCGAATCGAGCGCTCCTTGAACGGCAGGAAATCGAGAAGAAACGCCGCCGGATCTTTCGGATGCGCCGGCGGCGCCCGCCGGGCGGCCAGGGCTTCGCGCCAAGCCGCGATCGGCGGCTGCTTCAATCCGGCGTGCAATTCGCCGTGATACCGGACCACTTCCAGCGCCAGCCACCGCTCCAGCTCGTCGAGGGTCATCACGGCGTGCTTGGCCGAGTCGTAGTCGCCGAGTTCCGTCACGTTCGAAAACGTCGTGCCCGGCAAGAGGTGCACGGCGCCCATCATCGTGCCGATCAGCCGCTCGATATGAGCGCCGTAATGCGGCCGCGCCACCGGACGATAGATCAGCCTTACGCCATGCTCTTCGCAGCCGCGCTCGAGCGCGCGCGCCCTGAACTCCTTGGCGTTGTCGAGATGCAGCGCCTCGGGTATCCCGGATACCGGCCATTCGGCGTCAATCCCCAGCCTCGCCAGCCAGGGCTCCTTCGGCAGAACGAGATGCTGGATGGACAGCGCCACGGACGTCGACGACGGCGCTTCGAGCGAGACGTAAAACCCCGCCACCATGCGGCTAGCGACATCGATCGCCAGGGTCAGCCATGGCCGCCCGATCGGCTCGCGATGCACAGAGTCGACCACGAACATGTCGACCTTGGTATGATCGATTTGCACGACTTCGAGCGCGTGGCTCGCATGGTATTCCCCAACGACCGGCGCGAAACGCGCGCGGGCGGCCCCCGCTCCCTCCCGGTCCTGCACGAGCAAGCGCTCGTCCGTGTGCGCGACCCGAGCCTTGATCGCGTCCCAAGACGGCGGGCGCAGGCCGCGCAACTGGCACAACTGACGCAAACGCCGTCGCAGCGCGTTGACGCTCGGCTTCTGCCGCGTGCGATAGAATTCTTTGATCGCGTCGTCGATGAGCTGGTCTTGTTCCGGCGAAAGCCGGCTGGAGCCGTTCTTCGGGCCGCGTCGCCCGGCGACAAGCGAGCTGACGACCGGCGACGCGCGAAACCGCTCGATCAGCTCATACAGCCGGGTCCGTTTGACGCCGAGCTTGCGACAGGCGTCGCGGATTGCTTGTGGTTGGATAGCGTCTTGCGCGATCAGCGGACGTATCGCCGCGGCGCGTTCCTTCGCCTCGCGCCAGCGCTCGTCATCGACCTGGAGCTTGTCGATCCTTGTCACGAGGCGTCCCCCCGCGTCGTCCGACGATCAAGCCTGAAAATTCCGCGAAAAAAGCCGAAACCAATCTATCATGATTCGTCTGATTCGCCGCATTTTCATGCGCTTGCGTTCGTTGGAAGCAGTTGAGGCCCCTTCGGAGCGACATCGATGCGAAACGCCGCCGCCGTCCGCCAATCAAACCGAAATATTCCGCCAATGAGGCCGGAGTCCGCTCATTATGCCGGAACCAGATTCCAGGAATATCAAGGACCTCCAGTCCGCTAAAAAAGCCGGAGCGACACGGGCGCTCGGATCCGAAATCGGCCGCTGCGCGCGTTCCGAGGCGTCGGATTCGTCCGGCCAAGGCTCCGCTTGAATGACCGGACTCCCCCGTGGAAAATGTCGGAGAGCCGCAATTTTATGGGATCCGAGGCTCAATGCTGCCAGAAGCCGATTCACAATTCAGGGGACGAAACCGCCCAAAAATTTGGGAACTCGAGCATAATTTATGGAACCGCGCCGGCAATCGGGGGCGGCAGTCCGACAATCGGACGCTCACCCGTGGGAAAGCCCGGCCGATGTCGCCCTTTTTTTCGGCCGCCGAAATTTGGCGGCAGGACTTATGAGACCGGTCGAATCGGGATTCCGAGCCGCCGTTGGAAATGTCGAAACCTGCCGAGGGCCCATGTCGGAAGAAACCGCCACTTCATCGCCCGACGAAGACGTCCAAACCGACGCGCGGCTCATCGAGCGACCGGCGGCTCCCCATCTCGCCGCGCTCTCCGAAAAGGCGCGCGATTACGCCCGCAACGCCCGCTCCGAAAACACAAGGCGCGCCTACGAGGCCGACTGGCGACAGTTTGCCGCCTGGCTGCGCCGCCAGGGGCTCGATCCCCTGCCCCCGGATCCGCAAACCGTCGGGCTCTATCTCGCCGCCTGCATGGAGGGTTCCAGCGGGCGTGATCCTTTGAGCGTATCGTCGCTCGAGCGACGGCTCTCGGGCATCTGCTGGCGCTACCGCCAGCTCGGCGCGCCGCTCGATACGTCAGATCGGCACATTTCCACCGTGCTCGCCGGCATCCGCCGCGCCCATGGCCACCCGCCGGTCCAGAAGGAGGCGATCTTCGCCGACGAGCTGCTGGCGATGATGGCGACGCTCGAGATGGATCTGCGTGGGATCCGCGACCGCGGGATTCTCGCGCTAGGCTTCGCCGGCGGCCTGCGCCGTTCGGAAATCGTCGGCCTCGATTGCGGCCCGGACCAGAGCGAAGACGGAACCGGCTGGATCGAGATTCTCGACGGCGGCGCGGTGCTGCAGATTTCTGGCAAAACCGGCTGGCGCGAGGTCGAAATCGGCCGCGGCTCGCGTCCCGAAACCTGCCCGGTCGCACTGCTCGAGACCTGGATGCGGCTCGGCCGGATCAGTCGCGGCCCCTTGTTTCGACCGATCGCCCGCAAGAACGGCGGCGTTTCCGCCAACCGGCTGACGGACAAGCATGTCGCCCGGCTGGTGCAGAAAACCGCCCTCGCCGCCGGCATTCGCGGCGATCTGACGGAGGGCGAACGACGGCTCGCCTTCGGGGGCCACTCGCTGCGCGCCGGGCTTGCTTCGTCGGCGCAGATCGAAGAGGCGCATGTGCAAAAACATCTCGGTCACGCCTCCCCCGAGATGACTCGACGCTACCAGCGCAAACGCGATCGTTTCCGGGTCAATCTGACCAAGGCGGCGGGACTGTGAGCCTCCGCACCAGATTTTAGGGCCTTTCAGCCGACCGCCATTGCAATTCCGGGACTCGTGCAATAACTTGTCCCTTACTAGGAGCATATTTAGAGGCTGTTATGCCGTCCGCCGCCGTCAATCTCACGCCCCGCGAAGTCGCCGAACTCGCCGGCGTTCCCAAACGCGCTGTCGAAAAGGCGATCGAAGAAGGGGTTTTGTCGATCCATGTCGGCAAGATTGCGGGCGCGCGCTTCAGCAAAGCCGCTGAAACGCGTCGTCTGCTTGGCGTTGAAAGCGTCGCCTACGCCGCGCTGATGCGCCGCCTGACCGGAATCGTCTCGCTTACCGTCCCCAGCAAACGAAAACTCGTCAAAGCCCTCAAGGCGCTCGATCTGTCGCGCCTCAAATCAGCAAAAATCGAGATCGCGCCCTCGATCATGGCCGATATTGGCGAACTCGCCGGCGAAGCGCTCGAGCGCACCGACCGCTATCTACATGCGCGTGACGCCTGGATCGAAAGCGTCGCCGGGATCAAGGGCGGCCTGCCGGTCATCAAGGGCACGCGCATCACGGTGCATTCGGTAGAGTCGCGGCTTTCACATGGCGACAGCCTCGACGACATTGCATCCGAGAATCCTGATTTGCCGCGTGAAGCTTTCGAGGCGGCCGTCCTCTTCGCCAGGGCGCATCCCCTGCCCGGCCGCCCGCCGACGATTGCGCGGTCCGCGGCGTAATGAGATGCGGCTGTTTATCGATGAATGCCTCTCGCCAAAATTTGCTATCGACCTCGCGCAACTCGGTCATGACGCCATCCATCCGCTGCATGTCGGCCGGCGCGGCCAGCTCGACCATACGGTCAAAGAGACCTGTCTCGCCGAGGATCGCGTCATCGTCACCGAGAATGTCGGCGACTTCAAAGCCCTGCTCCGCCGCGAATCGCTTCATCCAGGTCTGATCGCGCTTCCGCAGACGAGCCGCGCACAGGGATGGGCCCTCATTGCGGCCGCGCTGTCTTTCCTGGAAGCGCAAGGAGGCGATCCGATGGACGCCATGGTCAACCACTATATCGATTTTGACGCGCAAGGCCGGCCGGCGCTTCATTCGCTGTCGGCGGCCGATTGAGCTTCCAACGGTTCCGCGAATGGCGGCAACTGGCCATAGGTGGCGGCGGCCGTCAGCGCCTGCGCGGCGATGTCCCCTGACCGGGTCAAAAGATCGGCGGTCGACGCCTTCCCCTCCGCCGCCAGCGGGCCCAGCTCGATGATTTTGACCAGGGCATCGGAAAGAATGGCGAGTTGGGTCGTCGTGTCGGTCATCGCGTCCTCCCTCCTCAATCGGCAACGATAATCCCCAAAACCGCGGCAAGGAAACCCCACGCCAAAAGTCCGATCATCCCGCTTGCCGCCGTTCACGCGCGGCCTTTGCGGCCTTGCCGCGCAACAACGCCATCAGCACCGGCCCCAGCGAGAACTCCCCTTCTCGCGCCTTTCCAGTCAAAACCCGCAAGTAGCCACCGGCGGATTTGATTTCCTCGCCCCGCTGCAGGATCGCGGCGATGACGATCGAGGCGTCATGCTCGCCCAGAACGTCGAGCGCCTGTTTCCAGGCGTCTGGCGAAACGCCGAGCGCCGAGCGCACGATCGCCGCCGCATCGATCAGATCGCGCCAGCAGGAAATCTCGCCGCGCTTGCCGTAATCGACGATGTCGGGACAGGCTTGCAGCACCATGCCGAGCGGATAGGTTCGCCGCGGCGACGGTTCTCGTTCGCCCAACCTTGAACTGGGAGCCTCAGTTTCTGCAGCCCCTTCGCTACCGGCTTTCGGCTTTCCCAGCACTGGCCCGGAAGTTTTGACCCGGCCTTCTCGAAGGCTAGGTTCAAGATCAAAATGGTTTGTGATTTGATTCTGTATGTGGCGCTCAGTCTGGGACTCATTGGCGCTTCTTTTTTGGCTTTTTACGTGCATTTCCAACAGATTCTGGATTTCGGTTGCAAAGGCGACGAGATCGCTCGCCAAAGCCTCCAGGTCGGTGCGCCTGAGATTGCGCGCATAACAGCCCGCGAGCGCCAAATAGCGCCGGTGGAGCCCCTCCCAGTCGCGGATTTCTTCGCCATCGCTCCCGACAATCGCGACGGCAACCCCTTCTTCCATCCCGGTCGCGATCATTTTGACGACGTCGCGCCGCGCCAGCGTGATCTTTTCGCGCAGCAAGGCTATGGCGCGGTTTTCGGCGCGCACCTCCTCGGCGAGGTTCTCGATCTCGCTGGCCCGCGCAATCAGCGGCGTCAGATCGAAGCCAAAGGCGCTTTCGATCTCGCCCCCCTGCCCTCGCCGGGCGAAGCGTTTGCCGTTCGGCGAGTCGCGCCGGATGATCAGCCCGGCCTCGACGAGTGACGCCAGATGCCGGCGCAGCGTCGCCGGCGCCATGCCGTGGGCGCGGATCGAGAGCTCTCTGTTCGACGGAAACACCACGACGCCGGGGCCAGGCGAAGCATCCTCGCTCTCCGCTTTTGGGTCGCTTTCGGGCAGCGTCAGCGCTGTTTCCTGATGGAAGCTGAGCAACGCGTGCAAAACCGATAGCGCCCGATCGGAGACGCCGATCGGCTCCTTGGCTTCGGTCAGCGCCCGAAATAGCCGCCATTTATGGACGGCCATTTCGGATGCATTTGGCTTCGCCGCGAAATCCTTGGCCGCGGCCTGGCTCGCCACCATGGCGAGTGACAGCGATCGCCGCCCAAAGGGCGTCGTTATGTGTGACTGCATGATCCTTTGCCTCGTCCAGGCAAAAGAAATCTGCTCGCCGAAACGGCGCCGACTCTTGACAGCGATTCGCGGAAGTGATTCTCTGTAGCTGCAACACTTATAGAGAGGCTTCCGGGCGGAAACGTTTCGGGGGCCTTTTCTTTTGCGGAATCACCTCGCTTGGATAATGGGAGAACTAATTACTCTCGACCGGGCCAACGCTATAGAGAAACCGGTCACGCATTCGGGCGAAAGAGGGCAACCTGTTGGTGTTCAGCCAGATCGGCATCTCTCTCGGTAATTGCGATACAGATCCGGCAGCTCGCCGAGCAGGAATTCTCCGAAATCGGGAGCAGCTTTTTCATCCACGACGAAGGTCGCACGACCCGCTGCGCGCTGGTAGGTCGCGATTCGTCGCCCTTCAGCGTCACTCCAAACTTTTTTCTCCGTGTTGGCTCGAGGCTTCGCGTCAAGCGCCGCCAGGAAGGACACAAAGCGCGCGTCACTATCAGCGACCATGAAAGCATGATCGTCTGCGAGCTTGTCCAGTATCGAGCCTACGTCTTGTGTCGCAAGTTTTTCTGCAAGCAACGACCAGCGCGGGCGCCCGGTCTTTGGCGCGGGACCAATCAACCGAACAACTTCGAGTGGGACTGCGCGGCCAATCGAAATCAGGCGCGAAAGCTGTGTTTTTTCGACACTGAGAGCAGCCATTATCACTTCACGTTCAAAGCCGCGATCTTCAATCGTCACCGCAAACATCGCGCGCTCGATATAGCTAAGCTCAAGGCGTGCGGAATTCTCTTGCCCCTGCGCAACGACGAGCTCGGAATCTGACAGCTCGCGAACGACAGCACGGACTGGCCTTCCGATCTCCATCGCAGCTCGAAGGCGGCGATGGCCGTACGCCACTTGATATCGATCCGCTTTCTCGGAATGAGGGCGAACCAGGATGGGAACTTGCTGTCCATGTTCGCGGATCGAGGCGACTAAGGCTGCTTGTTCATCGGACGCCTGTCCGAGCCTGTCCGTGATGAATGATGACTCGATTAGAGCCGGATCAATCTCCACGATTGTATCACCGGCGGCAATAAGCGCCCGGGCTTCCTCAGCCGCATGGGCGAGCCTTCCCAGGGATCGCCCCATCGCGCCGACAGCGCCTGAGCGAACCAATTGTTTTGGTGCGTCGCTGATGCTTGTGGTGCTGGGCAAGGGGGAATCGGCGGAGTTGCCATCTGGCAACCGCCGTTCCTTCGCCGTCAGAAGGGAACGAAGGGTATCCTTGCGGCTCACGGTTCACGCCCCCATGCTCGCTGCATCAAAGCCTCGACTTCCGTGTTAACGGCATCCAGCGATTCCAACGCCCGGTCGTACGTAGCGCGCGTGAAATTCTCACGCCCGACCTCGTAAAGCGTCTGCTTGGAAAGGCCGGCGTCAGAAATCGCGGTAGATTTCAGCATCGTGTTGGTGAGGACGCGCTCGCGAAAGAGCGAACGCATAAATGCAACCATTTGCGTCTGCGGCCCGTCGGACGGCTCGTAGCGCGTCACAACATATCGAATAAAGTCATAATCGAGATCGGCACCTGCCTCCTGGACCACCGACAACAGGTCAGACGCCATTAAGAGGAATTGGCACATCGACATTACGTCTAACATTTGCGGATGCACCGTGATCAGGATCGAAGTCGCGGCACACAATGCTCCTAGCGTCAAAAAGCCCAACTGCGGAGGGCAGTCGAGAACCATCACGTCATACCGATCTGCGAGATCTCCAAGAGCCGTCGCAACACGGCCAAAAAATGTTTCACTTTGACCATCGACGAGAGCTTTGGGAGTGTCGTGCTCGAACTCCATGAGTTCGAGATTCGCAGGCACAAGGTCCAAACCGGAAAAATACGTCGAGCGGACGACCTCCCTAAGCGGTCGTCGGCCATGATCATAACGAATCGCGCCATACAGTGTTTCGTTCGCCCCAATGTCGAATTCGGGCTGATATCCATGCAAAGCGGTGAGGGATGCTTGCGGATCAAGATCAACCGCGAGCACCCTGTAACCTTTGAGCGCCAAGAACTGTGCGAGGTGTGCAGCGGTCGTGGTCTTGCCAGACCCACCTTTGAAATTGACGACCGACAGAACCTGGCATTGCTCGCCATCGAGCCTCTGTGGAAGGTAACGTTTGCCCTTCGAACCCTCCTCCAGAAGCTTACGCAATTCATTGATTTGATCGAGAGTATAGGAGCGTCGCCCCCCTGTGCTGATATCTGGCTGAGGCCCCTTGCCGCCCAGCGACAGCTGCCGAAGGTAGCCGTCCGCGATCCCGATCAGTTTTGCAGCCTCGCCGGACGAGAAGCTTCTGAGCGCTTTTTTCGATTCTGGTGGAAACAACGTCTTGCGGAGCTCGTTAAGCTCTTGCGACAACGCGCTCCCGTCTGCTGCAATGACCGAGGTCATTTTTGGCTTGGCAGCATCCATGCTCGATCGTTTCTCCGCTGAGCAACATATTTACGCTGAAATCGCAAATCGCGCTCCAGACGCGTAACTATCACAGCCCGATTCTGCACTTCTTGCAACCATTAAAGGGTTAACGCGTCTTAACCATTTTGGCGGCGGGCTTGAGTTGCCAACTGGCAACAAAATCGCGATAGTTGCGAGGCGTTCGTGCAAGCTCGCCTCGCAACGTCGGCGTAACGTTCGAGAGTCGGCGGAATGTTTCACTAGCGCCTTCTGCACCCCCGAAAGACGGCGCTCATGCGCTTTCCTTCCCGAATCTCAACACCGGGATTCCCATCTTGCGGGCCTTGTCTGCGAGGTTCTCGACGATACCGGAGCCTGAGAAAACGATGACACCGATCGGAAGCGCTTCGAGCATAACGTCGTTGCGCTTGAAGGGCGCAGCGTTCTTGTGCCTGGTCCAGTCCGGTTTGAAAGCGACTTGCGCGACCTTGCGATTGTCCGCCCAGCAGGCGGCGATTCGTTCGGCGCCCTTGGGGCCGGCGCCGTGGAGCAGGACCATGTCCGGGTGTTTGGCGCGCACCTTGTCGAGCGTCGCCCAGATGCGCGCGTGGTCGTTGCAGTCGGGTCCTCCCGCGAAAGCGATGCGCACACCGGGAGGCAACAACACTTGCGTCTCGGCGAGCTTCTTCGCGTTGAGGAAATCGCGGCTGTCGATCATCGCCGAGGTCAGAGCCCGGTGATTGACGACCGAACCCGCGCGCGGTCGCCAGGATGAGCCGGTCTCAGTCGCGTAGAGTTCGGTGAGATGATCGCGGAAGAATTCGAAGGCGTTGCGCCGCTCGGTGAGCGTGAGCCCTTGCGCGATCCGCCGTTCGAGTTCGACCGAACGAATTTCCGAGCCGTCCTGCTCGCCATGGGAGCGGCGTTGCGCGCTTTCATTGTCATCGAGGTCGCGGCCGATGCGCTCCGCCTTGCGGTGGAAGAGATTGACGACCGACCAAAGCAAATCGGGGAGATCAGCTTCGAGACGCGTGTCGACGAAGAGGCCCGACAAGGCTTCGACGACGGATTCGAGAGCGAGCGTCGAGGCGTCAAAGGAGGGCAGGGGACGCGGATCGGGATCGTCCTCGAAGGGGCGATAGCCATGCAGAGCGAGTTCGTCGAGAAGATGCGAGGAGGCTGAGCTCTCGTGATGATCCGAAGGCTGGGAGTCGAAGGGAAGGGAAGCGATCTCGTAGCTCATGGCGTTTGCTCTCTCGCTTAAGGCCGCGCCGATCGGGCCTGACAGCGATCCCGAGCCACGGGCGGACTGCGCCGCACCCGAAGGGCCGAAGCGCACGCGGAGGACGCGAGACGTCGACTTGTTTGTTCGGCGGGGAATGCCTGGCGCGAAATGCGCCAGGCAGGGGAAAGAAGTCGGCGGGGAGCGTTGCGGCAAGCGGTCCGCTTGTGGCGACATCGCTGCTCTCTCAGGCCGGCGCGCGGCCCTCTCCGCGAGAGAGGACGCTCGTGACAAGAGAGGGAGCGGCCGCCCCGGCCCCTCCCGGATCGGCGCATCGAGCCGCCGCTCTTTGATTTCGACTTCGCGCCCTCGGATCTGGAACCAGGGATAAGTGTAAAGCTCCCCTTTCCGGCGCCGCGGTCAGGGAGACAGCGCCTCCGAACCCCAAGGATAGAGACGGGGGACGAGCGTCAGCAGCGTCGCAACTGCGATCGCTGCAATCGAGCCAGCGAAGAACAACATCCAGTTCGTAGGCTGCATCGTCCCGAGCGCTATGATGAGAAACAGCATCGGCAGGTCGAGGAAATGCGTGATCGTCGGCGCCAGCTCGCCCCGCGCGCGCTCGAGTTCGGGCGTCGCTTGGCTGGCATCCAGCGCTGATCGCGTCAGGCGGCGCGGCCGCTGAAATAGAGGCGCGTGATCGTGTTGCCCTCGACGAACTCGAAGGCGAACAGCCCGACCATCCCGGCAAGCCATGGGATATGCAAGAAATTCCAGCCTCCATAGAACTGCGCAATCATCCACGTTCCGGAAATCAGCAGCAGCAGGGCGCCGGGCACGACAAGGCCGTCGTAAAAGACCGTGATGTTGCGAACCGCTTCCGAGCAAGGCTTCAGCTCGCTGAGCTGCCGAGAGCGCAAATCGGCCAGCCACACGCCAATGAGCCCAGCGTTAATGAGAACCGCTCCGAGGACGTGGAAAAATCTCAACAAGCCGTACTCCATGGGGTCAGCCTTTCTCCAGCCTTTGACGCAGTTCGCGGACCGCGCGCGCCGCCTCCGCAATCGTGTCGACAGACAACCCCTTGGCTAAACGCTCGGCCCACCGACGCTGCTTGGCCATGGCGGAGCGGAACGCCGCCTTGCCTTGATCTGTCATGAGCACGAGTTTTGCCCGCTCGTGATGAGGATTGGGCGCGAAGCGGACAAGGCCGTCCTTCTCCATCTCGTTGGCCAACCGCTGCACCGCCTGACGCGACAACCCCATGTTGCGCGCGACGTGACTAATCGGCAGCGGCACGGGCGAGGCGTCGATTGCGCCGAGCACCTGCCAGCGGGCGCTGGTGAGTCCAAGATGGCGAACGAGTTCGTCACCTGCCTCCAAGAGGCGGCCGTTCAACCGAAACGTCTCCAGTATCAACTCGGTGACGGCCTCAACTGCTAATTTCTGAAGCCGGCGGTCGTACATGTTCATAGGGTGTCATATTGGTAACATATTGTCACTCGCACCGGAGCCGCGTTTGGCGCCTTAGGCGCGATGCGGTCCTGCCGTCGCTGCCGCTCATGGCGCATTCAAGTCATTGCATCGAAGGAACGGCAAACTTGACCGCACCCGGCCGTCGACGATCAACTCGAGGCAAGGGAGCTCTCACCCGACCCTTGTTTGAGGAGACGAGGGAAGAACGTTTTGCAAGAAGAGTCTCTTGACGACTCCAACGGACGATCGCCGAAAAATCGGCTCTCTTGGACGAAGCGCCCCTCACGCGACCATCCTCGCCCGATCTATGCGCGGCGGACGTCAATCTGGGGAAGTTGCCAGTGGACGGCCCGCGCGCGCCCCTCGAAGGAGGTTTGCTGCGTGATACGCTTTGCGCCTGCGTTCGATTCGAGGGGCTCGAGAAAAATGCGGCAGGCGGCGCGACGGCAAGCAAAATCGCAGGCGACGCCTGAAAGCGACGACGCGCCGACAGGCGAAAAGGCCCGTCTCGCGCGATTGATCGAGGAATATTGCCTGGACGCCATCGGCAGCCTCTCCCCGGCGAAGATCGAAGAAGCCGCGTTGCAATGGCTGTCCAAGAAGAGCTTGAATCCCGACGATGCCTCCAGCGCCGTTTTGATCATGGAGGCCTTCGCGCTTTCGAGCAATTGGTTGCTGTTCGCGCCTTCACTGATGGGCTTTACGCCCATCGACCGCTACATCCGCCAGCGTCGCGCGGACGCCAGTCCTGAAGGGCGCGCCGCGATGGCGGCGCTCTCGACATCGAGCTTCCGCCTGCTGCGACTGAAATCGCGCGCAACGCCGGAGACGCTCCTCGCCGAGGATTTGGCGAGCGGCGAACTTCTGTCCTTGTTCGACGCGGACATTCCGGACGGCGCCATGGGTGCGGCGCTGGCGGCGCGTCTCGCGCCGCTGCCGGACGGGAGCTTCGTCACGCTCGGCCCGCTGACTCCGCTCGACGCGGAGGCGCTCGCCGCGGGCCTTTCCTTCGTCCGGCCGGGGAGGGGAATGAGCAACCCGCAACGTTGCGCCGGCGCCGTCTATCGGCATGTCATGCGCCACGGCGGCTTGCGGCTCGAGGGCTTGAACGCCTTTCCCGAGGATTTGATCGAAGAACTCGAATGCGTGGAAGAGGAGGAATACGACGAACTCGACCGCCTCGCCCACGCCTTAGCGGCGGCGACGAAGAACAAGGGCGAGGAGCCTTCCGCCGATCACATCGGCGCGGCGCGCCGCCTGACCTCCTTCGCTTCCCTCGCGCAGGCGCTAGCGCGAAGCGTCGTCTCCCGCCAATTCAATTGCGGCGATCTCGCGGAGGCCTTTTCGCGGCTCGCCTTCATCATGATGGAGACCTTCGAGCGCCGCGCCGCCGCCGGAACCGGCGATGAGGAAAAACCGCTGGAATTCATCGCCTCGGCCCTCGATCGCGCCGTCGCGGAAAAGCGCCTGCCGGCGGAAGCCCGCGCCCTCTACGAAGATTTGCGCCGCCGGCTCGGCGCATCGAAACGTAGCGGCACCGATAAGGGGGAAGGCGACGCCGAACTCGCGCGCGTGCTGCAACGCATCCAGGCGCTGCGCGCCAAGACGGTCGAGCAAGGCTGCACCGAGCAAGAGGCGCTCGCTTCGGCCAAAAAAGTGGCGGAGCTTCTCGACCGCTACGGCTTGTCGCTCGGCGAGGTGGAAATGCGCGATCAGGCCTGCGAAGGCGTCGGCGTCGACACTGGACGCCGGCGGCGCGCCCCGCTCGACGATTGCATTCCCACGATCGCCATGTTCTGCGACTGCAAGGTGTGGAGCGAAACCGCGGCGAGCGGCGCGATCCGCTACGTGTTTTTCGGCCTGCCGGCAGACGTCGAGGCGGCGCATTATCTGTATGATCTCATCGCCGTGACCTTCGCGACGGAAACGGCGCGGTTCAAGAGAGAGGACGCAAGCGTAGCGTCCAGCGTGCGGCGCGGTTCGGCGCACTCCTTCCAGATCGGGCTCGCCCACGGAATTTGCGAAAAACTAAAGCTTATGAAGGGCGAGCGCGACGCCGCCTCGAGGCGCTCGTCGGGCCGCGATCTCGTGCCGCTGAAGGCCGCCGTCATCGAGGACGAATTGGAAAAGCTCGGTCTCGATTTCCACGCCAAGGCTTCTCGCCGCAAGCGGCTTGTCCAGCCCGGCGCTTATGAAGCGGGCCGCGAAGCCGGGCGGAAATTCGCGCCGCGCCGGGGAGTGGAAGCCGCCGACGCGGCTTGAGGCGACAAGCGTCAGGCGACGGCCTCCCCCTTTGCGGCAGTCACTCGTAATAACGACCTGGATCGAGAAGCGAAGCCAGCCACTTTTGGAAAGCGCCTGCCGACATGGCGCGCAAATCACTGTTGAAGTCGGCGCGCAGCGACATGATGGTCATCGCCCTGACGGAGGCCGCTTCAGCTCTTGCACTGAGACGGCGCGCGGCGTGCAACCCGGCGTTGTCATTGTCGGCAGCGATGACGAGTTGCCGCAGATCAGGCGGGAATTCCCACGCGGCGAGATGCCCGGCGGAAAGCGCGGCGACCATCGGCAGATCGGGCAGGGCGCTCTTCAGCGAGAGAACGGTCTCGATTCCTTCGCCAACGAGGACGATATCCTCGATCTTCCCGAAGTGAGCGCCATTGCCGAGAATGGCGCCGAGCGACCGCCGTGGCGACGAAACACGCGCCTTATCCTTGCGCGCGGGATCGAGCCATGTGCGATGAACGCCCATGATCTCGCCGTCGTGATTCGTGGCCGCGGCGACCAGCGCCGGCAATGTGCGAGAGGGAGCGCCCGGCCGCTCGCGATAGAACAGCGCTGGATGATAGCGCAAGGCCGCGGGATCGAGATCGGCGGTGATCTTTCGCGCACGCAGATAGGCCTCGGCCAGTGTTCCGATGATCGGCCGCGACGCCGCCCAGATTCTTCGCGCCAGCGTGATCGTATCGCGATCCGAGGATCGTTCGCCCTGTCCCGCCGTCGGCGCCGAAAGCGGCCGCCTCAAAAATCGCCGCGCCTCGTCGAGCGTATCCCTGAGCGAAGCGAAACCTTCCCGCGCGGCGATGAGATCGAGCAGATCGCCATGTTCGCCGCCAGCGGAGTCAGCCCATTTGCCGCGTGCGCCCTTGCCGGAGAGCGGGCCCTTGAGCCGCACATAGAGGCTGCGGCCAACATGATTGTCGACGTCGCCGACGATCCAGTAGTTTCCGGATCGGCGGCCGTTCGAGAGATAGTGCTTGCAAACGGCCTCGACATGTTCGGCGAGGCCGCGCGACAGGGTCTTGGCGGGGCTTTCCATTGTCGCCTCCGCCGTTTCAAGCGCTCAACCGCGCTGAAGGCGCGACGCGGAGCGGGGGATAGAGATCGAGAATTCTCGCGACGATTTTCGCGGCCCCTTCCCCGAGCGGAACAAACAGCCGCAGCTTCCAGGCGATGATTTCCGAAACGAGCCCCAGCGCCTTAAGCCGTTCGACAAGGCTATCCGAGAAGCCTGTAAGCTCGAGCCGCTGGCGGTTCATCACGAGCGAACGTTTCAGAACGAGCCCCTCGGCGAGAACGAGACTGGCGCCATCCTGCATGACGGCAGCGAGCGCCTCATTCGGCGACAGGGCAGGGGCCTCGTCACTGAGGATCCCGACGAGGGCGGCGGCGCTCGCCGGTGAGACGAGCCGGCCGATGATGCGCTCGCCTTCGTCGGTTTGCAGACGATAGACGCGCGCGGTCTCGTCGGGCAGGCGGTTCCAAATGGGAAGCAGCAGGCCGGTGACGATATGGAACGTGCTCTCAGTGAATTCCGGGAGGGCGGTGACTTCGGCCTCCCAGGCGCGTTGAAACTCCGGTGGGGTCGCCTCGCGCCAATGCGAGCGCTCCAGAGCTTCGACGCTCACGAGATCCCGATGCAGGGGGCGCAACAGCCGCACGCGCGTCTGAACCGTTCCGTCGTCCTGCATTAGGCCGGGCGCCGGCAGTTTGACGGCGGCACGGCCCGATTGTTCATTGATCATCAGCCGTGACTTTTGCGAGGCGGTCGCAAGTTCAAGCGCCTCGTCGAGCGTCGTCACCCGCGTTTTGTCCTTGCGAGCGATGGTGACCAGCGAGGTCTGCGCGCCGCTGCGCTCATGAGTGGCGATGGTTTGGCGATTGATGACGACGAGGCTCTCCGCCGTCACCGTCTCGACGCCGACATCGAACGTGCCCGCCTGAACGGCGGCCTCGATCAAAGCCCCCATCAGTGCTTCGAACACGTCGAAGAGGCGGTTCTGCAAGGTGATCGGCAAAGCGAGGATGCGATTGAGGAAGGTCGAGATCGGCGGCAGTTCTTCCTTGAAGCTGCCGTCCTGATCGGTGAGATCGAGCCCAGTCGCCTCTTGAAAGCGGGTCAAGGAACAACCCTCGACCTTGCCGGCGTAAAGCAGCTGATAGAGCTGGCGCAGCGCCGTGCGCCCATACGTCGATTCGAGATTGTCCTCCGGCCGGAACAGCCCTTGTCCGCCAGTCTGACGCTGGCCTCTGGTGATGGCGCCGAGCGTGTCAAGCCGCCGGGCGATGGTGGAAAGGAAGCGCTTTTCGCCCTTCACGTCGGTCGCGACGGGACGGAACAAAGGCGGCTGGGCCTGATTAGTGCGATTGGTTCGCCCGAGGCCCTGGATGGCGTTGTCCGCCTTCCAACCGGGCTCCAAGAGATAATGGACGCGGAGCCTCTGGTTTCTGGCGCTTCGCTCGGCGTGATAGGAGCGCCCCGTGCCGCCGGCGTCGGAAAAGACGAGAATGCGTTTCTCGTCGTCCATGAAGGCTTGAGTTTCGCCGATGTTCGCGGAGGCGGGACGATTTTCGACGCAGAGACGATCGGAGCCGTCGGCGTTGGTCTTGCGCACGATCCGCCGCGAGCGGCCGGTCACCTCCGCCACCATTTCGATTCCGAAGCGCTGCACGATCTGATCGAGCGCGCCCTGGACGGCGGGCAGGGCGGCGAGATGTTCGACCAGCCGGTCGCGCCGCTCCATCGCTTCGCGCGATTGGACGGGATTGCCGTTCTCGTCGACGACAGGCCGCGATTGCAGATCGCCGTTCTCGTCCGAATAGACCTCGTAGAGCTGGGTCGGGAACGAGTGCGCCAAATAATCCAACACGTATTCTGCCACGTTGCCCGATATGCCGAGTGGCCGTGACGACTCCCCGGTTTTGCGGGGAAAAGCTCGATGATTGCGCGGCATAATTTTTCTCCTCTCGCTACGGTCCTCCGTTTTTGTTCGAACGA
>Ga0194126_10003763_pt1 | contig 23648 bp, 15 predicted proteins | sample TA2KigC150mmetaG_FD_148641 | JGI IMG/M metagenome (GOLD analysis project Ga0194126, IMG submission 148641) | Freshwater microbial communities from Lake Tanganyika, Tanzania - TA2015035 Kigoma Deep Cast 150m | ecosystem: Environmental > Aquatic > Freshwater > Lake | place: Tanzania: Lake... | reverse complement strand
TTTGCGGCACTCGAGCGGGCGCAGATCACGCATATCTGCGACGTGGACGAGCGGGCGGTGGCCAAGGGGTTGGCGGCGGTGGGCACGCGCCAGGAGAAGCGGCCGGAGGCGGTGCGCGACTTCCGCAAGGCGCTCGAGGACCCGGCGGTGGATGGGGTGGTGATCGCGGCCCCGGATCACTGGCACGCGCCGGCGACGATCTTGGCGTGCAGCGCCGGCAAGCATGTGTACGTCGAGAAGCCGGCGAGTCACAATGCGCGGGAGGGGGAATTGATGGTGGCGGCGGCGCGCGAGCACCGGCGCGTGGTGCAACTGGGGACGCAGCGGCGCAGCCTGCCGGCGATGATCGAGGCGATCGAGCAGGTGCGCGCAGGCGCGATCGGTCGGGTGCGTTTTTCTCGCAGTTGGTACAACAACATGCGCGGGTCGATTGGCCAGGGCCGGGCGGTGCCGGTGCCGAGCTGGCTGGATTGGCCGCTCTGGCAGGGGCCGGCGCCGGAACGGCCTTACCGGGACAACATTGTGCATTACCACTGGCATTGGTTTTGGCACTGGGGCACCGGCGAGTTGGGGAACAATGGGATCCATGGCCTGGATCTGTGCCGCTGGGGTTTGGGGGTCGAGGCGCCGCGCCGGGTCAGTTCCGGGGGAGGGCGGTATCATTATGACGACGACCAGGAGACACCGGACACGCAGGTGGTGACGTTCGATTTTGGGGATCGCGCCCTGGTCTGGGAAGGCCGCAGTTGCCAGCGGCACGGGATCGAGGGCTCGATGTTTGGGGCGGCGTTCTATGGCGATCGGGGCACGTTGGTCTATGACGGGTCCAATTGCCGCCGGTACGACGATCAGGACAAAGAGATCTCGAAGACGGCGGTGAGCGGTGGCGATACGGCGCATCTGGAGAACTTCTTGGAGGCGATACGGGATGGTGCGCGCCTCAACGCGGAGATTCAGGAGGGCCACTGGAGCACGCTGCTGTGTCACTTGGGGAACTTGGCGTGGCGGACGGGGCGTACGTTGGATTGCGAGGCGGGGACGGGCCGCCCGGTGGGGGACGCTGGGGCCGAGGCGTTATGGGGGCGCGAGTATCGGGCGGGGTGGGCGCCGCGGGTATGAGCGGGCGGGGCGGTAACGCGCCGGGGGCGATCAGTCTTGTGGAGCGCGGGGCGTGGAGGTCGAGGCGGGCTAACCTGCGCGTTTTCAAGTGCGGACTGGGCTTGGGGCGCGGTGGCGCGCTAAACCACAGAATTGACGCGAGTTGCCCAGATTTATGTTTGACAAGCTTTTGGAATCCTCGTAAAAGGGCGACACCTTTCGATCATGGTTCGGGTCCGGGCAACGCCTCGGGCTTCTAGGAAAGACGAAGTCTTATGAAAAGAGCAATTACGTGCGCCAGTTTAGCGGCGGTGGGTGCTGTGAGTGTGCAGGCCCAGTTTGTGGGGGAAGTCTCGGCGGACAAACCCTGGAGTGTCTCCGCCAAGGTGCGGGGGTTCTACGACGACAACTACGCGACGCTGCCGGCCACGCGCACGGACGGGGGACCGACCAAGCGTGCCAGCTACGGCGTCAGCATCAGTCCTTCGGCCAGTTTCACCGTGGGCGATCCGGTTTCCGGCCCGACCTACCTGCGGCTTGGGTACGACTACGACCTGCGCTGGTTCGAGGATCGGAAGAAGAACTCGGCCGATCACTCGCACGTGTTCGATCTGCGGCTCAACCACCGCTTTTCGGACCGGTACCGCATCGAGTTGGGGAACAACTTTGTGATCGCCCAGGAACCGAGCCTGCTCAACCCGAGCACGGCCGTGCAGGGCTCGTACATCCGCACCGACGGCAACAACGTGCGAAACCGGGCGAATGTGGCCTTTGACGCGGCGTTGACGGAGAAGCTCGGGACGCGGTTGGCGTATGCGAATACGCTCTACGATTACGAGCAGACGGGGGCGGGGTCGCGCTCGGCGTTGTTGGACCGGATCGAGCACCTGGGCACGGCAGACCTGCGTTGGATGGTGCAGCCGACGACGACGGCCTTGGTGGGGTACTCGTTCGGGTTGGTGGATCAGACCAGCAAAGACCTGCTGCTGAACCCGATCGGCTCGGACGGTCTACCCTTGATCAAGGACCCGACCACTGGCGCGCGGTTGACGGCGGCGGACATGGCCGCAATCCCGACCGCTGAAGTGCGCAACAGCCAATCGCACTATGGGTTTGTGGGGGTGGATCATTCGTTCACGACGGCACTCAACACCCAGGTGCGAGTGGGCGCCCAGTACACGACGTACCCGGACGCCTTGCCGGGCGTGGAAGACAACACCTGGAACCCGTACGTGGACGCCTCGCTGAGCTATCAGTACTCGCAGGACAGCCGGGCCTTGTTGGGCGTGAAACACCAGCGCAACCAGACCGACTTCGGCATGTACCGCCTGGGGGTGGTCGAGGCCACGCTGGACCAGGAATCGACCCTGTTGTACGTGGGCATTGTGCATCGGCTTTTGCCCAAGCTCTACGGGTTGGTGCGCGGTTCGTGGCAGGGCTCGGAGTTCAACCAGGGCGCCTTCGACACCGCGACGGACAACTACTACATGGCGGACGTGAACCTGACCTACGAGATCTCGCGCTGGATCGCCGCTGAGGCGGGATACTTGTACGACAAACTGGACTCCGACATCCCGAATCGCGGGTTCGACCGCCACCGCGTTTACGTGGGGGTCCGGGCGACTTACTAATCCAGAACTCTGAACCAGTGTCGGGAGGCTGGAGCCAATCTAGCCTCCTATTTTTTTAACTCATGGACGTTTCGAAGACCGCCTCGCCCCCCGACAGCCAGCTCCACTTTCTGGATTACTGGCGCATCATCCGCATCCGCCGCACGGTGATTTTGGCCGTATTCCTGTTGGTTGTCCTCACCACGACCGCCGTGACGTTTGTGCTCAAGCCCACCTACATGAGCACCACACGTATTGCGGTCGAGAAAGACGTGACGGATGTGGATCCGCTGGGGCGGACGCAGGTGAGCGAGCAGTTCGATCCGTACTTCATCCAGACCCAGTTCGAGACGATCCAATCCACCTCGGTGCTCTATCCGGTGGTCAACACCAACTTGGTCGAGATGGTCAACAGGCCGGAGCCGGTGAGCCTCCGGCAGAAGTGGGCGGCGAAATACCAACAGACCCAGCCGTTGTCAGAACGGGAGACCTACGAACTGCTGCGCAAAGATGTGGACGTGCGCCAGTCGCGGAACACCAGCCTCATCGAGATCCGCGTGTACAACGAGGACAAGGTGGATGCATCCCGCATCGCCAACGCAATCGCCGAGTCGTATCGCGAGTGGCGGATGAACATCAAGTCGAAACAGGCGCTTATCGGCATCAGCGTGCTCAGCAATCGGCTAGATTTCGCGACAACGAACGTTAAGGAACGCCAGGACAAAGTGGACAAGCTCCGTGTTGACAACAACATCCCGGATTCAGTGGCGGAGGCGCCTGGCTACCAGGCCTCTCTCGAACGGGAGAAGGTCAGCAACCTGGCTCAGGAACTTGTGCGCGCGGAGTCGGAGACCGTGTTCTACTCGACGAAGCTCGACGAGCTGAAAAAGCTGGACCGCAAGGAACTGCGGAAGACCGTGACCACGGCGGTGCCGGGCGAGCAACTGCTCCCAAACCTGCTCAGCGAGTATACGGCCACGGAGCAGCAACTGGCCCAACTCGAGAAAGATTTCTCGCGCGAGCATCCCGACGTGGTGCGGAAGCTCGCGCTGCTGACTAAGATCGACGAACAGATCGAGGCGCGCCTGGACGGGGTACTCAATGGGCTTGAGAACCAGGTGATTTCGCTCAAGGCGCGCCAGGCCGAGTTGCGGAACGCGGTCGAGCAGGCCAAGAAGGACGTGGCTACGCAAGCGACGGCTTGGCGCGAGTATTTCCAGGCGAAGCGCGACCTCGAGAACGAGGCGCGCATTCGCGATGCGATCATGCTGCGTGTGCTGCAGGAGGAAGTCGACGCCGAGCTGCCTAAGTCCGGGGCGGTGACCATCATTGACAAAGCCGAGCCGGCCATTCGCCCGGTGCGGCCGAACATCATGTTGAACATTGCGTTGGGGATCATGGTGGGTTTGGTGATGGGGGTGGGTTTGGCGTTTTTCATCGAGTATTTGGACACGAGCGTCAAGACGATCGACGACGTCGAGCGGGCGCTCTCGGCGCCGGTGCTCGGCGTCATCCCGCAAAACGTCGGGCTGCTCATCGAGGAGGGGCCGGAAAGCCCGCATGCCGAGGCGTACCGGGTGTTGCGCACCAACGTGCTCTTTTCGCGCAAGAAGCCGGACACCAACGCGCTGACGGTGGTCAGCGGCGGGGCGGGCGAAGGGAAATCGACGACGATATTCAATCTGGCGACGACCTTCGCGCAGAATGGGCAACGGGTGCTGGTGGTGGACTCGGACCTGCGCCGGCCGAGTCTGCACAAGTTTTTGAACGTGACCAACTCGATTGGGCTAACGAACTACCTGTTGCAGCAGAACACGCTCGAGGAGGTGATTCAGACGACCAAGCTGCCCACGATGGACTTTTTGCCGAGCGGCAAGCTGCCGAGCAGTTCGCTGGGCGTGTTGAACTCGACGCGCATGAAGGAGTTCATCCAGGACGTAAAACGGCGTTACGATTTCGTCTTTTTCGATTCGCCTCCGATCATGGGGGTGAGCGACGCATCGATTTTGGCGAGCGAAGTGGATTTGGCGTTGCTGGTTGTGCAGTACCGGAAGTATCCGCAGGCCATGACGATTCGGGCCAAGCAGATGGTCGAGAAGGTGGGCGGGACGATGCTCGGGGTGGTGCTGAACAACATCAACATCTCGCAGGACTCCTATTACTACTACTACAGCGGCTACTACTACGACTACTACTCGAAGCAGGACAAGTACGATCGTTACGGGCGCTATGACCGCTATGATCGTTATGACCGCTACGAAGGCCGCGGCGAGCGACCGGCCGACGGCAAGGACGCCGCCGCCGCCCAGCCCGCGCCGGCAGAACGGGAGGCGGGGAAACCGCTCGCCGAGACGGCTGCGCCAGCCAGCAGCGGGGAGCGGGTGGCCGACGTCGACATCAAGCCAAAATATTGAGTGCCGACTCTGGGGGCGGTGTCTATGCTTTGCGAATCATGAACGAGCGTTTGCCATTGATGAAGGCGTGGGGATGGTTGTGCGGGTTGTGCTTGTGGCTGGTCGGTTGCGTTACGGCGCCGGACCCGGTGGTGCCGCCGGGCGGGGTCGGCGCGGGATCGGGTAACGGCGGCATGGGCATTGACTATGTGCGGATTGGGGACCGGATCAGCGTCAGTTTCGCGGACATCCCCATGACGAGTCCGACGATCGAGCAGCGTGTGCGCGAGGACGGGATGATCACGTTGCCGCTGGGGGTGCAGGTGATGGCGGCGGGCAAGAAGGCGGGCGAGTTGGAGGCGGAGATACGAGCCGAGTACGTGCCCAAGTACTACAACCGGCTGACGGTGGGGGTGAAGCTCGAGGAGCGGGTGATTTACGTGGGTGGGCGGGTGCGCCGGCCGGACCGTTACATGTACGTTGGGGAGATGACGGTGCTTAAGGCGATCAATGTAGCCGGCGGGTTTGACGAATTTGCGGATCGCTCGGACGTGGAGGTCACCCGGGCCGACGGTACCAAGCTGAAGGTCAACTGCAAGAAGGCCCAAAAGAATCCCGTCAAGTACGACCTGCCAATTTATCCCGGCGACAATATCTACGTGAACAAGCGCTGGATCTGATGGTTCTCCTTCAGATTCGGTCCGGAACGCTGGCGGGCCAAGAAGTCGTGGCTCGCCGGTTTCCTTTTCGGATCGGGCGCGCGGCAGGGAACCCACTGCGTTTGGAAGCGCCCGGGGTTTGGGAGCAACATGCTCGGCTCGAGTTGGATCGGGTGGAAGGTTTTGTGGTCGTGGCGGAGGGGGAGGCACTGACGTTGGCCAACGGCGCGCCCGTTCGGCGGACCCGGTTGCGCAGCGGCGATGTGCTCGAGTTGGGGGAAGTGAAGATCCAGTTCTGGCTGAGCCCGGCGCGGCAGGGCGGTTTGCAGGCGCGCGAGTGGTTCACGTGGACTGGGCTAGCGCTGCTGGCGGCGGGCCAGGCGGGGGCGATTTACTGGCTGCTCGAGTGAGGGCGCCGCGAGGCGGCGCGAGGTCGATGACGGCGCTTAGCGGATGAGTGGCAACAACCGGGGTAACAGTTCATCGATCTTCACCCGTTCCTGCTTCATGGTGTCACGGTCTCGCAAGGTGACCGTGTCCTGCAGTTCGGGTCCTTGCTCGCCCAGGGTGTCGAAATCGATGGTGACGCCGAAGGGTGTGCCGGCTTCATCTTGACGCCGGTAGCGTCGGCCGATGGCGCCCGCGTCGTCGTAGAACACCGTCAGGTGCGGCCGCAACAAGTCGCGCACGGCGAGGGCTTTACGGACCAGTTCGGGCCGGTTCTTGAGGAGGGGGAACACGCCCACCTTGATCGGCGCCACGCGCGGGTGGAACCGCATGACGATGCGCGGTTCGAGTTTACCTTTGTCGTCGGGTGCGAGGTCTTCGGTGTAGGCGTTGCAGATGAGGGCTAGGATGAGGCGGTCGACGCCGGCGCTGGGCTCGATAACATGGGGCACGTACTTGGCCTTGGCCTCTTCGTCGAAATACTCCATCGATTTGCCGCTGGTCTTCTGGTGTTGGGTGAGGTCGAAGTCGCCCCGGGCGGCGATCCCTTCGAGTTCCTGGGTGCCGAAGGGGAACTTGTAGAGGATGTCGACGGTGGCTTTGGCGTAGTGGGCGAGTTCCTCAGGTTTTTGCCAGTACTCCTCGAGGCTGGTGCGGGGAAGGCCGATGCTCTCGTACCATCGGATTCGCTCTTCGACCCAGTATTTGTGCCAGACTTCCCAACCCCAATTGGGCTGCGGCTGGGTGAGGTTGGCGGCGCCGTTCAGGTCGGCGAGGCGAGCCACGGCGCCGGCCAATTGAGCCACGACTTCGTCTGGGCGGATAAAGAATTCGAGCTCCATCTGTTCGAACTCGCGGGAGCGGAAGGTGAAGTTGCGTGGGGTGACTTCATTGCGGAAGGCCTTGCCGATCTGGGCGATGCCGAACGGGACCCGCTGCCGCGAGGTCTCGAGCACGTTCTTGAACTGCACGAAGATGGCCTGGGCGGTTTCCGGGCGCAGATAAGCGACGTTGTCGTCGGACTCGACCGGGCCGACGTTGGTTTTGAACATGAGATTGAACCGGCGGGGCGGGGTGAGTTCACCGCCGCAGTGGGGGCAGGGGGTGACCTGGCCAGTGGTGGCGGGGTCGAGGGTGGCGAGCTCGCAGAACAACTGTTCAGGGGTCTGGGGGAGGGTGCCGGGCTGGGCCGCCTTGGCATCCAAACGCGCGAGCACGGCGTCGAGGTTGCAGATGAGGGCCAGGCCGGGGGCCAGGCGGATGCCTTTGCCGCGGGCCCATTGCCAGAGGGGCTGGCGTTGGTATTGGCCGCCGGGGCAGAGTTTGGCGATGGCCTGACCCCACGGCTGTTCGGCCAACAATTCCCAGACCTGGTCGGTGCGCACGAGCTTCTTGCAGTGCCGGCAGGTGCTCATGGGGTCGGTGAACGTGTCCACGTGACCCGAGGCTTTCCAGACGGTGGGATGCATGATGATGGTGGCCTCGAGGCCGGTGACATCGTCGCGATGATGGACTAGGCTGCGCCACCAGAGTTCTTTGACGTTGCGCTTGAGTTCGGCGCCGAGCGGGCCGTAATCCCAAAAGCCATTGATGCCGCCGTAGATCTCGGACGAGGGATAGATCAAGCCGCGGCGTTTGCACAAGGAGACAATTCGCTCCATTAATTCAGTCGCTTTCCGCTCTGCCATAGGAAGGGGGAGTGTTCGCGATGGACGGGGGGGATGTCAATGTCAAGGCCACCGCGCCGAGGAGGTTGGGCGCGCCAGATCCGCTGGTCGGACGTGGCCGCCCGCGCTCCCTCCTCGCTAAAGACGCGGGGCTCGTGCGCCCGCGCGCGGTGAGGCTGGACAATCGCGGCCGCGGGTGGACAATGCCCAGCGTGCGATGGCCGCTGGAACGACGGGTGTGAGTGAGGGTGTGGGTAGGCGATGAAAGCACTGATTCTGGTCGATCTCCAAGTCGATTTCTTGCCTGGGGGGGCGTTGCCCGTGCCCCAGGGCGAGGCGGTCATTCCTTTGGCCAACCAACTCCAAGGGCGGTTCAACCTGGTGGCGGCCACCCTGGATTGGCATCCGACGAACCACGTGAGTTTCGCGGTCAATCACCCCGGCCGCAAGCCGGGGGAGGTGATCGTACTCAAGAAGGTCCGGCAACTCCTGCTGCCGGTGCATTGCGTGCAGAAGACGCGCGGGGCGGAGCTGGCGCCGGGGCTCATGCGCAATCGCATCAACCGCGTGTTTCGGAAAGGGACGGATCCGGACGTTGACGGCTACAGCGGTTTTTTCGATGCCGACCCCCGCCGAACGACCGGGCTCAGCGACTACTTGCACGAGAAGCGAGTCAAGGAGGTCTGGATCCTGGGGCTGGGTACGGAGGATTGCGTCCGCCACACCGCCCTGGATGCGGTGGGCTTGGGGCTCAAGACGCATGTGATCGAGGATGCCTGTCGCGGGCGGGAGGCGAGCCCAACGGCGGTGCCGGAGGCGTTGGCGGAGCTCGAGAATGCTGGGGTGGTCTTAGTCGGGAGCCGGGCGGTGTTGTGAGTTCGTGGCGAGGAGGTACTCCGGGACCACGCGGCCGCCGAGGAGGTGTTCCTGCAAGATCCGCTCGAGCGCCTCGGGGGTACAAGAGTGGTACCAGACGCCCTCGGGGTAAACGACGGCGATCGGGCCTCGGACGCACACGCGCAGGCAGTTAGCTTTCGTGCGCAGCACCACTCGTTGGGGCCCGGCCAAGTCCAGCTCTTTGAGCCTCTGTTTGAGGTAACGCCAGGCGGCTGCGCCCGCCGCCGCAGAACAACACTTGGGCTCGCTCGCTTCGGCACAGAGGAAGATGTGGCGCTCGGCGCGCTCGAGGCCGGGCACGGCGATCGGGTGGGCGGGGTGCGGCGGCATGACCGCGCTTGGATGGGGGAGGGCGGTCAGGCCACGTTACCCATCGAGAGGAGGAACTCGATGTTGCTGCGGGTCTTTTTGAGTTTGCCCAGCAACAGCTCCATGGCCTCGACTGGCGGGACGCCGGTCAGGGCCCGGCGGAGGAGGACGATGCGGCTGTGTTCGTCGGGGTGGTAAAGCAGCTCTTCTTTGCGCGTGCCGGAGCGCTCGATATTGATCGAGGGGAAGATGCGGCGATCGACCAGGGCGCGATCGAGGTGGACCTCCATGTTGCCCGTGCCCTTGAACTCCTCGAAGATGACCTCGTCCATGCGCGAGCCGGTATCGACCAGGGCGGTCGCCATGATGGTGAGGGAACCGCCTTCCTCGATGTTGCGGGCGGCGCCGAAAAACCGCTTGGGCTTGTGCAGCGCGTTGGCGTCCACGCCCCCGGAGAGGATCTTGCCCGAGTGCGGCTGGACGGTGTTGTAAGCGCGGGCCAGGCGCGTGATGGAATCCAGGAGGATGACGACATCCTTCTTGTGTTCGACCATGCGGCGGGCCTTTTCGATGACCATCTCGGCCACCTGGACGTGGCGCTCCGGCGGTTCGTCGAAGGTCGAGCTGATGACTTCCGCGGGTTTGCAGGTCCGCTCCATGTCGGTGACTTCCTCGGGGCGTTCGTCGATGAGGAGGATGATCAGGTACGACTCGGGGTTATTGCGGATGATGGCGTTGGCCAGCTTTTGAAGCAGGACGGTCTTGCCGGTTCGGGGCGGAGCGACGATCAAGCCGCGCGTGCCTTTGCCGATGGGGCAGACCAGGTCGAGGACGCGGGTGGAGAGTTCGTCGGTGGTGGTCTCGAGGAGGAATCGCTTGTTCGGGAAGAGCGGCGTCAGGTTGTCGAAGTGGGTCTTGTCCTTGGCCCGATCCGGATCCTCTTTGTCCACCGCTTCGATCTTGAGCAGGGCAAAGAACTTCTCTTTCTCCTTCGGTGGCCGGATTTGGCCCGCCACCAAGTCGCCGGTTTGCAGGTCGAACCGCCGGATCTGGGACGGCGAGACGTAGACGTCTTCGGGGCAGGGGAGGTAGTTGAAGCTCTGCGAACGCAGAAACCCGAACCCTTCGCCGAGGATTTCGAGGACGCCCTCGGCGAAGAGGATGCCGTTGCGTTCGGCATTCTTCTTGAGGATCTCGAAGATGACCTCGTGCTTCTTCATCGTGCCGAAGTTCTCGATCCCCCATTCCTTGGCCATCTGGGTCAGTTCGATCATCGACATGGCCTGGAGTTGGGCGATGTTGATCGTGACCCCAGGCGGGGTGGGAGCGGCCGGGGCGGGGGCGGAGGCCGGCTCGGACAAATCCTCCGGCAGCCGATCCTCGAGCGGCGGGCGGTCGGTTGGCGTCGCCCCCGGTTCGTCGCTAACCACGGCGCCTCGCGTCGTCAGCGGCAACTCCAGCGTCTCGCCATCTGCATCGGCAGCGCCGGCGGCTTGGTCGGCGCCCCGGGCGGGCGGCGGGCCGGCCGTCTTGGGGCGTCGGCCGGACTCGGGCTTGGCGGCCCTTGGTTTCTTGGCACGTGGCATAAGACAAACAGGTAAAAGGGCAAGTCAGGACTACGGTACGAAATTTGAAATGATCTCCTGCTCTCCGAGTCCTCCACGGAAAGAGTCACCGAACGCGCGGCGCAGTCAGCCGGGAGTTCGGAGAAGCAGCTAGCTCGATTTGCCGGGCTTGCCCTAGTAAGGCAAGGGAAACTTCGCGGTCAATTCGCGCACACGTTCGCGCACCTTCCTAGCCGCGTCAAGGTTTTTGATGTCGAGCAGGACTTCGCTGATCATGTCTGCGATGGCGGCCATTTCCTGGTCCTGCATACCGCGGGTGGTGACGGCCGGTGTGCCCAACCGGATGCCGCTAGCTTGGAAAGGCGAGCGGGTCTCGAAGGGGATGGTGTTCTTGTTGACCGTGATGCCGGCTTCGTCCAGGACCGCTTGGCACTCCTTGCCCGTCCCGCCGCGCGCACCCACGTCCACGAGCATGAGGTGGTTATCGGTGCCGCCGCTAACGAGGCGGTAGCCGTTGCGTTGGAGGCCTTCGGCCAGGGCTTGGGCGTTGCGCAGCACCTGGGTCTGGTAGGTCCGGAAAGCGGGTTGAGCGGCCTCGCGCAGACAGACGGCCTTGGCGGCGATCACATGCATCAGGGGCCCGCCCTGGATCCCGGGGAAGGTTTGCGAGTCCACTTCCTTGGCGTACTGTTCGCGGCAGAGGATCAGACCGCCCCGCGGCCCGCGCAAGGTCTTGTGGGTGGTGGTGGTCACGAAATCGGCGTGGGGCACGGGGCTGGGATGGAGACCGACCGCGACCAACCCGGCGATGTGGGCAATATCGGCCAGCAGCAGAGCGCCGACGGCGCGCGCGATTTCGCCGAGTCGGGCAAAGTCGATCAGGCGGGGATAGGCGCTAGCGCCGACGGTGATCATGCGTGGGCGGTGTTGCTGCGCTAGTTCAGCCAACTGCTCGTAATCGATGCGTTCGTTGTCCCGGCGCACGCCGTAGTGGATGATCTCGAAGAACTTGCCGGAGAAATTGGCCTTGTTGCCGTGCGTCAAGTGGCCGCCGTGGCTCAGGTCCATCGTCAACATCCGGTCCCCCGGCTTAAGGAACGCGAAGTAAACAGCCATGTTGGCGCCGCTGCCCGAGTGCGGCTGAACGTTGGCGTGCTCGGCCCCGAAGAGCTTGCGCGCTCGTTCGATGGCCAACTGCTCGGCCACATCCACGTTCTCGCACCCGCCATACCAGCGGCGCCGGGGATAACCCTCGGCGTACTTGTTGGTTAAGACAGAGCCCTGGGCCTCGAGGACGGCGCGGCTGGTGAAGTTCTCACTGGCGATCAGTTCGATGTTTTCGAGTTGGCGCTGCCGCTCGTGCGCAATCACTTCGTGGATCTCCCGGTCCACCGCCGCCAAGCGGAGGGTGGCGGCATGACGCGCCTCGAGCTTGCCCACGCGGCGTTCGTGTCGGCCCCCCTCGAACTTGGTGTCGAGGAACGTGTCCAGGACCTGGATGGCGGTGCTGGTGGGGACGAACTTGGCGCCTAGGCACAACACGTTGGCGTCGTTATGCTGCCGCACGAGCAGCGCCATGGGGACGTCCCGCGCGACCGCGGCGCGGATGCCGGGCACCTTGTTGGCGGCAATGCTCATGCCCACACCTGAGGCGCACACCAACACCCCGAAATCCGCGCTTCGCTCCGCCACCTTTCCCCCCACCGCCTGTGCGTAGTCGGGATAGTCTGTGGACTCAGCCGAACGCGCCCCTAAGTCCTGGACCAGAAGGCCTCGGCCTTGGAGGTGTTGTTTGAGGGTTTCCTTAAGTTCGTAGCCCGCATGGTCGGCTCCCAGGGCAATGGTCAACACGTGCGGACGCGGCAGTGGGGGTGCGGCGGCGTCGGTGGTTTGGTCGAGAAACTTCAGCATGGCGAGGATCCCTTGCTCGATCTGGTCGCGGCAATTGCGGTAGACGTCGTATCCTTCCCCGATCGGGTCGGCGATGTCCCGGTCGAACGGGTCGAGGGTGTCGTCGAACTCGCGCAATAGGAAGGTTTTCTCGGCCGCCTGTGGATAGAGTAAGGTCACGGCATCGACGTGGCCCTGCGTCATGCCGAAGATGTAGTGGGCCTCTTCCACCAGAGGCGCTGTCAAGGCGCGACTGCGTTGGCCGGAGATGTCCACCCCCAGTTCCTGTAACGCCCGCACGGCGTGCGGACTGGGCGGTTGGCCGTCAATGGCCCCCACGCCCGCCGAACACACCCCATAGTGCCCGCGCTCATGTGTGAGGTGGCGGAACAAGCCTTCAGCCATGGGACTTCGGCAGACGTTGCCCGTGCAGACGAACAGGACGGTCTTCATGCCAGAACGAACGGGCGAACGTTGGGGGCCAACCGCGGAATCGTCAACGGCGAAATCATGGCCGCTGCCCCTTAGCGCTTACCGCAACCCACGTCCACTGGCCGGGGCGGCCCCGGGCCGAAGGCTCGGTCCTACCGACGCCGCGCCGAACCCACCACCGCCAGTCCCTTGAGCAAGTCCAGGGCCCGAGCCAAGGCGGGATCGGTCACCAACGGCACGGCTGCGGCGGGTGGGCGTCGGGGCGTCGCGGGGGTGTCTTGGTTCAGGTCAAAGCCCTCGCGTTTCATCCGGACGAGTTCAGCCTCGTTGATGCGAACGGGGCGGTTGGTGGCCGCCGCGAGGTTCGTGCTGGCACGCAGACCGGCGCTGGCCTGGCCAAGCTCCAAGACCCTGTAAGGATCCGCAACATACTGTCGCTCCGCTTCCGGACTCACGGTCACCGCGATGTCTGGAACCAAACCCGCCGATGGAATCGGCGTTCCGTCTCCCAAGGCTACGGGCGTGGTCGCCACGCGCAGCTTATACCCGCTCTGGAGGGTGAATTCGCGCCAAACGCTAGCCCCGCCCGCGGTGCGAGCACCGATGATCAGGCCCGCGTTCACGTGGCGCAGCACGGCCGCCAAGGCCTCCGCTGCACCCGTGGTCTGTCGGTTGGCAAGAATGACCAGCGGCTGTGTGAACGCGTTCGTCTTATGCGTGGCACGCGCCGACCACTCACCCCACTCGAGCAGGAGACGGTCCTCGTCTAGGAACCGATCCGCTACTCGGCCGGTCTCGGCATAATCGGTCCCGCCCGCAAAGCGCAGGTCGAGCACCAGGCCCTGCAGCGCGGTTCCCCGGCTCAGGCTGGCAACGGCCTCTCCGAACCGGTCCGCTAGGCCGGAAGCCACCTCCCGAACCCGTACGTAGGCGAAATGCTCTTCGAACCGTTTCGATTCGCTGAGCAGGGGGCCTTCCCCCTCGGGAGGCGCGGTTGTGCTCGGGGGCGTGTTGCTGGCGAGGGTGACTCGCGAGGCGAAGCCCTCGATCAGGCCGGCAAGCGCTGCGGCGTCCAATTCAGCCTGGCCGACCCCCGGCAGGTTGGTCCGCAACAGCCCGTAGACTTCATGAAAGTCGGCGCCGTCATTGGCTTGGGCAAGCACGCAGCCTGCCGCGGCGAGACTCACGGCCAGGCCGACCCAGGCCCATCGTCGCTTCATCCCAAAACGCATGGGCGGAGAGCATGGCCTCCTTGCCTACCCGAAACAAGTAAATCAACGAAGCGGACCACCGTCCGGCGATTCCGAGGCGGCGTTTCGCAGGCGCACCCCCTGCAGCGGTGATCGCACTCCGCCTCGATTGCAGGAGAGAGGGCTCCACTCACGCTCGCGCCAACGCCAAGGGTCCGTGTCAAGTTCTATATACCTGTCAAACAAAACCTATGTTGTTCCTTGGCCGTGGGTTGTGTGGGGGGCTCTAGGTAGTCCGGTGGGGGCGATCATCGATCATAGCATTCCGGAGCGGTTTGAACTGGAGCGAGATCCAGGGTCGATCGAGCTAGCCGAGAGCGGCGAGGGATCGTGATGGTGATAGTCAGGTGTCAACTACTAAAATCATGGAAGAAAGAGGAGTAGCAATAGGACGGTCGCCCTCATGGCGGAGGTGCGCGAAGACGAGGGCCAGGCGGAGTTGCGGGGGGTGGGTTGGTCTTCTTGGGGGGGAAGTTGCGTCTGTCCGGCCAGCGGTCAGCGTTCGAGGCGGATTCCGTCCGGCGCTTCGATCTGGGAGGCAATGGCGCTGTTGGGTTTGCGTTCCTGCCGGACACGGATGGGGCCCAAGGGAGTCGGATAAGCGCCCTGAGCCCACTGCAGGTCGCCCAGTTGCGGCGCGACAGGAACGCGGCGACAGCCCGGTTCGATGGGTGAGACGCCGAGGGCATGCTGGCTACGCCAGGCGGTGGGGCCGCTGGCCCAGCCGTGACACAGACTGTGGCGAAACCCTTGGTAGCAGTCAGCGCTGAAGCCGCCATGGATGTCGTTGTTGCCGGGCGGCACCGACTCGTCGATGCGGGCCGTGGTGGGGGGGCCAGTCGAGGTTGAAGTCCTCCCTAAACGTGGTGGCTCCCAGGGCCAGACGATGCGGGTGGGGGCGAACCAGAAGGTGGACAGCGGGGAGAGCTCAGCGCTCGGCAGGGTGCGAGTTGGGCAGTGCGGCCGTTGGTGGAGCGAAGCGTTGGAGGGGGGCGTCGTTGGTTTGGGCTGGGCCAGGGGTGCTGCGCCCGTTTTGGATGAGCTCTTCGAGGAGGGCGGTTAGGGTGGCGACTCGTTGGGGTTGGGCGGCGGCCAGGTTGGTGGTTTCGCCCAGGTCGGTAGCGAGGTTGTAAAGGTGGGCGGCGGTGCCGGTCTGCGCATCGGGTGCGAGGACCAATTTCCACGGGCCTTGACGGAGGCTGGGGACGCCGTTCGCGGCGCAACTGACGGCCTGGGGGCGGGTGGGTTGGTTTTGGCCTAGCAGGAGCGGCAGGAGGCTGAAGCTGTCTTCGCCTGCGGCAGCAGGCAACTGGACGCCGAGGAGGTCGGCGAAGGTGGCGATGAGATCGGCTTGATGCACGAGTTGGGTGCAGACGCTGCCGGGCTTGACGACCTTTGACCAGCGGACCAGGAAGGGGACGCGGTGTCCGCCTTCCCACACATCCGACTTGTAGCCGCGCAACGGGCCGCTGGGGAAATGGCCGCGGGCCTCGAGTTCCCGGGCGCCGACGTACGGGGCGAAGCCGTTGTCGCTGGTGAACAAGACCAAGGTCCGGTCCGCGGCCCCACTCTGGTGGAGGGCGGTGAGCACCTTCCCGACGGCGGCATCGGTTTCCATGATGAGATCGGCGGCGTCGTTGTCGAGCCCGCTGCGGCCTTGCCATTCGCGGTTGACCGCCAGGGGTGTGTGGGGCGTGGTCAGCGGCAGGTAGAGGAGGAACGGTTCGGGGCGGGGGGCGGTGTTGGTGAGGAACGCGCAGGCCCGGTCGCGGAGGGTGGGCAGGATCGGTTCGAGTTGCCAGTCGGGGAGTGCGGGGCCCTGGATACTGGCTTGGTTGCGGCGCAGTTCATCGGCGGGGAGCAAGGCGGTGGGGATCCCGACGCAGCGGTCGTTCTCGATGAAACAGTAGGGTGGCCAGTTCGGGACGTCGGTGCCGAAATAGGTGTCGAAGCCCGCGGCAAGCGGGCCTCCGCCGATGGGCAGAGAGAACACCTCGCGCCAGGCGGCGCGTTGGGCGTCGGTGGCCTGGGTGATGAGGTTTGCGCCGCCGCCTCCGGCTTGGCCACCGAAGCCGGTGAAGTGCGGGCGGTGTGGGGCTGGGATAGGCCAATGCCAACCCAGATGCCATTTGCCGATACAAGCGGTGCGGTAGCCGTGTTGTTTCGCCAAGTCCGCCACGGTGAGTCGCCCGGGCGCGATGAGGGGTTGTTCCCAGAGCTGAACGATGCCGCGTTGGAGTCGGGTGCGCCAGTGGTAGCGGCCGGTGAGCAGGGTGTAGCGGGAGGGCGAACAGACGCCGGAGGAGGAATGCGCGTCGGTGAAGCGCATCCCTTGCGCCGCGAGCGTGTCGAGGTGCGGGGTGGGGATTTTACCACGCTGCGGGTTGTAGCACTGCAGATCGCCGTAGCCGAGGTCATCGGCGAGGATGACCAGGAGGTTCGGTTTGGCGGTCGGCGGGTTGGCGGCGGCCGTGGCGGTGGAGATGACCAACAGTCCGGTGGCGAGATGGGCGAGACCGAAGGGTTTCATCGAGGCCCCAGGTAAACACGGCAGGCAGCGCAAAGGAATCCGGAAAGTGCATGGGCGTCTAGGGGACTGGCGTTCGAAGGTGGGCCAAGCATGTTGGGTTAAGCGCCTAGCTTGGGGGCGAGGGGTGCTGAGGGTGGGCGGGGGGCTCAGGGAGGTGTGGCTGCGTTCGGCTGAACGCGCACGCAGATGATGAGGATGAGATCCAGGCCCAGGCCGGAGGCGTCAGGGTGTTTACCGACCAGTTTGAACATGAGGTTGTTGTGGCCGGCGGCGAGATCGAGTTGGCCGAGGAACAGGCGCCCGCTGGGGGCCATTTCCGGGGCGTAAAGGTCCGCGGAGGGCGCGACGGGGTTTTCGTTCTGGAACAACTGGACGTGGGCTTGGGCGGGGCCTTTCATGGCCTCGATGTAAATGGCGTAAGGCCCGGCCGCGGGCACCTCACAGACGGGGGAGAGGAAGTGGGGGCCGAACCAATCGCTTTCGGTGGCGGTGAGGGACAGGAAGCGCACCTCTTCCTGGCCGATTCGCTCTTTCTTGCGGGTGAGGGTTGCGCGCTCGAAAGACCAGGCATAGATGGGGGTCTGCCAGCCGGCGGGGAAGATGAGCTCGTTCAAGTCGACCACGGCGCGCTCGGACAAGGGCGGCACGGTCAAGCTCGCGGTTGGGCGCGGTTCCGAGTACAGGTAGGTCACGCTGACGTAGTCGGTGGGGAGTAGGTTGTTGGCGGGCGCATGTTCGATGGTTTGGAGCAGGCTTTGGCGGTAGGCATAGGCGTCTCCGAGGAACAAGCGGTAGCCGCCGGTGCGACCGAGGTGTTTGGCGTAGCCGAGGCATCCGCTCAGGGGAAAGGAGAGGCGTTTCTCCCATCGATCGGGCACGTCGTACCAGCCGCCGTTGAAGAAGTCTTCGGAACCGGTGCCGTGAACGACCAACTCGCCGTCGATGGTGGTCTGGTCGTCGCCTTCGAAGAAGTGGGTTTTGCCCGACTCGAAGCCCTGGGACTGGAGGATGACGCCGACGAGGTGGCCGCGGCCGGCGGTGTCGATGAAGGTGAAGGGCTGGCCGCTTCGGGTGGGGTTTTCGCGGTGCCAAAGGGCGTAGAACTTGCCTTCATTGGGCTGGAGGGGTAGCGCGGCCACGCTGATTTGGGCGCCGAGTTCGACCGGCTCGTTCCGCTCGGACACCAACTCGACGGTCACACTCCGCTGGAAGGGCATGGGAAAGTAGCAGTAGTTGGTCTCGCCGGTGGTACCCACCAAGAGGGATTGGACGGCCGGCTGACCCCAGGCGTAGCCGAAGAAATCTCCGAGGGGAGCGAGCACAGCGGGTTCGTCGCCGTCGTAAGAGATCTTTAGTAGCAGGTCGCGCGCTTTGCTGGCGATCTGGCTGGCCGGCCAAAGCTGCAAGCCGACGATCCGCCCGCCGCCCTTGGCCTGGTGAAAGACTTGGGCTGAGCTGTGCGGGGCGAGGCGGACGGTCTGATGGTGGGACTGGATGAGGATTCTCGGATGGGCGGTGAACTGGCTGAGGTCTCTGCCGGTGCGGTGCCACAGGTCGATGGTTTGCTGGCGTTGTTGCTGGGAGAGCGCGTCGGGGGTGGCACTCCAGGAGCGGATGTTCTCGGCGGGGTCGTAGGTGGCATAATTGATCTGGTAAAACTGGACCTTCGGCGCGCGCACGCGCACGACGCACGATCGGGCGTAGGGCAACGGGACATAGCTGTAGTAACCGCCAGCGCCGAAGCCGACCAGCGGTCTTGGAAAGGCGGGGTGTTTGCCCAGAAACAGATCGCGGTACTTGACCGCCACGCGCGGCTCGGTTTCGCCATCGAAGAGGAATTCGATGATGTCCTCGGTGGGGGTGGGGGTCCAGAGGCGGTAGATGACACCAGGCCCTTGGAGGTCCGCCAGGACCACTCCCTGTTCGTCCCGGCGCACGAACGAGTACTTGCCGGAGAAGCCGTCGTCGTTGCCGCCGGAGCGGTCGTAGCTCGAAACGGAACCGATCTTGACGGAGGTTTTGAAGGCGGGCAATCGGTCCAGTCGATACAGGGCCTCGAGACCGATGGGTGCGGCCCAACCTGACCAGAGGACACCGGAGGCGGTCAGCCAACTGAACACCAGGCAAACGCGATGTTTCATGCCCACAAGAGGTACCAAAGCGGCCCGCGCCGGGCCACCACGGAATGACGGGCGGGTCGCAGTTGCCGAATCCTCAGCGACGAGGGAGCTCGGACGGCCACATCCGCCAAGCGGGTTTGGCGACTCGGACCCTACAAGGCGCCCGGCACAACTCCCCCGAGACGGCCGCCGCCAACCCCCCCGCTGAGAATCCGGGTCGCGGTTGCCACTGGCGGCAGGCCCGCCGTAGAGTGGGGGGCGATGAGCGGGTTGAATGCTGAACTCGAGCGGCGACTAGAGGCGTTGCGGCAGGCCGGGCTCGAGCGCGCGCTACGGCGCATCGACTCCCCACAGGGCGCGCGGGTGCAGTGGGGCGGTCGCACGCTATTAAACTTCTCGTCGAACGATTACCTGGGCCTGGCGCATCATCCGGCGTTGCGGGAGGGGGCGCGGAGCGCGCTCGAGCAGTACGGCGCTGGGGCGGGGTCCGCGCGGTTGGTTTGCGGCTCGCTTGCGGTCCACCATGACCTGGATGGCGCTCTGGCAGAGTTCAAGGGTGCGCCGGCCGCGTTGGCGTTTTCCTCGGGGTACGCCATGGCGTTGGGGACCATTCCAGCGCTGGTGGGGCAGGCGGATGTGGTGGTGTTGGACAAGCGGGTGCATGCCTCGATCGTGGACGCCGCGCGGCTCAGTGGCGCCAAACTACGCGTGTTTGGGCACAACGACTTGGATGAACTCGAAGCGATTCTCCGTTGGGCAGATGGCCGCCGAGGTCAGGCTCGTGGACCGCAGGGTGGGCCGGGTCCGGGGGTGCTGGTGGTGACCGAGAGTGTGTTTTCGATGGATGGCGACCAGGCGCCGCTGGTCGAGTTGGTCGAGTTGAAGGACCGTTACGGGGCGTGGCTCATGGTGGACGAAGCCCATGCCACCGGGTTGTACGGCGCGCAGCGGCGCGGTCTGGCGGAGGCCTTGGGTGTGGGGGATCGGATCGAGGTCCAGATGGGCACCTTGGGTAAAGCGCTCGGGGCGGCGGGCGGCTACGTGGCTGGGTCTCGCTGCCTCATCGACTACTTGGTCAATCGGGCCCGCAGTTTCATCTTCAGCACCGCACCGGTGCCCGCGGCGGCGGGAGCGGCCTTGGCGGGAATCGGCTTGGTGCGCTCGATCGAAGGCGCAGGCCGGTGCCAGCAGTTGTGGGCGCGAGTGGCGCAGGTGCGGCAGGCGCTGCGGAGTCGCGGTTGGCCGGTCGAGGATCCCGCGAGCGCGATCGTGCCGCTGCTCGTCGGGGAAGAGGGCGCGGCGGTAGCGGCTGCGGCGGTCTTACACGAATGCGGGGTGTTCATTCCGGCGATCCGGTACCCAGCGGTGGCGCGCGGGGCGGCGCGGTTGCGCCTGACGGTAAGTGCGGCGCATAGCGAGGAGGACGTCCGAGTGTTAAGCGGCGCGCTGGCGGTGTTGAGCGATCGGGTTCAAGGCGGGAGGGTTTTGCATGCATCCGTTGGCTCGGCTTGACCACAAGTACCTGTGGCATCCGTTCACGCAAATGCGCGACTGGCTGCGGCGCGAGCCGATCGTCATTGTGCACGGTCGGGGCGCCGTCTTGTGGGACGTGCACGGCCGGGCCTACCTGGACGCCAACGCGTCGATTTGGACCAATCTTCATGGGCATCGGCACCCGCGGATCGACGCCGCCCTCCGGCGCCAGCTCGGGCGGATTGCGCATTCGTCGGCGTTGGGCTTGGCGAACGAACCGGCCTCTAAGTTGGCTGAGCGGTTGGTGCAGATGGCGGCGTTGCCGGGGCGCGGGGCGCGGGCGCGTCGGCAGCCGCGGCTGACGCGGGTGTTCTTGTCGGATGACGGTTCGACGGCGATGGAAGTGGCGCTGAAGTTGGCGTACGAATTCACCCGCCGCACCGGCCGCTCGCGCGCGCCGCGGTTTCTGTCGTTGGCGGGAGGGTATCATGGAGACACGGTTGGGGCGGTGAGCTTGGGCCACATTGACCTCTTCCACCGCGCTTACGCGGGGCTGCTGTTCAAGTCGGATCGGGTGATGGCGCCCTATTGCTACCGCTGTCGGTTTAACCGGGCTGGCCCTGAACGGATGGATGCGCGGCTGTACCGGCAGTGTCGTTGGGAATGCGTGGGCGAGGTCGAACGGCGCTTAACCGCCCGGCACAAGCGCGGCGAACCGTACGCGGGGATGGTCGTCGAACCGCTCATGCAGGGCGCGGCGGGCATGATCGCGCACCCAGCGGGTTGGCTACGACAAGTGGCGGAGCGGGTGCGGGGTGAGGGCGCCTTGCTGATCGCGGACGAGGTGATGACGGCGTTCGGTCGCGCCACGGATACGCCGGGCTTCCTGGCGTGTCATCAGGAGGGAGTGGAGCCGGACTTTGCGGCGCTGGCGAAAGGGTTGACGGGCGGTTATCTGCCGATGGCGGCGACGCTCACGACCACGGCTGTGTTCGAGGCGTTCCTGGGTGAGTACGAGGAGTGCAGGACCTTTTTCCACGGGCACAGTTACACGGGCAATGCGCTCGGCGCTGCGGCGGCCTTGGCCAGCCTAGAGGAACTCGAGGACGAGGGTTCGCGCCGAGCTCGGGGACGACTGCAGGCAGCATTGGCGAAGGGTTTGCGGGAGTTGTGGGCATTGCCGCAGGTGGGCGATGTCCGGCAGGCGGGGTTGGTCGCGGCAATCGAGTTGGTGCGGGATTGGCGTACGCGGGAACCCTTCGCTTGGGCCGAGCAGGTGGGGACGCGAGTCTGCGAGGCGATGGCGCGGCGGGGCGTCCTGACGCGGCCGATCGGGAACGTGGTTGTGGTGATGCCGCCCTATTGCATGAGTGAGGCGCAACTGCGCGTCGTGCTGGGGGCGCTCGCCGAAGCGGTCGAGGAAGTGCTCGGCGGTGCGCCTTAGGTGGCGAATGGCGAAAGCCGGAGCCGGCGGTCAAAAAGCAAGGCCGCCCTGGGGCGGCCTAACCACAGTCGAGCATCAGACCGAGCGCGCGGTGGGTGCGGCGCGCGGCCACTATTTCGGCTGAGCCTTCTGGGCCTTCTCTCTTTCCATCTGCTTGTACTTCTCGATTTCGGAGGCCTTGATGACCTCGATTTTCGCGCCTTTCTCCATCTCCTCTTTCGAGGGGACCTTGATGATGTCGCTGGTGACGGGTTCGTTGCGAGCGGCCTCGGTGGACGAGACGGAGATCAACTCGACCTCGAAGACCAGCGCGGCGTTGGGGCCAATGGTGGGCGGGGAGCCCCGTTCGCCATACGCGAGTTCGGACGGGATGAACAGTTGGTACTTGGCGCCGGGCTTCATCAGTTGCAGCGCCTCGGTCCACCCTTTGATGACGCCGTTGACGGGGAAGGTGGCGGGCCCGCCGTGTTTCTCGGAGCTGTCGAACTCAGTGCCGTCGGTGAGGGTGCCTTTGTAATGAACGGTCACGCGGTCCGTCAGGCCCGGACTGGCGCCGGTGCCCTCGGCGAGGACCTTGTATTGGAGTTCGTGGGCTTGGCCGTCGGGCAGGGTGACGGTCTTGACCTTGACGCCGGGCTTGGCCTTGTTTTCGGCAAGGAACTTCTCGCCTTCGGTCTTGTTGCGGTCGCCTTGGAGCTTGCGCAATTCCTGGGCCTTGGCCGCGCGATCGCGCTGGAAGGCGTTGAGGATGTCCCTCGCCTCGGCGGTGGTAAGCTGGGTCGTGCCGGAGTACCCGTCCTTAACCCCGCGTAGAAGGGCCTCGGCATCCACCTCGATGTCGTTGCGCTTCCAGCTATCGGCGAGGCTCATCCCGATGCTGTAGCTGAATTTCTCCTGTTCGTTCTTGAACGCGCTGCTGTCGGCGGCCTCAAGCGCCGGGGTCAGCAGGCCCAGTGTCAAAGTCATTACGAGCGTTGCCTTCATATGATTCATTGTTCGCGGGGGCCGACGCTTTCAAAAACGCCGGCCCATTTCAACTCATTTTCCTACGGTCTTCCGACGGTGACCCAGGCCATCACCGTCCCCCGGTTCTCGACCCCGCCACGGGTCCGCAAGCAGACGGCTCCGGGACCGCCTCCCACCTGACTCTGAGTTCTGCGGTCCGCTGCACGACACTCGCCGGCGCAATCGTCCCAGCAGCCCAGTGTCCTTCGATCACGAAATGGCCGCGACGCGCAAGTCCCGCAACGCAGTGAGTCCGATCAGCGGTGCGCCCCCGCCCCGTATCGGCCGCGCCCCACTCTGCCGCTTGGCCCCAAACCGCTCCCGATGCGCCAACCACACCCCATCCACAAAACCCTTGGATCCTAGCACGACGCCGTCCGTCATGTGCCGAATCCGCAACCGCAACACCTCGCCCACACTCAACTCCCCACCCTTCTGCAACACCCGCTTAATCTGCTCCCGACTCATTGCCACCTTCCCGCCGCCCCCAGACACCCCCCCGCGCACAAACAACCGCCGCCGATACTCCGCTCCCACCTCCTTCCACTCACGCTCCTTCACCTTCACCGTTGACTCCCCCGACTCCTTGACCCCCGCTCCAGCCTGCGGACCAGTCAAGAACGGAGCGCGGGCATCTTGCCCGCGGGCCCTTCCCCCCTCTGACTCCGCCGGCCCCGCCGCCTCAGCCGCCCCTGCTGCCGCACTCCCGCCCCGAGTCGATCCACCACTGCCGCCCGTGTACAAACTCAGTAAACCCGACCGCGCCTTCGCATCCCCGGCCACCGCCGCCGCGTATCCGCAGTGCCGGTAATCCTTCGGATCCTCCACCAATCCCGCCCGCACCGCGTTCAAGTCGATG
>Ga0194126_10003758_pt1 | contig 23673 bp, 23 predicted proteins | sample TA2KigC150mmetaG_FD_148641 | JGI IMG/M metagenome (GOLD analysis project Ga0194126, IMG submission 148641) | Freshwater microbial communities from Lake Tanganyika, Tanzania - TA2015035 Kigoma Deep Cast 150m | ecosystem: Environmental > Aquatic > Freshwater > Lake | place: Tanzania: Lake... | reverse complement strand
CGAAGGACTTCTGTTGAGAAGACAGGCGTTCTCATAATGTTAGAATCCTCCCTATAAATTCATTATAGGCGAGATTCTAACATATTGCAAGTTATTTTTTGAACTCAATTCTACTTAGGATTTATAAAGTAAGGAATCAACTCACGATGGACCTATTTAGGAAACTCAAATGTGGAAATGACGCCATATTTTGGTAAGTTAATATTTCGCAAACGCTAACGCCCTATTAATCCTTGAAACCAGGGTCCCTGGCTGAAAAGCGGAGAGATAGACACGATTATCCTCTAAAAACAATACGCTTCTTGTAGGATGACCTTTTGTAAAATCCACCAAAAGCCCCTTATCCTTTGCCTCTTTCCTCAACTTCTTCATCGGAGCACTATCCGGCGGACCGATTGCCGAAATTTTAGAGACTGCAACGTAGCCTTCATAACCAACCGAAATCATCATAATTGACTCCTTTCTTTCACGGAATTCTCTTAGGAAGCATTTTTGAAAGCGTTTCCTGCTCCTGCCTTTCCTGGTCCTGCTTCTCCAACTCTTTCTGAAGGTAACCATCCATAGGGACATAATCAGGAATCTCATCGATGATTAGCTTCTCAGGTCTCAAACCCTGTTCAACTTCAATAGTGATTCTGCACTCAAGATTTTCTTCAGGACCTTCCTCTTCAAACTCTTCTCCCATTTCCGGCGGCAATTCTCCGTGATTCCAGATCACCATAGGCATCCCTCCTTTCTTGGGATTGCATTAGAGAATTAGGATCGAATTTTTCCAAGCCATATTTCTGATAAATATCCATGCTCCGAAGTTTTTTTAGAGGGACCCACTCGAAGCCGGAATGTTCCAGACTCAAGCGAACAGTGCCATCGGTGTAAATACACAGCAGGGTAATCCCTTCAACGAAGAGGCCCGATTTTTTCACGAACGACCAGGGAGCAAAACAATTTGTAATCATTACCTTTCCCAATGTTGTCTCCTCTTGAATTTCCCGCCCAAGACAGTCCAGACTGTTTTCACTTCCCTCCACACGGCCCCCTGGGAGGTCATATCCTCCATTAGGCTTTGATAGGACCAGAACCTTATCACCCTTCAAAATCAGCCCCTTAACCCCATACCCGGTGTCTATGGCCGGCATCAGAATCACCTCCTTTCAAATAATTACTGTCTTTTTAGCTTCAAAAAAGTTGAAGTATATTTTCAAAACCTCTCGATTGGGGAGAAAATCACCAAATTTTGAACCTTTTAACCCCATTACTCCTTTTAGAAGGTGGAATAATTTGTTATGGCCACTAACCTATATTCGTTAAAAATCGGGGATTATTAACAAAGAAAGTGACAAAATTAGGGCGAATCTGAAAAAAGATTAAGAATGGCGGGAATTAGAAGGGTTAATGCATGTGTTACGATTATTTGAAATTTAATATAACTCATTGTTATTACTCACATAAACTTAATAATTACTTGACCCCCTCCTTCATCGGACTGCAGAAACCTCGTGCGTTTTTCCTGAATTATTGAAACTCCACATTTTTCCTTTTTATTCTTTTACACACAAGCTAATATCAATGGCTTGTTGTTGATTGGTTTTTTCCTGCCAGAGAAAGGAAATATTTATTAATAAGTCTTGACTTACTGTAAGGTTGGACTTATAATTTTGTCAACAAACTGTTTTAGAGGTGTAAACATGATTGAGGTTGTTACTATTTCTAGCAAAGGACAACTGGTGATTCCCAAGAGCATCAGGGAGGAGATGGGCTTGCGGAAGCAGGACAAGTTCTTGCTGGTCCATGACCGGGAAAGTGTTATTCTACGCAGGCTCAGGAGCACGCAGCCTGACAAGAAGCTATTGAGTCTGCTGGACGAAGTGGCCAAAAAGTTTGAAGAGGCAAAAATCACGCCTGAGCAGGTAAAGAGGGAGATCAGGAAGGTCAGGGCCAAAAAGTGATCAGGGTCGTGTTGGACACGAACACCCTATTATTTTCGGAGACAACCATCTCTTGAGGACTAAGGATTTTATGGGAGCCAGGATTGTGACTGCGGCTGAATTCCTGGAAACAGCTTAACTTTTCCCAATGACCCGCAAGGGTTGGAAATAGAACCGAGATTTCTAAAACGGCTGTCTCTTTTCAGCCATGGGAAAGAATAGCCAAGGCAGGTAGCAGTTAGACATTCTATAAATTGAGAGGGGGTTAAATATGCGTAGAAAATTCAAATTTATTGAAATTATGTGTCTCATCGTAACTTGCATAATTTTTTTAATCCCTTATACAACAACTCCGCAGCCGACAGAGGCTACTTCTTATTCTTATAAGAAAGGGGCAGGGAAGCTGGTTACAAAAGATGGCTATAAATTTTCGTATAGATTTTACCCTTCCCAACAGAAAAATGCATCGGTGATTTGTATAACAGATATGAGTGGCAGAATGGCTTGGAGCGGTGAAGGTGGATATGCCTTAGCTTCTCCACTGAATAAGAGTAATTTTAATTTTATCGGATTTGATCGGGCTGATGCATTGCCATTCGGCGAAGCCGCCTCACGTAAAGACCATATTCACAATTTAATGAAGCGTAGTAAAAGCGGCATGATAATGTATTCTGCTGTAGACGGCAAAGAATCTGCAGTAGAAAATGTTATACGAAATGAGGTTTCGACTATCATTGAATTTATCGAAGGGGCGCCCACACATCATTTGGATAAGGGGATCTATTTAATTGGCTCAAGCCTTGGAAGCTGGATATCTTTAATGACAGTACATTTCTTTCCAGACAAAATTAAAGGAGTTATATTTCTTTCCCCAGCCATTCTTCCCGAAATGGTGGCGTCTGACCTCCCTATCAAATACCCCAAATATGATTTTAATTTTAAAACTTTAGTCAATAGTTTTGGTAAACGTCCAGCATTGGCAATTGGGGGGACAGAAGATATCATTGATGCTAACATTTCAAAAAATGGCTCTGCATTTGATTGCGCTCAACTTCTTAGGAATGAAATTGGCCCTAACGTTGAAGTAATGGGAGTTGCTTCCTCTCTCCATTCATGGGAATTGGTTGAGAGGAATCGAAAAGTGAGGGAAAAAATAACCCTGTGGCTAAGTGATCAGGCGAATAAATAGGATTTCGAATTCAAAATAAACAGGTGTTATTAACAATCACCTTCTCCGAAACTGCCAGTTCGGTCAATTTGTGATTTGAACCTCTCAAATATAATTGAAAAGGTCCCGGTCCTTACGCTCCTGCAAAACATCCTTACGATCCCTAAAATCTTGGGTGAGGTCTGCTAACTTTTTAAGGGCATGGTTAAATCTGCTGGAGAATACCCATCCCTCCTTAAAACCGTGAGCTTTATTGAACCGGGAAACATGATCAATAATACCCATCCTGCGCATCTTACTCCGGACTGTCTCAAGCATCCGGGGAGAGAAATCATACCTGTCACATAATGGCCTCAAAAAAGGAACAAACTCTCCTTTTGAATACTTGATCTCAATAAAAATGGCTAAGAATATTTTTTGTTGAGCCCTATTCCCAGGAAACAGTAAAGCTGCCAGCTCATCTAAACCTTTAATACGGGCAATCTTATTGCAGTTAAACTCAATCTTTGTTCCAGGCATATTCTTGCACCCAACCCTTTTTGTTCAAAACAGGCCATCCGAAGGGGGATACCGATTTTTTGTTGGTGTTAAAATTTTTTGTCCAAAACTGAAGGCATCGGGAGTAAAAAGCGATTGCCAAAAAACCCTGCGAATCCATGGCGGTGGTGCGCAAGCATGAAGGTTATGCGGTAAACCTATTCTGGCCGAAGGGGGTTATTCACCCTTCCAACTGCTTTTACCTGGGATTTTTTAGGAGGGCGGATCCCTTGTCAATTACCAGACTCTTCAATCTTGGCCATTTGATTCCTTTTCTCGACGGTAAGCATCGAAAAACTCGATTTTCTGAGCCTTTTTTCTAAGGGAAATACGCTCCCTGGCAATGTCAATGGCCATTTGCCTTAGATCCGTACCAAAATAGCTTTCTACAAAATAAATGGTTTCGTAAGCAGAGACATAAATATCATTGAAAAGCCGGTAAAACCGCCAACGGACCCCCTGGCGGGACATATTAAATGTCTTTTCGACCTTGTCACCGTAGTTCTCACGAAGTACAAATTTTTTGAACCCATCCTCTTTTAAATCAATCTTTAAATCTTTCTCCTCAAGCAATCTCTTCAACTTCTCAAGGAAGTCCTTGTCCTTAACCGTAAGCTTCAATTTGGCCCCTCTCTACCAGGATATCGGCCCCATACTGTGTAAGTGAGACATCTCCATCCTGCTGCATAAAAATCAAAGTAACAAACCGCCAGATCCTATCCCTGCGGGACTCCCCAATCAAAGCGGGAATGTCTGAAAACAACATGGAACCCCTTCCGATAATAGAAAGTATATGATTCCTGTAGTCATCCATTGAAAAATCAGGGCTGGACAAGAAATCCTTGAGGCCCCCAAAATCTGTTCCGATAAAGCCATCCAAAGCCTCTTTAAGGCCCGGAATGGCTTCAAGATTAGGCTCTTGTAAAAGAATAAGGGTATCAGACCTTGATCCGGCCAAAATAAGCCTCAATTCCTCTCTCTTCCTCCTTTGTCTGGTCCTTGCTTCTTGCATCATCTCCCGGAAATAATCCCTATCGAAAAGCCGCTCATCAAAAAGAAACCTTGAAGGAACTGTCTGATGGCAACGAGAACAGGCATAGTGGAAGGTCTTACGCACCAGCCTAGCATTGCAACAAGAACTCTGCTGAAAAGATAAAGTGGGGTCAAAAGTATGGCCTGAGAGACAGGAGCACCGGCTTTGGCCTGTCATGGTTATCTCTTCTCCACACTTTGGACATTCATATTGACTTAACAGAACATGGAAATAGAACTCCTTAACTCTTTCCTTAAAAAGAGCAATCCGCTTCTGAACACAGAAGATTCCTTCCAACAAAGGGCTTTCAGAAATAGGCAAAACATCAGAAACCAAAGAATCCTCTCGCAGCATACTTTTGATAATTACGGAATGGTCATATTTAAAGGTTTCGAGACCTAAAAGTATTATTGGTAAGGCTTCCGAAAAATATTTAAAGAAGGTTGTCTCCTAAAAAAGATGAGGTGATATTTCATGAATAGACCCTTAAAGTGTCCTTATTGCCGAAGCTCACAAACCACATGGAAAGGATACCGACAATTGGTCAGGGGGAGGATAAGGCTAAGGAGGTGTAAGAAGTGTAAAAGGAAGTTTACCCCCAAGAGTCAAGACAGAAGATGATTGACGATGAAACTATCATATATAATTCATCTCATTGGCAGAATGCCGAATCACCCTGGAGAAACTTCGAAAAGATTAAATACTTAAAAGGGAATATTAGGGCAATGGAAAAAAAATTAAGTGAACTCAAAAATGATCCAGTAGTAAACAAGGAACTAATAGACAGAGAAAATACTTTTTTAGAAATCGTTCAAAAAGAAATACGAAGACTTGAAAAAAAATGTTTACACACTGAATTAGGGGGAGCCTGCAATAACATTTGATTTCCATTGAATATTTTGTTATAGGATCTTTTATGTTTGAACACTTTGTTAAAAAATATGGGGATATGTGGGAGCGTTTTGTCAGTGAGAGGGGTTTCCGCTTGCTGGCAAAAGAAATCGGGAAAGCAGGGGCGCCTGCAAAAGCAGACTGGAAAGCCCTAACCATGCTGCTTCCGGCTGCCGCCGTAGCCTGCGCCACAGCAGGCCAGGAAGCCAGAAAGCAGGAGATAAGCGTTGATGAGGCGCTGGCTCAAAAACAGAAAACCTGGGCAAAAGCTGTGCCTTACCCTGACTCGGGCTTCGGCGAAACTTACACCGGTTGCGGCTTATTGCGTCTTTCTCCTCATAAAGGTGTGGACTGGTTTCTTGATACCGGCACTCCGATAGTTTCTGCTGCAAACGGGCGAATCACTTTTAATGGTTACTTGGGCGGGGGGGGTAATGGGATAAAAATTAGGCACTCAACTTTAGGTCACACAGGTTATGCTCACCTTGATAATTCAATAGCTGTGCAAGGCAGCCTTGCTTTTCGCGGAATGATAATCGGCTACTCAGGCCACACAGGCAGCCTTGCTGGCAAGTACCCTCATCTGCATTTTGAGCTGTTGGCTCCTGAGCCTGTAGACCCTTACAAGGGCTTTTGGGCTGGAAGCAAGGCAAAGACTTACGACGGAGTATCGGATTACGATTTGCAGGCAAAACTGTCCGGAAAAGTGCTGCTCAGCGCTCCTTTTGCCGGGCCTGTGCCCACAGGCAACATCAACCTCGAAAAAATAATCAGCGCAGCAGACACAGCAGAAACCAGCACAAAAAAGTTCGTATCAGAACCGGAACTTTACAAAAAAGAGCTGTTTACAGCAGCACTCGCCCTAATAAGCAAAAAACAGAAAAAAATTGCAGTTGACCTGGCAGAGCTGCCCATACTCAACGACGGAATAACCAAAGAAGAGGCGCTCTCTGTCTGGAAACTTTACGAGCTCATAAAAGACTTGAGCTTTCCGAGCGACTTCGGAACAAAGAAAGAGGTCAGGGACCACAGCAGCAAGGCAGAAATCTACGTGCTCTGGAGCTCACAAAAAGAAGAAAAAAACGACGTCAAAATACGATTCCTCGAGCAGCAAAAACACGGCACAAAACTGAACTTCGCGCCGTACCAAACAGAAAAAGACGACAAGCCGTACACGCCCCAAGGATACGACTACGGAATCCAGTCAAACACTGCACCCGGAGACAGGGACGGAGTGCAAATCGTGTTCAGGGGCAACCCGGAAAGCAGCTTCGCAATCAACATCAACAACCAATACCACACAATAAAAATCCCAGACCTAAAAACACAACCACTACAAATAACAAAAAACCTCGAAGCAGGACTACTAACAGAAACACAAAAACCAGAAATAAACGCCATAATAGCAACACTCGAAGAAACCATAATCAAATCAGAACAGCACAAGACAGAAGTCATTGAAAGCGCAAAACAGTACAGCCAAAAAGCCCCATTCCAGTGGAACTTCTGGCTACAAGAATTGGTAAGGCACGGAAAGGAAAACGAATTTCAAGGACTTTTAAAAAACTATTCCGGGTTAAATAACCTGATCATACAAGTCTGGAAATAAGAGCCTTATAAGTGCTAAAAAAGAAACAAAATCTGACTCATTCAACTTCAATAAATTGTTCCTTCCGATAATTTTTCAATCACCTCATATGTTAAAGAACTTGAAATCTCCCGCGTCGAACCATACCTACCCTTAGAAACTACTCTGGCATTAATCAAACCATAAAGGTCCAAAAACCCAATGATGTCAGAAAACCGCCTCTGAGTCAGGGGACGAACCTGTTCTTTGTCACAAATGGCCCTGTAAGCCTCATACGCCTGGCCAGTAGAAACCCTCTTATTTTCTTTTGACAAAGCAGAATAACACCCCCTTAAAGCCAACTTCTGCTGGGTAGCCAAAGCCCGAATCAAAGAAACAGTCTTATCCACTTCCAACCGGCGCTCAGCAACATCCACCTCCCTTTCTGTCAACCTCCCAGAGGTCTCCTCAGCGACAGCAACGGCCTTGGCTAAAAGTTCCACCGCCTTCCGGGCATCTCCGGTCTCACGGGAAGCATAAGCAGCCACCTTCCTCAAGGCAGACAAATCAACTTTCCTCCTATCAAGAGCCTTATCCCCCCTGAGTTTGAGAATTTCTAAAAGGTCCAGAGCGTCATAAGGCTCAAAAAGGATGTCCGTCTTCTTCAAGAAGCTCAGGATCCTCGGGTCAAGGGTCTTCTCCCAGTCCAACCGATTGGTCAAAAGAATAAGCATCAGCCGGCAATTAACTTTCCGAGGCAAAGTCTTTCCCAAAAAGGTTAAGAATCCGTCCGCATTAGGCCTAAGATTATCAGCTTCATCGATTAAAAGGCACAAGAAGCCATCAAAAACGCCGATTCCTTCAACGATCTTGGACTGCATGTGGTCGATAGGGATTCCTTTACGATACTTCCGATTTGAGCCATCCAGGGCAATAGCTACCTCATTAAGCGCTGCAAAAAGGGTCTTAGGAGATGTCAAATCAATGTAATAATACCGGAAACCAATTCCCCTGTTCTCAGCCACTCTTTGAAATGTGGAAAGGACATGGATAAGGGTAACCGTCTTTCCTGACCCTGTAGGACCAAAGATCAGGGCTGGAGGGGGGTGGACTTTATCAAGGATTGGCGTGAGATGGGAGACGATTTTACTGATTTGGGCCTCCCGAATCTTCCGATTAAAAATCTCCTTGAGCACAGCAGCTCTCTCATCCTCGGGAAGCTTCTCGTCATCCAGATAGTCTGGATTAATTACTATAGACCTTTTATGCCTGGTAGCGTGTAACGACTCGATTAAGGATTCTGTGCTGTCGAGCTTATGAGGTTCTCCACCGGACATTTTCTTCACACGAAATTTTCTTGGACTCCCTTCATAAGAAAGAATTGGGGGGAGAAATATTTAAGGTTTGTTTATCACCATCAAAGTAAGACAGATCAGTGTGAGAAGATTTCCTCTGGAACTCAAAATATCTTTTTGCAGATATCCACCTTTATTTCTTTATTATTTATTTTCTATATAGAAACTAATAAATATAATAAGGAAAGGAAAAAAGGGAAATATTTATAAAAATCGTTTCTGAAGCGTAGAAACATTTATGGGGCAGAGATATATCACAAAGGCCCAAAATATTTTTCCACAGGAAATTTACTCACCCACTTAGAAAGGCAAAACACTGGCCTGAAATAGCCAAAACAATAGCTTTTATGAAGGAAACTGACCTCGGAAGCAACCAAATTGGGCCAATATTTCCACAAAACCAATGCATCAAAATGATGGAAAAGAGGCATTAACAACCTTGTTCCATCAAATTATTTGAGTAAAACAGGTAGAAAATGCTCCCAAATTGGGTTGAAAATTGAATTTTTTAGGTGAAAAATAGGAGAAAATTGGCTCTGCAATAACGCAAAAAATAATAACTCCTTATCTCAGCCCACCCTTCTTGAACGGCAGCGTAAGTATTATGGGCTGGTTTTGGTAGAATTCTTTTGTGATGTTTTCGAGTTCTGCTTTTGGCAGTGTTGGGAACTGGTGCGGGTGCATTTCGTAGAGTGTTTCGAGGAAGCGGAATTTTTCTACTGTGCTCCACTGGCTTGGTTTGTATCCTCCTTCGTTGTGCCATAGTCCTATCATTAGGTTGTCTTCGAGGTAGCCTCCTTTTCTGATTTTGTCGAGTTTTGTGACCAAGTCTTTTTGTTTTAGGAGTCTTTCTTCCATTAGTAGCTGGTTTGCTTTGTTTTCTTCGTCTATTGCTAGCGGTCCTTCTTGGTACGTAAATAGCCCACCCGGTCTTCCTGTTCCCGTTATCTCTGCAATTTGTTCCACTTTTCCAGGTGCGACTGCTATCATGGTTTCTCCTGCTGGGACGCTCCAGCTCATTCCTGGAGTAACTGCTTTTCTGATACAGTCTTCAAAAGTTTCATATGGCGAATGACGCCCTCTCGAATTAGGATTCGGTCCACAATAAAGCTTATTCCTCTTATACCATGATAAAAACGATTTCATGTCAAACTTTGAGGGATCTTTGATCTCTTTTTGTGCGCCAGCACAGCCAGTTAGCAAAGCCAAACCTGTCAGTCCAGCAGCTTTTAAGAACTGCCTTCTACAAAAACCTTCATGCGACATTCTTATTGTCAGCTGCTCACCCATGTTTGTCATCTCCAAAATTTCTTATGCCGAGCGCCTCTCAACGTAAACCGCCTTTCTTGAAGGGTAGCGTCAAAATTATCGGCTGATTCGCATAAACTCTTTTCTAATATTATCGATCTCTCCTTTTGACAATGTTGAGAACTGGCGGGGATACTATAATGAACGATTCTTGATTGTGCTTCCGATATAGTAACCACTTGCGAAATGTTTTTTGATTACTTCTATTGTTTCAGTAGTTGGTGTTCCGTTATAATGTCCGAATGAGTCGCCTACTCCTGGATCGTAATTCTCATCAAGCATCACTCCTTTGACTCTCGGGTAGCGGACTTGAATGCTTCGTAAAGCGTTATCAACCCAGGATGCCTGCTCCGGTCCGAAAGGGGAAGACAACTCCCAAAACATTTGGGGCTTGCTTGGGAAGCGTTTTTGTGCTTGGCGGTAGTAGTGGGCAAAGAATTCGTCCAAGGACATACTGTACAAACCTAGGTGTGGCTTAGTGTGATTATTGCATGCCCATCCGATTATATCTACATACTGTGAGTCCGGAATATAACTGAACGGGTCTGGATATGAGAAGTCTTTCCACATACCTATTTTCATCTTGGTCGACCAGATAGTGTTTTTGTTTGCGCCCTCTTTTTGAAAAATTCCGTGCATTCTAACCCACGCATCTTTATATTGTCCGCTTGAGTATCCAGCCCAGCGAAACCATCTGTTGTCTGGTTCATTCGGAAGCTGAAACGGGACCAATACAACTGGTTCTTCGAATTTTACCGTGTCAGCAGCAAACTTTCTGAATTTGTCATCAAATTTGCCTTTAAGAATTTCTCTGTAAGGATCATCAAAAGGAATAACAACGTACCTGATTACAGGTATAACACCTTTTTGCACAGCTGCCCTGCAAATATTCTCAGGAAAATGGTCATTGGATGCGCCATGCCTTCCCACCCCCATCGCATGAAAAGTAGGCAGAATACCATACCTGTTAAAAAATCCATCAATGACCCTCTCTTCTTCTTTCGCTCCAGGTGGGCGCGAGGTAAGTTGCATACGCCCATCTGCTGTCCGATAATATTCGCTGACAACCGGTGAAGGCTGGAGATTTGAACCAGTATAACACCCTTCCTCTGGAATCTGAAGAATCGGATTGCACTCCAATTTGATTTCTACAATATCTTTCTTTGTCTCTTTTTGAGTAGTTGCACAACCTAATATGGATTCTAGTCCATTTGCTACGAAAGTAATAGCTGCTACTTTATTACATATTTTCAAAAATTCCCTTCTATTAAAGTTCCTAATCCCAAAAAGCCCATTTGCCACGTTGATAACTCCCTTAAAATGAACTCATTGCAAATGAAGTTACCAAAAATACAACAGAGATGTCAACAATTGATTAGGACTATCGGGAGGCTTCTTGGGCCTGAACAATCATTGAAACCTTTCATCAGCATGGTGCCCACCACCAAGTGTACGCCTACAATAAAAAATTATTGTGGCCAGTAATACTGTATGGCGAAAAAGTGTTCTTGTAACACGGGCAATGTATGACAAAAATACAAGAACGTATGACTGTATCACTTAAATTGGCTCTGACTAAGAAAAATAGGTCTCGACTCTGTATGACAACCACACAAAAACGTGCGACTGTAATACGCCAAGCGTAAAACAGTAAGACATAAATACAAGCGCCCCTTTCCCGACAGTTTATGAAAGACACCATAACAATCCGTGGAGAAAGAGAATTGTGGATAGAATTCACCCACAAGGCAAAAAAGGAAAAGAAGAAAGCCTGGGAAGTGCTGAGCCCATTCTTGAGAAAATACCTTTCATCTGACCAAGAAAAACGAGTCTTGCTCATTCTTTTCCCAATGGACCTGGTTGACCGACTCCTGGCAGAAGAAGACCCAGACGAATTCATCGAAGAAGCTATAAAAAAACACCTCCTAACAAAACATTAACTTTCTAAACTCAAACTAAATGCGCCACAACTTAATCGTTTCATCAGAGCCCCCAGAAAGAATATATCTACCGTCAGAACTGAAAGCAACTGATTCCACGTGACCATCATGACCATTGATAACACTTATGCATTTCCCTGTTTCCACGTCCCACACCCTGATAGTATTATCAACACTTCCAGAAAGAATATATTTACCATCGAGGCTCAAAGCAACAACATTTACACAATGAGTATGCCCTTCTAGAACCTTTATACATCTTCCAGTTTCTACCTCCCATAATCTCAAACTGTGGTCGTCACTTCCAGAAACGGCATACCTACCATCCTGGCTAATTGCTACAGAGTTAACGTGATCCGTGTGCCCTTCAAAACTTCTTATTGGCGTACCAGTTTCTACATCCCACAACTGCATAGCTTTATCTTTTCCGGCAAATGCAAACAGGGCGAATCTGGGATCAGAAGAAAAGGCAGTTGATTGCACATAGACATCTGGTTTTAACTTAAAATCTCTTAGACATTTTCCAGTTGTTACCTCCCACAGGCCAATGCTCTCTATATTTCCAGAAACAGCATATCTACCATCAGAACTTAAAGCAACAGAAACTGGATAGCCACAATTCTCAAAAACTTTTAAACATCTTCCAGTCTCTATTTCCAACAACTCTGAAGGACTATACAAGCAACCAACCAAAGCGAATGTCGCATCCGAACTCAAGGCAAAAGAATTTCGTTCATCCCCCCAGGAAGGATTGAACTTAAAAATTTTGATACATACCCCTGTGTCTATTTCCCATACCCTCAGAGTGTAGTCGTCACCTCCCGAAATTGCGTTTTTACCATTGGGAGTAAATGCAACGAATTTCACAGTCCCTATATGTCCTAAAAAGACCCTTAGACATCTTGGCGAAATGACATCACCATTCTTTTTCTTTTCATATGCTTGAGTCATTGCTTCTTATCCTCCCTTAACTTGAGTAATCTGGTTGGTATGGCTTTCAATCCATAAATTAATCCTGGCGTGTCAACCTATCTTCATCGTCATGTCAACAGTATGAAGCTGGCAAGCACACTGGCATTTCGAAAGTGGTAAGCCTACTCTCTCCCAGACGGCCGCAGACTCCTTGCAGAGAGCTATCGGACAATCGGAATATTTTCTTATCTCGGCAATCACAAAGGAAAAAATCTCTGCCCTCTTTTCTGCAGAAAAGCTATATTTTCCAGATTTAGGCCTCTTGCTTCCTAAGAATACTTTGGGTGGGAACATGGGCACCATGCCATCAACAAAATTCACCAAGTCAGGATTGGTAAAGAAGGTCTTCCTCATTTTGTAGAAGCCTTCTTCAAACCGGAGGGTTCCAATGGTCACGGTTTCGGGTGAAATGTTTTCAAAAATTCTCCTTATGGTCCCTCCGTATGCTACCTGCCACCCTTCAATCGGAACAACAGGGTCCAGCCTGATTCTGATCCGGTATCCGGCCCCCTGAACCATTCGAGCAGCTTCAAGCCTCCTTTCGAAAGAGGGAGCACCGACCTCAAATTTCCTTGAAACCTCATCATTGTTCATGCTCCAAGCGATAATCGTATGGCCATTGTGAGGGAGATCAAGAATATTATCCACATTATCACTCTTGGTAAGCATGAAAAGATACCCATTTCCTTGCTGGCCAAACCACGGAATGAACTCTCGACCAGCGCGGGTTAAGTGCTCCATGGAAAGAGAATCGGCCAATTCTCCACTATTAAAGATAACAGGCTCCGTTGATTGGCTAAGTCTTTTCTGTATCTGACCCTTGATCCGGTCATACTGAACCCGGACAGTGATGAAGGGGAAAGCTGCGCGATAAGTCAACTTCAAATAACACCAGTCGCACTGATAAAAACATCCGTTGGAGGCCAGCTTCAGCCGTTCGAAATGGGGACAAACCATCCGATCATCCGGCATAGTAAAGGTATCTACTACATCCGTTGCAGGGGCAATATAAACTACTTGTTTGCCTAAAAGAACCGTATCAAGCATGCCCCCTTTTGCCTGGTTTAAGACTTCTGATACCTTAACAATTTCTTTTGGGATTCCATTGTTTACATATTTAACCGGAACTTCGGGGCACTGCTCAACAAAAAATTTAGTGATAGGATCATTTTTGACTAATTTATGAACGATAATTTCTCTTGGTTTCCAAAAAGCCATATTGTTACACCCCTTTTTTAATTTTCAACTACTTTGATTAACTTGTCGGAAATAAACATACTGGCTGGTGAAATTACCAATTCGTCTAAAGGCACATTCTCACCATATCTTTCCTTTATTTTATTCTTTACTATTGGATGGTCCAGATCGAACTCCTTTAACCTCTGTAATTTCCCTATCTCTACTCCGGCCCCGCGCTGGTAAATTTTCCACACCAATTCAGAACAATAGATTCTATCATCTGACCATCTAAAATAATAATCATAATTTTTACCTTTTAATGTCTCACCCACTTTTTTCATCCCTAACAATGCCTCTCCCCCCAAAATCTTATCGACCTCTTTCAATCTTTTAACTACATAATGTTTACCTTTACCCCGTTCGATGTATTTTTCTAATGGAGTGAACTGAACGGTCTTTATGGCCTCATAAACATGAAACGAATTTCCAATCTTATAGATAATCCCCACATGGGTATACTTTGAATGGGTAGCGTACATAATGGCGGAACCCTGATTTGATGTAGATGTTTGGAAAATTAGGTCACCATTTTTAAATTCGATCGGAGGAGTCCTCGCTTGAGAAATCCCGAAAAGCGAAAGAACTAAGATTGAGACAACCAGAAAATACTTCATCACTTCCTCCTTTCGTAAAGAACTTCTTTATTTATCATAAGTCAAAGCAAATGACGTGCCATATATGTTGCAGCAACTCTGATTTTCTAACCTAACGATATTGAATATAAAAAAAGTAAAGAGCAACATCAGCCTCTTTGTTGGTGGAATAATTCATTATCCTTTGCTAACAAATAAAATTATAATTCAATAACAAAATCAATTGGGACAGATTTAAATCCGCATCTCTATTCTCAATTTGCAGTTTCTATTCAATAAGTTCCCCGCAATGGGTTTTGAATCTTATCCTCGGCCTTAGTTTTGCATTCACTATAAAACGGATGAAGACTGTCCAGAAAGGAGGAAACCTCCTATGGAATGTTCAGAAAGCCAATGTCAAGGTGAAATCCTGAAGGAAAATGAACCGGATAAAGAAATCATCAGCAGGGTCCTGGATGGATTAGATAAAAAAGATGAGATGCAACGGCAAAGAGTCCTCTCACCGATTCAAAATACAGAGTCATTGGAAAAATTCTTGATGACCAAATGATGAAAAAATGGATACTTAATGAGGGATTTCCCATAATTTATGATTATTTTAGAAAATGATGAGGTAACCAATGAAAAGGTTTAGAGATTTTTTAATATTATTTCTAATCATTTTCTCCACATTTTTCTTTTTAATGATGACTGTGAATACTTTTTCAGCAAGACCAACCTATCAAAAACAATTAAGCAAATGTACCCGGTATTGCGAGAACCATGGGTGCATAAGAGAACACATAAGGATAAACCGCATTGAATTCCTGATCCCTTTTTACAATAAAATGTCCAGGGTTTATGACTGGAATATAAAGATTTTAAGTGATCAAAAACTCGTGGGATATAAAGAGATAAATATATTTGTCTATGTAATCATATGGCCCCTTATCATGCTCATTTTGACATACTTGGCAATTCAACAGCATATTTCGTTAAAAAATCAAAGGCAAAGGATTCCAAAAAATGAACATGCTCAATAATCTAATTAATATAGTTTATTGGTTTTGTGTGGATTTTGTGGTGAATCTCGGAAATCTCCTTGGGATTTCTTACGTCGAGACCAATGGTCTATTATTTTTGATATTATTTCCTCTGTGTACGCTGGTTTTATTAATGATCGTAATATTTCAGGGAATAAGAATCCTTATTAGAGGGAAATCCTGGAGCAACAATGCTTAACAAAAAAGTTTTAATCTTGACCTCCATTCTGATTGCCATATTCCTGGAGGTTTATCATTATCTCTGGATTTTAGATCCTGTGATCGCGCCCTTCTATGACGTAGTCACCCAGCAGATCCCCCCTCGGAATGAGGCGCAAATATTAAAAATATATCACTCTTTTCCAAAAACTACTTTTACCGAGGTGCTAAAAACAGATTTTGGGAAATTCTATGGAGATAAAAAGCATCTACCCAACCCTCCAGATAAATTTCTTAAAATAAACTGGTTTGATAGATATAAGTATGTTGTCGGAAATATTAGAATTTCAAATCTCTTATGCCAGGACGGCAGGTTTTGCTACACTCTAAAAACCCAATATGCTGCAATTGATCCTAAGATATTGGTCAAATTACATCTTTTATTAGTGGAATTGAAAAAAAGTATCTCCATTAATTCTGGTTATCGTACCCCTCAGCATAATATACAGACCAATGGAGCTGCCGAAGGGAGCTATCATTTGTATGGTAAAGCAGTTGATATTTCATTTGGAGATGTTGATGGTAATGGGGAAATAAATGGTGCCGATAAGAAAAAAATCAAGGAGGCAATCGAAAAAATAGATGTCAAATATCCCGAATTGTGTGGAGGCATGGGAGATTATCAATCATCTCTCCATATTGATACAAGAGGGATTAAAAGTCGATGGGCAGAAACGAAGGCTGACCGAATCCTTGTGGAGAAGGAAATTCGACGGCTAACACTATTTCATGATGGTCAAGTATTAAAGACTTATCGCGTTGCATTAGGGCATAATACAACAGGTCCCAAGCAGTGTGAAGGGGACAGCAAAACACCCGAAGGTATTTACACAATTAGTGGCCGAAATGAGCGCAGCCAATTTTATCGGTCGCTACGGATTTCTTATCCAAATGTTGCCGATTCAGTGGCAGCAACAAAACAAGGCTGTAAACCCGGTGGTGATATTATGATCCATGGTCTCCCAAATGGTTTTGGTTGGATGGGGAAGTTCCATTATGTTAGGGACTGGACAAATGGATGTATTGCTGTAACGAATTCTGAGATTGAAGAGGTCTGGCGATTGGTTCCTGATGGGGCCCGGATTGAGATTCGGCCATGATTACCTTAGGGAGTCTGTTATTAATCACCAATCGAGTTGGCGGTAGGTGCCGAATAACAAGAAAACTTGCAGGAAGTAGAAATGGCATATTGTCGATTTTCACAGGGTGCCTTGTATTTATCGGAATCAGAGGGTATACAATTTGACGAATGGATCTGCATCGAATGTAAGGTAGACTCCGATTAGACAGACTAATACTTCTATTCCTTGTCAGACCGAGTCTTGACTATTACAACTAATTTTACCATAATAAATTGACATGTTTCGTTTTTGTCCCGATAATTAGATAAAGTCCGATAAGATTTACTGTTGACATTCGAAATGTTTGAGTACTTATTTTATTGTATTGATCTCTGTCTTGAGACGAAAGGAGATAGAATATGTCTCGAGAATGTCCTCAATGTGGTTGCGATGTACACTCGCTTGACGCCTATTGCAGAAATTGCGGATGCTCTTTGGTCCAAAATCCCAGACAACTTCGGGGCACTATTGTAAAATGTGCTCGATGCAACGGTACTGGTAATGTTGGTACTTTTTGGTCTGGGGACCGGACGTGCCCCGTATGCAAAGGTGTAGGCAAACGACGAATCTGATTGATGTCCACTACCCGAGTCGCCTATGAGTTGTACGCTAGCACAATCACGTTATTCGAGGATAGGTCTCTGCTTTTTGCAAGAGACAGTCGCAGAACAGGTGGAAGGGAACTGATGGGATAGATGAGGCTCACCCCAGGGCTATTTCGCCTCACTTCCCAAGGGAGGAAGATCCATAACGTAAAATATTAGGGTATTAAGCTGCGCCTCCTTTTCTAAATTTTTATCCGTTAGAAGATGCTCTTGGGCAAACAATTTAAGAAAAAGGATGGTCAGATACATTCTGGATTGTTGGAACTAACCAAAAAAGAGGGGATACTCAACATGACCATCCGTGGGAAACCTACAAGAAGAAAACAAAGTCTGTGGCAGTTGGTGGTGTGGTTTCAAATGATTTTCCAAGAGCATAGGATCTTGGGCTTCCAGACAGCGTTGCTATGACATTGAGAATGTTTATGAGGGCTGATTGGGGTTGCTAGCAGAGGTGGCGACATGGAGACGAAGCGTGTCTCTGCAGCTTGTTTCGGATGGAGCCCCGCGTTTGATCCGAGCTATTGATGGCGCATTGCCGATCTTTATTGCATCTTTCGATACACTGTGGCGGGGAGGGATAAGTTATACAAGACGAATTAGGCAAAAGTACTAATCAGTGTAACGAGACGAGTTCGTCCCCAAAGTGGAAGATCGGTTGGGGAGTTACTGGGGCGTGTAATATGTCATGCCCTTTCTGCTACAGCAGAATAGCTTGTGCCCAATTAAGAGAGCAACCTCTACCACGATTACAAGAATTCGTGTATCGGAATGCTAGGTATATCGAATCGATAAACTACGGCACCGGAGAGAATACTCTCAGTGCAGGGTGGTTCGAAATGGTTAAGTTTGTGCGGAAACAATATCCCCACATCCGTCAAGGTCTGACCACGAACGGTTTTCTCGTGCCGGCGTTGAAGCATAGAGTGGACCGTGAAGATGTTCTAACAGCTCTCGATGAAGTAGATGTTTCACTGGATTTTGCGGAAGATCGAAAGCACAACGCGTTCCGTGGAAATACCAGAGCCTACGAGTGGGCTCTCGATTGCATTAATGCCTGTCGTTCGAAAGGGATGACCACAACGATTGTTGTATTGGGTATAACCGAAACACTCCATGTAGCCAATCTAGACAGAATTTTTCAGATTGCCAGAGGAACGGGGTGCTTTGTCAGGATCAATATTTTCCGTCCCAATGCAGGACAAGATGTTAGATGTGTCCCTTATATGGTCTTGTACAACGCACTAAAGTGGATTGTCGGACAGCACAGAGTGGTTTCTCTTTCAGACCCGCTCTTCTCAGCCCTTGTGTTACAACGGACGGCGATGGACGGATCGGGTCTGTTTAGCCTACGCATTCTTCCGGATGGCAGTATCACCCCATCGACTTACTTGGTGGAACCAAAATTCCGCGTAGAACACATCCAAAGCGCGGATCTAGAGGATCGAGAGATTATCACCCGGTTATGCAAACCGATGGGTAACCGGTATCGGCTTCCTAACGAATGTGACAAATGTCCAGCACAAACACAGTGTTGCGGTGGAGCACTAGACAGGCGTCTAGTTTGGTACCGCACACTCGAAGAGCGAGACCCATATTGTCCCTTCCGCCACAACGACACCCATCATTCCTGGCGCATGGAAGAGGTACGCGAGATGCAAGGCATATTGCCCAATGTTCATGTCGGCTATCTTCCCACGCTTATTTTTGCACCAGAAGAATTCGGAAACAGATCTGAACGTGTTTCCCCGGAGAAAGCCCGGTGAATCATCCACGAGTTGCCATCGTTAAACCGCCACTCACGGAGCTTCCTGACATCCTCACTCAGTTCCGTTCGCGGCAGGCGTTAGTTCAGCCTTGGCGTGCCCAGAAGAAATCCGTGATCGATCCCCTTGTGGGCAATTGCTGGCCTGGCGATAATCTCTCGCTGGGGTACCTAGCTTCCTTTTTGAGGGCTAGGGAATATGAAGTAATCTTAATTGATGCATACCTCCTGGACATGGACATCTATCAGACTGCAAGGCAAGTGCTGGAGACGCAACCGGAAGTTGTGGGGATATCTATCCTTCAGACGGAGGCGTCGACGGCCTTAGATCTTGTGTGCTACGTTCGTAACAAAGGATATTCAGGACACATTGTTCTGGGAAGTTACTTTCCAACCTTTACTGCCGACTATCTGCTCTCGCATTTTCCGCAAGTTGACAGCGTGGTCAGGGGCGAGGGGGAGGAGACATTGTATGAGCTGTGTGAAGCTCTGCGTTGCTCACGTTCCCTCAAGCAAGTATTAGGACTCTCTTACAGGGATGGGACGCAAGTCATCCACAACGAGCCACGTCCTCCCGTCATGAACCTCGACAGCCTGCCCTTCCCCGATCGAGATTGTGCGGAGATAGCGATACGAAAAGGATACGTATGTAGTGTCGCGTCCAGCCGCGGCTGTGACTGGTGTACCTGCCTCTTCTGCTGCATTGCCCCATTCTCCCATTCCAGTCCGAGCCATGGGTGGCGCAGCCGATCCATTGACAATCTCATCGCGGAGCTTCGGACTCTGCAGAACCATAATGGCCTACTGCGTATTAATTTTACGGATGAGAATTTCCTTCCTACAGCAACGGGTCAAATTAGGGCTCTTGAGTTCAGCCAGAGGATAATCAACGCAGGTCTCCATTTGGACTTCCTAATTAGTGCTCGGGTAAATTCCGTCAACTCCGCCACCTTTGCTCCGCTCAAAACGGCAGGACTGTCCAAGGTCTTCATAGGAGTTGAATCAGGTGTTCCACGTATTTTGGAAATATTCCGGAAGGGCCATACACCGGAGGAAGCTTTGCAGGCCGTGTGCGAACTACGTAGTCTGGGTCTGGATGTGTTCGTAGGAACTATCATGTTCGACCCGTTCTCATCTTTTGATGAAGTGGTAATGAATTACGAGTTCTTCACCAAGATTGAGGAAAAATTGGGTTACTTCGACTTCTTTAGGTACTCACGCAAACTACAGGTGTATGCTGGAACACCTCTGAGACACCGATTGTTGCGGGAACGGCGAATCTCGGAGAATCCCTTTCACGCGGACTACCCATTCTCCGATCCTAGGATCCAAGAACTTTATCGATCGATAATCTTTTTTCAGGAACTCGTTTACCCCTTTTACGACTTATTAGGGCGAAGCTGGGAGTGTGATGCCGAAAACCCCAGGTGGAAGCAGCGAGCCCACGATTTTGCGACTATATTCCACCAATATATGCGTGAGGCGATCTCCTGCTCCGTTACAAGCGGAAGGGAGTCGGAAGCCATCGCTTGTGCCGATCGTTATCTTGAGAAGGTGCAATCCCTGGCCCACGATATTGCTGACCCATACATTTAGGAGAGGATTGTGTGTCCCCTTGCACTCATGTTCCATCAACCAAAGCAAACACAAGTGACCTGGAAGTTTGGCTATTCGGGGGATGAAGGCGGTCTCCCTAATGATCCCTATCGTATATCAATCGTACCTGTATATCAACACACGTTCCAGCCGGCGACCTCTTACGATTTACCTCTAACAGAGTTATCGAGCATTGTTCATCATTGGTTTAGACCTCAAGAGACGTACCAGCCAAGGGCCGTCGACCAGGCTGTATGGTAAGGGAGTATCCATGTCCCATCCACAAGAGGAACTCGATGTCGCCATCATTGGTGCGGGCCCTGCGGGACTGGGTGCAGGCCATGAGATATCCCGGAACGCCGGATCCCGAAGGCTACGTGTCCGGATCTTTGAACAAGGGAGAGAACTCACCAGCAGGCAATGCCCGGCAAAACGCCTTAAGAAGTGCGCAGCTTGTGCCATTTGTCAAGTGCTCTCCGGCATCGGTGGGGCTGGGCTTTTTTCCGATGGTAAGCTCGTTGATCTTGGTTGTCTTTCGAAACCATCTGAGGAGCTGCGCAATGGGGTTCTTACCAAATTCCATTACATCGAACGAGCTTTCGGGCGGTTGAATGTTGTGGAACTCCTTGCCTGCGTTCAGAAGATCGTAAATGAAACTGGCATACCCGTCGAAGCATCACGAAAAGACATCGGAGCGATTACCGCATTCCAACAAGCTATTGCGTCACGCCATCTGAGGTTCGAACATACAGAGGTTTGCCATATCGGCCAGGACCGCCTCCCGACGTTTACCACACGGGTCGTAAGCAGGTTGCGTGAAAGCGGCATAGATGTATATAGCGGCGTTCCAATCAATACGATACGCAGAAGCGGTGGAAAATTTATTCTCTCATGCGGCTCTCGATCCATCAAAACGAAGGCCGTCTTGGTGGCTACGGGGCGCGGGTCAGTCAGGTGGCTGCGCAAAATGATGTCCAGACTCGGGGTAAATTTCAGATGGGACCACGTTGATATCGGAGTACGTGTCGAAACGCAGTCAAGCCACCTCAGTCATTTTTCTTACATGAGTTGGGATCCTAAGATTCATTTTACGGCCTCTAGCGGGAGGATCGTTCGTACTTTTTGTGTGTGTGAGGGGGGCCTACTCGTTCCTTACCTCAGCGACGGGCTCCTCAATGTGGGTGGGGCGTCACCATGCAAAGAAAGTCGTCGCGCGAGGCGAAGCAACTTCGGCGTACTGGTTAAGATACCTGGCATTTCATATCAAGCTACGTACGGCTACGCCCGACGGTATGCTCAGAGACTCAGAGAGCGGTACGGCAATGTTCCCGTGGTGGAGTCTTATGCTTCATTCATGGGCTCCTCGAACGACGCCTTTCCGCGGACATGCAGCGCGCCCTTTTGGACAGCGGGTCGACTCCAGGGGGCGTTGACCGGGCCGATTCTATTGGACATTCAGGAATTTCTGGTGAATTTGGAGGCCATAGCGGAAGGACTGGCATCACGGTCAACAGCCGTGATTGGTCCGGTTATTGAATGGCCAGCTTGTGAATATGAGTTGACAGACCACGGAGAGACCTGTGTGCCCGGTCTGTTCATCGCGGGGGACGTTTCGGGAAGGGTCCAGGGGATTGTCGCTGGTTTTATTTCGGGTATCGCAGCGGCCAGGGAGATAATTAAGAGAACGATCTGAAAGCAGCGGCATCAGGGATAATTCTGCACCTTTCTTGGTCAGAACTGGCAAAGCTGAGTACGAATAGTGGTGAATACAGATAATATGCCGGCAGTTATATACACCCACTCACTGAACGAATATGATTCAAAAGCCGCCGTCAAGGCTGTGGCAGCCATTGCAGAAAAGGCGGATTGGCAACGGGTTTTCGGGGGCAAGCGGGTTCTAGTCAAGCCGAATCTGCTTGCGGCCATTGATCCACTGCGTGCAGTAACGACTCACCCAGTCATTCTGGAGGCGATCTTCCGAACATTGCGCGACCTGCAGGCAAAGGTGTGGGTGGGCGATTCCTCTGGTGAGACCATGGCTGGTAAGAATCAAACGAGGCTGGCTTACAAGGTTTGTGGGGTACGGCAGGTGGCCAAGCATGTGGGTGCGGACATTGTGTCGTTCGAGTCATTTAGCCCATGTACCCATATCTTGCCGGATGGACGTCTTATCGTCCTTAGTGGAGTTCTTATGGAGGTGGATGTGGTCTTGTCAGTGCCGAAATTCAAGACCCACACGGCCTATGTACTGACTGGCCCTGTTAAGAATCTATTTGGTTTTGTGCCCGGACACCTCAAGGCGCGGCTTCACGCTTATTACCCCGATATCTGGGAGTTTGCAAAGGTCCTACTTTCGGTTTATGAACGAGTAAGACCTCATTACACACTCGTAGATGCTGTCGTAGGTCTTGAAGGTGATGGCCCCATGGCCGGTACCCCCCGCCGGATTGGCTTTCTGCTGAGCGGCATAAAGGGAATGATGGTAGAGCGATTAATGGCCGACATGATGGGTGTGGATCCACGCATAGTACCGACCCTGAGCGGACTGCGGGAAAAAGGAACAGTGCATCCATTGGACTGCAGTTTACCGCCTCAGCCCATCCCTGGCTTTGTCCTGCCGCAGACTGTATCACAGAGTTGGGTACACAAGCTCCTGTTCACGCAAAAGGTACAATCTAACCTACGCGTTCCGAAGATTCGCCCCCATATTTGTAATAAATGTGGAAAATGTGCCATAATCTGTCCCACTAAGGCTATTGAGGGGACTAAAGTGATTTGGTCGCGTTGCATTGGTTGTCTCTGTTGCTTTGAAATATGTAA
>Ga0194126_10003755_pt1 | contig 23692 bp, 21 predicted proteins | sample TA2KigC150mmetaG_FD_148641 | JGI IMG/M metagenome (GOLD analysis project Ga0194126, IMG submission 148641) | Freshwater microbial communities from Lake Tanganyika, Tanzania - TA2015035 Kigoma Deep Cast 150m | ecosystem: Environmental > Aquatic > Freshwater > Lake | place: Tanzania: Lake... | reverse complement strand
CCTAGTTTGTCATCAGGTTACCGTCAAGCCGTGGCTCACTTTCCCGCCCCGAACCGCATGGTGAATTGCAGCGTGTAGGAGCGGGGCGGATCGACCGTGAAAAAGCTTGACGAGGAGCGCGCATCGGATGCGGCGATATCGTCGTTGCCGAAATTGGCAGTCAGTTCATTCGTGAGGTTGCGACCGATGAGCTCAAGTCTCCATCGGCCATCACCGCTCGCCAAGCCGATGGTGGCATCGACTTTGAAGTAGCTATCCTGAAAGTGATCGGGATCCTGATCAAGCTGCAACAGGAAGCGACCGGTGTAATTACCACGGACGAGGAAGGTCAACTCCCTTCCGCCAGATAAGGGCTGGAAGTAGCGGGCATCTGCCGAGAACTTCCAGTCTGGCGCGTAGGTCAGCTCTTTGCCGTTGAGATTCTGCGCAAGATTGCCCCTTACCGTCACGCAACCCTGTGCCGTTGTCTGTTTTTCAAAGCACGGTGCATCCGGGTAATTGTCAAACGTGGCATCGAGATAGGCCGCAGCGGCGCTGAAGGCGAGCCGGGGCATCGGGCGCCACTGGATGTCGGCCTCGATACCTTGGGTGATCGCGCTCGCCGCGTTGGCGGTGCGGAACTCGTTGTTTCCGGTGACGGGATTGAAGCTGATCGTCGTCACCTGCAGGTCTTCGAATTCACTGCGGAACACGGCGAGGTTCAACTGCACTCGCTGATCCGGAAAGCTGAACTTGCCGCCGCCCTCGATCGCGGTGACCTGCTCGTCCTCGAATTGGAGCGTAGCGATACTCGCCTGATTTTGAGTGTTGAGCATGTCGAAACCGCCGCCCTTGAAGCCGGTGGACACGCTCGCGTAGAGCATCGAGTCGTCGTCGGGCCGCCACCGCAGGGTTGCGTTCGGCGTAAGTTGCTCTTCGGTGCGTTCGTCTATCACGATGTGCGTGTTGGAGGCGGGCGGGAAGACAGGTGTTCTGAGCGGTGGCACGATGGGCCCGGTTGTCCCGATGGCGGTCTGAAACACGCGGTGATCGATTTCTTTTGTCTCTCGTGTGAACCTCGCTCCGAGGGTCAAGTCCCAGTGCTCGGCAAGATTCCAAGTCAGCTCGCCAAAGGCGGCAGCACTGCGTACTTCCTGGATGCCCACCAGGTTGGATCGATAAGTACGCGCCGGCGGTGGACCTGCGGTCAAAATGTTGCCGAGTGACCCGACGATGGATGCCGATCGATAGAGATCGAGTGGTCGGTTAACCTTCTGCTGCGGAACGTTTTGCAGGTAGACGCCGACAATATAGTCGAACGTACCTCCGTCACTGTTTACGAAGCGGATTTCCTGACTCCACTGTTCGTAGGTTTCTTGGAATCTCGTGACATTGGCGTGGGCGGGAATCCAGGCGGCGCCCGTGACGTCATTGGTGTTGTAGCGCGAAAAGCCGGTGAGCGAGGTGAGGGTACCCGAGCTGAAGTCTTTGTTTATCGTCAAGCCTGCGAAATGAGACTTTGTGTCGCTTGCCCAGTCGAGAGGCTTGCCCGTTTGCGGATCAAACTGACCTTGGCTGGTCTTGAGGTTGATTTTGCAATCTTCACCGAACGGAAGTAGAGCGGCTGCAACGTCAGGCGTACATTTCGCGAACTCAAAAGTTCGACCGATTCGAGTCTGATCTGTGTATTGGTAAAAGAGCGTGGCGTTGAGGTCATCGCTCGGTCGCCAGTCAACCGTGGCGCGAACGTTGGGGGACTCGAAGCTCGTCACTTTGCGGCCGGTCGTGACGTTGTCCATGAAGCCGTCTTTGTCGTCATAACGAAATGCGACGCGTCCACGGAAATCGCCTGCGAGGGGTCCGGACATTGCGCCTTGCAGGGTGTAACCCTCATCACCCTCGAACTCCCAAGTGGGCGTGATGTAGGCCTCGAACTGATCGGTCGGTTTTCGCCAGCGGGTGTTGATCGCTCCGGCGCTGGTGTTTTTGCCAATGAGCGCACCCTGCGGGCCCTTGAGCACCTCAAGCTGCTGCACATCCATGAATGCGCCGCGGCCAAGTCGCGAGCGCCCGACGAAAAAGCCGTCGTAAACCTGACCAACCGTGTTTTCGAATCCGAAATTGATCCCCGAGCCTAGCCCGCGAAGGAAAATGGAGTCGTTGCCGCTGACGGACTCGCCGAAATGGAAAGAAGGGATCAGGTTCGTCAATTGCGATAAATCCCGAATATTACTTTCCTGCAGCACATCGCCGGCGATTGCGGTGATGGAAATCGGCACATCCGCGAGCGCTTCCTCGCGCTTGCGAGCGGTGACCACGATTTCCTCCAGGCCCGATGACGCACCGCGGTTGCTCTCCTGCTGCGCATCGACTGGTGTTGCCGTGACTGCAATGAGCAGAAGACATGCAGTGCCTGCTGACAGGATCGTGTTCGCTCGGCTGTGTGACATGTGGATGCCTCGGGAAGTGTTGAATATGAGCAAGTGGCTTTTGCAGATGGCGTTCGCGATGCATCGAGGTCAAAGCCCGATGTCAACGCAACAGAATCCAATTGGCTGATTAAAAAAACGATATTTCAGAATACATCGATAGTAGTTATCATATCGACGTTTTAATGGCAACTGCCATGGGGTAGCTGTTCGAGAAGCGCACAGCCTTTGCCCGCATACCCCGCAAAATGGACGCATAAAAACGACAATAGGCGAATAATCGATAATTCGGGTAGTATCGAAATCTCAGCGTTAATTCGCTTGGCAACCGTCAGCAATCACTTCAGGGGACAACATGCGCTACAGCAAGCAAGATGCGAAGAACTGGGCAAAGGCTAATTGGCACGGGCTATGCAACGTCATCATTCCGAGCTACACGGCTGACCTGAAGCGCCTGAATGAAAAAGCCATCCGACACGACGTGCGTCACAATATCGAGCTTGGCTATTGGGGAGCCCTGTTGGTTTCCGAGGCCGCAACCACCGACGCCGAGTACGTTCAGTTCATGGAGATCGCCGTCGATGAGGCCAAGGGCCGGCACAACCTCATGCTGCACGGGTCATTCGATACGGCAGCCGACATCATCCGAATGTCGAAGATCGCCGAGCGTGTGGGCATGGAAGGAATACTGCTCAGTCATCCCAACTCGTTGTATCCAACCACGGCAGAGCAAGTTCTCGATTACATCAAGCACATCTGCGCGAATACCGATCTCGCGGTGTGCACGTTTGCGGCGCCGCATTGGAACTATCAGCGCATTCATCCGAGCGGCTATCCGAACTATGCGCTGCTCGAGTCCGCCAAGATTCCGAATGTCGTGGCCTGCAAATACGAAGTGGGCGGAATTTCCAGCCATTACGACTTTTGGTTGCAGAACCGCGATACCGGGGTTCTGTACTCCGATCCGATGGAGCAGCATTTCCCGATCTCCGTCGAAGTGTTCGGTCAGCAGTGGGCCGGGACCAGCGGCTTCGAGTGTTTTGGCGACGCCTCACCCAAGATGTTCAAACTGCTGCGCGAGGGAAAGCATCAGGAGGCCATGGATCTTTACTGGCGCATCGAGCCGGCGCGGCAAATGCGCGCGGCAATATCGGCCCAATCGGCTGGTGCGAACTACATCCATCGCTATGTCTGGAAATTCTGGGCGTGGTTGCATGGCTACAATGGAGGCCCGCTCCGACAGCCAGTCAACAAGATCAGCGACGGTCAGATGCGCCAATCACGGGACGCCATGATCAAGGCCGGTTTTCAAATCAAGGACGAGTCCTTCAGCGACTTCTTCATCGGTCGCAACCCGGTCGACTGATGGTGCTGCTACTCTCGAACGACGATGTCCGCGCGACGATCGGTATGGCCGATGCGATCGATGCGCTCGATTCAGCGTTCTTGGAGGAAGCACAGGGGAACGTTCATCAGCCGCAGCGGCTCAACATGCCGGCGCCTGAGGCGGGAAAAAGTTTTCTCCGCATCGGCGCCTGTGTGATGAGCGGCTCCGGCTGGATGGGTTTCAAGGCCATGAACCTCGCCAAGAACGTGGGGGTTCGATACCAGGTGCATCTCTACTCGCTCGCCGATGGCGCCTTGCGGGCCATAATGGATGCTCAATACCTGACGACGCTGCGCACGGGCGCAACGAGTGGCGTTGCGACAAAACGCCTTGCGTTACAGCGGCCTGGCAAGGTTGCAGTACTTGGCGCCGGACAAGAGGCGCTGATGCAACTCGAGGCGATGCGGGTGTTGGGGCTGGTCTCGAGTGCCGCGGTATTCAGCCCTACGGAGAACAAACGAGAAGCGCTTGCCGACTATTTTCGTCGAAACCACAGTCTGGATATTGCCGCTGTCTCGTCGGCCGAGGCGGCGGTAAGTGATGCCGATATTGTCGTTGCAGCGGTTAACTCCCCGACTCCGGTGATTCGCGGCGAGTGCCTGAAGGCAGGCGCACACGTTAACTCGGTGGGCACCGCTAGACCGACCCAGCGCGAAATCGATATCGAAGTATTCAGGCGCTCCTCAATCGTGGTCGTGGATACGCGAGGCGGAGTGTTCAGCGAGTCTGGAGACTGCATTGCAGCGGCTGAGGTCATCAAGTCTGAGGACAGTTTTGAGCTCGCCGACTTGGTCGCCGGAAGAGCGCCGCGTCGAACCGACGATAGCCAGATCACGCTATTCAAGTCGGTTGGCACCGCAGTCCAGGATATCGCCGTGGCCGCGCGGATCTACCAGTTTGCTGAAGCGCACGGACTCGGTCAGCGATTGGCCGATTTTCCGTACATTCTCGAGAAGCATGCGAGTAAGCCTTACCACTAGCTTGATAGCGGAGTCGGCATGAGTGCTTATGAGTTGCAAAAACTGATCTTTCATACCCATACCCGTGCGGAGTGCCGTGCTCATTATCTGGAGGATCGGTCAGGATTCGCTGCGCGCTACGAGCTGAGCGATGAAGAGCGGTCGGCGCTTTTGAATCTGGATATCGGCGCCCTTTATAGATTAGGCGTCCATCCCTTATTGCTTCGACCCTTCACAGATATGAATGGCATCAGTTCGCCAGCGCACTATGCCGCTCTGCGCAGCGGGAGTGCTTGATGCCACTGGTATTCGCTTGCGCCGCTTCGCATGCACCCGGCATCACGGGATGGGCGGGCGCCGCTGATCCTCTTCAAGCCTCCAGATACCACGACGCGTATCGTCGCCTCGGCGATATGTTGAAGGCATCGCGTCCCGATGTACTCGTGATGTTTGCTGCCGAGCATTGGTCGAATTTTTTCCTCGACAACTATCCCGCGTTCTGCGTGGGTCGTGCCGCGCATTACCTTGGTCCCCTCGAAAAGTCGCTCAATATCGAACAGACCCGCGTCGTCGGTGATCCGCAGACCGCGTCACTCATCCTCGAAACATGTTTTGAGTCAGGTCTGGAGCCGAGTTTCTCCGACGAGCTCCGGCTCGACCACGGTGTCATGGTCCCTTTGCATTTTTTTTCGGCGCCTGAATTGGCGGTAGTTCCCATCATCATCAATGCTTTGACGCCACCGCTGCCGACGGTACGACGCTGTCACGCGCTTGGACGAATCGTTGGCGAGGTTGCAGAGCGCAGCGACAAGCGAATTGCTGTGATGGCGAGCGGCGGTCTTTCCCACAACCCGGGAACGCCGACGGCTGGAATGATCGACCAAAGATTCGATCAGGAATTTCTGCGGGATTTTCTTGCCAATGATGCTCAGCGCCTCTGCGCCTATGACAGTAGTGCGATCGATCCGGCCGGATTCGGCGCACACGAAATTCGTAATTGGGTCGCAGCCGCCGGCGCGGCTAGCAACTGGCGCGGTCGGCTACTCGCATACGAGCCAGTGCCTGGATGGTCTACGGGTTGTGCAATGGCGGTTTTGGAACCATGAGTGAAAAGCAAGACTCTTCGACCTTTCGCGTCAGCCCCCAGCTGTTCATCGGCGGACGCTGGCGAGGGGCCGAGAACGCGGAAACTTTTGATGTTGTAAACCCGGCGACCGAAGAAATACTGGCGAGTGTCGCTGATGCATCGACAAAAGATGCCATGGACGCTGTCGCCGAAGCTCATGTTGCTCAGCGTGAATGGGCAAAGCGCCCGCCTCGTGAGCGATCTGAAGTCTTGCGCAGGTGCTTCGAAATTTTGTTGCGGGATCGCGAGAGACTGGCACGGATCATCACGCTGGAGAACGGAAAATCGTTGACAGACTCGCGAGCGGAAGTCACCTACGCGGCCGAGTTTTTCCGATGGTTCGCCGAGGAGGCCGTTCGTATATCCGGCGAATTCATGCGCGCGCCAGCGAGCGGGGCACGCATCCTCGTGCAGTACAAACCCGCTGGCGTTGCGGTGTTGGTGACACCGTGGAACTTCCCTGCCGCGATGGGTACGCGCAAGATCGCGCCCGCCCTGGCCGCGGGTTGCGGTGTGGTGTTGAAGCCTGCGGCCGAGACGCCGTTGACGATGATCGAGATCGCTGCGCTGCTTGGCGAAGCGGGTGTTCCAACGGGGCTCGTCAACATCATTTCGAGTAGCCGCGCTGCCACAGTCGTCGACGCGATGCTCGACGATCCGCGCGTAAGAGTGGTCTCTTTCACCGGGTCTACCGAGACGGGTCGCAAGATTCTTCGCTCAAGTGCCCGGAACATAATAAACCCGGCCATGGAGCTTGGCGGCAATGCGCCATTCGTGGTTTTTGATGATGCTGATGTCGAGGCTGCTGTAGTCGGCGCAATGATTGCGAAGATGCGCAACATGGGTGAGGCCTGTACTGCGGCTAATCGTTTTTTCGTGCACTCGAAGGTTCACGATCTGTTCGTGGCGCGCCTTACCGAGCGCATGGGCGCGCTGAAAGTAGGTAATGGTCTGGCGCCGGGTATCGATGTCGGGCCGATGGTGACAGAGGCCGCTCGGCAAAAAGTCAAACGACTGGTGGATGATGCCGTTGCTCACGGTGCGCGCGTCACGACCGGAGGCTCGGCGCTGTCGGGACGAGGTTATTTCTACCAACCAACCGTACTGACTGACGTGAGCGCACAAGCAGCCTGTTTCCGCGAAGAAATTTTTGGCCCGGTCGCTGCAGTAAAACGATTTGATCATGACGATGAGGTCGTGCAAATGGCCAACGACACCGAACATGGTCTCGTTGGCTATGTCTACAGTCGCGATATCAATCGGGCCCTGCGGATCAGCGAAGCGTTGGAGTTCGGCATGATCGGTCTGAATAGGGGCCTGGTCTCCGATCCTGCGGCGCCCTTCGGGGGTGTCAAAGCCAGCGGTATTGGTAGAGAGGGCGGGCGTGAGGGCATTCACGAATTCCTCGAGGCTCAATACATCTCGATGGAGTGGTGATGCTGATTGCTCGGTCGATCCTGGTTGCCGACGGGAACGTCAACCGCATGAGTTCGGGGGTGAATCGATGAATGGTGAAATCGATCTCGACAACGGCAGCGTCAGCCGTCGCATTTTCTTCGACCCCGATATTTATCGTGAGGAACTCACGCGAATCTTTGGCAGATGTTGGCTGTTTCTCGCGCACGAGAGCCAGTTGGCAAATCCCGGTGATTTCATCACCACCTACATGGGTGAAGTGCCGATTATCGTGACCCGCAGCAAGAGCGGCGTCCTCGGCGCCTTCTTCAACAGTTGCCGGCATCGCGGCATGCGGATTTGCCGGGCTGACGCAGGGAACGCAAACACGTTCATGTGTTCCTATCATGGCTGGGTGTATCGCAACGACGGGCGCCTCCAGGCCGTACCTCGGCACCCGGACGGTTACCCCGAAAAAATGAAGCTCGGTGAATGGGACTTGGTGCCTGTCGGAAAGATCGCGAACTACAAAGGGCTCGTGTTCGGGACTTGGGATCCGACGGCTCCGTCGCTGGTCGACTACCTCGGTGACATGGCGCACTACCTCGATATCATTCTCGACCGTCGAGAGGGTGGAACTGAATTTGTTGGTGGTACGCAAAAGTGGACGATTCAGTGCAACTGGAAATTCGTCTCCGATAATCACGTCGGCGACAGTTACCACACTCCAGTCACGCATCATTCAGGGATGGTTGCTGGTTTCTACAGTCGTCCGTCAGAGCGCTTGAGCACCCCGGGTTATTCGGTCGCCGCCGGCAATGGTCATGGCTTGTGTTTGTTCCGCAAACCACTGCGAACCGATCTGCCGTTGATGAAAGCCTATGTCGAGGACCATCAAGCCGAAGCCGAGGCGCGATTGGGTCAGCCACGCGCCAGCGTCTGGCCGGTGAACGGTGCCGTATTTCCCAATTTCGGCTTCGTCGTTGCAGGGGCATTCAGAACCTTTCGTATTTGGCATCCAAAGGGGCCCGACAAGGTCGAGATGTGGTCGTGGTGCATTGTCGACTCCGCTGCGGATCCCGCTTTCAAAGAATTCATCCGACTCGAGACGCTCAGAGGTCAGTCGGGACCAGCGTCTACTTTCGAGCAGGACGATGGCGAGAATTTCAAGGAATGCCATTCCTGCAGTCGTGTACCGCTGCCGGAAGATCCGCGATTCAATTACATGCTCCGTCTGCGAACTGCTCGCGAGGAGGTTGACTTCCCCGGTCGAATGAATGACATGCCGAGCGAGACCAATCAGCTCGGGTTTTATGAGCGGTGGGCAGCACTCATGGAGTGCGTCCCGCAAGGACAGACACGGGGTATTTCGCATGAGTCCTGAGGACCATCGATCCATCGAACTATTCCTTTATCTTGAAGCAAGGCTTCTTGACCAACGCAGATACAGAGACTGGCTCGATCTTCTGGCGGACGACCTGCAGTACTGGGTGCCGATTCGATCCACCCGATTCGGTAACAAAAGTCATGCGATAACCGGTGGCAAGGTCGAGCTTCAGGGCGCTGAAATCACCAGGCGTGACGAATTGGCCTACATGGACGACACCAAGGTGACTCTGCGCATGCGGGTAGAGCGCCTGGAAACCGGAACCGCCTGGGCTGAGGAGCCCCCATCGCGTACTACGCATCTCATCACCAATATCGAAGTCGAGCCGGCAACCAACACCGGGGAGTTCCAAGTTTTCTCGAACTTCCTGATGTTCAGAAGTCGTCTCGAAACAGAGGAAGATGTGGTCGTCGGTAATCGCGAGGATTTGCTGCGTCGCCATGGCGACGGCTGGCTGATCGCGCGCAGGAAGGTCGTCCTGACACATAACGTGCTGTCAGCAAAAAATCTCAGCACGTTTCTTTGAGATATCTCGCGATTAAAAATTCAGAGGTCGGATGAGTTTTTGACGACGACAAACCGTCCAGGGGGAGGCTATGAAAAATGTTGACGTGATCGATATCGTTGACAAGGCGCCGTACCGAGGGCTGCCTGCCTTGGTGACCGTGCTTGCTTTCGCCGCCATGGTTTTCGATGGATATGACATTCAGGTCATTGGCTTCATCGCACCAACTTTGCTGCTCGAATGGGGCCTCGAAAAATCCGCGCTCGGCGGCGTTCTCGCCGCAAGCCTCGTCGGCATGGCCATCGGCGGATTTTTTCTGGGAAACTTTGGTGATCGATATGGACGGCGAACCGGGGTGCTTTTTTCTCTGGGGCTCATCGTGATCACTGCGTTCGGCGCGGCGACAGCAGAATCGCTCACCTCCTTAGGTCTGTGGCGGTTTGTTGCCGGTCTCGGATTTGGCGGTTTATTGCCTAACTGTGCCACGCTGATGCTCGAGTATTCGCCCAAGCGCGTCAGACAAGTTGCAGTCGCTTTGATCATTGTCGGTGTACCTGTGGGCGGTGTCATCGGTGCGCAGATTTCGGCCGTCCTGATTCCAGTCTACGGTTGGCGCGGTGCACTGATCGTGGGTGGCATATTGCCCGCGGTGGTGATGATGGCCTGCGCATTCCTGTTACCGGAGTCGCCACGTTTTCTGGCGAGAGACTCCCTTCATGCGGCAAAACTAGCAGCCTTGCTCAATCGAATGTCTCCATCATCACAAGCTTCTGCAGATGATCGATTCATCGTTCGCGAGGAAGTCGAGCAGTCCGAAAAGATCGGCGTATCGGCACTGCTCTCGTCTCGCTGGCGTCGCGACACCTTGGCAATCTGGTTGACCATGATTACCAGCCTGTTCGCCGTCTATGGTTTTTTCAATTGGTTGCCGCTCGTGCTCGCGAATTCCGGATTACCTCTGACCATTGCCTTGCGTGGGGCGCTGTTTTTCAACCTTGGCGGGGTGATCGCCGCTCTGGGATTGGCCTACTTCTTGGGCCGTCGCGGATCAAGAGGCTTGATGTTGTCGATCGCGAGTTGTGCGGTGGTCACTACTCTGGTTACCGGTGTGGTCGCGGATGCGGGCTCTTCAAGCTATCTGATCACCGCATTGCTCGGCTTGTGTGGCGCCTGCATTCTGGGATTGCAGGCCTCTTTATTTTCGCTTGCCACTCACATCTACCCCACCGCCATCCGCTCGACCGGAGTTGGTTGGGCATCTGGAGTGTCGCGGCTCGGGGCAATAGGCAGCGCATTTGGCGGCGGGTTCCTCGTGAGTCTGGGCACCGGGCTGACGCCTTTTTTCTTTGGAATAAGCGTTGTCCTTCTGCTGTCTTTGATCGGTATCGCTTTCATCCGCCGGCATCTGGAAGTAAGTCCGGATTCGGTCAAAGGGTAAAAAGAAATGAAACTCAAAATCTTCATTGTTTTTTGGTTCGGCATCGCCTGGAGTACGGTCGACGCAGCAAATCGGGTACCGGTGACGTTTCAGCACAGCGCCATTGTCGGCGCACCCGCTGACTTGAAGAGCCTCGACGTGTATTCCGAGGGTCGTGCCGAAGGCTCGCCGGTGCTCGTCTTCGTTCACGGCGGCGGTTGGGTTAGCGGAAACAAATCAAATGTGCAGTTGGCTCCGAGGTTTTTGGAGTATTTCGAGAAGCGAGGCATGGTGGTGGTAAGTGTCGGTTTCCGGTTGGTTGCGGACGGGGCGCTGCCGGGTATCACCTTCCGCGAGCAAACGACCGACATCGCGGCGGCACTGAAGTGGGTATCCACGAATATCCGTGATCACAAGGGCGATCCACGGAAAATCATCCTGATGGGTTACTCGGCGGGTGCCCATCTCGTCGCATTGCTCAGTACCGATGAAACTTATCTTCGTACGCAGGGGCTCGACTTGTCGGTACTGAAGGGCGTCATAGCGCTCGATGTCAACTCCTACGACATCCCGCAGGCAATCGTTGAGGCTCCCTCGCTAGGCGTTCCGGTCAGTCCGGCCAATCTGCGCAAAGTCTTCAGCTCGGACCTCGCAGCGCAGCAGGCGGCTTCGCCGATTTCTCACGTTCGTGTCGGTCGCAGTTATTCACCAACACTAGTCATTTACACCGGCACTTTTGATACCAGCCCCGCCGGCGCATTCCGAAATACGCTTTCCAAAGTACAGTCGGAGCGCTTCGTCGCGGCTCTTCGCAAGGTCGGTGCCGAGGCGCAAAGCTACGGTGACCTGGAGCAGACGCACCGAGGGATAATGCGTGACTTCGGTACGGCGGACGATGGTATTACGGTTGCGATAAACGAATTTCTCGATCGACTTGCAAAGTGAAGAGCTGGTGCGTGCTTTGCGGAGATTGAACATGTCGAAAAAGGCAGTCAAGGTTTTAGCATTTCTTTGGCCATTGATCGCCTTTGGTGGTGAGTCGGCGGATTCAGTCCTTCTGAATGGCCGTGTCTACACTCTCGATGACTCGCAGCCGTGGGCGAGTGCTGTTGCGATTCGTGACGGTAGGTTCGTCGCTGTTGGGGACCGTAGTTCGGTATCGTCTCTCGTCGGCCCGCAGACTCGGGTCATTGATCTCGGCGGACGCATGGCGATGCCCGGGATACATGACCTGCATATCCATCCGCTGAATGGCGCACTCACGGCGCTGTACGCCTGCAACTTTCCGCCAGATTCATCCATCGAACACATCCTTAGCCGAGTGAAGTCATGTGCCGATCAGCAGCCGACCGGCGGCTGGATTCGGGGCGGTTATTTCGACACTGCATTTCTTGAGCGGCTGCCGTCAAATAGTCGTGAAAAGCTTGACGCGGTGACGCCAAATCACAAGGTCATTCTTCGTAGTGCAGGAGGCCACGCAGCCTGGGTTAACAGTGCGGCGCTGCAGGCTTCTGGTATAGACCGAAACACCAAAGATCCTGGCGTCGGCTTCATAAGTCGTGACCCGACGACTGACGAGCCGACGGGTCTGCTATTCGAGACGGCAGTAAGTCTGGTCGAGTCCCGCATTCCGGAGTACACGCCCGAGCAGGTTGTCACAGCGCTTGCTGCGCTGGTTCGCGATCTCAATCGACAGGGCGTCACTTCAATCAAAGACGCCTCAGTTCCAGCGAACAACCTGCGGGTCTATCTGGCGGCACAGCAGCAGGGCTTGCTGACGTTGCGCGTTGCGACTGCGTTAGCGTTGCGAACAGAAATCGGATCGATCGAAGATCAGGTGAGAGCGATCGATAGTCGCGGCCAGTTTCGAACGAACCTCATCAATCCGGATTTCGTCAAAATTTTCGTCGATGGGTCCGCAGGTGCGCGAAAAGCTGCATTTCTCGAGCCCTACGTCAACGACCCACAGAGACGAAGCAATTACCGCGGCGAATTTCTGGTTCCGCGCGAGAAGCTGAAAGAGTACTTGATCCGTCTCGACAAGGCTGGGGTCTCGGTCAAAATGCACTGCGGCGGTGATGCCGCACGACGCGCGGCTCTTGACGCAATCCAGGCGGCCCGACTCGCCAATGGTGATTCGGGAATTCCCCACGAGATCGCGCATCCCGCGCTACTTCATCCCGACGATATTCCGCGCTTTGCAGCTTTGAATGCAGTCGCGGACCTGACGCCCGTGGCCTGGTTCCCGAACTCGATCATCGAGCAGCTGACTTTGTCTCTCGGGGAGTCGCGCGGCCGACGGCTATGGCAAATCAGGTCTTTGGTGGAAGCCGGTGCGACGGCTGTCTACGGCTCTGACTGGCCAACGCCGGGTCCGAACACAAATCCTTGGAGGGCCATGGAGGCGATGTTGACGCGCCGTAACCCCGATACGGCTCCCGGCGAGGCGTATACCGCAGATCAGGCTGTGGATCTTCCCGCTGCGATCAGGATTTTCACGAGGAATGGCGCGTATGCGATGCGACACGACGACAGAGTGGGTTCAATCTCGGTCGGCAAAATGGCCGATATGATCGTGCTGGAGCAGAGCCTTTTTGATGTGGATCCCGAGAGTATCGATTCAACCAGAGTGCTGCTGACTATTTTTAATGGCAAGGAAGTTCATCGCGATCCGGCTTTTCCTTGACCCGGTCAGCGCATTGACGAGCTTACATCGCCGTGATGCGCGCCAGCGTGGCCACAACTTCCCGCGCGGGGCGGGTTTCGTTGGCCACGGCAAAGCACGTCGCATACCACGTCAAAAATTGTCCCGATGAGGTCAGCGGCAGCAGCGTCAGTTCGCCGCCTGTGGTGAAGGGCATGACGGCGCTGCGTGTGCCGATGGTCACGCCGACACCAGCGCGCACCACACCGAGCACCGCTTCGATGTGCCCCGCTTGCAGCACTCGTTTCGGGCGTATGCCTGCGGGTTCGAAGAGCCGGCTGTACTCGCGTCCGATCTCGGGTGTGGTGCTGTTGGCGATGTAGGTTTCATTGGCCACGTCACGAATCTCGACGTGACCGCGAGCCGACAAGGGGTGCCCGCGGGGGACCACGGCGACCATCTCGTCGCGATACAAAGGCACATTGCGCAAACGCGCATCGCGCGTGCGCTCGGGCATGACGGCGAGCTCGATGGCATGTTTTTTGAGAGCGCGGATCGGGTCCATGGCGACATCGGTCACCACCTCGAGGTCGATCAGCGGGTGTGAGGTCTCGAGCGCACGAACGAGATCGGCAAGCCAGCCGTATCCACACAAGGTCGATCCGCTCAAGCGCACCGTATGGCGTTTTGCGTGATCGGCGGCGCCGGCCTCTGCCTCGGCCCGATCGAGCTCAGCGAGGATGCTGCGCGAAGCCAGCAACAGGCGCTGACCCGATTCCGTGAATGTGGCGGGGCTGTGGTTACGCTCGACGAGTTTGCAGCCGAGTCGCCGCTCGGCTTCTTTGAGGCGATGCGTCAACGCGGAGGGCGTCAGGTTCAGTGTGATGGCCGCATCCGCAAGGCTTCGGGATTCGGCGATGGCCCGGAGCATGGCAAGGTGCCGCAGATCGAGTCTTGGCATATTGAATTATTTTCAACGTGATCTTGGATACGATGAAATTGATTATGCCATCGCCGAGCGTACTCTTCCTTTCTGGCAGCTTTTGTCATGGCAGCTTTTGAGGGTGGGCTAGGGTGAGTAACGACAAGCAGTCTCCTTCGGCCGTGGACCTGACTGATCAGTCAATTCACTGGGACACTGATCTGTCCTATGGGGGCTATCTACACCTCGAAGGGCTGCTAGCCCTGCAGCGACCCCGCTCGGGCGCGCATGACGAGATGATGTTCATCATCGTGCATCAGGCCTCCGAGCTCTGGATGAAGCTCGCCATTCTCGAGCTTGGCGCTGCCATGCGCGAGATCGCTCAAGGCAATCCGGGGCCCGCGTTCAAGATGCTCGCGCGCGTGTCGCGAATTCAGGTGCAGTTGACCGAGTCCTGGGCCGTGCTCGCCACGATGACGCCGGCGGACTATTCCTCGTTCAGAAGCTCCCTCGGTCAGAGCTCGGGCTTCCAGTCGTATCAGTATCGACAAATCGAATTCATGCTCGGCAACAAGAACCCCGTCATGATGCGTGCGCACCGCCAGAATCCCGAGGCGCATGCAGTACTCGAGCGCGTGCTGCGCGAACCTAGCGTCTACGATCTTTCGCTGCGTCTGTTGCACCAGGAAGGGATCGCGCTACCCGCCGATGTGCTCGATCGGGATTACAGTGTGCCGTATGCCGCCCGCCCCGAGGTTGAAGCGGCCTGGGCCTGCGTCTACCGGGATCCGCAGAAATATTGGGATTTATATGAGCTCGCCGAAAAGCTCGTGGATGTCGAGCATCAGTTTCAGGTGTGGCGCTTCAGTCACATGAAGACCGTCGAGCGCATCATCGGTTACAAGCGCGGCACCGGCGGCTCGAGCGGCGTGTCATATCTCGTGCGCGCACTCGATCTCAGGTTTTTCCCGGAACTTTGGACCGTCAGGACCCGCATGTGACGGGCCCTCGCCTGTACGACATCTCGCAGCGTCTGAGGCCCGCTCTGCCGGTGTGGCCGGGCGATCACGCTTTCGAGTGCGGTTTGACCGCCGCAGCCGGTGAGGGCTCGAGTGTCACCTTGCATCGACTGTCCATGTCGACGCAGTCAGGCACTCATGCCGAGTGTTCGCGGCACGTTCGTGGCGATGCGCCCGCGCTCGATGAACTTGAACTCGACGTTTTCTTAGGACCCTGCGAGCTGCTCGATGTCAGCGCCGCAGGCGCCGTGATTTCAGCCAGCGATGTGCTTGGCCGACTCCCGGCGCAGCTCGAGCGCGTTTTGCTGCGCAGCTTTGGCAAGGCTGACTGGTCGTGCTGGCCCGCGAACTTCAAAGCCATCGACCCAGCGCTCATCGAAGCACTGGCTGCGCGGGGTTGCCGCTTGATCGGTACCGATGCGCCCTCTATTGATCCCGAGACCTGCAAGGCATTGCGTTCTCATCAGGCGGCGCATAGTGCCGGCATGGGGATACTCGAAGGGTTAGTACTCGATGACGTCCCAGAAGGGCGCTACGAGTTGATCGCATTGCCCCTGCCGATCGCGGGCATCGAGGCGACTCCTGTACGCGCCGTCTTGCGTGAACTCAAATGATGTCATCCGGCGCAATTCCATCGCATTCCGTATCGCCACGCACACGCGAAGAGTGTCTCGCACTCGATGCGGCCGATCCGCTCGCCGCGTACCGTGCCGCGTTCAAGCTGCCGCCCGGAGTCATCTATCTCGACGGTAATTCTTTGGGGGTGCTGACTGCAGCCGCTGCGCAGCGCATCGAGCAGACGACCACGGCCGAGTGGGGCACCGATCTCATCAAGAGCTGGAATATCCACGGCTGGATCAACATGCCGGCGCGGCTCGGGGCGCGGATTGCACCACTCGTCGGTGCGGCCGCTGATGAGGTAATGGTCTGCGATTCAACTTCCGTCAATCTTTTCAAGCTGGCCTCGGCAGCGGCCCGCAGCCGTGGCAGTCGTCACAAAATCATCACCGAGTGCGGCAATTTTCCGACGGATCCATACATCCTGCAGGGCTTGACGGCGCTGGTGTCGGGTCTCGAACTGCAGATGCTGCCGCGCGAGCAGATCGCAGCCGCCATCGATCGCGAGACCTTTCTTGTCGTGCTGACACACGTCCATTACCAGAGTGCCGAGATGTTCGACATGACGGCGCTCACCGCCCGCGCGCACGCCGAGGGTGCCCAAATTCTTTGGGATCTTTCGCATTCGGTGGGGGCGCTGCCGGTCAACCTGTCAGCCGCGCGCGCCGATTTTGCGGTCGGCTGCACCTATAAATATTTGAACGGTGGCCCGGGGGCGCCGGCCTTCATGTACGTGCGCCGCGATCTGCAGGGCGATCTGCAGCCCGTGCTCTCGGGATGGCTGGGTCACGCAAAGCCCTTCGACTTCCTTGATGACTACGCCCCTGCCGATGGCATGACGAGACACCGCTGCGGCACACCGCCGATGCTCTCTTTTGCGGCGCTCGATGGCGCATTGAGCGTCTTCGAGCCTATCGACATGAATCTGGTCAGGCAAAAATCGATCGCGTTGTCGGAACTTTTCATTGCGCTGAACGAGGCGCAGGGTCCAGAGACCGCGCTCGAGCTCGCCTCGCCGCGAGATCCCGAGCGGCGTGGCAGTCACGTGTCTTTTGCTCATGTCGATGGCTATGCCCTCATTCAGCAACTCATCGGTCGCGGCGTGATAGGCGATTTTCGGGCCCCCAAGCTGATGCGTTTCGGATTCACGCCGCTGTATCTGCGTTACATCGATATTTGGGATGCGGTGCAGATCCTGCGTGAGGAGCTCGACCGCTGGCGACGACACGGGCCCGCCACGGTCACGCGGCATGCCGTGACCTGACGGTACGTTGATCTTTCGCGAAACTTTTGGAGGTGCTCAGATGGCAGTAACGGCAATGGTGATGATCAAGGCGCAGCCTGCGCGCAGCGCCGCGCTGGCCGCGGAAATCGCTGAAGTCAAAGGCGTGAGCGAGGTATTTTCGGTCGCAGGCCGTTATGACCTCGTTGCCATCATTCGCGCCAAACGCAACGAAGATCTCGCCGACATTGTCAGCGGTCACATTCACTCGCTGAGCGGAATCCTCGATTCGGAAACGCTCATCGCGTTTCGCGTCTATAACCGCCGCGAACTGACCGAGGGCACGGCATTGTTCATGGACGAGTGAGTGAGCCATGCCTGTATCTGCGCATATTGATACTTTTGCCACCGAGCGACTGCCGCCGTGCGAGCAGTGGCCGCAGTTCCTCTTCGAGCTGCCGTCGTTACAGTTTCCGGAACAACTGAACTGTGCGAGCCGCTTGCTTGACGATGCCGTGCACGAGGGCCATGCGGGTCGCCCCGCGTTGATGTGCGGCGAGAGAACCGTCAGTTACGGGGATCTGCTCGCCGACGCCAATCGCATCGCCAATGTGCTCGTTAGGCAGATGGGCGTCATACCCGGTAATCGGGTGCTGCTGCGCGGCCCCAATAATCCGACTCTCGTTGCTGCATGGCTTGCGGTGATGAAGGTGGGTGCGATTGCCGTGACCACCATGCCGATGCTGCGGGCGCGCGAACTCGAGGTCATGGTCGAGCGTGCAGAGATCAGTCATGCGCTCTGCGATGCGCGCCTGTGCGAAGAATTGAACAGCACGATCGCAGCACTGCGTCAGCAGGTCGACAAAGGCCATCTCTTGAGATCGGTCATGTTCTATGGCGACGGTGAGCTTGAGCAAGCGATGCAGGCTCAGTTGCCGCAGTTCGGGAACGTCGACACTGCCGCCGAAGATGTCTGTTTGCTGGCGTTCACCTCGGGGACGACGGGCGTTCCCAAGGCCACGATGCATTTCCATCGTGATGTCATGGTGATGGCCGAAGTCGTAGGTCAGGGATTACTTGGTCTTGGTCCCGAGGATAGCTGCGTGGGCAGCCCGCCGCTCGGATTTACCTTTGGTCTGGGTGCGCTCCTGGTGTTTCCGTTGCATGCGCGGGCGTCAAGTATTTTGATCGAACAGCCCTCGCCGCAGGCCTTGCTCGAGGCGGCAGAAAGACACCATGCCACCTGCATGCTGACCGCACCGACCCAATACCGTGCCATGTTGCCTTTGCTGCAAGGGCGCAGCCTGCCGAGCCTGCGCCAATGCGTTTCGGCAGGAGAACCGCTGCCCCGCAGCACTTGGGAGCGTTGGCACGAGGCGACCGGTATCCGCTTGATCGACGGGATCGGTGCTACGGAGATGATCCACATTTTCATTGCAGCAAGCGGCGAGCAGATCCGTCCGGGTGCAACCGGGAAACCGCTGCCGGGATACACCGCCTGCGTGCTCGGCGATGACGATACGCCGTTGCCTCGCGGTTCATCGGGGCGTCTTGCCGTGAAGGGACCGACCGGCTGTCGCTATCTCGACGATCCGCGTCAACGCTCTTACGTGATCAACGGCTGGAATATTACGGGTGATCGTTATCGTGTCGATGACGATGGTTATTTTTGGTTTGAGGCACGCGCTGACGACATGATCATCTCTTCGGGGTACAACATTGCGGGTCCCGAGGTCGAGTCCGCCTTGCTGGCACACCCCGCGGTGCGCGAGTGCGCGGTGGTCGGCGCGCCGGATGAGTCGCGCGGGTTCATCGTCAAGGCGTTCGTGGTGGCAGCCGGTGACTGTGAGGCAGGTCCCGCCCTCATCAAAGAATTGCAAGATTTCGTGAAGCAGACGATTGCGCCCTACAAATATCCGCGCGCCATCGAGTTCGTCGATGCCTTGCCGAAGACGACGACGGGGAAGGTTCAGCGACACGTGCTTCGGCAACGCGAACAGGCGACGACATGACCCAAGACCAAACCAAAAAGATCTTTCGCTGGGACGATCCGCTCGACCTCGCCTCCAGACTGAGCGATGAGGAGCGCATGGTCCAGCAGAGCGCTCGCGATTACGCCCGTGAACAGCTGTTGCCGCGGGTCGTGTCGGCCTATGCGGAAGAGCGTTTTGATCGCGAGATCCTCAATGAAATGGGTGCGCTCGGTCTGCTCGGGGCGATGTTGCCGGCCGAATATGGGTGCGCCGAGCTCGGGCATGTTGCCTACGGACTGATCGCGAGGGAAATCGAGGCGATCGACAGCGGTTATCGCTCAGCGATGAGTGTGCAGTCCTCGCTCGTCATGTATCCGATCCACGCATTCGGCAGCGAGGAACAACGTCGACGGTTCCTGCCCGGGATGGCCAGGGGTGAGATTGTGGGGTGTTTCGGTTTGACGGAACCCGATGGCGGCTCGGATGCAGCCTCTATGCGAACGACGGCAACCCGGGTTGAGGATGGTTATCTGCTGAACGGCGCAAAGACGTGGATCACCAACTCGCCGCTTTGCGATGTGGCATTGGTCTGGGCACGACTCGACGACACCATTCGCGGATTTTTGATCCAGCGTTCGTCGCCCGGTTTTTCGACACCACGCATTGACGGCAAATTATCTTTGCGTGCCTCGATCACCGGTGAGATCGTCATGGCCGATGTGTTCGTGCCTGCCAGTATGATGCTGCCGGAGGTGAGCGGCATGCGCGGACCGTTTTCATGCCTGAACAAGGCGCGTTACGGTATTTCCTGGGGTGCGATGGGTGCCGCGGAGTCGTGTTTTCATGCGGCCCGCGACTACGTCAGTCAGCGGCGCCTCTTCGGGCGTACGCTGGCCTCGCGCCAGCTGGTGCAGAAAAAGCTGGCTGATATGCAGACCGACATCGCGCTCGGCCTCGAGGGGGCGCTCGCCCTTGGCCGACTGCTCGATCAGGGTGCGTGGGTTCCCGAGGCGATTTCAATGATGAAGCGCAACAACTGCGGCAAAGCCTTGGAGATCGCGCGAATTGCACGCGATATGCACGGTGGCAACGGTATCTCCGGCGAATATCACGTCATGCGCCACACGGCGAATCTCGAGACTGTGAACACCTACGAAGGCGCGCATGATGTTCACGCCTTGATACTGGGGCGTGCCATCACTGGAGAGAGTGCGTTCTAGATTGATCCCTTGACGCTTCAGCGATCAAGAAAATCGCGAGCGATACCTTCGAGGCGCTCAGGCGCAACCTCCCAGACGCCATGACCGAGATCGGGCAGCTCGATGTGGCTGGCGTCGGGTTGCAGTTCGAAGGCTCGGGCGGTGGCTTCCCACAAATCATCTTTCGGACGCATGAGCAGCAGCGGCGTGGTCACGGCGTGCAGTGCTGCGGCCATGTCAAACGCGGCGATCGCGCGGGCGCCGCGCTCACGCGCACCGGGACGCATTTTTTCGGCGTAGGTGCGCAGCACGCTCGCGGGCGATTGCCCGGGGCCGCGCCAGTGCCAAGAGCGACGCCATTCCTCGCGCGCCCAAGCACCGTCTTCGTCAAAGGGAATCGGTGGCAGCGCACCGAAGCTCGCGCGCTCTGCCGCGGAGAACACGGGAACCGCTACCAGCACCATCCGGCGCACGGCGAGGCCACCGCGGCTTGCCAGCGTGGCGGCGATTGCGGCGCCCGTGTGGTAACCGATGAGATCGACCGGACGGTCCGCGAGTCCGAGCGCACGGATCGCATCACCGAGCGTCTCGGCATAACTCTCGATGCTCTGCGGATCGGGCACGGGGTCCGACATGCCGTAACCTGGTGTGTCGAAGGCGATCGCGAGACGATCTGTGCCGAGGCGTTCGAGGAACCGCTCGTAAATCTGCCCGGAGTTGGGCACTTGGTGAAAGCAGAGCACAGGGGGTTTTGCATCGCTGTTACCGGCGCGACGCAAATGCACTTGCCCGTGACGGCAGGGCGCGTACGCCCGTTCAAGCCGCTGCAGACCCAAAGGCGTTTTGAGTGGCTCAGTCATTACGCTCCCGCGATCTCCACCTTCTGCTTTAAGCAGGAAAGCGGCGCTTGTCCGAAAAATGCTCGGCTACTTCGTCTGCCAACGATCTCTCGGCGAGAGCATCTTGGGGGGCTGCAATAGATCGGGCGGATCAACGAAGAGCGTGCTTTTCCAGAAGCGCGTGGTGACATCTTCCACAATGCCGCTGACGCGCTCGTCATTATCGTTAGCGCGTCGACGTTGAACATTGCCGCTGAACACCATATGGTCTGCGCCGTCGAGCACAAGCAGGTATTTGCTGCCCGGGCGCATGGCCTTGTAGGGCCGTTCGCGATCCGCCGGAGTCAGCGAGCGTACCGATGCGATGAGCGGAGGATCGCCATCTTCGGTGCCGGTGATCGACAGCACCGGCATCACGATGTTGCCGAAGGCGTCGGCATCCTTGCCGGAGACGGGTGGCGCGGGGCTGAATGCGATCGCGGCGCGTACTCTAGGGTCTGCCGCACCGCGCGGTTGCACCGCGATCGGCAAACGTTGACCTGCGACGCCGAGTGTCGTGTGCGCTCCGAAACTGTGACCGGCGACGCCAATCCGATTACGATCAAGTCTCTGCAGCGAGCATTCGCCCAAAGTTTTATCGCGCTCCACGCGATCGAGTACGAAGGCCACATCGTCCAATCGCGCAAGCAGCTGCTCTGCCGACATCGCGCCCCTGAGTGCCGAGCCGATGTCCGGCTGCGCGCGTCCTCGCCACAGCGATTCATCTGATCCGGCATGTTGGACGTGAATGACCGCGATACCTGCGCGCGTCCACGCCTGTGCCCAGCGCGTCCCGGCATCGAGGCTGCCACCAAGTCCATGGCTGAAAATCACGAGCGGAACTGATGCATCGCCCGCCGGCAGGCGTATACGCACGGGCACGATGCGATCGTTGCGGGCTGTATCGGTTAGCGCTGCCTCACAGACCTGCGAATCGGCAGCGACGGCTGTGATCGATACGAACAGCCACGCAATCAGTACGGCAAAGAATTCTCTGGCTCGAGTCAGGGGTGGGGCTCCGCTCATTTCGCCACCAAGAGTCCGCCGTCGCAGGTGATGACCTCACCCACGGTGTAGGCGGCGGCCCTCGAGGCGAGAAACATGGCGAGACCCGCGATATCTTCGGGCGTGCCCACGCGACCACGCGGGTTGTTACGACCGACCACCGACCAGTCGACCCCATCACCCTCCACTTTGCCGCCAAAACCCACGCCCGTGCTCAGCATCCAAGTGGGGAAGGGACCGGGCGCAATGGCATTGACGATGATGTGCTCGCGTACCAGGCGTGCCGCGAGCATTCGCGTAAGGTGATGCAGTGCGGCTTTCGAGGGACCGTAAGAGTAGGTCTCGAAGACGGGTGTGCCGATCCCATCGATCGAGCCGATGTTGATGACTCGTGATGGCGTCTCTGCGTTACCCGCGGCGCGCAGCATGGGCAGCAACGTTTGGGTCAAGAAGAACACGCCTTTCACGTTCGTATCCATGACCTTGTCCCAGCCCAGCTCCGGAAACTCACCGAGCGGAGCGCCCCAGGAGGCGCCCGCATTATTGACGAGTACATCGAGGGATTTCTCGCGCGCCGCGAGCGCCGCAGCCAAGGCCGCAATGCCTTCCATCTTTGACAGATCAGCAGGAAGCGCGACGCACTCGGCACCATACTCGCGAGCGAGGCGATCTGCAGTCGCCTGACAACTCTCCGCCTTGCGCGAACTGATGTAGACCTTGGCACCGTTGGCCAAAAACCCGGCGGCAATCATCTCGCCAATGCCGCGCGAGCCGCCCGTGACCAGTACGACTTTGCCGCTGACTGAAAAAAGGTTCTTCATGATTTACGCTCAGCTTGCGGATTTACGCTCAGCCGGTGGCTGCCAAAGAAATGAAGCGCGAAAGGTGATGATCTTCATCGCCCAGCTGATGACCGATCATCAGTGCGCGCTTCGCATAATGCGATAACGGCAGTTCCCAGGACATGCCTATACCGCCATGCAATTGGATCGATTCTTCGGCGGCGATGGTGCCGGCGCGGCCGATGGTGTACTTGGCGGCCGAGACGGCGCGTTCGCGAGCCGCTCGTGGGCCTGCCAGCGCAGCCGCCGCGTTGATGGCGGCCGAGCGCGCCTGCTCGATCTCGATGGCGACATTGACGATACGGTGCTGCAGCGCCTGAAACTTGCCGATCGGAATGCCGAATTGTTTGCGGGTGCGCAGGTAGTCTAGGGTCGATTTTTTGAGCACATCCATCACGCCCACGGCTTCCCAGCTGAGGGCGACTATACCCGCTGCCGTGATTTCTTCGAGCAGGGGTAGCGCGTTGTCGGTGAGTAGTGTCGCGCTCGCACGATCGAGGGTGAGATCGCCCCCTCGACCGCCATCGACCATCTTGTAGCCACTGACCACGGCACCGGGTTTGCCGAGTTCGACCAAAAAAAGACCCGCTGAATCTTTGCCGAGACTGGCGCTGACCACAGCGTGGCTCGCGGCCTCGAGCTGCGGGATGACGGACTTGCGACCGCTGACCGTCCAAGTGCCGTTGTCGTGTTGAGCCTGGGTAGTGAGGGACACAAAGTCGTAGCGGCTCTGCGGCTCTTCGCTCGCAAAGGCCAGAGCGGTTTCGCCGGCGATCAGTTGTGCGA
>Ga0194126_10003741_pt1 | contig 23736 bp, 19 predicted proteins | sample TA2KigC150mmetaG_FD_148641 | JGI IMG/M metagenome (GOLD analysis project Ga0194126, IMG submission 148641) | Freshwater microbial communities from Lake Tanganyika, Tanzania - TA2015035 Kigoma Deep Cast 150m | ecosystem: Environmental > Aquatic > Freshwater > Lake | place: Tanzania: Lake... | reverse complement strand
TCCCAGTACGGCCAGCACCTCCACCCCAACCAACAGCCGGTCCAGCCAGCGGCGACGCGGCGGCCTGGGAGTATCCAAGAAAGTATCCGGAGCATCGCCATCCAGCAACGGCTGGGTACGCCACTCGTCCAGCGAAGCCGGCGGCAGGTCCGGGGCGAGGTTGACCACCCGCCCGGTGCGGCGGAAACGTTCCAGCCGGGCATGGCGCGAACTGCGGCGTTTGTCCAGCAGCAGGCGCCGCAATTCCTGTTCCGAGAGGTCTTCAGGGCGTTTCTTCCTGGGCATGGCAGGGGGATTATACCGCACATGGGAATGCGCCAGATTCCAGGTTCTGGAGGGATCCACGCGCTTGTCGATCCAGCCTGTTTTCCACCCCCAAGATGGTGTAAAATGGATATATCCTATCCACTTGTGTCCGCGGATACAAGCCTTTCAGATGGAGGTCGATATGGCATTCAGTTACACCAACAAACGCGGCAACACGTACTTCCTGCACTCCAAGACCAGCACCAGCAAAACGGGCAAGCGCACCACCCTGTTCTTCTTCGCCAAGGAAAAGAAGGATGGCGTGCTGGATGCCGTCCCGACCGGCTACATGGTGGCTGAGACCGCCAACGGCCTGCCGGTGCTCAAGAAGAAAGCCTAGGCATCCCGGTGCGGCGCCGGAAAGCGATTAGGTTGACAAAACCACCTTTTCGGATAAAATACAAGCCGCACGCCGAAGTGGCGGAATTGGCAGACGCGCTAGGTTCAGGGCTTAGTGGCCGCAAGGTCGTGAGGGTTCAAGTCCCTCCTTCGGCATCAGACCCGCAGGGAATGCGGGTCTTTTGTTACCCGCCTGCCGCCCGATACAAAGGGATCGAAGCGGAGGGTAAATGGAAAAATCCCGGTTGACAGACGGCTGTCCAATCCGTAGAATGGAACTTGAAAGCATCCCGGTCTCTCTCTCCAACATTTCCGCGAGCCGAAGGAGAATCCCATGCGCCGCTTGAAAAAAACCATCCTGATCGTCCTATTGGTCATCGTCGCCCTCCCACTGCTGGCAAGTCTGGGTGCATATTTCGGCCTTGTCCGCCCGGCGCTGCCCCAACTCGACGGTGAACTGGCGCTGGCCGGGCTGGAGGAACAGGTCATCATCCAGCGCGACCAGAACGGCATCCCGCACATCCTGGCCGGTAACGTACACGATCTGTTCTTCGCCCAGGGTTTCGTCCATGCCCAGGACCGATTATGGGCAATGGAGTCTGCACGCCAGGCGGCGCATGGGACATTGAGCGAGGTCGTCGGCGAGCGAGCGCTGAACAACGACCGCTTCATGCGCATCCTGGGCATGACCGAATCCGCCGAAGCGGACTGGGCCACCCTGGATAGCGGGACACAGGCCGTCCTGCAAGCCTACGCCGACGGGGTCAATGCCTTCATCGAGCAGGCAGGTGGCAAACTGCCACTGGAGTTCAGGATCCTCGGCATCCGACCCAAACCCTGGACACCGATCGACTCGCTCGTCTTCGGGAAACTGGTGGCCTGGGGTTTGAGCAACAATTACCAGGATGAATTGGTCATCTCGCTCCTGGCCGGGCAGACGGAATGGGAAACCGTGCTGGACATCCTGCCGGATTACCCCGGCCCGGATGTCATCCCGGACGCCCAGCGCGCCATGTTGGGACTGACGGCTAAAGCCCTGATGGATTTCAACCTTTCCTGGCAGGGTGGGAACCCGCTCGCCCGACCGGACCAGGGCAGCAATGCCTGGGTGGTGGGCGGCAGTCACACCGCCTCGGGCGCTCCGCTGCTGGCCAACGATCCGCACCAGGGGCTCTCGATGCCGACCCTCTGGTACGAGGTTGGCCTGCACACCACCAGTGGCGAGTTCGAGGTGGCTGGCGGCTCCCTGCCCGGCCTTCCCGGTGTCATGATCGGCCACAACGCCCGCATCGCCTGGGGTGTGACCAACGCCCGTCCCGATGTGCAGGACCTGTTCATCGAGACCCTCAGCAGCGACGGGACGCAATATCTATTCCTGGACGAATGGCTGGACCTGACGCTGCGGGAGGAGACGATCCTGGTCAAGGATGGGGATCCGTTCGTCATCACCGTCCGTTCCACCCACCATGGACCGCTCGTGACCGACGCCATCGAGTCCAGCGACCAGCGCCTGGCGCTGCGCTGGACCGGACTCGACCAGGGCCGCCCACTGGCGCAGGCCATCATCCAACTGGACCGGGCCGGGAATTGGGACGAATTCCGCGCCGCCCTGCAATCCTGGCAGTTACCCTCAATGAACTTCCTCTATGCCGATGTGGATGGGAATATCGGCTATCTGATGCCGGGCGCCGTCCCGCTGCGGGCCGGCAACGATTTCTTTGGCCTGCTGCCGGTCCCCGGGGCAGATGGGGCGCACGAGTGGACCGGTTTCGTTCCCTATGATGAATTGCCTCACGCCTACAACCCCGCCGGAGATTTCTTTGCCTCGGCCAACAACCGACCCGCTGGCGGCGATTACCCATACTTCCTATCGCACTACTTCCAGCCGCCTTACCGGGTGGCGCTCATCAGTGAAACCATCCGCAATGCCAGCGGCCTCGGCGTGGACGAGTTCGCCGCCCTGCAAGCCTCCTGGTACAGCCAGCTCAACCTGCAGGTGGCGCAGATCCTGGTGAATGAGGCCAGTCCACAGGATGCGGCGGGACAGGCTGCCCTCGGACTGCTGGCCGGCTGGGACGGGATGATGACGCCCGATAGCAGCGCCGCCGCCCTGACCGAACTCGTATTGCCGCACATCCTGCAGGCTGTGTTGACCCCCGTATTCGGGGAAGAAGCGACCGGAAAATACATGACCCTGGCCGGTTACCCATATATGTTCCTCCAGGAGATCCTGGATGATCCATCCAGCCCATGGTGGAACGGGGACCGGAGCGGCGTGCTGGAATCCGCCCTGGACGGGGCAGTGGCCGGGCTGAGCGAGAGCCTGGGCGGGGATCCTGCCGGCTGGGAATGGGGCAGACTGCATACGATGACCTTCTCGCACCCGCTTGGCAGCATCGGGCCCCTGGCGCCGGTCTTCAACCGCGGTCCCTTCCCGACCGGAGGCAACTGGAACACAGTCGACAGTGGGGCATATCTCCCTGGCAATACCTTTGCCATGACACTCGGCGCCGCCTACCGCATCATCAGCGATCCCGGGGACTGGGACAATTCGCTCTCGGTCATCCCCAGCGGGCAATCCGGCCAGCCTTTCAGCCCCTATTACGACGACCAGATAGAATCCTGGCTGGCAGTGGAATATCACGCATTACCCTTCTCGCTCCCGGCGATTGAAGCCGCAGCCCGGCATATTCTCACGCTGGTTCCCTGACCCAGGCCAGTTGCACAAGTTCTGCAAAATTGTGTACAATATCTTTGAACCTCCTGTTGGGTTTCTTGCAGTGTGAGCAGTCTTGATGTGCGAGGAGGCATATGTTCAGCGATTGGGTTTACTTCCGAATTGTCCATACCCTCGACGCGTTCCTGTGGGGGGGGGAACTGGTCAATCCCGATGACTTGCCGGAAGATGGCCCGGCCGTTTTCGTCGCCAACCACCTCGGCTCGCTGGGACCGATCGGTATGATGTGCTCCATCCCGGTGCGGCTGCATCCCTGGGTAATCGAGGAGACAATCAGCGCCGAAAAAGCGCCCGATTACGTCCGCCTGGATTTCATCGAGCGCGAACTGCATCTCAAAATGCCTCTCAGCCTGTGGGTTTCCACAGTTATGTGCAAGTTATCCGTGCCGTTCCTGAATAGGGTTGGCTGCATCCCGGTCTGCCATGAGCAGGAGGGCCTGCTCCACACCCTGCGCCTCAGCGTGGACCTTCTGCTGGAAGACAAGTACCTGCTGGTCTTCCCGGAGGATACAAACCAGAAGGGGGATGATCTTGCCAAGATCGCGCCGTTTATGAAGACTGTCGCCCGCCTGGGTGAAATGTACTTTGCAGAAAGCGGGAAACACCTGCGTTTCTATCCTGCCGCCGTCCACCAATCGCGCCGCATCTCGGTCGGGATGCCGGTGGTTTTCAACCCCATGATCCCAATGACGAAGGAACGCCTGCGGATCAAGGATCTGTTGGAAAAGAGCGTCCACCAGATGTACACCGAAATGTCCATGGATAGGTACCTAGGCGTACCCTTGCCGCGCTAGAGTGGAATCCGCGTCGTCTCGTAAAAACACTTATCACAGCCGAAGGTCTCCACGCATCGCACTGTCGTCCGACGCCCGTCGTTGACAGGGTGGTCGCCCGCATTTCCAACTGCGCTGGTTCTGCCCATCTTGACATGCCATTTCAACCGTGATAACCTTGCGCCCGTCGAAAGCCCGGCCTGGCCGGAAAGCCTGTGGCGCCGGGCGCACTTCATTTAGTAGGAGAAAGGTAAGATGTCAGAACGTTTCGTTGGCACTGTCAAGTGGTTCAATGCGACCAAAGGTTACGGTTTCATCGGCCGCGAAGATGGCGAGGATGTTTTCGTCCACTTCTCATCCATCCAGATGGAAGGCTACAAGCGCCTGGAACCTGAACAGAAGGTGGAGTTCGCAGTCGAGCAGGGTCCGAAAGGCCTGCAAGCGGCGGACGTCAGGCTGATCTAGAATTCGCAGGAAGGAAGCAAGCCAGACCAGGTCCCAGAAGGACCTGGTTTTTTTGTTTGCAAGTTTGTATTGAGACTCCAGATGGGATTGCCAAAAGCGTATAATTGATGTAGGATGCATGAAATTTTACTGGAGAATCGGAACCGGTTATGGGTCTTAAAAGTCTATTTGAGCAGGATGCAACCCGCCGGCAGGCCTTGGTCAGCGGGCATGTTGTGCCGGAAAACAGCCGTTGTGTGCAATGCGGCATCTGCGCCTTCAACTGTCCCATCGGCATTGATGTACGGCGCTATGCCTGGCTTGGTAAACACATCGTAGACTCACACTGCCTGACATGCGGCGAGTGCATCAAGCGCTGTCCGCGCGGGGTATTACGCTTCGAGCACACCAAGCTCTTCGCCAGGGAGGAAAAATGAAACGCTACGTAATCATCGGCAGTGGTGTGGCCGGGATATCCGCCGTCGCTGCGATCCGGTCCCTGGACCAAGCAGCCGAGATCAACCTGGTCGGAGACGACCCGCATGGCTTTTACTCCCGCCCCGGGCTGGCTTATTGCCTCAGCGGCGAGATCCCGGAGAAACAGTTATATCTCTTCTCCCAAAAAGATTGGCAACAATTGAATGTACGTTTTGTCAAAGGTCGGGCCACCCGCATCGATCCGCAAGCCCACCAGGTGGACCTTGGCCAAATTGGAAAATTAACTTATGAGCGGCTGCTCCTGGCAACCGGCGCGCTGGCCGTGAGGCTGAATGCTCCTGGCGCAGATCTGTCCGGCATCGTCAAACTCGACCACTTCGAGGATGCCCGCCAGATCATGAAACTCGGCCGCAAAGCCCGGACGGCTGTCGTTGTCGGGGGCGGCATTACCGCCCTCGAACTTGTCGAAGGGCTGGCAACACAGGGGGTAGAGGTTCATTATTTCCTGCGTGGCGACCACTACTGGAGCAACGTGCTGGATGAAACTGAATCCGCCATAGTCGAACAGCGGTTGGAAGAGGAAGGCGTCCACATCCACTACCAGACGGAGATCGACCAGATCCTGGGTCGCAAAGGACGGATAACAGGCGTTCAAACTAGGCGTGGACAGCAACTACGCTGCGACCTATTGGCCGCCGCGGTTGGCATCAAGCCGCGCCTCGAACTGGCGCAGGCCGCCGGTCTGGGACTGGAGCGGGGTATACTGGTGAACGAGTATCTCCAGACCAGCGACCCCGACATATTCGCCGCCGGGGATGTAGCGCAGGTCTACGACCCGCTGTCCGGTCGCTCCGTGCTGGACAGCCTGTGGGCGCCAGCGCGCGAACAGGGATGGCACGCCGGCGCAAACATGGCCGGAGCGGCCATCCCATACAGCAATCCGGTCGCTTTGAACATCACCCGCTTGGCCGGGTTGACCACTTCAATCATCGGCGCGGTTGGCGCTTCAGTTTCATCCCGGACAGACGACCTGGTCAGCATCGCCCGCGGCGACAGCGAGACCTGGCAGGCCCTGCCCAATACCATTTCCACCCAGAGCGGTTCGGATGTTAACCACCTGCGCCTACTGATCGGGGAACACTCCCTGGTTGGCGCGCTGCTGATGGGTGACCAGACGCTTTCATACCCGTTGCAGGATCTGGTAAGGGAGCAGGTAGATATCACATCCATCCGTGAAAGTCTGCTGCTGCCGAATGCCTCGCTCGGAAATATCGTTATGGATTTTTGGACTCATTGGAGGTCATCTCATGTATCGCAAGAATGAAGAACTATGGCTGTCTCTGCTCGCCATGATCCTGATCGGCGGGGTCTATGGTATCGTCTTCCTCTTCACGAGGGAAACCCCGGCTGCCAGCGGATTATTTGGACACTTGCTGGGTGTCTTGGGCTTCATTCTGATGCTGATGACCGAGGCGCTCTACAGCCTGCGCAAACGCAGCCGGAGGGCGCGCTGGGGCCGCATGTCTGATTGGCTCAAATTCCACATCTTTACCGGCCTGGTCGGACCCTTCATGGCGCTGCTGCACACTGCCTGGAAGTTCAACGGACTGGCCGGCGCGGTAACATTATTGACCGTCATCATCGTTCTGAGCGGTTTTGTCGGACGCTACATCTACACTCGCATCCCGCGCTACATGGATGGGACTGAACTCGAAACCCCCTCAGGCCAATTCCAGGCCGCAACCCTGGCCCGCGCCCGCCGGACGCTCTCGCTTTGGCATGCTGTTCACATCCCAATCGGGATGGCTTTATTCGCCGCCGCGTTCATTCACATCGGCGGGGCGCTCTACTACGCAACCTTGCTGAAATAGAGGGAGATATGAACAATCGTCTTGGTTGTTTTACCGCCAGCGGCATTTTCGCCGCTCTCCTGACAGCCATGGTTATCTTCGGCGTCTCCCTGGCACAGGGCGGCATCCTGTTCAGCCCAGGCGCGCTGAACGCCCAACCCGGCGCTCCGCTTGGAGGCGTTACCTCCCATGCAGAGACCGAGGGCCAGTGCAAACTGTGCCATACAGCCTTCTGGCAGATCGAGACCATGGATGACCGTTGTGTGGCCTGTCATGCCGATGTCAGCGCGCAACTGACCGACTCGCAAAGCCTGCATGGGGTATTGAGCCTGCACGCTCCCAACCTGCCCTGCCGCGCCTGCCACCCGGAGCATAACGGACCAGACGCGTCGCCAACCGTGCTGGACAACTTCCCCCACGATTCTCTGGGTTTCTCCTTGAAAGGCCACGCGAGGCAAGCAGATGGGGATCCATTCTCCTGCACCGACTGCCATGCCAACGGCTTCGATTCATTCGACCAGGCCACCTGCGAGACTTGTCACCAGCAGGATGACCCGGTCTTTACGGTCACGCATGTGTTGACCTTCGGCAACGATTGCCTGGCCTGCCACGACGGATTGTATACGTATGGCTCGGATTTCGACCACGACATTCACTTCCAATTGACCGGCAAGCATACCGAAGCGCTCTGCGGCAGCTGTCACTTGGCTGCCCGCTCCCTCGCGGACCTGCAAGACACTCCCAGTGATTGTTTCTCCTGTCACGCCCAGGACGACGCCCACGAAGGTCGTTTCGGAACAGACTGCGCAGTGTGTCATACCCCGGCTGGTTGGAAACCCGCCCTGTTCGACCACAACCTGGCGGTTTTCAAACTGGAAGGGGAACATGTCGAGGTTGCCTGCGAAGCCTGCCATATCAACAACGTCTTCAAGGGTACACCCACCGACTGCTATTCCTGCCATAGCGATGACGACCCGCATAATGGCCAATTTGGGACAGGCTGTGAAGCTTGCCATACGACGGCCGACTGGCTGCCAGCCACCTTCGATCATTCTATCTCCAACTTCCCACTCACGGGCGCACACGTGGGTGTTACATGCAGTCAATGTCATATCAATAACGTCCTTACAGGTACTCCTACCGCCTGTGTCTCCTGTCATATCGATCCAACATATCACCAGGGTCTCCTCGGGACGCTCTGCACCCAGTGCCACAACACGACATCCTGGGTACCGGCACTATACAATAGAGCGCACACTTTTCCCATCCACCACGAAGGCGCCGATGCCTGCCGCGATTGCCATACCACATCCCTCTCAGCATGGACCTGCTATGTCTGCCATAACCAGGCCGAGATGCAGCAAAAACACGCTGAAGAAGGCATCAGCAATATTACTAACTGCCTGCAGTGCCACCCTACCGGCCGAGAGGAGGAGGGGGGCGGCGACTGACCGCAACCGCCGGGAAACCCGCTTCCATGATGGAGGCGGGTTCTTCTTCATGTAAAGATTTTATAAAGGAACGTATCCCAACGGGCGGCAGGGCGTCATAAAAGAAAACTGGAAAATCGGAGGTTTATACGATGAAGAAAATCCTACTCCCCATGTTCGTGCTCATCCTGCTGGCGGTCTCAGTCATCCCGGTCTCGGCGGCCGGAAAAGGTCCCGGTGGAAGCGGCGGAGTCCAGCAGAAAAGCCCGCGCGGGACATTCGCCATTACCGGCACGGTCAGCGCCATCGATGCCGTCAACGGCACGGTAACCGTGCAGGCGCTGCGGGGCAACAAACTGGTCCAGCCTTACTTGAACACCCTGGTAACAGTCAATACCATCGCCAAGACCCGCTACCTATACAAATCCAGCCTGACCGCCACAGCCACTGCAATCACGTTTGCCGACCTCGAAGTGGGCGACCCGGTCAGCGTCAATGGTTTACTGGCCAACAATATCTGGACGGCAACACGCGTTACGGTTGGGGCCACCCTGGCTTGCCTGCCATAACATCTCCTCTGGGGTAAGGGAAACAGGCTGCAGCCGTTGCAGCCTGTTTCTCGTTATATCGACATTCATGTCTTCAACGAACTACATCCATCAGGGCTGGACGATCTTTATCAAGGATAAACCACTGGTTCCTTCGGTGACGTATACATAGTCTCCCGCCGCCAGGATATTGAAACCGGGATTAGCGCGGTCCAGGTAAGCCAGTTCAACCGGTTCATCAAGGTTGGAAATATCAATGGCGGTTACTCCCCCTGGCCAGGATTCGGTGGTGTAAAGCGCATCTCCGAGAAGAGAGAGTCCGAACACAGCCCCGTTGGATTTGATGATAGCCTTCACAGTCGGTGATTGCGGTGTAGAAAGATCGAATACATAGATACCATCCCAGGTGACCGCCATATAAAGGAGTTTATTATTAGCATCCAACACCGTATCTTCGTGCAACCTGCGCCCCCCAATTTCGATGGAAGGCGTAGCAATCTCCCAAAAACCGATATATCGAGGGCTGGCTGGCGTGTTCGAGATATCCAGAATCTGCATGCCTTGAGTTTCGCAAATGAGATACAGGGTATCGCTGTAGGCAACCACATCGCTGCCATCGAGACAGTCCTCGCTCCTGTAATTCCCCGCCAGTGATAGCATCCCACCTTCGTTGACTTTCAGAATATACATACCTTCATAACCCGCGGTGTAATATAGATAGCCTTCGTAGTATTCCAAACCTAGGGTGATAAAATCGGCTGGGGGTTCAATGGTGAATTCATCGACCGGATGCGGGTTGCCGGGGTCTGAGACATCCAAAATGAACACCTGGTCGGTATCGGCGATGAATACATAGTTACCGTCAATATCAATCGGCCAGGGCAGGAAATCCGTCGAAGTAAAGGAACCCAATTCATCAGGATCGTTCGGATGTGTGCGCAGGTCGTAGATACGCAACCCATCACCCAGGGCTGCCACATACAGCAAGCCGTCCTTCTCTACCATCCGCCCCCCGGCAGGCAATCCCGGAAGCGCTCCTTTGTCCATAAGCGTCAACTCCTGCCACGCCTCCCCGCCACCACTGCTCCCACCACTGCTTCCCCCAGCCCCACCCATGTAGGCATAGAAATATGCCTGCATGCTGTCATGGACCATGAATATCAGGTCGCTGTAGTTGACCGCCGGCGGGACCGTCACATCAACCAGGAGGGTGTTTCCTTCCCAAGTCCCACCGAGTGTGGAAACCAGCCGGTCTGTGTATTGAACCAGACGGTACGGCGAGGTCGAATCCTTGCGGTAGGCAATATTGTAGTAGAGAAATGGACGGTCTTCGGGGTCGGCTTCGGTGATCCTGACCTGCGCTTTGCGGGCGCTCCGGTCCACACCTAGGACTTCTATGATTGGGGAGTTCTCCGTGTAGGGGTCAGTCTCTATCTCCCGGTTGTAGAGAATTGCTTTCAAACCATGCAACCGCTCCGTATCAGAAGAGTAGTTATCTCGCCAGTATTTCCAGAAACCGTCATTGGTATATTCAAAGGAAGCGTCTTCATCTGTCAGGCGGTCCGGATCATCCTCCCGGATGATGGTCCAGATGGCTTCCAGGTGGGGGTCCGTCAGGCGGTCATACCAACGCATCGGCGCCGGCCAGCGGACAGTGGGATCCTGTGATGCTTCCTGCTGGACGGGCAGCATGTACTCCCATCCTTTCGGGTCATATATATCCCATAGAACCGCAGCATTCTCCCCTTCACAAATACTTTGTTCGCCATCATCCACCAGGTCCCGCCACTCATAAACGCCCAGACCGGATGCGGCCAAACGGAGGGGATAAGGGTGGTGGGTATGCTCGATATTGCTATCATCCAGTCCCCCATTGACCGTCTGCCTATCCTGCACTGCGGCGCCAAAGAATTCAGCCCACCCTTCAACCCAGCCGCACTCGCCAGTAATTGTGGCATCGATGGAATGGCCGGTGCATTTTGGGTCCTGGAAATCCATTGGCAGGACAGTATAGACATCGTGCATGATCTTGTGTCCATATTCGTGGATCAGGGTGGTCCGCAGGTCCTGCCACTGTTCGCCAATGGAATCTGGAAACATCAATTCATCTGGGTATAGCTTCCGGCTGTCAACATCGATATGGCCCACACCGGCGGGAAGGTTGAACGGTGCATACTTGGCTGTATCACCGACAGGGTACATCAGGGAAACCTCGCGGTAAATGTCCGTATTTGGTATGTTGTGGTTGATCGCCCATACATATGCATCCCGGATGACTTCCACACTATAGAATCCGAGCAGGTGATCACCTGGATATTCATCCCACCAATCTGAGACAGAGTATCCCCCATCCACCCCGGGCCCACCGATATAGACATCCATGACCAGGGTCTCCCCGTCGCCGACCAATGCGGTATCCGTCTCGCCGTTATAGGGGTAAATGTTCGTCCGCCCTTCATAGAAAAAGAAGAGGTCTGTCCCAGCGGGAAACATGTTGACCTGGTTGATTTCATCCGGGATAGAAGTATCGAGCAGGATATTGGCCCAGACTTCGATGTTCACGCTGTAGTCGCCGATCCATGGATTCCGTTTCTGGACCCAATAACGCCCGGATTCGTCCGTGTATGTGACCAGGTCGAGGCTGAACCAGCCAAATTCCACTTCCACGTAGATGTTTCGGGCGATCCGGTACTCGCCGCCGGGGATGTCGGCGAAATCATCCATATCGGCTGTCGCGTTGTAGGCATTGTCGAGGTTCCATATGTATACCGTGCCCTCGACGGTGACGAAATCCGAGTCCTCGGCAGCGCTGGCGGCAGTCATGGTCGATAAGCTGACTAAGGCAAGGATGAGCATCAAGGTCCGTTTCACATCACACCTCCTGTGCATATTCCGCAGCACGATAAAGATGGCTGGTAGCCTTCCCCGTTAAACATTATAGCGAAAACAGATCGGTTTTGAAATACGGAATTGAGATGCGACCCCTGAAAAAAATCAAGCCGCAGCAGATGCGGCTTGATTCCTGTCCTTCCAACACTCTCCCCATTCGTTCAAGCAGGCGCTCTTCCAGTTGGGTTCCGGTTTTCCTCGATCCCCATGATGGCCGGGATGAAGAAGGCCACGACCGTCATCAGGATGCAGATTGTACCGCCCATGACATACCAGAAACGCACTCCCAGCCAGTCGGACATCGGTCCGGCCACCAGCAGGCTAAGCGGCATCATGGCAGTAGCGCCGGCCGAGATCAACGAGAAGACCCGTCCCTGCATTTCGGGGGCGATCGCCGCTTGGAAAATGGCATGCAGAGGGCCGTTGGCCAGCGCCTGCATCAATCCCATAATGAAACTGCCGGTCAACAGCAGGTAAAAGAGTTCCGGCGGGGCCAGACCGATCACGACAACCCCAACACCGATCCCGATCACGCCAGTGAAGGAGGTGATGATGCGGCGCTTGAACCCGCCCCAGGCGCTGAGGATGATTCCACCCAGGATGATGCCGATGCCGAACGCCGACTCGACCCAGGCCAGTTCCTGCGCCCCGCCGCCGAACTCCTGCATCACGAGCAAAGGCAACAGCGAGGAACTGGGGCTCAGAAGGAAATTCAGCATCATCGCCAGCAGGATAATTCCGAACAGTCCGGGCCATTTGACCACGTAGAGCAGGCCGGCTTTCAAATCATGCCAGTAGGATGGTTTTAGCCCCGTGACGGTATCCTGGGCAGCCTGCTTGTCGGGCTGAGGGATCGCGATGAAGAGCAACGGCAGGATGGCGATCAGGGCCGTCCCAATATCGATGGCAAGCACATTCTGGGTGGATACCAGCGAGATCAACAGGGCGCCCATGGGAGGGGCAAAGATGGTAATCAGCCCCTGCAGGAGTTGGTTCGCCCCAGCCAGGCGCGCCAGGTGTTCCTTTGGAACCATCAGCGAGGTGGAGGCCGACATGGCCGGATAGTGGAATGCGCCGCCAAGTGAGCGGATAAGGGAGATGGCATAGATGTGCCAGACCTCGACCCTGCCGGTCGCGAACAACACCATCAGTCCCAACGTCGCCACGGCAATGGTCGAATCGGCCACGATCATGATCAAGCGCCGGTTCCATCTGTCCACCAGCGCGCCGACGAACGGACCGAGCACGATCTGGGGCAGGAGCGCTACCAGCGACACGGTTGCCAGGATGGTGGCCGAACCCGTCTCCTGGGTCAGCCACCAGACCAGGGCAAATTGCACCAGGGAGGAGCCAACCAGCGAGAACGCCTGGCCGATCCAGATCGTGAAGAATTTGAGTTTCCAGTTGGATTGGAATTGTTGGGAGGCGACATCAGGCATGCTCATGACGGGTGGGTTCCTCCTGGCGCGTATTTCGATTATGGAAACCGAATTGTAGGCGCTATTGCACTCCCTGACCATACTTCTGCGGGGTGGTTTTCCGGGCAGGGGGGTCATTCAAAACAAAACCTCCGGGGGCATGAACTGAACCCCGGAGGTTTCGCGGCAGTGATGGACAGGGCTGGCGAAACCCTGCGAGGAGTGTTATTTTCCGAGTTTGCTCTTGAGAGCCGCCGTCAATGCAGGCAGGATCTGGAACAAGTCCCCTACCACACCGTAACGCGCCACCTTGAAAATGGGGGCTTCGCCATCCTTGTTGATGGCAACGATCATCTTGCTGGTGCGCATCCCGGCCAGGTGCTGGATGGCCCCTGATATCCCGCAGGCGATGTAGAGATCCGGCGAGACCACCTTGCCGGTCTGGCCGACCTGGTGGGCGTATGGAACATACCCGGCGTCCACCGCGGCGCGCGATGCGCCGACAGCAGCGCCCAGCTCCGAAGCCAGATCCTTTACCAGGGTGAAGCCCTGCTGCGCTTTCCAAATCTCGGCTTGTTTCTCATCGAGCCCGCCTGGAGGGGTCAGGGCGGGATTGTTGCTGACACCCCGCCCGCCTGAGACGATCACCCCGGCATCGATCAGGGAGACTCCGCCTTCAGCGGTGGTATATCCTTCCACTTGTGTTGTGGCGTCGGTTTTGGCTGCCACCTTGGTCGGTGTGCCGGATTTACCGGCGTCCTGCGCCGGTCTCGGGAAAGCCCGCCCGCGCAGGGTCACGATCTGCGGCGAGGCGGAGCAGGTCTCGCGGGTGAACAGTTTCCCGGCATAGATCGGGCGGGTGACGATGATCCTGCCGTCCTTGAGTTCTAGGGCGGTGACATCAACCATCACACCAGTCTTCAGGTCGATGGCGGTCATCCCGGCCAGTTCACGGCTGCGGGTGGTGGTCGGGAACAGGATGGCGTCCGGTTTTTGCTCGGCAGCCAGCGCCGAGAGGGTGCTGGCATACGCCTCCGGGCGGTAGTCGGCCAGGCCGGGATCATCCGCCAGCAATACTTCATCCGCCCCATACGTGAAGGCAGACTTGGCCAGCGCATCCACACCGGAACCAAAAACGATGGCAGTCACGGAGCCGAGGGTCTTGCCGGCGCCAACCGCCTCCCATGAAGCGGGAACAACCTGTCCCTTGAAATGGTCGATATATACCCAGGTTTTCATAGGACTTTCTCCGCCAGGATCTTATCCGCCAATCTTCCGGCAATCTCTTCGGGACTGCCGCCGCCTATGATTTCGCAGGTCACTTCACGGCTGGGCGGGTTCATCAGTTCGGGCCAGGCAATGACCGGAGCCGGGGCTGCCAGCGCCAGGTCGGCCAGCGTCCAGGACGGGATCTCGGCGCGCGCCGCTTTGCGGATGCCCATGAAGGATGGGTAGCGCGGCTCGCCAAAATCCTTGACCAGGCTGAAGACGGCCGGGAGTTTGGCGGCGACGATCTGGCGGCCTTCCTCGATGGCGCGCTCGACGCGTACATTCCCGCCATCCACCTTGATGACTGCTGCCAGGGTCAACGCCGGCCAACCGAGCAACCGCGCCGACTGGGAGGGGACAAGCCCGGCATCGCCATCTATAGCCTGGCGGCCGAAGAAAGCCATTTCCACCCCGCCGATCTTATCGATGGCGGCAGCCAGCGTCTGGGATGCGGCCTGGGTATCCATGCCGGCAAGCGCCGGGTCGTTGACCAGGATGGCATCGTCGGCGCCCATGGCAAGGGCGTGCTTGATGGCCTCCTTGGCGCCTTCCCCGCCGATGGATATGGCAGTCACCGTCCCTCCCAGCGCCTCCTTCTGCTGGAGAGCCGCTTCGACCGCATACTCATCCCAGGGATTGATGACCAGCGGGGCGTCGCCCCAACTGACCTTGCCATTCTCGACGACCACTTTCGCCGCCGAGTCAGGCACTTGCTTGATGCAGACGACGATTTTCAAGGGAACCTCCTTTCGAACAGACAACGGTTGGTTGGTGATGGACAAGAACGAACCGACAAGCGTTATCCTGCCTGGGATTCTTTGTGCCAGGCTGCGGCATCATAGGCCGGTAACTCGCAGCGCAGGGGTTTATCCCGGCGCTCGCCGAGTGCATACCCGGCCTGGATCAAGGCCTGGATCTCACTGCTGCCTTCGTAGATGACTGCGCCCCTGGCGTTTCGCAGGTAGCGTTCCACATCGTATTCATCGCTGAACCCATACGCGCCATGGATCTGGAGCGCCTGGTTGGCGGCTTCGAAAGAGGCCTCGGTGGCGAATTTCTTGCAATAGGAAGTCTGGAGGGTGGAACGCTTCCCCTGGTTCTTGAGCCAGCCGACCTGCCAGTAGAGCAAGCGGGCGATTTCATAGTCCTGCGCCATGCGGGCGATCTTCTCCTGGATCAACTGGCGCTCGGCGATCGGTTTGCCGAACGCTGGACGGGCAGCAGCATAGCGCACGCTGGCCTCCAGGCAGGCGCGGATGAGGCCGGTCGCGCCCGACCCGACCGTGTAGCGCCCGTTATCGAAAGCGGACATGGTTACCTTGAACCCCTCCCCCTCCTCGCCGATCAGGTTCCGCTTTGGGAGACGAACATCCTGGAAATGGAGCCAGCCGGTCGAACCGGCGCGCACCCCCAGTTTCCCATGCAGGTCGCCCCGTGTGACCCCCGGGCTGTGGAGGTCCACCAGGAACGATGAAAGCCCATCGACCTGCCGTCCGGGATGCGGGTCCGTCCGCGCCGTGACCAGGGCAAAGTCCGCCAGGCCGGCCAGGGAGATCCACATTTTTTCGCCGTTCAGGATGTAATCGCTGCCGTCCCGCCGGGCATGGGACTGCATGGCGGCCACATCGGAGCCCATGCCTGGTTCGGTGAACGCTCCGCAGCCATATTTCTCGCCTCTGGCCAGGGGGACCAGGAATTCCCGTTTCTGTTCCTCCGTCCCCCACTGGAAGACGGTCGCCGCGCACAAGCCGACGTGCACCGACATTGCCACCCGCAGCGCCGAATCCACCGCTTCCAATTCCTCGCAGGCCAGGCCGAGCGAGAGGTAGTCCATGCCCTGCCCGCCGTACCGGAGCGGGAAGCAGATGCCGAGGATGCCCAGCGCGCCCATGCGCGGCAGCATCCAGGGAATGGGTTCCTGGCGGCGGTCGAACTCCTTAATGACAGGCGCGACTTCTTTTGCGGCGAAGTCGCGCACCATTTTCTGCGTCATCCGGTGTTCGGGGGAAAGGTCGAAATCCATGCAGACTCCGGGGAATGTCAACCCCATTATACACCAAAACAACCGACCGGTCGGTAGGGGCATTACGAGAATATGGAAAATCATTGACTTCCGCACATTCCGGGCATACAATACGGCCACAACCGAATACCGACCAGGGTGCCTTACCTCCCGGATGGGGAGGCTCAAAGGCGAAGCCGGTGCAAGTCCGGCGCTGTCCCGCAACTGTAAGGGCAGTCGAATTCTCTCGAGTCGGATCACCCAGCGAACCACGTCTGGCGAGATCCGGACTCCCGACAAGGAGACTACCCAAGTCAGGTCGCCCGCCCTGGTCCGTTCACCACACTCTCGTGGAAAGGAGGTGGAACGGCAAAGCAGGATCGCCAATCCCCTCCCCTGTCACACAGACAGGGGATTCGTTTTGGAAGACGTAAGATTATTTCAATAAGGAGCAACTAATGCAGCACAAATTCCTCCTGGCAACCCTGGCGCTTGTTATTCTGCTGGCTGCCTGCACACCTGCCGCCGGTCCGGACGCGGTCCCGTCCGCCGATGGGATCAGCCTGACCGACGGCCTGGGCCGGGTTGTGACCCTCGCCGGCCCGGCGCAACGGATCGTGTCCCTCACTCCCTCAACGACTGAGATCCTGTTCGCCATCGGCGCCGGCGGCCAGACCATCGGTCGCGACCTTTTCTCGAACTACCCGGCTGAGGCGCTCGCCCTGGCCGATATCGGCGGTTCGTGGGGCGAATACAACCAGGAAGCCATCCTGACGCTCGAGCCCGACCTCGTCATCGCCGGGGGACTCAACCCGCCCGAACTTGTCGCATCGCTCGAATCCCTCGGCCTGGCGGTATTCTATCTGTCCAACCCGACCACTCTCGAGGAGATGTATGGTTCGATCGAGACCATCGCCACCCTGACCGGGCGCGAGGCCGAAGCGGCCGGCCTGGTGGATTCGCTCGAAGCGCGCGTGGCGGCGGTCAATGAAGCGATCCAGCCGCTCAGTTATGCGCCGAGCGTTTTCTTCGAACTCGATGCCACCGACCCTGCCAACCCTTACACCGCCGGGGCGGGGACCTTCGTGGACCTGCTCATCCGCCGCGCCGGGGGGATCAACATCGGCTCCGAACTGGAGGGCGATTGGGCATCCATCAGCCTTGAGCAACTGCTCGTCGCCGACCCGGCCATCATCATCCTGGGCGACTCACTCTACGGCGAGACCCCTGAAAAAGTTGCCCTGCGCACCGGCTGGGATCAACTGGCTGCCGTCCGGGATGGCCGGGTTTACGCCTTCGATGACAACCTCGTCGTCCGTCCCGGCCCGCGCCTGGTGGACGGTCTGGAAGCGCTGGTGGAAATCCTGCACCCTGGCGTGCTCAAGTAACCGAATCCTGGCAGGGACATGGCAGCGCCATGTCCCTGCCGCTGTGACATTTTATGAATCTCCGTCCTTACCTGTACAGCCTGTCCGTTCTCCTCCTGGCAGCCGTCCTGAGCGTCGCCATTGGTTCGGTCTTCATCCCACCGGACGATCTCTGGCGGGTGATCGCCGGCCGCACCCCACAGGCGGTTACCCAGGCGGCATTCATCGTGTCTGCCATCCGGCTGCCGCGCACGGTCCTGGTCGCCCTGACCGGGGCGGCGCTCGGCGGCAGCGGGGCGGCCTACCAGGGTGTTTTCCGCAACCCGCTGGCTGACCCATACCTGATCGGCGTGGCATCCGGGGCCGGGCTGGGCGCAGTCCTGGCGATGAGCATCGAATGGCCGTATACCGCTCCCGGGATGCTGGTTATCCCGCTGGCCGCCTTCACTGGCGCGCTGGCGACCATCCTGCTGGTCTACTTCCTGGCGCGGGTCGGGAAGACGGTCCCGGCCACCAACCTGGTCCTGGCCGGTGTGGCGGTCTCGGCTTTTGCCTCCGCCATCACCTCCTTCCTGATGCTGGGATCGACCGGTGAACTGCATCGCGCCATCGCCTGGCTTCTGGGCGGTTCCACCCAGGTGGGCTGGGGGCCGGTCTGGGCGGTATTGCCATTCATGGCGGTCGGGATGACCAGCCTGCTGGTGAGCGGTCACGCCCTCAACCTGCTGCAGTTCGGCGATGACCAGGCGCAGCAGATGGGACTGCCGGTTACGCGTGCCCGCATCCTGGTCCTGCTCGCCGCATCTTTGACGACGGCCGCAGCGGTTGCTTTTTCGGGCATCATCGGCTTCCTCGGCCTGATCATCCCGCACCTGGTGCGCCTGCGGTACGGCGCAGATTATCGCCGCCTGCTGCCGCTCTCCATGCTGGGTGGGGCGGCTGGCCTGCTGCTGGCCGACGTGCTGGCACGCGTCCTCATGGCTCCCCAGGAACTGCCGGTCGGAGTGGTGACCGCCATCGCCGGTGTGCCCTTCTTCCTGTGGGCGCTGCGCAGGGAGAAGAGCCAGGGACTCTGGTGATATCGATTGGAACCTGCCCATGTTGATGATTGAAGGATTGTCTGTCTCTTTTGGTCCCCGCCGGGCGCTCCACAGTATCTCCCTCGAGGTGCATTCCGGTGAAGTGGTGGCGTTGATCGGCCCGAACGGCGCGGGAAAATCCAGCCTGATCCGCGCCGTCAGCGGCGTCGTCCCTGTGGAGGGAGGCCGTGTCCGCACCAACGATACAGACCTGCTCGCCATCCCCCCACTGCGGCGCGCCCGTCACCTGGCTGTGGTGCCGCAGGCCGTATCCATGCCGCCCGCTTTCACCGTCTGGGAAACGGCGCTGCTGGGGCGCACGCCCTACCTGAACTTCCTCGGCCAGGTGTCCGCAGGGGATGAGCAGGTCGCCCGCGCCGCCCTCGCCAAAGTGGACGCCCTGCCCCTGGTGGCGCGACGGGTGGGCGAACTCTCCGGGGGTGAGCAGCAACGGGTATTGCTGGCGCGTGCCCTGACCCAGTCCACGCCCATCCTGCTGCTGGACGAGCCGACCTCGAACCTCGACCTGCATTACCAGGTCGGTTTCATGGAAATGGTATGCTCGCTGGCAAAGTCGGACAACCTGGCCGTCCTGGTTGCCCTGCACGACCTGAACCTGGCCGCCCGTTACGCCGACCGGGTGGCACTGCTGGTCGACGGCAGCCTGGCTGCCGTCGGGACTCCTCCCGAAGTACTGACAGCCGGCCATATCTCGGAAGCCTACCGGTTGCCGGTGGAGGTCGTCCCCCACCCGTTTGCCGGAACGCCGCTGGTGCTGCCGGGCGATTGACCGCAAAGACTCGAGATTTGAGGGGATCTTCCATTGGCATAATCGGGGAGTAATCCTATAATAGGGCAACTCGACTTTCCCTGGAGGAACCATGGTCACCAAGCCGACTTTTCGTCAACGCTTGCAATATTTCTTCGATAACTTCATGTCACGCGGCACGGTTGCCCTGATCGGCGGCCTGGCCTTCATCTCATTCCTATTGATCGCAACCGCCGGCCTGGTCATTGCCATCGGCGGACACCTGCTCGCACCGGAAGGCAGCGACCCTCCGGGTTTCCTTGAAGCAGTCTGGTTGAGCCTGATGCGCACCCTGGACGCCGGGACGATGGGCGGTGACGCCGGCTGGGGTTTCCGCCTCGTGATGCTGGTCGTCACCCTGGGCGGCGTTTTCATCGTCAGCGCCCTGATCGGCGTGCTGACGACCGGCGTGGAAGGGAAGATGGACGAGTTGCGCAAGGGACGTTCGCGGGTCCTCGAAAGCGGACACATCCTCATCCTGGGCTGGTCGGCGCAGGTCTTCACCGTCCTGACCGAACTCCTGACCGCCAATGAGAACCAACCCAACGCCCGGATCGTCATCCTTGCCGAACGGGATAAAGTGGAAATGGAGGACGAGATCCGCAGCCGGGTCGACAGTCAGGGCCGCAAGAAGATCATCTGCCGCTCCGGCTCACCGATCGACCTGACCGATATCGAGATCGCCAGCCCACACGCCGCCCGGGCCATCATCATCCTGCCGCCCGAAGACGACGATCCGGATTCGCATGTCATCAAGACCGTCCTGGCCCTTACCAACAACCCGAACCGCCGCCCCGAACCCTATCACATCGTGACCCAGATCCGTGACCCGCGCAACATGAACGTGGTCCGGATGATCGGCGTCCGCGACACACTGCTGGCCATCCAGACCGGGGAACTGATCGCCCGCGTGGTGGCGCAAACCTCCCGCCAGAGCGGATTATCGGTTGTCTACACCGAACTGATGAATTTCGGCGGCGATGAGATCTACTTCAAATCGGAGCCGGTTTTGAACGGAAAGACCTTCGGCGAGACGCTGTTGCTATACGAGGATTCCTCCATCCTGGGCTTGCGTTCGGCAGCCGGGACCGTGAGCCTGAATCCCCCAATGGAAACCCGCCTGGCGGAGGGTGACCAGGTGATCGCCCTTTCGGCCGACGACGACACCGTCAAACTCTCAAACCTGCCGGCTTCAGCAGTGGACGAAACATCCATCGGCCTTAAATTCCAGCCGCACCGGGCATCCCTAGAAAAATGCCTCATCCTCGGCTGGAATGATTGCGCCACAACCATCATCCGCGAACTGGATCACTACGTGCCAAAGGGTTCCAAAGTCCTGGTGGTGGCTGATCCTTCCGTCTCGGATGAAGCCTCAGAGGCAGACGATACCCTGCGACGGGACCTGCGCCGGCTCAAGAACCAGAAAGTGGATTTCCACCGCGGCGATACCACCGACCGGGAACTGTTGGAGGACCTGAAAGCCGCCGATTACGACCATATCATCGTCCTCAGTTATGCCGGCCTCGAAGTCCAGGCGGCGGACGCCAAGACCCTGGTCACCCTGCTCCACCTGCGGAATATTGCCGAAAAGGATGCCACTCCGTTCTCCATCGTCAGTGAAATGCTCGACCTGCGCAACCGCGAACTGGCGGAGGCGGCGCGGGTCGATGATTTCATCGTCAGCGAACACCTGATCAGCCTGATGATGGCGCAACTGGCAGAGAACGCCGAATTGATGGCCGTCTTTACCGATATCTTCGACCCGGAAGGATGCGAGATCTACCTAAAACCAGCCAGCCAGTACGTAGACATCGGAAAACCGACCAACTTCTACACGGTGGTCGAATCCGCCCGCCGGCGCGGGCACCTGGCCTTCGGTTACCGGCTGGGGGTTGAATCCGGGGAGGCCGCCAAAGCCTATGGCGTCCATACAAACCCGCAGAAGTCCATGATGGTCTCTTTCACGCCCGAGGACAAGATCATCGTCCTGGCCGAGGATTAACAGGACTCGCTGGAGAAAAACTGGAGGACAGGACACCCTCCAGTTTTTCTGGGTCTCCCGTAATTGACGGGAAAGAGCCTATACACGAAGGGCACAAAGTACACAAAGGGGAAAAGGCGGTTAATCCTACGGGTTTTCTTCTTTCGTTACCTTTGTGTCCTTTGTGTTTGAAAAGGTTTTCCGGTTAAAAACGGTAGAACCGTTTGTCTTTAATCTCCCAACCTGGAGCCGTCTCGAGCGTATATTGGGCAGGTAAATTAAACTATTGCAATCGAAAGGAATTGGATATGGTCGACATTGGGAAAATCCTCAAACGCGCCTGGCACATCCTGTGGAACTACCGGGTACTCTGGATCTTCGCCTTCCTGCTGGCGCTCATGACCGGCGGAGGCAATGGCGGGAATGGAAATACCGGCTATCAGTTCACTCAACGCGGCAACTATCCACAATCGGGTCCCGGCTTCACACCCCCGGCCTGGTCGAGTGAAGTCGAATCCTGGCTGGAACAGAATATCGAGCCGTTCTTCGCCAGCCCGGAGGCTTCCTTTCGCTCTGCCGCCTGGATCACCGGAGCCATCTTTCTCCTCGTGATTGTGATCGGTCTCCTGGCGGCTTTGGTGAAATACCCTGCTGAAACGGCCATCATCCGGATGGCGGACGAATTCGACCGGACCGGCGGGAAAGTTGGTTTAAAAGCCGGCTGGAAGATGGGTTGGAGCCGGCGCGCCTTCCGCATCTGGTTGATCGACCTGCTGCTCGGCATCCCTGCCTTGCTGCTCGTGCTCCTGCTGCTCGGCGGCGGAGCGCTGATCGCCTATACCCTGATCAACGGCAATGAAGCCGCGCTGGTAGCCGGCTCCTTTTCAATGATCTGCGGATGGATGTTCCTCCTGCTTGGTTTCCTGTTATTCATGATCTTTCTCGGCTTGCTGCGCCAGTTCCTGGTCCGCAAGGCGGCTCTGGAGGATTCTTCGGTTGGCGATTCATTCCGCCAGGGTTGGGCCATGTTCAAGGAGAATTGGAAGAGCGCCCTCCTGCTCCTGCTGACTACGCTGGGCATTGGAATCGGTTTCACACTTGCCTCACTGGTGGCAGCCGTGATCCTGATCCCGGCATATATCGTCCTGGCCATCCCCGGCGCTATCGTGGCCGCCATCCCCGGCGGGCTTGCCTACGGTATCGCCAGCATCTTCACCTCGTCACCATGGAACTGGATCATTGCGGTCCTCGTCGCACTGCCGTTCTTTGTCGCCATCCTCATGGCTCCGCTCACATTCCTTCGAGGCCTGTTCCTTCTTTTCGATGCCAATATCTGGACTGTGGCTTACCGGGAAATGAAAGACCTGCCAGTCCCGGATTCCATCTCTCCAGATGCAACGGCCACTTGATCCTCTGTTACGTCGCCGAACAAGAAGTCGGAGACCATCCTGCGACGGTCTCCGTCTTGTTTCACCCATTACCAACGCGGGGGTCAACCCATGAATTCACCGGCAGTATCATGTCCCGGCTGGTTGATGCCCTCCCGCCGGAGCGCTTTCCAGGCGGTCATGAACAGGATCCGGATGTCCAGCCAGAACGACCAGTGGTCCACATACCATACATCCAAGCGGAACTTCTCCTCCCAGGAAATGGCATTCCGCCCATTGACCTGCGCCCACCCCGTGAGACCAGGCAGGACAAGCAGCCGGCGCGCCTGTTCCGGGCTGTAGCGGTCCAGGTATTTCATCAACAATGGCCGCGGCCCCACCAGGCTCATCCTACCTGCCAGGATATTGAAAAACTCAGGCAACTCATCCAGGCTGGCGGCTCGCAGGAAACGCCCCAGGCGGGTCAACCGTTCGGAATCGGGCAGCAGGCTCCCGTCCGGGGCGGTGCGGTCGTTCATCGTCCGGAATTTCAACAACGTGAAAGGTACGCCTCCCAGTCCGGGACGCTGCTGGCGGAAGAGAATCGGTTTCCCGTTCACCAACCTGACCAGCAGGGCCAGCGACAGCATGAGGGGCGAAAGCAACGCCAGGCCGAGGCTGACAGCGACCA
>Ga0194126_10003740_pt1 | contig 23736 bp, 17 predicted proteins | sample TA2KigC150mmetaG_FD_148641 | JGI IMG/M metagenome (GOLD analysis project Ga0194126, IMG submission 148641) | Freshwater microbial communities from Lake Tanganyika, Tanzania - TA2015035 Kigoma Deep Cast 150m | ecosystem: Environmental > Aquatic > Freshwater > Lake | place: Tanzania: Lake... | reverse complement strand
CAGGGTAAAACGACCTGGCATCCTTTACTGTGACAGCACGCCCGATCGCCGCGATCGGCAGCGGATAGCGTTCCCCGGTAGAGGCTTCGAGCCAGATGGTCATGCCGCCGAGATACTTCCCTGCCATCGGCTGCTTCAGCTCGCCGGGGCTGACGAGGGGCGCGGTCTTGCCGGGCTGCACGAGCGGCTGCACGAGCGGCTGAGCACGGCTGGCTTCGCCGCGCAGCATCCCCAGCGGCTCATCCGGCCCGACCGAGACCAGGACATACGCCGGCGCGCCCTGCGGCCGCGTGATCCAGAAAACCAGCGGCGCGGTGTCGGAAATCGCGTTGCGCAGCGCGGTGGAATCGCCCACCGACAGGAAACCGCTTTCGCCTTCACTGAGAATCAGGCGCGCGTGCACGGCCGGCTCCAGCGACAGGCTCGGCGTGATCGCCTCGGTGTAGATCGCTTCGAGCACGACCGCGCGCTCGGGCGGGCTTGCTGTGACTCCGACTTCGATCGCGGCCTCGACCGCGGGGCCGGGCAGACAGAGCGTGCGGCCGAAATAGATCAGGTTCGGGTTGCGCAGGCCGTTGAGCCGGGCCAATTCCTGCACCGTCGAGCCGTGGCGCTGAGCGATGGCGGTCAACGTATCGCCCGGCTGCACCAAATAGGGATGGGCGCAGCCCCCGGCCTGCGTCGCTGTGGCTGTCAGCGCCAGCAAAACCGCCAGGCAGAACAAGGCTGCGAGCACGCGTTTCATGCGGTTGTTGAGCATCATACGCTCCTCCTGACTGCGACCGCGTAGAAGCCAGGGTCGTTGAGCAGTTGCTGGACCGCAGCGGCGTTGGTCGCTGCGATCAGCCGCACGTTGGGGCCGATCCACCACAGCTCGGTGCGCAACCCCGCGGCAGGGGGCGCAGCGATCGTCGCCTGCCGGGCCTGCGTCAGATAGAAGGCCGCGAACGCGACGGCCGCGCTCGCGGGCAGCGCGGGCAGAGCCGGATCGGCGCCGGGGACCAGCGGCGCGATCGCGGACGCCGCGATATCTACCTGTCGCCACGTCGCGGCCTCCCGTCGCCACAGGCCATGGCTGGCCGTGCCCGCCAGCAAGGCGCCATCGGCCGTCCCCGCCAGGGCCGTCACATCTGCGCCCAGGGGCAGGCCCGGCAGCTTCGCCGCCTGCCAGTCGGCCGGCCCGGACTGGCAGCGAAATACGCCCGCGCTCGTGCTCGCGTAGAGGTCCTTGCCCGCGGCCGCCAGGCTGAGCACCGCAGCGCCTTCCAGCGCCGCCGCGGCGATGATCGGCTGCACCGAGCCGGCCTGGAGGTTGCCGTCCGCGCCGAATACCCCGCGCCAGACGCCAGCCCGGCCGCTGCCGATGAACAGGTCAGAGCCGCGCGCGAGCACGCTCGTCACCAGGTCACGCGCCTCGTCTTGCAGCGTCGCCAGCGTCCAACCCCCGCCGGCCGCATCCATGCGCCACAGTCCGTTGAAGCCCGCCACGCACAACGCCTGTCGCCCCTGCGCATCGGCCGGCCCGCAGGCCATGTCCAGGGCCAGGCCGCTGAACTTCGTGGCGAAGACGCCGAGGGGATCGTGAGGGTCCCACGGCGCGCCGGGCCGACCCCCGGCGGCGGCCTGGCCGCGACGCACTCCCTGTCCGGTCCCCACGTAGAGGTCGCCGTTGGCGGCTGCGGCCAGCGAGAAGGGCCGCAGGTTGATCGGCCAACCGCCCACGGGCTGCCAGCCCCCATCCGCAGGACTGCGCCAGTAGATCTCGGGGCTCAGGCCTGCGCCTGCACCCGTAGTGGAAAGCGCGATCGCATAGAAGATCGGCGGGTTGATCCCGGCCGGCGTGACCGCCAGCGCCACGACGCCGCCCAGCCTGCCGCCGTCCAACATCTGGCTCCAGTCGCCCCAGGTCTGGCCATCGTCGGCGGAACGCCACACGCCCAGGCGTCCCGCGGCCACCACGTCGCTCCCTGCGACGGCCAGCCCACGCACATCCCCGCCGCCGAGCAGCCGGCGGCCGGCCAGCACGATCGGCAGCACGCCGCCCCAGGCGATCTCGCCGGCGATCTGCTGCGCATCAGCGTTCGTCAGCAGGCCGTCCACGATCGGACCGAAAGTCGCCAGCCCGCCCTGCGGATAGGTGAACGCGTCGAAGGCCACGTTGTCGGCCAGCGCCGCGCCCGCCAACTGGCGCAAATCCCACAGCGCGCGTGCCCAAACCATGCCCGCGTCATAATCGTCCAGGTTGAAGGTCGTTTCGGCAAAGGGGTAGAGCTCTGGCGCAAGCAGCACGTCGGCGCCGGGAACGGTGGAGCCGCGGAACAGCGCCCAACGGCTGTCCCAGTCAGGCGCACCCGTCAGGGGATCGGTCGGAGGATAGGCCGCCCTGGCCCAGTGCGCGCTCACCGGCGCTCCAGCGCGTTCCTGCACCAGGCCGCCGCAGGAACGCGCAAGGTAGGTGGCATAGCCCTCCAGGATCGCGCGCCCGACCGGGGGCGTGTTGGCCTGGGCGGTGAACAACGTGTCCGCAACCAGCCACATGAAGGCGTGGGCCAGCTCGTGGTAGATCAGCTCCGGGTCGTGGGCCGGATGGCGCACCAGCCCACCCTCGGTCGTCAAACCCGCGCCCGCGTCGTGCTGGAAGATGAGGCGACCCTGGCCCGCGTCGAAGAAGGTCGCCAGGCTGGCCGGCCCGGCCTCGTGCAGCTCGGCCTGCAGCCGCCTGGGGTTGCCGGCCGGCCGGCTGAACGCGCCGGCCGGCGCTCCGCAGACCTGCTGCAGATACTCGAGGAACCGGGCGCTGTGGTGAGCGATGTTGCGCGCCTCGAAATCCAGGCCAGCCGCGGCGTTGGTCTGCCAGGCGGGCTGGCAGCGCACGCCGGCCGCGGTCTGGATGGCGACATCCATGTACGCGTCGCACGGGTTGCGGTTCTCCATGGCGACAGTCTGCGCCGGCAGATGGTCGGCGGCGTCGTCCGAGTCGCGGAAGACCGGCACGGGAGCCGCCTGGTGCGATCCCAAGAGATGGGGCCGGCCCAGAACCGCGCCCGTCTGCGCATCCACGAACACGCGCCAGGTCGGGGTCCAGACCGACGGCTGCACGCGCGCCTCGTGGGCCAGGCGATAGTCGCCGGCAAAGGGCAACACGACCTTGTCGCTCTTCCTGGTTTCACCGATGAAGCGCTCCACCCAGGCCGGCCACTTTTGCACTTCCGCTTCCGAGATCGCGGCCGCCTGGTCGTCGGCCAGATAGTGCGCGACGGCTGACCGGGCGATGCGCAGCGCCTCATCCTCGGCCAGGTACGGCGGCGCGTAGGCGTCCGGCGTCCTGGAGATGGGGAAGAAGGAGCTGGTGCAGGCCAGGTGCTTCCGATCCTGCCACTGGTGAACAACGACCTGCCCCCCGAAAACCGGCCACTCGCCGAGCCACTGCTGATAACGCACGTGGAAACGCAGCGCCGCCTCATCGGCCGCGATGACCGTGCGTTCCGACGTGGCAGGCGGCTGGCCCCCCGGTAGACGCCAGCGCGTGGTGACGACCGACGGCGCATCAGGCAGATGGTTGTACCGGTCGCGGCGACCGGCGAGCATGGGCATCACCCATTCTTGATCCAGCCACCAGTTCGCCAGCTCGATAGCCTGCCCGTCCTTGTGGCCGGGGCTGGATTCCAGCCAGCCGCGCACGTAGCTCGGCAGCAAGGTGGCGGACGAACGGCTCAGCCGCCACCGGAAATCGCCGACGCGCTTTACATAGAGATCACGATAGGTCCGCGTGGCCCCCAGCGATAGGTGGAGCTGCTCTGTTGCCAGCGCCGGCGCGAACCATCCGCCGTACCACCAGTAGTCGCCGGGCCGGGGCACGAGGATCGTCGGGGGGTCGCGCTCGATGTCAGCGGGGCTCGACTTGCCGACGGGCTGTTCGCGGCCAAAAGGGGATCGGGGCCTGGGCCGGATGATCGGCTGCAGGTAGATCGGGGATTGCTGCTCTTGCATCGGGTCCCTCAATCTGTACGGCTTGACTCGTGATCAATGAGCTACGGCAGATCAGATGCGGAGATCACCCGCTCTGTCATCCTGGCAGTCCGTTTCTCACGCCATCAGTGTAGCACAGCGGCGATGGATCAGCAAGTCGGGTGTCGAGTTTCGAGCTCCAACACCAGGAAATGGCTCAACCCAAACCATTGCAGCGGTGTGTGCTCCAGCGCATAGAGCACGCGGCGCAGCACACGGCCCAACACCGGCCGGCTCGCCACGATGTTGTCGAATCCGGGATAGATGACGCTGTGATGGATGACCCGCGCCTCTGACCCTGCGAAGAGTCGCAGCAGCCCTGCCCGCGTGTAGGCGCGCACGTGCGGTGCGAGCCGCCGGCGCAACGCATTCGGCAGCCAGTTGACGAGCGGCGTGTTGCCGAAGTGATAGCGCCCGCGCCAATAGTGGCCGTGCGTCTCGAAGGGATAGAGGCGATTGGGGCAAAAGAGGACGATCCGGCCGCCGGGCGCAGCCACGCGCACCATCTCGGCTGCGGCCGCCCGGTCATCAGCCACGTGCTCGATGACCTCGTGGGAGAAGACCACATCGAAGCTGCCCTGGGCGAACGGGAGCGCCTCGGCGGGGGCCACGACGATGTCGGGCAGGCGAGCGGCCGCCTGCCGGCCGGCGGCCAGGTCTACCTCCACGCCCGTCACGTGGGGGCTGAAGCGGCGGAACTGCCCGGTGTACATCCCCACGCCGCAGCCCACATCCAGGATGCGGTTGCGGTCCAGGTTCGCCCACTGCCGCACCAGCGCCAGCCGGCGCTCCTGGCCTGCACGCCAGAGGTAGGAAGGGTGGCCCAGGCGGGCCGCGTCATCGGACGTGCGCCGATAGGAGAGGGTATCGCCCGTGTCTATTGCCATGCGCCGAGTGTATCACGAGCGCCGCTGCAACACAAGCAGCCCGGCAGATGGGGATCATGCCGGACAAGGCGAAAGGCCGCCTTACCTGCACCTATCTGGGCGGGGCTGCGCCGATGGCGACCAGGCTGTCGGTTGCGACGTAGGCGCGGCGGCCATCGGGGAGCACGACCTCGGAATAGCTGCCGGCCGCCCTGACCAGGGTCACGCGCGTTCCGGCCGCCAGCGTGCCGTCAGGCGGCCGCGCCTGCTGCGGCCCATCCAGGTAGAACGCCGTCGCCGTGGCCACGGTATGGGTTGCGCCATCGCCCTGGCACGCCGCCGCGGAGATCGCGCAAACGATGACCAGAGCGGCCGCCAGCCAGAGGCCAGCCGCGCGGCCGGCGCCATCCGCTGCGGCGGGATGATTTTCGGCGCTCATTGGTGTTCTCCTCAAGGCAGTTGTCCATGCCACGGCCGGCGCCAGCCTGCCCCGGCTGCGCCATGCTGACCCTCTCGTTGCTCGGGCCGGTCTCCTGACCGTGCCCGCTGTGACATGGTACGAGGTGGCTCGGTCGCAGACCGGCCACAGAAGACGATCCGAGCGGTGGGCCATTTTCATGACAGCGACCGGCGCTTTTTTGAGCGCGGGTCGCTGTCTTTATCTCGCGCTACCGCACCGCCGCGGCCGGCCCCTTGGAGCTGGCGCGCAGCCGTTGGGCCTCCATCGCCTTCAGGAACTCCCCGGCCGCCACCGGCTCGCTGAAGGTGATCGCCTTTACCGAGCAGTACTTGACGCACTCGGGATCGCCCTCGCAATAGTCGCACTTGATCAGTTGGCGGGCGCGACCGTCGAAGTCAATTGCGCCGTAGGGACAGTGGAACATGCACAGCTTGCAGCCGATACACAACTGCCGGTTGATCACCACCGCGCTGGTCTTGGCATCGCGCGTGATCGCGCCGGCCACACCGCACACCTTGATGCACGGTGCGTCTTCGCATTGATAGCACACCAGCGGCACGGCATCGCAGGTCTTCTCCCAACGGTAGACCCGGATGCGCGCCGTAGTCCGGCTGAACTCGCCTGTATGTTCGAAGGAGCAAGCCATTTCGCACAGGCCGCAGCCGATGCACCGATCGGGATCAACGACGAGCATTTTCATGGCAGGGCTCCTTTCTCATACAGCCAGGTCGGCCAGGCCCAACTCCGCCAGCTTCGCCTTGGTGGGTACAGCCTGCTCATCCCACCCGCGAATCTTGCAGTAATCGGCCAGCATAGTGTAGTAGTCCGCCTCGGAGAGCACACGACCTGCGCTCGGCCCGGTGCGGTTGGGGTCCAATGAGAAGCGCGGGGGCAGCTTCAGGTCATCGAAGGTCATCCCCTCGCGGATGTTGTACAGCCAGGTCAAGTTGGTGATCCGCTCGCCGGCCTTCTCGAACTCCTTGACGTCCCGGTATTCGTCGAAGCCAGTGCCGGTCGCCAGCATGTCAGTCAGCCGCTGGTTGTTCCAACAGTCGAAGTCGCAGATCTCCATGGAGAACTTGGCGGCGTACTGATGATGCTGCTCGGCGTTGACCTTGGCCTTGTTGACCGTGCTCCATCGCTCCAGCGGGATCGGCTCCGCGCCCAGCCAGAACGCGCCCAGTACTTCGGGGCCGATCGGCCACGAGCGCAGATGGCAGCCGCCGCGATCCGCTGTGGCATAGGAGAGCGCCATGGACCAGGAGCCTTTCGGCTCGTAGGCGGGCGGCTCCATCCCCTTGAAGTGGACCGCGTAGCGCTCGGAGCCGCGGCCGAGTTTGGCGGATGCCCGCTTGACCCCCTCGGCCAGCAGGCCGCCCAACCCCTCGCGCCTGGCGATCTTCTCCACCATCTTGACCATCGCATCGCCATTGCCGAAGGTGAGGGTCAGGCCGTCGGTCTCCTCCGGTTTGAGGATCCCCTTCTCGTACAGCTCCATGGCCCATGCGATACAATCGCCGGCCGAGATGGTGTCGAGGCCGTAGGCGTCGCACAGGTAGTTGGCGTGCACGATGGCGTTGATGTCGTCCACGCCGCAGTTGGAGCCGAGGGCGAACATCGTCTCGTACTCCGGCCCTTCGACTTTGGTGCCGGCATACGGGCCGACGGTCACCTCGACGTAGTTGCCGCAACCGACGGGGCACGAGTAGCAGGCGTGACGCTTCGTCGCCATCTTCAGGATGACGTTGGCGTCAATCTTGTCCGCGCCAGCGAAGACGCCATCCGCGAAGTTGTAGGCGGGGAAGGCGCCGGTGGAGTTGGTGTACCACATGAGGGAGGGCGAACCCCACTTGATGCCGAACTGCGCTTCGGGGTTCTCCAACGTATCCTTGATCATCGCCTCCCAGCAGGCATCCTTGAACTCTTTGGGATGGGCGACCTTGATCGAGCCGGTGCCGCGCGCAACCACGGCCTTGAGGTTCTTGGAGCCCATTACCGCGCCGCAGCCGCCGCGGCCGTGCTGGCGATAGTAGCTGGCCGAGATGCACGCGTATTTGACCAGGTTCTCGCCCGCCTGACCGATCGCCATGACGGCCGGCGCCTCGCCCAGATCGGCGTGCAGCGCGTCCTCAGCCTCGTGCGCGTTCTTGCCCCACAGATGTCTGGCGTCACGGATTTCGACCTTGTCGTCCTCGATGTACAGGTAAACCGGTTCTGCGGCCTTGCCAGACACGATGACGCCATCATAGCCAGCGAACTTGAGTTCCACGCCGAAGATGCCCCCGGCATGGCTGTCGAGGTAGAGCCCCGTCTGCGGGCCTTTGGTGACCACGCAGTACTTGGGGGAAGATGGTGCGAAGGTTCCTGCCAGCGGGCCAGTCCAGATCATGAACACATTGTCTGGCCCGAGAGGGTCGGCGCCCGGCCTGGCGCGATCCCATAAATAGCGCGCGCCCAGCCCCTTGCCGCCGATGAACTTCCTGGCCCAGTCCATGTTCAGGGGTTCCTCCCATATCCGGCGCTGGGTCAGATCCACGTTGAGTACACGGCCAGTGTAACCGTAGGCCATACTTCCACCTCCTTGCTTGTAGCTGCCTGGGAAAACAACGCACGGCCAAACGACTCAGCGAGGGTAGAGCATTTAGTCTTGGGGGGCCTCCTTTCTGTCATGGTAATCGCCCCCGTGCGCCAGGCGCTTCGGAAGGAGCCGGCGCGCAAGGGGACCAAAAGCCTGCCGTCGCAGACCCAACCCCGATCGAGGTCAGGGCAATCTTACACAATTCCAGCGCCTTTGTCAATTGGCCCACTCTGGTATATACTCCTGTCCGGCGTCCTTTCCCGGCCGCGCTGACCCACGCAGGAGGTGACGATGGAGTGGCTCTACCTGATGCTGGCGATCCTCATCGAAAACGCGGGAACCACGAGCGCGAAGCTTTCGCACGGCCTCACCAGGCTCCTCCCCGCGATCTTCATGTTCGGTTGTTACGCATTGGCCTACACTTGTTTCGCTCTGGCCCTCAAGAAGCTGGAGGTAAGCGTGGCCTACGCGATCTGGTCGGGTCTGGGCACGACCTTGATCACCCTCATCGGCATCTTGTGGTTCCGCGAGACGGTGACGCCCACCAAGCTGTTCGCCATTGGCGTGATTATCGCAGGAGTTGTCATCCTGAATCTAAGCAGCGGCGGCCGTTGAGGCGTCTTCATTGACAAACAGGAGTCGAGGCTTTAGCCGGTGAGGTCGTCCGAGCGATAAACCGCCTAAAGGCTCGATTCCATCAGGATGAAGCAATTTCAAGTAAGGAAACACTCCCATGCCAGACAACCTTACCGCACACCTCTCGCCCGTCTGGACCCGCTTATCCAACATCCTGGTGGACCACGGGGAAGGCGCCTACCTGTACGACGTGGCGGGTCGGCGCTATCTGGATTTCACCTGCGGCATTGCCGTTACCAACACCGGCCACTGCCACCCCAAGGTGGTATCGGCCATCCAAACGCAGGCCGGCCGCCTCCTGCACGGCCAGATCAACATCGTCTATCACCAGCCGGCCCTCGATCTGGTCGCCGAGTTGCTGCCGGTCACGCCCACGGGACTGGACAGCTTCTTCTTCAGCAACAGCGGGGCCGAAGCGATCGAAGCCGCGGTCAAGCTTGCCAAACAAGCCACCGGCCGGCCGAACATCATCGTCTTCAATGGCAGCTTTCATGGCCGCACCCACCTGACGATGGCCATGACCACCAGCAAAACGATCTACCGCGTGCGCTACCAGCCGCTCGTGCCCGGCATCTTCGTCGCACCCTATCCCTATGCCTACTACTACGGCCTCGATCCTGATGCAGCCACAGATTTCTGCACCCGCGAGCTGAAGCGGTTGCTCAAGAGCCAGACCGCGCCGGAAGAGACCGCGTGCATGGTGGTCGAGCCGGTGCTGGGCGAGGGCGGCTATGTCGCGCCCCCACCGCGATTCCTGGCCGAGCTGCGACGCATGTGCGATGAAACCGGCATCCTGCTGGTGGCCGATGAAATCCAGACCGGCTTCGGTCGCACGGGCCGCTTCTTCGCGGTCGAGCACGCCGGCGTCACGCCAGACATTCTGGTCATGGCGAAGGGGATTGCCTCGGGTCTGCCGCTCTCCTGCGTGGCCACGCGGCGGGAGCTGGCCGCCAGGTGGCAGACCGGCTCGCACGGCGGTACCTACGGCTGCAACGCGGTGGCGTGTGCGGCGGCCGCGGCCACGCTCCGGGTCATCAAAGAGGAAGGCCTGGTCGAGAACGCGGCCGCGCGCGGGAATCAGCTCATGGCGGGTCTGCACCGGCTGCAAGCCGACTTCCCGGTCATCGGCGACGTGCGCGGGTTGGGGCTGATGGTCGGCGTCGAGTTCACCCGCGACGGCCAGCCCGACACCGTCGCCTGTAAGGCGGTCGTCAAGGCGTGTCAGGAAGATGGGTTGCTGCTCCTTACGTGTGGAACCTATGACAACGTAGTGCGCTGGATTCCACCGCTGATAGTGACTCCAGAGCAGATCGCAGAGGGACTGCGGATCTTCGCTGCCGCGCTGGATCGGTTCTAGAGTTGGCAACTTGCGCCGTAGCGCAAGTTGCCAACTCTACTCTTACAACCATGGGCCAGGTCACACTGAAAGTCTACGCGGTTCTGGGCCGGGTCGCAGGCCGTACGCTCACCGAGGCGTTGCCTGCCCCTTGCTCGTTGGCCGAGTTCCTGCGGCCCGTGGCCGCGCGCCACGGGTTCGCCGACCAGTTATTCGATGCGCCAGATCGTCTCAAGCGCAGCTATACGGTGCTGGTGAATGGCGTCAGCATCTACTATCTCAACGGGCTGAACACGATCGTCCGCGATGGGGACGAGATCGTGCTGATGGCATTCGTGACAGGAGGGTAACATGCGCATTGTCATCGCGGGCAATGGCTTCGCCGGCGTCACGGCCCTGGAGACGATCCGCTCGCAAGACTCCCAGGTCGAGGTGGCGCTGGTCTCGCGAGAGACGAGAGGCTTCTATTCACCCGCCTCCATCTTCGCCTACATGGAGGGGCGGGTGGATGAGGCTCACCTGATCATGCGCGACGCCGACTTCTACACGCGCATGGCCGTGCAGACCCACTTCGGCGCCGCGGTGCAGCGGCTAGACACGGAGGCGCGCACCTTGCTGCTTGACGATGGGACCGCGCTGACCTACGACCGCCTGCTGATCGCCACCGGCGCAGTGACGGCCGGCTGGAGCATCCCCGGCAGCCGGGCGCGGGGCGTCTTCAAGCTGGACTGGCTGGAGGACGCGCAGAGCCTGCTGTCCCATCCGCTGCGGCGAGTCGTGCTGGCCGGCGCAGGGCGCATCGGCGTCGAGCTGGCGGCCGTGCTGGCTGAGCGCGGGGCCGCTGTGACCATGATCGAGATCCAATCCACGGTGTTGCCCGGCGTCTTCGATCCAGACATGGCGGCCCTGATCCAGCAGCGCCTGGTCGAGCACGGAATCGAGGTGCGGCTGAACGAGGGGTTGGTCGAGATCCTGGGCGACCCCGTGGTGGGGGTGCGCACCGAGCGCGGGGAGATCGCGTGCGATGCGGTGGTGCTGGCCATGGGTCGCCGGCCCAACGTGGATTTCGTGAATCCGGGCCAGGTGGGGCTGGGCTCGGGCGGCGGCATCCTGGTGGATGAGCACCTGCGTGCGGCCGACGGGGTCTACGCGGCCGGCGACTGCGCTGAGACGTGGGACTTGTTTGGACAGCGCGCGATCAACGCGGTGATCCCGACGGCCCTGGACACCGGCCGGATAGCGGCGCTGAACCTGCTGGGGCAGCCCACGCCTTACCCCGGTTCGATCAACGCCAACGCGTTGATCGTCTTCGGCCGCGCCTACTTCTCACTCGGCAGTCTGCACGGCGAGCGCGTTCACGCGAGACGCGATGGCGTGGCGGAAGCCTACGTTGTGCGAGACGGTCGGCTCGTGGGCGCTCAGTTCGCGGGCGAAACCCGGTTTGCAGCACAGGCTCAAGCTGCCATCCGCCGCAGCATCACCTTGCAGGAGCGTTTCAGCTTCGACGCGCTGCGCAAACGCATGATCTGTCCGGTCACGGTGGCAAACATCAACCGCTGAGGCCGGTCTCCGACCATGCCCCCTGCTCGGGCCGGTCTCCGACCATGCCCCCTGCTCGGGCCGGTCTCCGACCATGCCCCCTGCTCGGGCCGGTCTCCGACCATGCCCCCTGCTCGGGCCGGTCTCCGACCGTGCCCCCTGCTCGGGCCGGTCTCCGACCATGCCCCCTGCTCGGGCCGGTCTCCGACCGTGCCCCCTGCTCGGGCCGGTCTCCGACCGTGCCCCCTGCTCGGGCCGGTCTCCGACCGTGCCCCCTGCTCGGGCCGGTCTCCGACCATGCCCCCTGCTCGGGCCGGTCTCCGACCGTGCCCCCTGCTCGGGCCGGTCTCCGACCGTGCCCCCTGCTCGGGCCGGTCTCCGACCGTGCCAGGTTGTGCCTGACGTCTCAGCGCCAGCGGTAAGAAGCAGCGACGCAGAGCCAGCTCGTCCGCGCCGAGGTCGAAGCCCGCGCCCTGGGGCCGCCGATCGCCGTCAATATCGTCCGTCACCCCAGCGTTGACTCCCCGATCCCGCGCCGCCGACGCCGCGGTCAGGTGATAGCCGTCGGCCCCAAACGCGGGATCGCCGGTGAACTGGTTGGCGATGGTCACGGTCGCAGTCGCGCCTCGCGACACGGTGATGGGGATCCGATACCAGAGGATGCTGTTCACCGCGACCCGGTTGCCCGTGGTGACGCTGATGCCCAGCGTGTGGCTGACGATGATGGTGTTGGTCAGCCACACACTGCTGACGGGCGGCCCGCCGTGACTGATGCTGTCGTCCACGAAGATCGCGCCCCCGCCGGTCCCGTCGCCGGCGATCGTGGTGTGCAGCAGCCGCATGTCCTGAACATAGTCCGCGTAGATCTGAGCGCCAGCGCGACCGGCCGCGGCCATCCGGTTGCGGAGGAACGCGTTGTTGACCAGCCTGACGCCGTGACAGTTGACGAAATAGATGCCCCCGCCGCCGGCCGCGCCCGCCGTGTTGCCCCCGATGCGATTGGCCGTCATGTTGACGCCCTCGTTGGAGACCGCGGCGATCCCGCCGCCCTCGGCGCCGGACGTGTTGCTGTAGACCTGGTTGGCGGTCAACGCCGCGCTGTCCATGATCCAGAAAAGGTAGAGCCCGCCGCCCGCGGCCGCGGCCGTGTTGCCGTAGAAGCGATTGCCGTCCAGCGCCGTGCGGATGTCGGACACGTAGGCGCCGCCGCCGTCCCCTGCGGCCCGATTCCCATAGATCACGTTGCCGGTCAGCAGGCTGTTTTCGCCGGCCCAAAGGGCAATACCGCCTCCCTCGTAGGCCGCGTTGTCATAGATCACGTTATCCGCGAGCGTCACATCCATGCCGCCGTCGAATGCGATGCCGCCGCCGCTGCCCTCGTCAGCGCGGTTGCCGTAGACCTGGTTGCCTGTCAGCATCGCGGCGATGGCGGCCGCGAAGTGTGCGCCGCCGCCGTTGCCCGCCGCCGTCCGATTGTTGTTGATCTGATTTTCGCGCACCACCAGGCCCGCGGCCGAAAAGCCCCTACTTGGAACCCGTTCATTGGCCCGCCTGGCAGCGCCGACGCCCCGCACTCCCAGGTTGCCGATGTCGAGGCCGCCGCCGTTCCCTTCGGCCTGATTGCCATAGATTCGATTGTTTGCCAGCGTGACGTTGGAGAAGGCTGCCAGACGCAGGCCGCCAGCGTCGCCGCCGGATGTGTTCTTGTAGACCTGATTACCCGTCACCGTCATATCGTCGCCGGCGATGACGCTGAGGCCGCCTCCGGTGTACGCAGCAACGTTGTCGTGGATCAGGTTGTCAGCCAGCGTGAGGCCGATGTTGTCCCAGGTCTCGATCCCGCCGCCCTCATCCCCAGCCTCGTTCTCGTAGATCCGGTTTTCCCGCAGCACGCTATGGCGGTTGCTTTCCAGGTGCACGCCCCCGCCATAGAGCGCATAGCAGTTGGAGATCCAGTTGTTGCGCAGAGTGACCGAGGCCGTATGGACGTAGACGCAGCCGCCCTCATAGCCGGCGTCGGTCTCCGCCCGGCCGTTGGTCAGGCGCAGCCCCTCGACGGTCGGACTGATAGCCTGGCCTGCCTGCCCCGGCGGCCAGGCCAGGGCGGCTGCCGAAGATGCGCCGGTGATGTAGAGCACCCGGCCCCGACCGGCCGCGTCGAGGATGGTGGGGTTGGCGTCAGGATTCGCGGTGGTCCAGTTGGCCGTCGTATAGCCGCCGCGCAGGGCCACGGTCTTGCTGATGTAAACGGTCTGCGTGACGCCCGCGCGTGCGCTGGCGCCGATGTACGTTCCCGCGGCCACGCGGATTTCGTCGCCGGGTCTGGCCGCGTCCACCGCAGCCTGAACGCTGGGATAGCAGGGGCTGACCCCGCCGCACACACCGGCCGGCGCAACATAGCGCACCATGGCGTCGGGCTGCACGGCGGCCGCCATCCCCGATCCGGCCACCCCGGCCGCCAGAAACAACGTCAGGCTCAGCCCCAGTCCGATCGCCAGGGCGCAGAGAGGGAGACGACATTTCATGGGAAACCTCCAGGCCCGCTGGTATACTCGCCCGCGGCCATTGACTCGCCGCCGGAAACGTGCTAAGATATGATCATTCTGAATGATCCATTCTCAGACTATCATTCTGAATGATGCTCTTGCAGGGAAGACGATGCTGCACAACCGCGAACGTGAACTGGGCTACCTGGATACGCGCTACGCCAGCAGTCGCGCGGAACTGGTCATCCTTTATGGCCGCCGGCGGGTGGGCAAGACGACGTTGATCCATCACTGGGCGCAGGACAAGCCGCATCTCTTCTTCTTCGCCACCCAGGACGACAACGCGACCCTGCTCCGCCGCTTCTCCCAACAGGTCAAAGGGGCAAGCGAAGAGAGCCACGATCCGGACTTCACCTATCCCGACTGGGAGGCGGCGCTGCGCAGCCTGATCCCCCTGGCGCGGGAGCGACGCTTCGTGGTCGTGATAGACGAGTTCCCCCGCCTGGTTGCTGCGTGTCCCCCCATCGCATCCTATCTTCAGATGGTTTGGGACATGGAACTGCAGCACACACAGGTCTTCTTCGTCCTGACCGGCTCGCTGCTCAGTGTGATGCGGCAGCAGGTGATGGCGCCCGACGCCCCGCTCTACCTGCGCCACACCTGGCCATTCGAGCTGCAACCGCTCACCGTGGCTGACCTCCCTGCCTTCTTCCCGGCCTACACGGCCGACGAATTGATAGAGACCTACGCGGTGTTGGGTGGGTTGCCCTACTATCTGATCTCCGCGGACCCCGCAGTTGACCTGCTGACCAACATCCGCCGGGCGATCCTGTCGCCGACTGGCCCCCTGTTCAACGAAATTCCGCTGCAACTCCACCTGGAAATGCGCGGAATGGACATCCCGCTGTACATGCGCATCTTGCAGGCCATCGCGCAGGGCAGCCATACGCGCGCCGAAATCAGCCAGGCCGCCGCCCTCCAGGACAAGAACCTCTCACACTACCTGTTAGCCCTGCAAGAGATGGGACTGGTGACGGCGCAGCAGCCGTTAGGCCGCAGCAAGGAGAGCCAGCATTGGGCGCGCTATCACCTGGAGGACCCCTTCTTGCGCTTCTGGCATCGCTTTGTGGGCCCCCGCCAGGCTGAACTGGAGATCGGCTACGGGCAGGAGGCGCTGTGGCACATCATCCGCCAACAGATGCCCCAAATCGTCGCGCCGGTGTGGGAGAGGCTTGGCCGCTGGCGTCTGCTCCGTTCCGGCCGCCGCGCTGGCCTGCCCCCTGTCGCCGAAGTGGGCGCCTGGTGGAGCGCGCGGGCGCAGATAGATGTGATCGGCCTGGATCGGCAGAGCCGATCGGTGGTCTTCGGCGAGGCCCGCTGGCGACAAGAGCCGTTCACCCCGTCCGACCTTAAACAGCTAACTGACCGCGGACAGGCCTGGCTGCTGGGCAGCGACGCACATTGGGACGTCCACTACGCCATCTTCGGCCGCGGCATCGCTCCCAGCCTGACCGAGCTGGCGAACCAGGAACCCAACGTCCACATCTTCACGCCAGCCGACGTTGTCGCAGGCTGAGCGCGAGCGTGACCTCAGCTCAACACTCTGCCCAGCCTGCGTGCGCCCTCGGCCAATTCCTCCGGCGCCAGCAGGCTGAACGCCAGCCGCAGATAGCGCGCGCCGCTCCCGTCGGCGAAGAAGCGGGCGCCCGGCACATAGGAAAGCCCCGCAGCCTCGGCCGCGGGCAGCAAGGCCGCGCTGTCGCAGCCTTCTGGCAAGCGAACCCAGGCGAAAAAGCCGCCGGCAGGGGTCTGGCAGCGACAGCCGGGGGGCAATTCGGCCGCCAGCGCCGCCAGCAAGGCATCGCGGCGCTGGCGATAGACCGCGCGCAGCTCCTCGATGTGCGGATCGAGCCAGCCCAACTCCATGAAGGCCGCGACGACGTGCGCGGTGAAGTGGCTGACCCCGCCGCCGCTGTCGTTCAGACCGGCGCCGGCGCAGCGCCGCACGATCTCGGCCGACGCGACCAGCCAGCCCAGCCGCAGGCCCGGCGCCAGCACCTTGCTGAAAGAGCCGAGACGCACCACGTTGGCCGGGGCCAGGGCCGCCAGCGGCGGAGGCGGGGGCGCATCATACCACAGGCGACGATAGACATCGTCTTCCAGGATCAACAAATCGGCCTTTTGCGCCAGGGCCGCGATCGCCTGCCGCCGGCCGAGCGGCAACACTGCGGCGGTAGGGTTGCCGAAGGTGGGGACCGTGTAGAAGAAGCGCGGCTGCCGGCCTTGCCGATGCAAATCCGCCAGCGCAGCCGCGAGCGCATCGGGGATCACCCCCTGCTCGTCGGCCGCTACCGGCCGCAGGTCCAATCCGTGGTCGCGGAAGATGCGCAGCGCCAGGTGATAGACCGGCGATTCGACCAGCGCGATGTCGCGGGGCTGCGTCCAGAGGGTGCAGAGCAGGTCCAACGCCTGCGAAACGCCCGCGGTGATATACACCTGCTCGGCCGCGGGCGCCGTCCCCTCGTGTCGTCCCAACCACGCGCACACCTGCGCAATCAGAGTGCCCGGCCCCTGCTCCGCGCCATAGGAAAGCGCGGCGATCCCGCCCTGGGTCAGGGCGCGCGCCGCGGCCTGCGCCATGCTCGTCGTGGGCAGCAGCGCCAGGTCTGGATGGCCCCAACGGAACTCGATCACGCCGGGGCGCAGCTCGTATTGCACGTCGGGCAGCATCTTCATTTGGTTCCCCGCACAGCGCGGCGCAGACACAGATAGATGCCTGAGAGCTCCAGCGCGCCGCCCAACACCTGGCGCGGGGCCAGCGGCTCTCCCAAGAGCCCCGCGGCCAGCAGGCCGGTGACGGCCGGTTGGCCGAGCAGGATCACGACTGCGGTGGAAGCCGGCAGATAGCCCAGCGCATAATTGATCAGCAGCCACCCGGCCGTCTGCGAGATCAGGCCGACGGCGAGCAGCGCCAGATAGGAGCGGCCGCTGTAGCCGAGCAGCGGCAGACCCAGCGCCAGACTGCCCGCAAGCAGGACCAGCGCGGCCGTCACAGCCACCAGCCACAGATAGGTCAAGGTGTCCAGGTCGCGGCGGCCGCGCTGGGTGATCAGCAGATAGCCCGCGTAGAAGGTCGCGCCCACCAGGGCGAGCGCATCCCCCTGGTTGAGATGGAAGCCCAGGGTGAAGCTGAAGCCGGTGACGACCGCGGCCCCGACCAGCGCCAACCCCAACCCGATCCAGTAGCGGGGCTGCAGACGCTCTCGAAAGAGAACCATCGCGCCCAGACCCACCCAGATCGGCGCCGAGTTATCGAGCAGCGTGGCGTTGGCGGCCGAAGTCAGCAGCAAAGCTGAGTTGAGCAGGCCCAGGTTGAGAGCGAACCAGAAGCCGCCCAGCACGCCCCAACGCGCCTGGCACGGTTCGAGCCGCGTCCAGCCGCGGCGTTGGTAGAAAAACGGGATCGTGAGCGCCAACGCCGAGATCGCCATCCGATAGGCCGCAGCGACCGGACCGGGCACGGCCGCCCATTTGGTGAAGATCGCGGTAAAGCTGATGGCCAACATGCCGACGAGCAGCGCCAGATAGGCGTGCATCGGCCGCGCAGCCACGCGCGGCTGCACAGCGCAGATCGCTTCGCTGGTTGACAAGGGGTACGCTCCGTATTACGTGTTGCGCGGAAGTGTACACCAGACAGCAGGCCGAGCACAAAAAGGGAGGCGACGCTCGCCGCGTCGCCTCCCGCGATCATCCTGCCGCTGTCCTCATGGCGACCCATCGTCGCTGCGGCCAGCCATTGCATTCACCAGCCGAACCGCTGTTCCTTCCACGGATCGCCTTCCATGTGATACCCGTTGCGCTCCCAAAAGCCTGGCCGATCCCCTGTCATGAATTCCACCCCGCGCAGCCATTTGGCGCTTTTCCAGAAATACTTCTTGGGCACCAACAGGCGCAACGGGTAGCCGTGATCTGGCTCCAAAGGCTTGCCGTCGTACAGGAAAGCCAGCATCGTGTCATCGTCATCCAGCACATCCAGGGCCACGTTGGCCGTGAAGCCGAACTCGCAGTGCGCCATCACGTGGGTGGCCGCGGCCGCGGGTTGGATCAGCTTCATCAGGTCGCGCCAGGCGATGCCGGTCCAGGTCGTGCCGAGCTTGCTCCAACGCGTCACGCAGTGGATATCCACCGTCTGTGTTCGAGTCGGCAGCGCCATCAGCTCATCCCACGTGAAGCGCAGCGGCTCAGCCACCAGGCCGAAGACGCGGAAGTCCCAGTTGGCCAGACTCTCGTAGATCGGCGTCGAGCCGTAGTGCAGGACCGGGAACTTCTCGGTAATGAACTGACCAGGCGGAACCCGCTCGCTATCGTCTGGCTTGGGAATGTTCTTCACCCGCCTCAGCCGCTCGACCCGCTTCAGGGGATTCTCGATTTGCATTCTACCTCCATCTCGATTGGGGGACGATCATGGGAAGATCACGATTGACTATAGCAGTGATTCCAGGCCGGGTAAGTAAGAGCCTATCCGAATTTCTGCTGAGGCCGGTCTCCGACCGAGCCGGGCACGGTCAGAGACCGGCCCGAGCGGGGTTATTCGGATAGGTTCTAAGCGGGGTAACGGTCCTTCGCAGCAGATACCACGCGGATGCCCGTTCGCGATCGCGGCCGTGCTGCACTCCGCACAGGACGAAGTAGGGAACGAAACCCGCCACATCGCGCGGGCCGACGCCAGGCGCGCTCTCGTCGCTGGCTGCCGCGAGCCCGAAGGCGTACAGAAGATAGCAGGCGCCGGGCAACAGATGATCGGCAAGAGAGCGCACGTACTGTGGTCGCCGCTCAGGAGGCAACGAGTGAAAGCAGCCGATGTCTAGCGCCAACGCGGCGCGCACGTGCAGGAAGGACAGGTCCCCGACATCTGCGAGACAGAAGTAGGCGGCAGGGCTTTCGGCCATCGCGGCCGCCCGCGCACGCGCCAACGCGGTGTGCGCCAGGTCAATGCCGACCACGCGGAACCCGTGTTGCGCCAGATACCTGCTGCTGACCCCGCTGCCGCAACCCAGATCCAGCGCCCAACCGCGCGGCGTCCTCGCTGAAGCGACCAGCGCCGCGACCTCTGGCGGCACGATGCCGGTGTCCCAGGGCGCGTCGCGGCTCAGATACCGGGCATTCCACCAGGCGGCCGAACCGCGGCGGGGTGCGACGACCTGGTCCAACGTTACGCCGCCGCTGTTTCCGGCCAGCTCCATTCCGCCACCACCGGCCGATGGTCGGACGCGCGGCGCGTCACGGCCCCGTCCAACGTCTGCGCCAGGTGCAAACCGTGCGCCCAGCGCATGGGAAAGAAGAGAAAGTCTATCCGAAAGAGGGGCGAGCGGGCCGGAAAGGTGTGACCGGCACCCTTGCCGAGCGCATCGAACGCGTCCAGGTAGCCGGCGCGACGCATCGAGCGCAGCACGGGCGGCAAAAACCGCCGCGAATGCGGTCCCTGAAAACCGGGCGTGTTGAAATCGCCGCACAAAAAATGTGGCCCATGCTGTGCCAGCCGATCGAGCGCCGCGCGGATTTGCAGCAGCCGCGTCCCCTCGAAGACGTGGTCCAGATGCGTCACAAACGCTGAAAGCCCGGCCATCGGGCCAGAGGACAGAGTCGCCCCCAACATCGAACGTTGTTTGGCGCCCGGCAACCCCGGCAAGAGCGTGTTCACGACGCCCGCCAGCGGGTAGCGGCTCAAGAGCGCATTGCCCGCGGGTCCGCGCCATCCCGGCCCATTCCGGTCTATCCAGCCGCTGGGCCCAAATGCGAATACCATCCCCAAACGATCCGCAAGCTCGCGCAGCGGCTCATAGTTGCGCGAGCCGATCATCACCGGATGCAGCACTTCGTTCAGGCCAATCACATCAGACCGAGCCATCTGAATCACCTGGGCCAACCGGCCCACATCCAACCGTCCATCTTCGCCAGCCCAGCGATGGATATTGTAAGTCATCACGCGAAGCGGCGCCGTTTTCCGAGAACTATGCAAGCGATTACTCCCAGTACGTTGAGGGTCAAAAAGCACAACGACTGAGTATAACATGCCTGTCTCCTCTCGCCAAAAACGGTTTCGGAAGACGGCGACTTGAGACGACCTGCAATGAAAACGGCCGCCCGCCGACCGACCGACGACGGCTGACCTTGCTCTTGCCGGTTCCGTGAACCGGCGGCGGTTTACGGAACCGGCAAGAGCAGCGGCGGTCTTCATGCGCACTGGCGCCGCGCCCGGCATGACCAACTGTCCTGCAAAATGGCCGCCCCAGGTTGTGGCCGGTCTCCGACCGAGCCACTGCGTACCATGCCACAGCGGGCACGGTCAGGAGACCGGCCCGAGCAGCGCGGAATGTCTTCTCTGCACTGGCGCCGCGCTGGTAAGAGCCGTGGACAACGCCGTGGATACCGCCGTGGATAAGCCGCGACTTGCCCACAGCCACACCGTCGCCGCCAATCGGCTGGCCGCCAGCGGACGCCGCGCAGTCACTGCCGGGCACACAACATCCTGGGGACAATGCATCCCAGGCCCTAGCCCTGGGGGCGACGAGGTTCCCGCCGTCCATTCCGCGCCCAACAGGCTGATGCTGCAGTTATCCACGTCCCATCCACGGCCCACAGTGAGCCCGTCGGCCGGCGACAGCGCAAGCGGTGGGACTTCTACGGGCTGTCGCGGCCAGATATGGGAGCAGGCCCCGACGAACGACGCGCTTATCCACATTTCCCCCGCGCCTACTACTACTACTAAAACAATACTCTTGCTATTGACCAGGGATTCGAGTATACTGCCAAAACGCCAAACGCAACGAGGAGAGGCTGATGCTGGCCGAGTCGCACGATGTCCCTGAAGTATTGCGCATCTATCTTCAGATCACGCTCTATCCGATCCTGGCTGATACGATCCGCGAACGCATGCGGCAAGAGATCTTCCGCCGCGGCATCGTGACGCGCGCACGCTTCGAGGCTGAGGCCAAGGAGAAGGCCATTCTCTCTCAACAGCGTGAAGGGGTGACCAATCCCTATCTGGAGGAAACGGCCGCGATCTGGGAACGCCGGCTGGGCCAGGTGCGCGATTATCTGACCGATTTCTACTTCGCCTACAACTTGCCGCACAGCGTCTTCGAAGAGATCGTGCAGAATATCCTCCAGCAGCGCAAGTCGAAGCAAGATGTCCTGGCCTGGAACCCCGAATTGGCGTCGTGGGATTTGCTGATCCGGCAGGCGGAACTGTATGAGACGATGGCGCCTGGGCAACTGGAGCGCGTCAGGCACCATCTCCAAGAGACCAAAGTCGTCTTGATCAAGCAGATCATCAGCGACCAGTTGGCGTTCGTGCGCCTGGCCAAGGAGTATCTGACGACGCAGGACTTGCAGTGGATCTACTCCCGGCGCATCGGCAACGGCAAGATCGGCGGCAAGGCGGCCGGCCTGGTGTTGGCGTGGAAGATTCTGCAGCAGACTTCGGCCAACCAATCCGGTCCCAATCCGCCCCCGCGCGTCGCGATCCCCGAATCGTATTTTATCGGCACCGATGTGTTCTATGAGTATCTCGGCGACAACGATCTGAACTACTATGTCAATCAGAAGTACAAGCCGCTCGACATGATCGAACGCGAGTATCCCGAGCTGATAGCAGCCTATGGCCGCGGCCGGTTCCGGCCTGAGATCGAAACGCGGCTGCGCGAGATGCTGGAGCGGGTCGCCAATCAGCCGTTGATCGTGCGTTCATCCAGCCTCCTGGAGGATAACTTCGATGCGTCCTTTGCCGGCAAATACGAGAGCGTGTTCTGCCCCAACCAGGGCACGGCCGATGAGAATCTGGCCGCGCTGACGCAGGCCGTGGCGCGCGTGTATGCCAGCGTGGCCAATCCCAACGCAATCCTATACCGCAAACAGATCGGGTTGTTGGATTATGACGAGCGGATGGCCGTTCTGATCCAGGTCGTGCAAGGCGATCGCTATCATGACTGCTTTTTCCCGCAGGCGGCCGGCGTGGCTTTCAGCCGCAATCCGTTCATCTGGAATCCCAAGCTGCGGCGCGAAGATGGCTTTCTGCGCATGGTGGTGGGCCTGGGCACGCGCGCGGTGGATCGCGTGGCCGAAGACTATCCGCGCATGGTGGCGCTGAGCCATCCGCAGCTCCGGCCCGAAGCCGACGTGCGGGAGGTCCGCTACTACTCGCAGCATCGCATAGATTTGCTCGATCTGACCGCCAACTGCTTCGCCACGCGGCCGATCAGTGAAGTGTTGGCCGGCGACTACCCGGGTCTGCGTTTCCTGGCCTCGCTGCACAAGGACGATTACATCAGCCCGATGATTTTCAACGACCCGGCGCTGGATCCGCGCAGCCTGGTGATGACGTTCGACGGGCTGCTGAGCAAGACGCCGTTCGTGGAACAGATGAAAGCCATGCTCAGGGCCCTGGAGTTCGGCTATGGCCGGCCCGTGGATATCGAGTTCACGGCCGCGCTGCAAGATGGCTATCCCCGATCAGAGCTGACGCTGCACCTCCTTCAATGCCGGCCGCAGAGTGGGACCGATCTCGCGGAGGCTGTGACCATCCCCGACCGCCTGCCAGAGCAGGACATCATCTTCGGCGCGGCGAAGCTGACGCCCACGGGTCGCGTGCGTAATATCGCCTATATCGTCTATGTTGACCCCGAGCGGTACGCCACGGCCGATCCTGTCCAGAAGCGCGACCTGGCGCGACTGGTCGGCCGGCTGAATCAGCGGCTAGAGGGCCAGCAGTTCATCTTGATGGGGCCGGGGCGCTGGGGCAGCTCGAATCCCGATCTGGGCCTGAAAGTGGGGTACAAGGACATCTACAACACGCGGGTCCTGGTGGAGATCGGTTGGCCGCAGGCGCAGGGCCGGCCCACCCTTTCATACGGCACGCACTTCTTCCAGGATCTGGTCGAGGCCAATATCTATCCCCTCGCCATCTACCCTGGCGAGCCGGGCAATCCGTTCCAGAAGAGCTTCTTCGACGACGCGCTGAATGCTTTGCCTGTGTTGGTGCCAGACGATGCGCGCTATCACGAGCTGGTCAAGGTGATCAACGTGCCGGCCGCCACGGGCGGCCGGGTGTTGGAGGTGGTGATGAGCGGCGAGAAGGCGCTGGCAGTGGCATTTCTGACGCGGCCAAGCTCATGAAACGTCCCCTTGTGAAGCGAGGTTACATGGTGTTCACTCGTGTATGGCTGGCGCTGGGGCTGGTCGCGCTCCTGGCTGCCTGCGGCCGGCCGGCGTCGGATGCGCGGTGGTCAGCCCCTACCGCTGCCTCGGGGCGCGCAGCCGTCGTCTCGCGACCCACGCCGACCGCCAGCCCGACGCGCGCGCCTTCGCCCACAGTCGCCGCCGCTCCGCAGCCGGCCGCCACCCTGCCCGCGACCGCGATGCCAGCGCCGGCCACTGCCACTGCGATTACGCCGACCGCACTGCCGGCGACCATCACCGCTCATCCGATGCCATCGGCGACCGCGTCGCCATCGGCCACGGCCCCCCCGCGCGTGGTCGTGACGGCCCCCCTGGTCAACGTGCGCGCCGGCCCAGGCTTGACTCATCCCGTGATCGGGCAGGCGACCGCAGGCGCGGCGTTTGCGGTCAGCGGTCGCACCGCGGATGCGTTGCCGTGGTACAACATCTGCTGTCTGGCAGGGGGCCAGGCGGGATGGCTGCGTGGGGATTTGCTGGCGCTCGATCCGGCGGGCGTGACGATTGCGGTGGCGCAGGTTGTACCCACGCCGCCGCCCCCGCCGCCGACGGCCGCTCCCGCGGCCCCGCGTCCGGCCGCGGCCGCCGGCCTG
>Ga0194126_10003736_pt1 | contig 23744 bp, 23 predicted proteins | sample TA2KigC150mmetaG_FD_148641 | JGI IMG/M metagenome (GOLD analysis project Ga0194126, IMG submission 148641) | Freshwater microbial communities from Lake Tanganyika, Tanzania - TA2015035 Kigoma Deep Cast 150m | ecosystem: Environmental > Aquatic > Freshwater > Lake | place: Tanzania: Lake... | reverse complement strand
CAAAAAATTGCATAAATTTTGCCATAAAAAGCACAATCTGGAAAATGCCTGATATAATTATTACTAAAATAGCAGTTATTTTATGCTTATTTAGGATAAAATTAGGCCAAGATGATTAATTGCTGCGCCATTTAAAAAATATTACCATTTTAATCTTATTCTGGTATAATACTTTTTTCACTGAAATCATTATTTTCTAAAAAAAAATATAAAATATTTATTATAAATAAAAAAAAATTAAGTCATTTAGAATTTTAATTTTAGAATTTTAATTTAAAATTTAACGGAAAAGGTCGTGCAGTGAGTTCAGTTATTAAAAAGCGTCGAAAAAAAATGCGCAAGAAAAAACATAAAAAGATGCTTAAAAAAACCCGTTGGCAGAGAAGAAATAAATAATTTTTATTTTTTTAAGATGGCTGGGAATTTAAAAATTAAACAGGAATTAATTAAGATTCTTGACGAAAGAATCTTAATTTGTGATGGAGCTATGGGGACAACTCTTCAGTCTTTTGGATATAAAGGATCAAATGATCTGTTAAACCTGCATCCAGAGTCCTTAAAAGACATAACAGATATTCATTTAAAATATATTGAAGCGGGCTCCGACATAATACAGACAAATACTTTCGGCTCAAATGCTTTAAAACTTGAACAGTTTGGACATTCAATCGATATTGAAGTCATAAATAAAAATGCGATCGAAGCTGCAAAAAACGCAATAGCCATACATAAAGAGAAAACAAAAAACACTAAAAAAATATTCATTGCCGGTGATATTGGACCTTCTGGAAAACTTCTTGAACCCTATGGAGATACAAAATACCAGACAATTGTTGACTCATTTTCAAAACAAATTGAATACCTGGCTAAATACGGTGTTGAACTTTTAATTATAGAAACAATTATCGATATAAATGAAGCTCTTGCAGCTTTAGAGGCTGTAAAAAAAATAAACCCTGATGTACTGACAGCCTGCACCCTTTCATTTAAAGAAAATGGCATAACAGCTATGGGAAATAAAGCTGAAGATTTTGGCAAAATAATACTTGATGCAGGAGCTGATATAATTGGTGCAAACTGTAGTGTTGGCTCAGACTCGATGATTAAAATAACTGAGAAAATAAGAAATGCAAATCCTGCCGCAAGACTTTTAATTCAGCCAAATGCAGGGCTGCCATCACTTACTGACGGAAAAACCATATTTAATGAATCTCCTGAAATTATGGCAGAAAATTTCAGGCAAATTTTAAAATATAGTCCTTCCATAGTTGGTGCCTGTTGTGGAAGTACACCAGAACATATCAGAAAAATTGCAGAGCTAATAAAAAACTAATGATATAAATAAAAAACTATAATTTATTTCTCCCGACAGAAATTACGTCTTCGGCTTTCATTTATTAAAGTCTTTTTAATTAGAGTCTTTCTTAATCATATTTGTAATGGTTAATAACTTTCAGTACTTTTTGATATTTTTTGAACTTAATTTATCATTTTAAAAAATTTTAAATTTTTTTAAATTCCCTCTTGACATTTTAGAAATATATTAATAATATTATAAAAACAAGTCTTAATAATTATAAATATGTTTTTTTGATAATTTAATATATAGTTTTAAGTAATAGAGGCAGTGACTTACATTTCACCATATGGGCACTTTGAAGTGTAACGAGCCAATAGTGCAACCGGCTATTACAGTAATATTAAATTAAGTATTTCCAGGACTCGAGAATATTATTCTAAAAGCCATTCAGCCTCTAACTGAATGGCTTTTTTTATAAACAATTTGGTTTTTATAAAAAATATTCTCAGAACAATACATATTTAATAAAAATATTATTTAAAGTACAGAATAATAATAATCATAATATTGATTATTATATTAATTTAAAAATTATAATAAATATAAAACAAATATAAATAATAGCCGCGAAGCCTCTATAAGTTTCGCGGCTTTTTATTTTGCAGAAAGGATTAAAAATGTACAGAGTAATCAATCTTAATTATTTTAAAAGCTACAAAAACTGCCTTGTCTTATTTATAATAGCAGTTCTTTCAATGACTCTGTTATTCTCAATTTTAATTGGTTTAAAAGCTCACCCGGATAATATATACGATATAAGAGTTCTTGGAAGTTCAGCAACTATAGTTGAACAGACTAAACAGCAAGCAGAAAATACCCGGAACAAGCTGGGTACTGACCAATCTTCTGAAAGTTATTTAACTGAATATGAGGCTGCTGTCTGGTATCTTATAAATACCCTAAGAGTTAGTAATGGCTTAGCAGCACTTCAGGCAAACATATCCTTAACAGATATATCAAGAACAAGAAGCAGTGACATGATGTCGAGGAATTATTTCTCCCACTATACACCCGATGGAAAGAATGTATTTAATATCATGCGTGAATTCGGTGTTCAGTTCAGTGCTGCCGGTGAAAATCTTGCTCAGGCAATACCTGCCGATATAGGAACACCTGAAGCATTTCTTGATGCATGGATGAACAGCCCAACCCATGCTGCAAATATTTTGCAGGCAAAATTTGGAACAATAGGCATTGGAATGATCGAAAATGGAGACAAAAGAGTGGTAACTACTGTATTTAAGAACTAAATAATATTGGAAAACAAAAAAGTAAAATAAGTAAAAAGAGGTAAATTCAAATGGCTAAAAATAGTCTTCAGCTGGACGCCTGATTAGCTTGAACTGGATAAAAAATAACCCGGTAAATAATATTAATCAAAACAATAAACCGGGTTATTTTTTTAATTTATAACAGAACTATCTATCACATCAAGTGCAAGCTGGATAGGGGTATATACAAGACCGTATACAACATAAATACCCACAACCTGCCCATTCTCATTTATTACAGGGCTTCCGCTTTCTCCCCTCCTTGAAGAATCTCCCAGATTTCTAAAAACACTGAGCCTTTTATCAAGGCTTCCCAGCAGATAATAATCAGGTGTTTCTACATCACTAACTGTCAAGCCACCTGTCACTTTATCGCTGTAAAACACTCCATAATCATCAAGATTATAGAACTCGGCTTTATATCCTAAAAGCTCAGGAGATATCCATTCATCCGAAAAATTTGCTTTGAATTTAAAAGTACCTTCTTTTCCATAATTGTCCTGAACACAATGCCCTGCAGTGATAATATAGAATTTACCCTTATATGCTATACTGAAAGCAGTAAATGTATAAGCAAGTTCATCAGGAGATGCAGAACCAATGTAGGTATATTTTAAAAGATCATTCATATCATTAAGAATTTTTTTTAATTTTTCCGGTTCTTCCTGTAAAATTTTAATTTGCTCTTCAAGGTTTTTTATATTTGCAGGTTCAAGCTTTTCAGTCAGGGTTGATATCTCTTCATTCTTTGCAGAAATCTCTTTTTCCATCCGGGCAGTTTCTTTCTCCAACTCATCATATTCATTTTTTAACTCCTCATTTTCACCACTTAAAGACTTTAGTTCTTCAGATTGTTTCTTATAATCCTGGGCAATTTTATTATATTCCTCTTTTAAAACATCAAAATCCTGCCTTTTAACAAAATAATTATCAAATAACCTGCAGGATGAAAAAAGCAGCACGCTAATGATGACCATAAAAATCAGGATAAATGAAAACTTCCTTCTTATCATGTTTTATTTATCCTCCCTGTTAAAATTATAAATTAGTCTAATATTTATTTAAATAATTACTACACCTTTAAAATTACAATCTGCAGCTAATTCTATTTAAATAAAAATATCTATAAATAGTATTATATATGTCTGCATATATTATCTTATTTATCTTATCATAATATCATATTGGGAAAATTCTAATGAAAATCCTTTTCAACTTCTTTTTGTTAAATAAATTATTCTTAATATTAATGAAGTATTATAAAATATCAATGATTATATCTATCTGAACTCAAAAACTAAAAAGGGCAGGGCTTTTAATGAAGAGTCTAACACAGAAAGAAATTATAGAGTACCTTTACCAGTGCTATGTTAAAGTGGATGGTCTATGGTTTTTAAAAGTTGAGGAGCAGTTTGGTTTTTATAAAGCGCTTGAAATTGACAAAGAGGTCTGGAAAATAGTCCCTAAAATACAGGCAAGGTTTTTAAAATCAAAATTAAACGGTGGTTTTTCAGCAAAAAAAAATAAATTGAATGATAGCTATCAAGATGATAATTATAAAGTAAAAGATAACTCGAATATAAATCTAATAAATAATAGTAATGTTTACATTGAAAGCAGGGATAAAAATAAGGGTAAATATATGGATACAGAAAATATAGGTAAAAAAACTATTATTAAAACATTTCTTAAAGCTTTGAATATAAAATTAAAATTAGATGGTTTCAAATTCAGCATTTCAAAAAATAAAGACCTGGTTGCTGTAAAAATTACTGAATGCCCCTGGCATAATATCTTAATCAGGTCAAAAAGAGGGCATCTATCAGAAAAAATTGGTTCCATTATATGCAGGACAGAATATTCAGTTTTTGCGTCAGAATTTGAGCCTGAAATCAAATTGGATCTCAGCACTCAAATATGTAAAAATGATGAATGCTGTAATTTCAATTGGACAATATAGCTAATTTAGCTAATATGATTATATATTTTTATGTTTGAATATAAAGTATTTTTTTTTAAAAAAAGTAGTATTGCCAGTAAAAACACTGTCAGTGCCATAAAAATAACTGCAGAAAATATCAAGGTTTAATTAATCTTCTTTTAACACTCTATTAATTTCAGCTAGAAAATACTTTAGTTTTTCTAAGCCGATTTTTAAAGTCTTGCTTTCCATAAGAATTGAAAGTATCTTGCTGCCAATGATTACTGCATCACAATATTTCTTTATTTTATTAATCTGATTTATGTTTGATATCCCAAAACCTATTGCCAGCGGCAGTTCGGTTATACTCCGGAGATTTATTAGAAAATCCCTGGTTTGATCATCAATATCATCCCTTGCTCCCGTAACACCTTTTACTGTGACACAGTACAAAAATCCACTGCAAATATCCGCAATTTTTTCAAGTCTTTCTCTGGTTGATGTCAGTGTTGCAAGCATGATATTTGCAATCCTGCTTTTATTAAAAACATCTTTGTAATTATAAAATTCTTCTAAGGGAAGGTCTGGAATTATCAGTCCATCTACACCGTAATTTTCTGCTTTTTTTAAGAACTTTCCCAGCCCATATTTATACAATGTATTAAAATACGCAAGAATAACAATTGGTATGCTGCTCTTTAACCTGATCTCTTTTACAGAATTTAAAACTGTGTCAGTATTTATTCCCGATTCAAGAGCTGCTTTTGATGTCTTTTGGATTACAGGCCCATCTGCTAAAGGGTCTGAAAATGGGATTCCAATCTCAATAATATCAGCACCATTTCTTTCAAGGAAGTAAAATAACTCAAGGTAACTCTCATAATCAGGATACCCTGCAGTAATGAAAGGAATGAGTGCTTTCTTATTCTTCCATTTCAGTTCTTCAAACACTCTTGCTATCCTGTCATTCTTATTCACATTATTAACTGAAAGCATTTTATTTAACATTATTCTTTTATATCCCATATTATAGGTAAAGCCGAACCATCACCAGACTTAAATCTGGTGGTTTAACAGCAGCAGACCAAAAGTTTTTTAAAAAAGCTTATAAACAATATCCAGATCCTTATCTCCCCTCCCTGAAAGATTTATCACAATAATATTATTCTTATCCAATTTGGGAGCAATTTTAATGGCATAAGCAACAGCATGGGCACTTTCAAGGGCAGGTATTATCCCCTCATTCTTTGACAAAATTTCAAACGCATCCAGAGCTTCTCTATCCATAATGTATTCGTAACTGACCTTACATGTTTCCTTAAGATAAGCATGCTCGGGTCCCACCCCTGGATAATCAAGCCCTGCAGATATAGAGTGAGCTTCCCTTATCTGACCATATCTATCCTGCAGAATGTAACTGAAACTTCCCTGAAAGATACCCTTTTGCCCCCTGCACAGCGATGCTCCATGTTTGTGCTCTTTGATACTCTCACCACCTGCCTCAATACCGATAAGACTTACTCTACCTGTGTTTTTTAAAAAATGATAAAAAATCCCAATTGAATTGCTGCCACCGCCCACACAGGCAATAATATAATCGGGAAGTCTTCCTTCAGCAGCAAGTATCTGTTTTTTTGTCTCTTTTCCAATTATAACCTGAAAGTCCCTAACCATTGTTGGATAAGGATGCGGCCCAACAACAGATCCGAGCAGATAGTAAGTATCATCCACATGGGAAGCCCAGTATCTCAGAGCTTCATTACATGCATCTTTTAATGTTTTGCTGCCTGAACTTACTTCTGCTACTTCCGCACCCAGAAGTTTCATTCGAAACACATTTGCCTGCTGCCTTTCTATATCAACTGCTCCCATGAAAATCTTGCAGTTCATTCCAAGCAGTGCCGATACAGCTGCAACTGATACCCCATGCTGACCCGCACCTGTTTCTGCTATTATATTTTTTTTATTCATTCTTCTTGCAAGCAAAGCCTGACCCAGTGAATTATTAATCTTATGAGCGCCAAGATGACAGAGGTCTTCCCTTTTTAGATAAATTTTTGCACCCCCAAGAAAACGGGTAAGCCTTTCAGCAAAATAGAGCGGAGTTGGTCTTCCGGCATAATATTTTAAATAATATGCATATTCATCCTGAAATTTTTTATCTTTTTTTGCTTCAAAATAACTTTTCTCAAGCTCATCAAGAGCACATATAAGTATTTCAGGTACATATCTGCCCCCAAAATTCCCAAAATATCCCTTTCCTTTTAATTGTCTTTTCATTCTATAATGTAAATTTACCATAAGAAATTTTAAACACTCCTAACTGCATTAAAAAAATCTTCTGTTTTTTTTATATCTTTTTTCCCTGGATGCTCCTCAAGCCTTGAAGATGCATCAACTCCAAAAGGTTTAATTATTTCTATTGCCCTTCCTACATTATCTGCATCCAAACCTCCTGCAATTATCACAGGAAAATTATTCCCAAAATCCTTTAGATAATCCCAGTTATAAGACTTTCCTGTTCCTCCATAAATACCTTTTTTTAAAGTATCCATTAAAAAAAAGTCTGCCGATTCTTTAAAAGGTAAGATCATTTTAAAAATTGATGTTATTGAATCAGATTCCGGATATTTTGATACTCCTGTTGATACCCGGATTGCTTTTATTATTTTGATACTCTTATTATATTTTTTTATGGCATTAAGATATTCAGGTTCCTCATCACCTGAAAATTGAATTAAATCAAATAATTTTTTTTTGATAAAATTAACAATCTTTTCAACTTTTTCATTTACAAATACTCCCACCATAAAAGGTACTTTCTTATCTGTAGACAAGCAATAATCTTTCAGTTCTGTAATTATTTCTTCAGCCTTTTTTTCACTAATTCTTCGCAGACTTTCTGTTGACAGAACAAAGCCGAGAGCATCTGCACCCAGGTCAGAAATTTTTTTTGCATCATATATATTTGTTATACCGCAAATCTTAATCCACACCATATTTTACCTGCTATATCATCCCCTTTTCTGCCAGTTGCATTTCCATTCTGCTGAGGTCATCATCAAGATTTCTGCTTTTCATAAAATAACTTCCCATCAGGAAAGTATTTATCCCCATACTGTATAGCTCTTCTATATAATTTATATCCTCAATACCACTTTCACAAACCAGTATTAATTCAGACACCTTTCTGTTTTTTGAATATTTTAAAATCTGCCTGGTATTATCAATATTTACTTTCATTGTTCTTAAATCCCTGTTGTTAATACCGACAAAATTTGCACCTGTTTTTAAAGCTTTATCAAATTCATTCTCATTATGAACTTCAACAAGAACTTCAAGACCAATTTCTGATGCAAAATCATAAAGGTCTTTCAATTTTTTATAACCCAGTATGGAGCATATAAGTAATATACAATCCGCCCTTTTTGCTGCACTCTCATAAATCTGATACCTGTGAAAGATAAAATCTTTTCTTAGGACTGGCAGCTCTGAAACCTTTTTTACTTCAATCAAATAATCAGAACTTCCTTTAAAATAAACGGGCTCAGTAATAACTGAAATCCCGCATATAAAGCTGCTGTACCTGTCGTATAATAAAGCAGTACTGGAAATATTCAAATCCGGATTTATTAAACCCCTTGAGGGTGAAGCCTTCTTTATTTCAGCAATTATGTTAACTCTGCCATCCTTTATATTTTTTATCAAGCTTTTATTTTTCCTTTTTTTAGAAAAAATCTTTAAATCAAACTGATTCTTTAAAACTTTTTCCGCAGCATTTTGTGCACCACTGCTTTTTATCTCATAATCAACACTTGATTCAATAGATTTTATTTCACTTTTTTTGGAAGTTAAAATTTCTTTTAAGTAATTCATTTTGTAAAAAATTATTCCTATTATTTTAAAAAAATTAATTATGACTGCTAACGTGTTATCGAAATATCCAGCCGTTGATTCTTATAGTTTACTTTTGCTTCTATCATGAAATTGGAAATACTTACTTTCATATCCCGTTTAGTTTTTATTTGTAAACTTAATTAACTCTTCCAGTTTTTTTAAAGCCTTGCCACTGTCTATTGAGCCTGCCGCTAATTCTATTGCCTTATTTAAATTATCAGCATTACCGCTCACAAGAATTGCTGCTGCAGCATTTAAAACAGATATATCCCTTTTTGCACCTTTTTCCTGCCCTTCAAGAATATTTTTTATCATTTCAGCATTTTCGGCAGGGCTGCTTCCTCTAAGCTCATCAAGTCTATATTTATTTTTAAACCCAAAATCTCCAGGATTTAAAATGAACTGGCTTATCTTTCCATCTTTTAGTTCCGAAACAGAAGTTGACGCTGTAATTGAAATTTCATCAAGACCATCCTCACCATAGACAACCATTGCTCTCCTAACCCCCAGATCTTTTAATGTGCTTGCAACAATATCTGTCAGGTGTTTGCTGTAAACTCCAAGGACTCTGGCACCTGCTCCTGCAGGATTAACAATAGGTCCAAGAATATTAAAAACAGTTCTTATACCCATCTTTTTCCTTGCTTCTGCAACATTTGCCATAGCAGGGTGAGCAATTGGTGCAAAAATAAAACCTATACCAATTCTGTCAATGCATTCTGAAATATCTTCCATATCAAGATCTGTCTTTACGCCTAAAGCTTCCAGAACATCAACACTGCCGCATAAACTTGAAACGCTCCTGTTTCCGTGCTTTGCAATAATTACCCCCGCTCCAGCAGCAATAAGTGCAGCAGCGGTGGAGATATTAAATGTATTTTTTCTGTCCCCACCGGTACCACAGGTATCCACAACAACTTCATATCTGGTTCTAACCGGCTTTACCTTTTCAAGCATTGCCCTGCAGAATCCTGTTATCTCCTCAGATGTTTCACCCTTCATTCGAAGCGCTGTAAGAAAAGATGCTATTTCACAATCATTTGCCTTTCCCTCAATAAAATAATTCATCACTTTGTAAGCCTCTTCCTTATTTAAGTTTTCAAATCTCATTATCTTTTCTATATTTTCCTTAATCATTTTTAATCTGAACCCCTTGTTATTTTCCTATTTTCTCCCCTAATTATTTCACTTCAGGTATAAACATCCGGATAAAAATCACACTTAAAAACAATTGCCATTCATAAATCGTTTACAATTTGATAAAATTCTCAAGTATTTTTTTGCCGCATTTTGTTAAAAAAGATTCAGGGTGAAACTGAACACCTTCAAGCTGATAGTTTTTATGCCTGATGCCCATAACAATCCCATCTTCTGTCCATGCTGAAATTTCAAAAATGTCTGGAACTGTATCCCTCTCTATAATAAGAGAATGATATCTTGCGGCTTCAAAAGGGCTGGAAATATTTTTAAAAATAGTTCTTCTGTCATGAAAGATCGTAGAAGTTTTTCCATGCACTACAATTCCTGAATTGATCACATTTGCCCCAAATACTTCACCTATACATTGATGCCCCAGGCATACTCCAAGTATTGGTATTTTTTCATAGAAGTATTTTATTAATTCTTTTGATATCCCTGCATCATCCGGTCTTCCGGGACCCGGTGAAATAATAATCTTTTCTGGCGACATCTCCTCAATTTCATTAAAGACAATCCTGTCGTTTCTTCTGACCTTTATATTTTCACCAAGTTCACCAAGATACTGAACCAGATTAAAGGTAAACGAATCATAATTATCAATCATAAGTATATCTATCTTTTTAGTTGTTTTATTTATTTTATTTTTCATAGTTAAAAATCCTTAATTTACCTGTCCTGTCTTTAATTTTGTTTACTTCATTTTCTAAATTACATTCTGTTCTTATCCTTAAATTTTTACAGCTTTAAAAAGTGCTGCAGCTTTATTTATTGTTTCCTTCCATTCATTTTCAGGAAGAGAATCATATACAATACCCGCTCCCGCCTGTATATATATTTTATCTCCCTTAACAAGCGCTGTTCGTATTGTAATGCAACTGTCCAGACTGCCATCATAGCCAAAATAACCAATAATTCCACCATATAGACCTCTCCTGTCAGGTTCAAGTTCACTTATCAACTGCATTGCTCTGATTTTTGGTGCTCCTGTTAAGGTACCGGCAGGAAATGTGCTTTTTAATGCATCATAAATGGTTTTACTCTTTTGTAATATTCCTTCCACCCTTGATACCATATGGATTACATGCGAGTATTTTTCAATCTTCATATATCTTTTCAATTCAACGCTCCCATAAACACATACCCGGCCAAGATCATTTCTTGATAAATCTACAAGCATGTTATGTTCGGCTTTTTCTTTCTCATCGTTTAGCAGGTCATTAACAAGTCTTTTTTCCTCCCGCTGACTTACTCCCCTTCGCCTTGTTCCAGCAATCGGACAGGTTAAAATTTTTCTTCCTGTAATTTTTATAAGAGGCTCAGGAGACGAGCCTATAATTTGAAAATCTCTAAAATTGAAATAATACATATAAGGTGAAGGATTCAGTATTCTTAATGCCCTGTAAATATCAAAGGGCCGTTTTTGATTTAATGATTCAAATCTCTGGGATAAAACTAACTGGAATACATCTCCATCTATTATATATTTCTTAGCCCTTTCAACAGAATCTAAAAATACATCCTTTTCAAAGTTGGAACTTAAATTGAGCTCTTTAATGTTATTAATGCCGGTAGCAGATAAGCTGGATAAAGGTCCATTGACATTGGTTATATTTGAATATATCTTATTTTCCTTATTATCATTATTGTTAAATATTTTTTCCTCTAAATCTTTTATTTTTTCTATAGAAATATCATATGCCTTTTCAGGACCGATATCCTCATTGATTTTAACCGCAGCAATTATTTTTACAGTGTTTAAAAGATGATCAAATACAATAATTGTGTCAGTTAAAAAAAGAATCATTTCAGGGATATCGAGGCTGCTTTCGGGAAGAACTATACTGTCAAAATATTTCACAAGGTCATAACCCAGATATCCCACAGCACCTCCAGTGAAGTGATTGAGTTCAGGATCCTTATAAATCCTGTACTGTCCTATAACTTTTTCAAGCTCCAGAAGCGGGTGCTCGGATTTATTTTTTATAATTATCTTACCATTTTCCTCCAGTGAAAAAACACCAGTTTTATACCTGACAGTCTTTTCATTATTTACCCCAATAAAGGAATACCGGGACAGTCTTTTTGCACCTTCGATACTTTCCAGAAGAAACATCTCTTTGTCAGGCCCGGAAGCTTTCAAAAAAATTGTTGTAGGAGTTTCCGTATCAACAATATATTTTTTATAAACAGGTATTAAATTATAGTTTGCTGATTTATATAAATATTCTTTTTTATCCGGGTAATACATTTTCCTTATAAGATAATATTTTATAAAAATAACTACTGGAAATATAAGTGCAACTGTTCTTCCAGTATTGAAGTAAAAGTAAAAGAATAAAAAATAATAGGAAAAAAGAAAAAGACTTATTAAGATTTGAATTAGCTTTGCCAGCAGGAGCTATCCTTTAACCATATTATCCTGGTATAAAGGAGCTTGAGTAAACATAATTCTGAACTTTTATTGAAATCTATCAATTGTTTGAAATTAACACTGATAAAATAATATTTCTTAAAGTCAAAAATTACCTGCAATTACTGCAGCTTTACAATTAATGCAATTATAAATTTAATAACATATTATATCCAAAATAATAAAATATTCAATTGTCCATCTAACATTGTTAGCATCCCCATTTTCGTGATAACAATTAAAATAAAACTTTAATGGTTAAAGATGATTATTTCAAAAACACGCAATATTTTCCCCAGCGAGGAAAACCTTGCTCGGTCTCATTCCTCGCTCTCCTCCTTTGGAGGAATCATGCCCGCTCGTCTTTCGAACGGTTTTTTCAATAATCATCCTTAACCTAATAATTTTGTCTTTATCACGAAAATGGAGATACTTTCTCTAACATTATTCAACTAACAGTAATTCGAGATTCTTAAGAAAACCTTTTGGATAATTTAAATACCTCCAAGCCTGTTTGCCCAGTTTTCAGGAAAGCCTCCATAATATTTTATAGCTTCAAGCTTAAACCTGTTCCAGATAATTGCGCGTATGATTGAAGGAATTCCGACAACAAAAAGATAAAACCATCCCAAATAAAGCGACTGGAGAGTATGTCCGTACTCATGTTTTACTGCGTTTGGATTTCCTGAATACTTCTTATCAAGGAAAATGATCCAGGACAGGGAAATTCCTCCGGGAAAATTATTTACAAAATTTACAATAGCATCCCTGTAATTCAGCCTGGACGTAATTTTAGGCTTCAGGAAAATATAAAACAGTAACCCTAAAAAAAGCTGTGGGAATTCCCAGAAAAATAATAAGTATCTTGGTCTCAATAAAGCTCCTGTCTGGCTTTGCCGTGTATCACAATAAATAGCTTTTTAAATAGCTTTTTATATTAATCTTTATAAATATTTTAAAAATATAGGTATTAATGTTTTTACCCTTAAGGTATGGGGGCTGAATAAAGGGCAAAAATATTTTTTTCCCCTGAGGGGCTCTCAGGGTCAGCCGGATTAACCAGTAAAAGTATTCCCTTTTTAAGGTAAGCGGCAACAATTAGCCAGTCGCCTTCCTGCAGTGTGCCTTCAATACTGCTTATCAGGTTAAATTCTTTTGTCTCACCAGCCCTTATATAAGGAGTATCCCCTTTTATGTATCCATCCTTATACCATTTAACATTTCCAAGCTCATCCATTACTACAGCTGATATAAAAACAAACAGGCCTTTATCCGATTCAACAAACTTATCAATTTCACTCTTTCCGGTAAGCTTACCGCTTATTTTTAACTCATTTTCACTTTCAAAAAACCGGCCTTCTTCAATCCCTATATTTTTAAACTCTGCAATTTGCTGGTCTGAAATCTTTACATCCCCCCAGAACGAAGGAAGCCCTACTACATTTTTAAACTTTAAACTCTCATCCAGTAATACAAAATCTGTTTCATATTCAAGGTTTCCGCTCTCTTTATACATTTTAGATGCAAGTTTTATTTTTGATTTAATGCCCTCAAGATAAGGATAAATCCGGTAGGCTTTACTGTATTGTTCTTCAGCTCTGTTAAAAAGCCCGTATTCAAAATAAATGTCTCCATTTTTCATGTGGGTTACTGCTTCATCTATGAACTTCTGTGACTTTTCCTTTCCGGCTTTTGCAGCTGAAATTTTGTCTTTATCATCTTCTGATTCAATAACATCATCATAATATTTCTCAGCAGACTCATAATTTTTCTTTTCAAAATATTCATCAGCCATTTCAAGCCTGTCTTTGAACAATCCCCCTGATAAAATAGAGGCAGCAACAATTACAATGCAGACAGCCATGCCGATGGTAAATCCAATAGTTCTTCGCTTATTTTTTCGCAGGTTCAGAAACAGAAGCACACAAAAAACAACTATTAGAGGAATACTGAAGAAGAAAAGAATTACAAGAAAATTAAATAGAAAACCTACAAAATCAATTCCTGTTACGCCAATAATAAGCGTTGCCAGGGCAAATGCTGCAGCATAAATCGCCATAAAAGTAATTGATATGGGTCTCTTGTTAAATTTTTTTGTTTTCCCCGCTGAAATTTCTTTTACATTAATTTCAGCATTATTTTTTATATAATTATTTCTCAGGTTTTGTTCATTCATTTTTTCTAACTTTTAATTTGTTATTTCTTTTACATTTTTGCCTGCACTTATATATTTCTTAAGGTCAATTATTTAGTTTAAATGTTAGTATATCAATTTTTAACCTTCAATACTTCATGTATTAAAAACCTACAACCTGTCAGCCAGTATTCTTAACTTGCATTATTTTCTGAACCTCCCAATATCCTTAATTAGCATTATATTGTAACCGGCCCGATATCGTAAGCGTCCTGATATTATGAAAAAGCCCTGCATTATTGCACTTCCCCTGGCCTGTTTGACCTGTTTTCAGGAAAATCCTCATAATATTATTGTACTTTTAAAAGTTCTTTTAAAATCTGCTCAAGAGCTTTGCCTGCATTTTCATGCCATGCAATTTCTGCATGGCTGTCATAGCCGGTTTCTTCTCTGTTAATTATAATAAAGCTTCTACAATTTGCAGGCAGCCTGTTTGCCGGATATACTTCAAGGCTTGAGCCAACAACTATTAGAAGGCTGCTTGTTTTTACCTCCCTTGTTGCAGATTTAAAAGATGATGGAAGAATGTCACCAAAGAGAACAAGATTTGGCCTGAGAATTCCCTTTCTACCCCTTTGACTGCATAAATCGCACAAAGGGGGAATTTGACCACCGGATAACTTTTTAACAAGTTCATCAAATGTAGTTTTGCTTTTGCATCTCATACAGTATGCTTCCTCAAGGTTGCCATGAATTTCAAAAATATTTTTTGAGCCTGCTTTCCTGTGAAGTCCATCAATATTCTGGGTTATAACTGCTGAAACTAATTCCAGCCGCTCCAGCTCAGCAAGAGCAAGATGGGCTTTATTGGGTTCTGCATTTTTTATTGAATAAAGAAATTCAAGAAACTTAAGCCCGTTTTCATAAAAGTTTTTTGGGTCAGTGTAAAGAGCTTCCCCTGTCATTAAGTATGGGTCAAATTTTGTCCATATTCCTGAACCGGGGCTTCTAAAATCCGGAATTCCACTTTCAGTTGAAATACCCGCCCCCGTTAAAACAACTGTTTTTTTGCTGGATCTTAAATGCCGGGCTATCAATTTTGCCTTACCCGTAAGCATATTTACATTTTATATTAAAAATTTTTTTTGCTAAATTAAAAAAATTAATAAAAATAGTCAATTTAATGTTTCTATGTTTTTTAAGTCCAGGTCCTCTATTCTGTAAATTATTTTCTGTTCAACATTCGGTGCATTCATGCCATCCCATCCATACCTGAAGCCATCAAAATAATAACTGCTCCAGTCCATTGTCAAACTACCATATAAATAGCCCACACCTTTCTCTGTTGCAAGATTTAAAAAATAATCAGTACCCATAAAGCCTTTTTCCTGTGTGATATCAATGGGAATCCATCCATATCCTGGAAGTTTAACCTCCACCCATGCATGACCAACATCAAGCTGGCTATTCTTCTGGTCCAAAACAAGTGTAACTGGAATTCCGCCAATAAAACGGGACGGGATTCCACTTGCCCTTAGCAGTGCTATGTAAAGAATGGAATAATCTGCACAAACACCCTTTCCCGCTTTTAAAATTTCTGAAGCATTCATCAGCTTATAATTCTTTTCCTTTGCCCTGGGGAAATCATAATAGAGTTTACTTATAACATAGTTATAAATTTTGCGTGCCTTTTTTACCGGATCTGTTTCACTGCCTACTGCCTTTTTGGCTGCATCAATTATTACAGGATTTGTGATATCAATATATAAATCCTCTTGGGTGTATTGGTGCAGGTCATCATCAAAAGATTCATAATCCATTCCTTTTGTTTCAATTCTTTTAAAATTATATTCATACATCGTAACATTAGCAGTAATACTTGCTTTAAACTCCTTGCTCTTACCAATGCTTAGGGATTTATCAAACTTAAGATGTGTTAAGAGATTCCATTCATCATCAAAAACTTCATCAACTGCTGAAATACTTGGGGTAATTTTATTAATTACCTGAAAAGGATAATAATCCTGCGGTGTTCTTAAATAACATTCGATATTTTTTAATTTTATACTGCTCTTATTTGTTAAAAGACACTCTACTACAACATTAAAATTATGCTCTTTGACAGGTTCAATAACCATATCCTGTATTCCAACACTGACAGTAATCTCTTCTGAGTCCTCAAGAATTCCATCAGATACTGTAAGCTTTATATTATATTGCCCTGGTTCATTAAAAAAACATGCAAGCTCCTCCCTGCTTTCAGAAAGAATATAATCCTTTGAGTAGCCATTTAATAGCTGTGATGAAAAATTAATTGAAGGCTCTAAATCCTTTATTTCTAAACCATCAATTTCCCAGGTATACTTAAGAGCTGCACCTTCAGGATCATAAGAATTAAGAGCAGAAAAATATACAGGATTACCCGCAATATATAAATCCTTAAAATACTTATCCCCGAAAATATCAAGACTGGCAAGTGGTGCACGGTTTACCTCTTTTCCTGTATCTTCAATAATCAAGCCATCTTCAGGTTCTTTCTTCTGAAGTCCAATTATCATAAGACCCTCAAAACCATCGGCAATATATCCGTAATCACCATGAACGGCAATATCATAGGAATTACCTCTGGTTTTAAGAATAGATACAACCCCCGGATTCATACTATCGCTTACATCTACAGCACTAATACCACCTTCATTATTTGAAATTAAGAGGAAGTTATCTTTCATATCTATTTCCCATGCGCCTCCGGCAATACTGCAGCTGCCCGCTTGTAAAGGTTTTAAGGGATTTGAAATATCAACTACCTGGAGCATACTTTCCCTGTATTTTTTTGTCTCTTCATTAATTAGGCTGCTTGTAAGATATGCAAATTTATCTTTTACATATACAGACCAGGAATTCGCCGGAACTTCACACGAGCCGACTACTGCGGGTTTTTTCTTATCTTTTATATCAACAACAATAAAACTGCTCCTTCCGCTGTATTCCTTTATTTTAAAATCATAATAAACATTATTTATATAGGCATAATCTCCCTGAACAAAAAGACCGTTGGGCTGGCCATCAATATTACAAAAACTTAAAAGTTCTGGATTGCTTTTGTCTTTTATATCTATTATCTCAAGCCTGCTCTCCTCTGAATCCAAAAGCATCTTTGTTGAGTTTAAATAGGCATAATCTCCATCCACTATAAGCCCCTGGACAGACTTATTTTCATTTTTACCCGAAATAAAATCACCAACAACCCTCGGGTTTTTCTTATCTTTAATATCAATAATTTTAAAGCCGCAAACACTAAGTATTTCCACATTTTCCTGCTCCGATTCCGATGGGCTGTCGGCAGTTTCATCAGGGCTTATCCACTCGGTATAAGAAACATAGGCATAACCTTTCTGCAGTATTACAATATTTGCAGAATTAATTCCAGTACACTTACCAACTATTTTTGGATTTTCTTTATCTCTGACATCGATTACAAAAAGCATCCCCAGGTCATTGGTCAAATATGCATAACCGCCCTGTGCTTTGACATCTATTGCCTGCCCCGGGATTTTAAGAATACTTACAACTTGAAGATCGGGCTTTTCAAGGGGGGTTGAAATTTCTGCTGTCGTTTCAGCTGTCTCTGTTTCATATATTGATGTTAATTCAGAAGTGATTTCCCCTTCAGCGTTTTCCTTCCCGGTACCCTGTGTCCAGTATTTTGGGTCAAAGCAAAAACAGCAGGAGACCTGTGAAATTAATATAAAAAAAATAATGACAAATAAGGGGATTATATATATTAATCTATATTTTAACCTATATTTAATAACTGATAACTTTGGCATTGTTAATTGGTGACAGGTAATTTTTAACTTTTTAAATAAAAACGTCTTTGGGTTCTCTAAAAACACAGAATTTTAAATCTTTAATCGGTAGCCGCAGTAAGGGCACAGATTAAAATCTTCCTTTATATTTTTTCCGCAATCAGGACATTTATCCTTTTCTATCTTTTTTATGTGGCTTCCTTGTTTATACTCAACAATTCTTTCCCTGCCAATCTCATTTTCCTTCAGATTAAAAGTTTTATATATAAAATTTAAAATTTTTGCCTGCTCTTCAGTAAAATCGCCTTCCTGCCTGAAATTATCATAAACCCTTTTATACATGTCTATGATGTCCTCTTTTTCAAATTTATCTAAAACTTTTATTTCACTGTCCATGAGCTCCTTGTAAACAATAATATTGTCCTCAATTGTTTCAAACTGCCTGTCAAGCATTTCATCGCACTTTTCACAGTACTCAGAATCTGTTTCTTTCTTAATCTCTTTACCACATTCAATACATACTTTAGCCATTCTTCCTCCCGTTTGCCTCTTAAAATTAACTTATAAAAAAACAAAATAAATTATAAAATAAATCTGCAACTAGTCAAAAAGTCAGGTTAAAAAGTAAATTGAAAAAGTAATATACCATAAAAAAGCCAAATATACTAAATACCAGATTATGGAATTACAGCTCTGAGAAACGAAAATTCTTCTCACCTTGACCATGAAATTATTTTAAAATTGACATGAGTAACATTATACACTATAATTAACTCAATATTTTACGGAGGATTAATTATGACTACTTACACAAGAAATGAAATAATATCTTCCAGTAAGGCCAGCAAAAAATTCGGGGAGATATTAGAAAAATTAAAATCAGGAAAAACTGAAAAAATAATTATATCAAAAAATAATGAGCTTGAAGCAGCAATAATACCTATAGAAGAATTCGAAGCCATGAAGGAGGCTTATGAAATTGTTGAGCACCTTGAAATTTATAGATTAATAAATGAAAGAAAAGGCAAAAAAGCTACGAAAACCCTCGATAGTTTGATTTTAGAAAGCGGTTTTGGAAGAAAAGAACTTGAGGAAGAATAAGTATTATGAAATTTAAGGTACTGCTGATACCTGAAGCTAAAGAGGATTTCAAAAAACTTGATGGCAGCATTAAAAAACAGGTCTTAAAAAAATTAATAAAGCTTGAAAAAGACCCCTATGCTGGAGAACCGCTTGGAAATAAAGCTGGAATTGATTTAACAGGGTACTACAAATTATACTTATATAAAAGAAAAATAAGAATAGTTTATGAAATAAAAGAAGACATTTTAATAGTCAGGGTAATTTCTATTGGTAAAAGGGAGAATTTTACTGTATATTTACAGGCTTATTTAAGAAGAAATACTACTATAAAATGACCACAATTATAAAATTTGAATTTATATCCTTCAGCTTATTAAAAAAATATGGAATTTATATCAATTAAATTATCAAAAAAAATTATATTGATTGCTCTCATTTCGATGCTTTTTTTCACCCTAAGTATATTTTTGCCCTCCATTACAGCATGCAAAAGTGAACAGGCCGGCCATGAAAGACTCAAGAAAAGCGAAGAAGACAAATACGAAATTAGAAGAATAGAGATGGTTGAAACCCAGATTGCTGCAAGAGGTATAAATGATAAAAAAGTTATAGAGACAATGTTAAAGGTCCCAAGGCATCTTTTTGTAGATGAAACACAACGGGACTATGCATATGAAGACAGACCTCTTCCAATAGGAATGGGACAGACCATTTCCCAGCCTTATATAGTTGCACTTATGACTGAAAGTCTTGAGCTTAAAGGTGATGAGAAAGTTCTTGAAATAGGAACAGGGTCAGGATACCAGGCAGCAGTTCTTGCAGAAATTGTAAAAGAAGTTTACACGGTAGAGATAATTCCTTCTCTTCTGGAGAAGGCAAAAACTCGTCTTTTATCATATCCAAATATTAAAACAAGCCGCCATGACGGATATTATGGCTGGGAAGAATATGCCCCGTTTGATAAAATAATAGTTACTGCAGCCCCTGACCATATCCCGCAGCCTTTAATTTCCCAGTTAAAGGATGGGGGTATAATGGTAATCCCTGTTGGTCCGCCCGGGTGGAGCCAGATTTTATATAAGGTAATCAAACAGGGCGAAGATATTAAAACAATAGAAATTACGGGGGTTATTTTTGTTCCTCTTACAAGAGAGGAAGGTAAATAAAGCCGTGGGTAAAAGTTTGATTTTTCAAATTTAACCGCTAAATTGCTTAAAGATTATTTAACCCCTGGATGAATGTCTGAAGTAGTTAACAGTTATATGAATTCAGAGGATTTTAATGCAGTAAAAACAATACTTAATAGATTTAATTAACATTATTTTAAAAATTCCGTAACAATATCATTAAATACACTTGACTGTTCCTCCACCGGTACATGGCCTGCATTCTTTATTATTTCGAGCCGGCTGCCGTTTATAGGTAACCTTGGCATTACAGCATATACAACTGAGAAGAATTAAATCAGGATATCTTTGATAAAATAAAGGTCTGGCAGTATTTATAATACAGGTTTGGAAGTATTTATATCGGTCTGTTTTAGTCAATCTATAAAATTTAAATGAATTAAAGATCTTTTACCATAATAAAGTTCAGCTTATTAATGCTGGCTCAACATTGACAATTTTGAACCTTATAATAAATTAATTATTAATTTTGTGCAGTATAATGCACAAAATAGAAGCACAATTAAAATAATCAATTTTGCTAAAGAAAAAACAGAGAAATTTAAAGATAAAGAGATTATATATACTCCATTGCGGAAATGGTTGCTCGAATAGAATTTGAATTACTGCTCAATTGAATCCAGTTCCATCGTTCCAGCATTGGTATGAACCCATGTATGTAGCAAAGGGACAAAAACTTATTTTTCAGTCTATCATTGCTTGAATAGTCTATTGCAAAAATGAATTTGCCATTGTCTTTTGCATATAATAAGTCATCAAGAGCTTTTAAGTTTTCTTCGTCTTTTACCCGGATGTTATTTTCAAACCAGAGATTTTCTTTTCCAAGCCCGTCAATTGATTTAAGAAAAGCATCATTTCTTGCAAGCTCTTCTCCGTTCTGGGGAATTATAAGAACTTGCTTCTGTATCTCCCGGATATAAATATAATAATTGCCAGGATTTTTTAACCCCAGTTAATGATTATTTAACCTAAGGTATGGATTTTAAATAAAAAAAGAAAGTATTATGGATAAAATCAGGAAGAGGTGTCTTTTAGTAAATGTAATTTAGGTAAATCTACAATTACTTCATCTTATTTTAGATAAAGGTCTTATATTGGAAGCCTGTTGCGTCATCTAAAAAAGTATCCGAAAGCATATTGACTATATAAGTACGTTATGTATAATATGTACGTAATGGAATTCATCGGGGTGATCTTTCTAAAATAAATAATTCAGTTAAAAACCCGTGTTAATTACACTGCTTAATATTAAATTAATAATAAGGGAAATGATTAAATGAAATCAGTTTTGAATGCAACAGATGTACGGAAAAATTGGAGCAGCTTCATTGATGATGTAAAATGGAAGCGGCCTGCTTTGGTAAAAAGAAACAGGGATATTTTAACAGTTTTACCGGTTGATCTTATGGAAAATATGCTTGCAGGATATATGCTGACAGTTGATGTATGTCAGGAGGATGATGGTTCTTATACAGGTGTTTTTAAAGAAATAGACCTGGCAGCAAATTCAAAAGATATGGATTCCCTGGAGGCTGAACTGGCAAAAGAGCTTATAGATTATTCAGAAGACTACTTGAATGATTTCAGGTTTTATTATGAAAATTCCAATAGAAAAAGCCATTTTCCTTATGTATTTAGAGTTTACCTTTTATCTGATGATATTGACAAAGTAAAAAAAATATTTTCTTCCAATATCAAAATCAAGAAGAAAGTAAGTTAAATGCCAACATGGAGGGAACTGAAAAGATTCTTTGAAAAAGATGGATGGGAGCTCTATAAAAGCACTGACCATTATTACTTTAGAAAATATATGGATAATAAAGTTTTAAAAAGGACAAAAGTTTCAAGAAGCAGCAAAGAAATACCCCGATTTCTTTGGATAAATATCCTGGAAAAACAGCTTCAGGCAACGCAGGAATATTTTAATAAAATGAAATAACCTAATGTGCCTTAAAGGATATGCCCTGACGCCCCGGGTTTTTCAATCTCTATCCCGGTATCCGGGCCTGTGCTCAACCAATAATAAAAAGAACAGCGATTTAGCAGGTGCTGATTATTTATAATACTTCAATTATATCTGCGCCATTTTTTTCTAGTACTTTAAAAAGTTTTAAAAATCTGTCAATAAAGGTAATTCCTGTTGAATTAGATTTTATATTCCTGGATAACTTTAAGGCTGTTCCTGTTGAGGTAAAGTATAAAGAAAAAATTTATGATAGGGAGTTTAAAAACCTGGAAATATTTTGCAGAAAATTTAAACTAAAAAAAGCACTTTGCTTGTGGAAAAATATAAATGCAGAGAAAATTAAACTTGGCGAACTGGTAATTGAAAAAAAACCAATATATTTTATTTAATTTCTTACAGGTGATTTATGGGAACTCGCTCTCATTTCCCGTGGGGAGAGTCACATTTGAATGGATGAGACCCATAACTTTCAGGGAATTTTTACTTGCATGCGCAAAAGAGACACTTGCAGGCAACCTTCCTTCTGTTTTTAGGCCAAGAACCTGTTTTGCTTTCAGCGGCATGTCAATATCACCACTTACAATTATCGGAATTCCTGCAGTTTTTTTAATCTTTTTAATCAACTCATAATCAGCCTGTCCGCCAAACCCCTGTTTTAGCGTCCGGCCATGTATTATAACAGCAGATGCACCTTTCCGACAGGGGCAAGGTAGATCACAAATTCTTCATTGCCGTCTACCCTTATAAGCCTGTCCATCAATTCCTGGTTATAAGCAGCAATCGCACATGTCCCTGCACCTATTGCTTCACAGGCAAGATAAAGATTCTGGCAGACATGTCCTGCATCTATTGCTATGACTTTATGTGCAGCAATACTGTACCTCCATTCTGTCCTGTAAGGTATGGCCGTCCATACAAAAACAACAGCAGCAGTACCTGCGAAAAACTGGCCCATTGCTGCAATACTGATTTTCTCACGCAGGTTCTGTTCACTGAATTCAAATAACAGCTCGTGCTCAAGGGGAAGGTAGCGATAGATTCCGCCGTCAAGGCCATTTACATTTAATATACATAGATATGTTTCAAATGAATGCCTGTTTCCTGCTGATGGTACTGTCCTTAGCACTGCACTTTTTAATTGTTTTCTTACCCCCTGTGTTGCCCAAAGAAGGTAAGCAAGTTCTTCTATTTCAAGGGGTTTTTGTGAATATTTCCTGCAGCTTTTACGGTTCGCTATCGCATATATCAGGCTGCAATCACCGATATCTTTCCACTGATGCGGTTTTGGAAGGTTTATCCTTTTACTGCCTTTCAAAAAAGGCTTCTCAATCGGTGGTGGGGCAATACCGCGGTTCTGGTCAGTCTGTGAAAAATCAGTTTCAAGTTTTATATAATCCTTTAAAAAATATCGTTTTTCTTCAATTAAATCTTTCATGAGTGACCTCTTTTAAATTTCTAAATCAAAACTTTTATTTTCCTAGTTTTATATATAATTATATAAAATGG
>Ga0194126_10003733_pt1 | contig 23763 bp, 19 predicted proteins | sample TA2KigC150mmetaG_FD_148641 | JGI IMG/M metagenome (GOLD analysis project Ga0194126, IMG submission 148641) | Freshwater microbial communities from Lake Tanganyika, Tanzania - TA2015035 Kigoma Deep Cast 150m | ecosystem: Environmental > Aquatic > Freshwater > Lake | place: Tanzania: Lake... | reverse complement strand
GCAACCAATTGGCTAACGGTTATGTTTATAGGTAATTTCAACCGGTAATTGTGCTAAATATACGCTGAATAGGAGCCCCATGCCAGCAACGATTACAACACGCCTCCGCCAACACTTAGCTGACCAATTATTTGAATCTTTTGGTGAAACATCACCAAGCCGCCTGTACGTCACACTTGGCCGCCCAGTCAGTTGGCCAGACGAAGGCAATCCTCCAACACCAACTGATACTGTACAAAACACCTTTGATCCGTGGCGTGATATGATTGGTATGAAGCGTATCCAAGATTCCGACAAATCGTTTGTTATAACGCGCCGGAATTGGACCAATAATACTGTCTATACGCAATATACTGATACTAATACCTCATTGCCAACAGCGTCCTTCTATGTAATGACATCCAATTCTAATGTGTATAAGTGCATTGATAATAACCGCAACGCAGCCAGCACAATCAGCCCGACTGGTACCAGCACCTTAATTATCACGACCGCAGACGGATACCGGTGGAAATATATGTATACCATTTCTGCGGCAGACGCCCTCAAGTTTATGACGACAAATTACATTCCTGTCAAAACCCTAACCGCGAATGATGGTTCAGCACAATGGCCCGTCCAAGAAGCCGCGAGCAATGGTGCAATTCACCACGTTGTCATTTCTGCCAATGGCACAAGTTACCAGTCAACTTCAAATACATTAGCCAGCATCACCAATTCAACGGTTGTCGTCCTCAAATCCAATGCCGTCGCAACAGATGATTTTTACAATTTTTCAACCATTTATATTGTGGCCGGCACCGGTTCCGGGCAACTCCGGCGCATTGTGAATTATGTGGGTGCAAGCCGGACTGTTACAGTCAATGGGGCATTTACGACATTGCCCGATGCCACGTCCCAGTACCAGATTGCACCAAACGTTATTATCCGTGGAGATGGAGTGACAACGGCCACGGCCTATTGTTCAAATGTCACATCTGGCCAAATCAAAAAAATTACTATGATTGCGGCTGGTGCAAATTATTCTATCGCCAACGTGACTATTACGGCGAATAGCACCCATGGCTCTGGAGCAACAGTAACTCCTGTTATTTCTCCACAGGGCGGGCACGGCAAAAATCCAGTAGGTGAATTGTACGGCTATAACATCATGTTTAACGTCCAGGTTGCAGGCAGTGAATCCAGTACCCTACCAACCAATAATGACTTCCGTGTTATTGGCCTTGTCCGCGATCCGCGTTTATCTGCTGGTGGCTTAGCTAATGCTTCAGTTCTTGGTTGCACCACAGTCCTTAATATCCAATCGGCAACTGGTAATTTCACTGCTGATGAAGTCATTACTGGTGGAACATCGGGTGCCAAAGGACGGTTGGCATGGTTTGCGAATACCAATGCAGCACATACTAAAGGCAATATGTACCTCACACGGGTCAGCCGTGCTGGAACTGGAGTCAACTTCACAACCGGTGAGACTATCACTGGTGGCACGTCAAGTAAAAGCGCTACTATCGTGAGTAGGACGAACCCAACTGTCCGCCACTATACAGGAGACGTTATGTATGTGGAAAACCGTGGCGCTGTCAGCCGGGCCACGGATCAGACAGAAGACATCAAAATTGTGGTCAGACTGTAGTAAAAAACTATACAAGGATATTCAGGAAAGAAACTCTCATAAATGGCTGACCTCGCAAATACAGCTGCACTATCTACGAATTTAAACACCGATCCCTATTATGATGATTTTAATGAGGATAAGGATTTCTACCGTATCCTCTTCAGGCCTGGCCTTGCCGTCCAAGCCAGGGAACTAACCCAACTCCAAACCATCCTCCAAAACCAAGTTACCCGTTTTGGATCGCATATTTTCAAAGTCGGATCGATTGTCCAGGGCTGTGAAATTAACTATGATCAGCAATATGCATATGTTAAACTACGGAATAATAATGCTAGTGGTGCCAGCGCCAATGCTGCGGCATGGGTTGGTAAACTGGCAACAGGGCAAACTTCTGGTGTGGCAGCTATTGTTATTGGATCAGCAGATGGATCAGAAGCCAATACACCCAACACCAAAACCCTCTTCGTCAAATATACCACATCTGGCACGTCTGGTGTCGCCAAGTCTTTCACCCTTGGTGAAATCATCACCTCAAACACAGGCTCCCTCTCTGCGAACCTTATGTCCTCTTCCGCAGTTGGCTTCGGCAGCCGTGTCACGGTAGGATCTGGCCTCATCTATGCGAAAGGACATTTCATCCGTGTCGCACCGCAAGCCCTGGTCCTTGAAAAATACTCTGCTAATTCAACCTACCGCGTTGGGTTTACAATTACAGAATCGATCATTGATTCTGGAACTGATACAACACTTTTAGATCCTGCACAAGGCGCTTATAACTATGCAGCTCCTGGAGCTAGGCGCCTAAAACTATCTACAACACTTAACAAGTATGCCCTCACAGCGACATCAACGAATAATTTTATTGAATTCTTGCAAACCAAAAATGGTGTCTTACAGTCATTGACTGATAAACCACAATATAATGCAATCCGTGATTATATCGCCCAGCGCACATATGATATTAACGGCAATATGGTTGTCTATGGGCATGACGTACGGCTCCGCGAACACCTCCTTTCTGGCAACAACCATGGAGTCTATACTTCAGGAGCGGGAGGTGATAGTAATAAACTGGTTGCTGATATTGGACCAGGCAAAGCGTATGTCCTGGGGTATGAACTCCAAACCCTAACGTCTGAGCATGTCAACATTGACAAAGCTACCGACAGTGTATTAGTTGAATCCGCTACTATACCAGCTAACTATGGCAACTATATTATCGTCGGCAACGTTGTCGGCAACTGGGACGTCAATGCCCAATCCCAAGTCAGCCTCCGCGATACCCATGCCAATGCAGCCACGACCAGGGTGTTCTCTGGAGGAACAGCGCCTGGAGTAGAAATTGGTACTGGGCGGGTGCGCGCAATTACCCATATCTCTGGTACGCCGGGATCGGCCAGCGCCAAATACAACCTCTACTTGACAGATGTAACAATCACCACAGCCGGAAAGTCTTTTGCTAACGTCGCATGTATCACGTATTCAGCTGGCGCGGGCAATGCAAACGGCAAAGCCGACATTATCGGCACAATCTCTTCCTCAGCCGCAGTCACGGATCCATCCTTCAACCGTGCGGTATTTGTCATTCCAGCAGAAAATATCAAACGGCTCCGTGACAGCAGCAGCAATATTGACAACACTTGGAAATTTGCTAAAGCCTATTCAGGATCCTTTAATTCAACTGGCCAGTTAGTCCTTTCCACAGGCGCATCCGATGAAACGTTCTCTGGTTCTGGCGCCTTAGGCACCGCATTAGCACGAAGCCGGTACCATGTCATTTTACGTGGAGATGGGAATTCGGCGCTCTTGTCAGGAACTGTTTCAACTACCAATGGATCGAATACAGTTACAGGATCAAGCACAGCATTTACGACAGAAATTAACGTTGGAGACGTCCTTAAAGTTACGGGGCTAGCGAACACATTAGTTGTTAGCGAAATAACAAATGCAACGTCCCTCAAGACATTAGCCAAAGCGACAAGTACCCTTTCTGCTAAAAATATCCATAAAATTTTCTATACTGGGCAGGTACTCGACTTGGGTGGCGTAGGGCGCAATGGCGCACGGAGCATCACGGTAAGCCCATCAACCACGTCAACACTTGAAATACGAGAAACCTTAAATTCACCTTCCAGCTTGAATGCAACAATCATCGCACAAGTCAATAAAGTTGACGGCCAAGAAACAGCTAAGACAATCAACCGGAACCGTATTGTCCTCCTCAAACTGAGTACCCACACCAATACGACGGCAGGACCTTGGAATCTCGGATTAGCTGATGGCTTTAAGCTAGTGAGCGTCAGGAAGAAAACCTCGACATTTACGAGTACGAGCCAGGGCACCGATGTAACGTCTAATTTTACACTTGACAATGGCCAACGTGACAATTTTTACAGCCATGCACAACTTGTCAAAAAACCAGGTAGCACCCTAAGCCTTACAAGCAGTGATTTCTTGTTAGTGACACTTGATTATTTTACCCACAGCTATTCTGGAGGAAAGGGGTATCTTTCCGTTGACTCCTATCCCGTTAATGACAGCACGGCCGGTACTGACACGACCAAAATTTATACATACCAAATTCCAATTTTTGTCTCTCCAACAACGGGAAGCTCATTCAGCTTACGGGATTGTGTTGACAACCGGCCACGGATGACAGACACCGCCAACTCTGTAACATCAACGACCAATATGTCAACCAATCCAGCCACGTCCACCTCATTTGATGAACCATCTGGTGGATTGCGGTTCCCGTGGCCGGGGACAGATGAAACATTTGACTTGGAATATTACTTACCGCGGAAAGACCTCGTTGTTATGGACCGGGTGTGCGCCCACAAAATTATTAAAGGTGTGCCCGCTGCTATTCCACAAGCGCCAGACGTACCTTCTGATTCGATCCTCTTAGCACAAGTCAACATCGCACCGTATCCATCCCTTTCTACAGATGCGGCCCGGCAAGCGGAACGGCCTGATTTTGCTTGCGATATTATTCCAGCCAAGAATCCGACTTTTAGGATGCAGGATATTGGAATCCTACAAAACCGTATTGACAACCTGGAATATTATACAAGTTTGTCGTTATTAGAACGCGATGCCCAAGCCTTAGGGATTGCAGACAGCAATGGTAATGACCGCTTCAAAAATGGTATCTTAGTTGATTCATTTGTGGGGCATAATATTGGAAATGTCTTTGATCCCGATTATAAATGTGCCATCGACCATACCACTGGAGAATTACGTCCACCGTTTATAATGAAACCGTTTGAATTATTTTATAGCGCAGCCAACTCCAGTAATATCGTCCGTACTAACGTGACAGTTGGTGGCGTGTCCCGTGACCAAACCGTTACTATTTCCAATAGCCAAGTAATTTTTTCAAACGGCGAAATTGTCACTTGCGGTGCATTTACTGGTACCCTCCGGTACCAAGCAGAAAACCGCCTCTATGTAGAAGCAGCCACGGGAACTTTTCCTGGTACGACTACTATCACAGGCAGCACATCGGGTAAAAGCGCAACCACAGTCACTTCAACCGGCACCACCACAGGTCCACTCTTAACATTACCATATACCCACCATGCCCTTATTAGCCAGCCCTATGCGTCACAATCCCGTACCGTATCCGGCTTGAATTATGTGTGGGCAGGAACGGTGACCCTAACACCAGATACCGATTATTGGCCTGATACTATCGTGCGCCCAGACGTCCAGGTTAATTATGACTCTAACAGTGATAACTGGATCAATATCCAAAATGCGTGGACGACAGAATGGAACAATTGGCAACGGTATTGGAGTGGGGTCCTCACCCAATTAACCCAACCAACAGGGCCAGCGACCGCCGCACAAGGGTGGAATATCCTTGGACGGGATATGAGTGAGTCCGCAGCTGAAATTGGGAATAAACAGTCACGCAGGGGTGTCCGTGTCGCATCGCGGCCGGAAACAATTACCGAGCGGAATGCCGGTAAAGCAGTAGATACATCGCTCGCACCATTTATGCGGAGCCGGCTAATTAAGGTGACTGCAACAGGGCTCAAGCCATCGACACGCTTCTACGCATTTTTTGATGATGAAGATGTAACGGCTTATATGACTCCGACCAATTCTTCCTTTGTTGCGACAACCGCAGAAGGCACCGCAACCTCTTCCGACAGCAGCGGTAATTTCTATGCCCTCTTCCGTGTACCTGGCACCGAGGCCCTCCGCTTTAGGGTTGGTGCCAAAATCTTCCGGCTTACTGATAGCTCCACAAATAAACACGACCTTGGGACCGTCACCTCAGCCGCTGAAACCATTTATACGTCAATGGGCTTGGCAGGATTTTTAACCAGCCAACTAGCTGCTACACGCCAACCGCGGTTCAATTCAGGTGGGATTTATCCATTTTGGATCGTGCAGCAAGGACGGGGAGCAGGAAGCCATGGTGGAAGCGAAGGTGCGCCACATATCCATGATCCCCTGTCACAAACGTTCTCTGTGTCTGGATTCCGCGCGGGGCGGGTTGAAGGATCTGGAATTTATGTAACTAAGGTCGACCTTTACTTTGCTGCAAAGGACAGCACCTATCCAGCGTATGTGGAATTGCGTGAAGTAGATCCACAGACGGGGCTGCCGTCTTGGAAAGTAGTGCCGTTCTCAACTGTTACGTTACAGCCCGCGGACATCCGGACCAGCACGACTAGCAAAATCCCAACTCCAGCTACGTTTGAGGCTCCGGTATTCTTACTCAATGACCATTCCTATGCAATCGTCGTCAGGGCTGGTGGCAACAATCCCAACCTGAAAGTGTTTACATCGCGGTTGGGTGATAACGACCTTGTAACAGGAAACAAAATTACAGCGGCGCCGGCCGCGGGTTTATTGTATGTTCCTGGCAATGCTGAAACTGCAACAGCCGTTGAAAATGAGGACCTTAAATTTACGTTGTATTATGCCAACTTCAATACCGCCGTGTCAGGCACAGCGGTCCTTAAGAATGAGCCGAAAGATACCTGGGCCATCGCAAATGTTTCGACGGCCTTTACCAAAGCAGGCGAAGTAATCCACGGCGAAACAGTCCTCACGCTTACCACAACCCTTACCATGAACGCGAGCATTATAGCTATAGGGCAAACATCAGTAGCCAACGGTGTCTTAGCTGTGGCGGCATCCTCAACTGCCTTACAGTTGAAAGACTTGACACTGACGCCAAAATTCACAAATGGCGAAACCATCCGTTTCATCCATGCGAACGGCACACCTATTAAATCTAGCGGAGTCAATGTCACACGGATTATTAAGGCTATTACGACTCCAACTGCTAAGGTTGTGGCCTATGACACCACTACGACTGCAAACACATGGTTAATCGTAGCCAACGTCAGTTATTCTAACACAGGAACCGCAGCGAGCCAAACAACGTTTGTGCCAGAAATGTATATCAAAGGGCAAACCGATGGTGGAACAGCACGGATCCTTGCGTTCCCAACAGCCCAAGCAGATGTCGCCCATATTATCAGTGATTATATCCTTCCATCTAATACTACAATGGTCACCACAGCTAAGTTTGCGACTTCAACCTCTGCACGGGATTCTTCATTCAATAAGGTTAGTTTGAATACACCCATTGAATTCACGGCGCCGCGGTACATCCATGCCCGGTCCATTGAATCTAATACATCAGCATCGAGCGCGGCCTTAGCTACTAATAAATCTGCTGAAATTTCCCTAGCGTTCTCGACAACGAGCAGCCATGCCACACCAGCCGTTGACCTCCAGCGGGTGGGAATCATCGCTATCGAAACGTTAGCCAATTCTAATGCTGCGATTGGCACGTCGGAAGATAATGTTAAGTCTGGCGGCAATGCAAAAGCCCGCTATATCAGCCGCAAAGTCGCGCTATCCGATGGGCAAGATGCTGAAGATATTTTGGTTTACCTCACAGCCTATAAACCAGCCACCGCAGCAATATCAGTCTATTATAAAATCCTCCACCGTGAAGATAGTGACCGCTTCGCAGACGCAAAGTGGATTCCGATGACCCAATCTACTGCGACCAGCGTGGTGAGCGATGGAACCAACAAGAATGATACGCACGAATACAAATTTACTGTACCTAACTATTCAAATACTTACAAGTCAGGGGCCAATACCACGAACTCAAATATTTTAGAGTACCGGAATTCTAGCTCCGCACGGTATGTCGGATACAAATATTTTGCAGTAAAAGTAGTCCTGACAACGACAGATACTACAAATCCGCCACGGGTGCAGGACCTCCGGGTCCTTGCTATGCAAATTTAATGGGATTCCAGAAAATTATACGGGATAGTGACTCCCAAGCGCTCCTCAACCTTGATGCCGATGCCCTCCTAGCATACCGGCGGGCGCGTGAATCAAGGCAGAAACTCGATGCCGCTTATATTGATATAAATACATTGCAAGCTACTGTCCGCGCATTAGAAGCCAGGATCAGGGCCCTTGAGGAAGGAAGGACGCAGTAATGGCCGCGATTGCAAACGTAGCACTTTCTAACACATTTGACACTTGGCGTATCCGTTCTAACCAGGTGTTTACGCGGATGAACCAATTTGCTATTAAAGAATCAGCCCTTTATGCTAATACCGTTACCGCAAACAATAACCTCACAGCTAAAAGCGGCGCTAATGTCAACTTCCTTGGATCGACCATTGTATGGTCCCTGATCAAAGCTGGTCAAGCCTTAACGGCCAGCCAGGCGGACACCGGAGGCCGGCGTCTTTTTCATTCTCCAGCCTCAGGGGCCCGCAGCCGGCGCGACAAGCTCGCGATAATAGTCTTCCAACAGGCCAGCCTGCTCCCGATTCATGACCACCAGTTGCCGCTGATCAAAATTCGTGGCCTGGTACAGATAGGTCAGCCCTTGAACCGTTCCTAACTCCACATGAAACTGCCGACCGTCCGGCTCGTCCCTGGTTGTTTCCTGAAGCACCTGCCGTCCCTGGAACCGAGCCCAGACCCGCTGCGCCGACGCGGCGTGGCTCTCGTAAAGGGGCTGATCGCCAACGGCCGGCTTGTTCTTCAGCTCGGCCGGATCCGGTTGGTCCCGGTCATCCGGTTCCGGCGACTCGTCCCACGCGAGATCGGTCCGCGAAGCGCCGCGGTCGAGCACATAGAGCGGCCCGTCATCCGAGACCTCCTCCACGATGTGATAACGGATCGGGACCGGCGGCTCGAAGAGCCTTAGCCCACGTGCTGCCAGAGCCCGCTGAAAGGCCACGCGACGGGCCAGCAACCTGGTTTTCTCAAACACCACCAGCCGACCCTCGGAGGCCAGCGCGGCACAGAGCTGGTCCAGCCTGGCGCCCAAGCCTGTTCGAGCCTCGAAGGCTGCCTGGGCGGCTGGATCGTGATCCCGGTCAAAGGTCCGCCAATCCCGGCTCGGCAGACCCGGCTCCTGTTCCGCTTGCAAGAGCGCGTGGGTAGACAGGATCAGATCGCAGGAGCCGGTGATCATCTCCCGAGGCACATCACGGCACTCGAAACGGACATTGGTCAGGTGCAGGGTCTCCGCCCGTTGACGCGCCGCCACCAGGGAAGCTTCAGACCGATCGATCCCCACAAAAGAAAGATCGGGAAATTGCTTGGCATAGAAGGTGGTCAGAATGCCGATCCCGCAGCCAAAATCAAGGACCGATGGTGGGGGCCCTTTCGGATCAACCACTGGGCTGGCCACCCGGAGAGCGACATGATGGCTCGCGATCCGCTCCGCCACAGCCGCCCCGACGGCCAGATAGAAGTCGTAGCGCTGGCTGTACAGGACCGGTAAGATGTGCTGATCGGCAGTCCGATCGTAAAAAGCCGTGTCAGCCGAGGCGCTTTCTCGCTTCTGCTCGGCCAGGCGGTTGAGTTCGGCGAGCTCCCCGGGGCTCAGGGTTTGGCGCTGCCATCGGAAGTAGGCCTCATCAGACTCAAACCGCCGGAGCCTCCACCACTCCAGGTGACTGGCGAGCGCTGATTGTAAGTTGAAGATAGACAATCGGGAAGACTCGCGCTTCTTAGCGAGGAACAGCGAGCCACACTATCAGGATGCTCAAAAAGGCCATCCAACGCGGCCGCAAGGAGCGAGGACCCTGAGGCGTACTGGAAAAGTACGTTGAGGGGTTCGACGGGCACCTATTGCGTGGCCTCGTGCAATGGGTGATGAGAACAAAGTTGGGGGCCTTTTTCAGCATCCTGTTAAGAGGGTCTTTTCAGCATGATGGCATCCTCATACGCCACTGGAACCGGATGCGGTTGACGAAGCTGCCCGCCGCCCAGCACGACATATTTCTGGCAGGTCAAGGCTTCTAATGAAACGGGGCCCCGCGCATGGACTCGCAGGGTATTGGTGCCGACTTCCCCGCCCAGTCCGAACTCGTTCCCGTCGTGCATGCGGGTCGAGGCGTTCACCAGGACCGCGCCGGCATCCACCTCGCGCGTGAACCGCATTGTGCTCTGGTAATCATTCGTCACAATCGCAGCCGTGTGCACCGGCCCGTAGCGACCTATGTGGGCCAGGGCTTCATCCAGATCCTTGACGACCTTGACGGCCAGGGTCCGCGATAGGAACTGTTTCTCCCAATCCCCTTCCGTCGCCTCTTTGACATTCTGATAGCCGGTAAACGCGAGAGAGCCGGTCAGCGCCAGGGTTTTGGGACAGCCCAGGATATCCACCTTGAACTCGTCGAGCAGCCGGCGCACCAACGCCCCCAGCAGGGGCCGCGAGATCGCTTGGTGGACCAGCAGCGTGTCGGCGGCATTCGCGGCGGAGGGCTGCTGCGCCTTGGAATTCACAACGATGTTCTGGGCGAGCGGCAGGTCCGCTCCCGCATCCACGTAAACATAGGAAAGACCGGCGTCATGGCACAGGATAGGCAGCTTCGTCTGTTCCATGACCGTTTTCCGCAGCCCCGCCCCGCCGCGCGGGATGATCGCATCCAGATATTTAGTCTGGCGCAGCAGTTCGAGCGCCATTTCCTTCTCAGTCCGTTCGATGAAATTGACGGCATCAGGCGGCACGCCCGACGATTCGGCCGCCTCGCGCAAGATCGTTCCGATGAGGGGGTTTGACTTCACCCAGTCGGGGTTTCCGCGGACCACGGAGACATTGCCTGACTTGAGGCAAAGCGCCACCGCTTCGGTCGTAGGCTTGGGCCCCAGGTCGGAAATGATCCCGATCACCCCCAGCGGCACCCGCACCCGTCTTACTTCCATGCCGTTGGGACGGTGCCACTGCTGCGTGATCTCTCCGACCGGATCAGGCAGCTCGGCGATCTCCCGGAGCCGACCGGCCATCTCGCGGAGGTCATCGGCGGTGAGGCGGACTCGCTCCACCGCCTCCTTGACCGTGTCCTTGTTCGTCTCCCCTTCAAGCTTCTTCCCGACCGACTCCACATCGTCCAGGTTCGCCGCCAGGATCGATTCTTCCTCGGCCAACAGGCGATCGGCCATCGCATGCAGGGCCAAGGTCTTGGTGGTGCTGGCGAGCAAGGACAGGGGCCGGGCCGCTTCCCGCGCCTTCTTCGCCAGGTTCGTCATGTAGATCTTGACCGGAACTTCAACCATCTCTTACCTCGCGGGAAGTGATTGGTTTTCAGTGATCAGTTCTCAGCCAGAAACTGAATACTGACAACTGAAAACTGTCAACGTTCTTCGCGGCGTGACTATAGCACTCGCATTCAAAGGGAGTCAAAAGCGGTGCGCCAGGATCAGGAACCGGCCCGCAGAACTATGGTTTCCGCTCGGTCGCCTCGCGCCAGTATGATGATAGCCGAATCGTCTTTCGAATCAGTGCGTGATGGCAAGCCCTGACCCTATCCATCATATTCAGATTACAAAGTATCTTCAAAGACACGCTTTCCTAGTGGGGAACTCGTTCAATCCGAACCGACTGCCAAGTCGGATTGGATTGTTTCAAACTGCTCGAGTGCGGCGCGGAGGTCGTCGGCAATCTCGGCTGCGATGATGTCAGGATCGGGGAGATTCTCGGAGGTTTCGAGGCTTTCGTCTTTGAGCCAAAAGATGTCGAGGCTGGCTTTGTCGCGGGCGGTCAGCTCGTCGTAGCTGTAAGCACGCCAGCGGCCCTCGGGTTTCTTCTCGGACCAGGTGGGCTTGCGTTCATGTCGGTTTTTCGGGTTGTAGCACGTTACGAATTCGTCGAGATCCTCGCGCTTGAGCGGGTTGGTCTTGAGCGTGAAGTGTTTGTTGGTGCGGAGATCGTAAATCCAGAGCTTCTTTGTCCACGGGGTTTCACTGGCAGGCTTCTTGTCGAAGAAGAGGACGTTGGCCTTCACGCCCTGCGCATAGAACAGGCCGGTCGGCAGACGAAGCAGTGTGTGCACATCGCATTCGTGCAAGAGCTTCCGGCGGATGGTTTCCCCTGCTCCACCTTCGAAGAGGACGTTGTCAGGCACGACAATCGCGGCGCGGCCATTGATCGTGAGGACGGATTTCACGTGCTGAAGAAAATTGAGTTGCTTGTTTGAAGTTGTCGCCCAGAAATCGTCGCGCTCGTAGGTTTCTCGCTCCTTCGTGGCCTCCCCTTCCGCCCCCACCACCGTGATGCTGCTCTTTTTTCCAAAGGGGGGATTGGTGAGAACGATGTTGAAGTTTTCTCCGGGATGGCCAAGCAGCGCGTCACTGACGATGATGGGCATGGATTCGTCGCTGCCGATCCCGTGCAGGAGCAGATTCATCGCGCAGACTCGCGCGGTCCCGTGCACGATCTCCCAGCCTTTGAAGGTCTCTTCTTTCAGCTTCTTCTTTTCGGCCTTCGTGAGGTTGGGATTGTGCTCCACGAGGTAGTTGTGGGCGAGGAACAGGAACCCGCCCGTCCCGCAGGCTGGATCGCAGATCGTCTCTCCGGGCTTGGGCGCGATGGCATCCACCATCGCTCTGATCAGGGCACGAGGCGTGAAGTATTGGCCCGCGCCTGACTTGATGTCCTGCGCGTTCTTTTCGAGCAACCCCTCGTAGGCATCTCCCTTCACGTCGGCGCTCATGGCCGACCAATGTTCTTTGTCGATCAGGTCTTTGATCAGCCGTTCGAGTCTCGCCGGAGTCTGGAACTTGTTTTGGGACTTGCCGAAGATCAGCCCCAGCAACCCCTTTTCCTTGCCGAGCTGTTCAAGCGTATGACGGTAATGGTCAAAGAGGGCGTCTCCGTCCTTCTTGAGCAGGCTGGGCCAACTGTACTTGTCGGGAACCGGGCTCGGGTGGCTATAGGGCGGTTTGCTACGTTCGTCCGCCATCTTGAGAAACAGCAAATACGTCAACTGTTCGACATAGTCGCCGTAGCTCATGCCGTCGTCGCGAAGGACGTTGCAGTAGTTCCAGAGTTTTTGAACGATGGCGGCAGGGCTCATGGAGTAATGGCTCGGAACGCGCTCATCGGTTATAGTGAAGAGCCAGGCGGCCAGAGATGAAGAAGCAGAAACCCCTCATTGAAACCAATCCCTATCTAAGCAATCCCAAGAAGTACCGGAAAGCCTTGATCCTCAGCGTCGCGAGTTCAGCCGCGATCGAGACGGGCGCGTCCGTAGAATCCATCGTCAGAATACTCACTGGCAAAGGAAAGAAGAAGCAGGCCAAGAAATCACGAGAGGCCACGACCCGATCCAGCAGGACATGATACACACGAGGAGCGTTCAAGGAGGGCACGGCTACGATGCCGAGCCGGCCAGTTCTCGCGCATGGGCAATCTCACGCTTGTGAGCCGGACGAACCTGAGCAGCCAACAGCGTTACAACGGCCACGGTTTCGCCATCCAATGTTGTAAATTCGACCTCGTAGCCTTCGCCGCCCCGATGAATGAGCACGACGGTGCCGATGTCGCCGCGCCTGAGGCCGTGCTTGGGGAGGTCGCATTCAAGAATCACGTCTTCTAGCTCCTGAATCATGGCATCCTCCGTTTCAGGGGATAGGCGGTCACAAATCGCGGCGCCTGGCCACCTTCATCTATAAACCAGACCGTCCGAACTTGCAATTGTCGGCCATTCGGTGCAACGAGCGGGCCTTCGATCACATACCGGGTGCCAAACGGTGAGTATTCGGAGAGGGTCACAGGGTTGTTCTTCGCGTGTTGCCGCATGGCATCTGCCAGCGCCTCCCATAAGGACGACTGAAAACCGACCGCAGAAAAGAACCCCGCTTTCCCTCTGCCGGCCCGATGGGTCGCTGAAAGCAGATAATCGACAACTTTCGTTTGAGAAATCTCCAAACGGTCTGCATGGGGGAGCTTCATACCGACTGTCCCCGCAAAGAATCGACAACCAGCCTTCCTGAAAACGCCTGGCTCAAAATCGACTGCCGGAGGCGGTCGGCGCGGGTGAGGTTGGCTTCGACGGCGTTATCGAGATCGTCGATGGTTTTAAATTGGTCTTCGGAAAAGCCGTGGCCCTGTGCGAGGGGGAAATTTCTGAGCGCGACGCCTCGCCGTTCGCTTAGATTTGCCGCTTTGGCGTCCTGGACGGCCCAGCCGGAGTCATCGAGCGTCGCGTCAATCTTTTCACGCGCCTCATCCTCTGGGGTGGGCATAGGATGCCTTGCTCCTCCATCGGGAAGAACCGGTCTTTCTATGGCGAGTGAGTCTAGCCGAAATCGTACGTCAAAGCCACTACTCCTCCCCGACTTTGGCCTGGCCATCAGGCAGAACGGCATCGAACGTATAGGCCTGCTTGTCCTGCCACTGGGATTCCCTTAGAATGCCGGCATGACGCAGGATGAAGCTCGTGCCCACTACAACTACCTGATCACCCTCTGCATCAGGAAAGAGGAGGCCTTCGGCCCCCTGGCCATGACTTTCATCAAGGACCATGACCTGGACCAACTCGGCTTGTCGCCCGAAGAGCAGTTCAACCTCTATATGGCGACGTCCGACGCTTTTGCCGCCGAACCCAAGCGGTACACCCACAAGCTGGAATGTTTGCAAAAAGCGGTGAGTCTCCTCAGTCGCACGCGGTTTTCCGATCCGGACCTCTCCCGCCACCTGACACAGGAAATTCACAAGACGCAGGCTGAGACAGACCTGTACAACGAGGCGATGCGGGCGACCCGATCTCAGGCGCCTCCCTCGCCGGACAAGCAACGCCTGATCGTCGAGACCGACCTGCCCGACTATTTTCTCAACACGGCGCAGAAGCGGGCTGCTTCCTACTATCAGAACAAGTACAAGCTCACCAAGGAGGCGAAGGTCGCCCAGCACTTCACCGGCCCCGCGCGCAAGTTCGAGCCGGAGAATCTCGCCGTGCACAAGGAATTTGCCGGCGCCTGCGCGCCGTTCATGAGCGTGCGGACGAGCGCGCTGCATTTAATGCTGCCATTTGATCTGAAGATCAGCCGTAAGCCGGACAACCCGCTGGAGGCCGGGCTGCGGATCTGGTACGCCACGATGGGTTATTCCTTTCCCTTGCGGTACGAGCTGGGCAAGCTCTGCAGCTATTACGACGATACGGTGCTGGACCTCTCCATGGATGACCCGAACTTGCTCTTCGTTTCGGCCTCGCCGGTGAAGGAGCTTGAACTGGGAACCGTCGAGCGGCCTGTGCCGAACGATGTGCCGCTTGAGATCGGCCTCCCGCGCGCGTTTCTCGACGGGACCAACTCGCTCGGCCCGTTCATCCAGGTGGGTTGCAACTTTCGGGTCTGGTTCGACGCATCGGCTGTGTCGCTTTTGATCCAGGGGGCGCCGGACCTGCACGAGTACGGCTTGCAAGGCGGCGCAGGGCTCCTGACCCGCACCTACGCGACGGAGAAGGTCCATGCCTATGCCCAGGCGCTCAGCCAGCCTTGGACGGAGGGGTTGAGCTTTAACTTCGTGAACATGCACCTGCAATTGTCGCCCGGCGTGGAGACGGCCTTGGTGCCTTTTAATACTCCGATCTTCTCCATCTATCCGGTCCTGAGCCGACAGCGGTACACGTTCGAAGACCGGCGGTCACTTGAGAATACACGTGATCAGTGACGATGCACGGAGTGACGGGGAGACAGGGAGACGCGGGGACGGGGGGAAAGAGCACTCGCCGTATCACCCCTTCACCGCGTCGCCGCGTCGCACCTATCTGTTACACATCACTCATCACCCATCACGGTATTGTTATGATTGACCTCCGCAGCGACACAGTCACCAAGCCCAGCCAGGCCATGCGTGAGGCGATGGCCGCCGCGCCCGTCGGAGACGACGTTTATGGGGAAGACCCCACTGTCAACCGGCTCCAGGAGATGGCGGCGACCCTCCTGGGTAAAGAAGCCGCGCTTTTCGTGCCGACTGGGATCATGGCCAACCAGCTTTCTCTGCGAGCCCAGACCCAGCCGGGCGATGAGGTGATCGTCGAAAGCCGTTCCCACATCGTCCGTTACGAACAGGGCGCCGCCGCCGCGCTCGCCGGGGTGCAACTCCATTGGGTGACCGGGCAGCGGGGTCTGCTGACTCCGGAGCAGGTCGAAGCAGCCATCCGGCCGAAAGATTCCTACAGCATCCAGACCAAGTTGATCTGCCTGGAGAACACGCACAACAGCGGCGGCGGGTCCTGCTATGCCCTCTCCACCATCGAACAGATCGGCAAGGTCGCACAGACCCATGCCATCCCCATGCATCTGGATGGAGCTAGACTGTTCAACGCGGTCGCGGCCACGGGAGTGCCAGCTGCCGACTATGCCCGCCCCTTCAAGACCGTCTCCTTCTGCCTATCCAAAGGGCTCGGCGCGCCGGTCGGGTCGATGATTGTGTCAGACCAGCCGACCATCGAGCAAGCCCGCCGGTTCCGCCGCATGTATGGCGGAGGCATGCGCCAGGCCGGCATCCTGGCCGCAGCGGGCATCTACGCGCTCGAACACAATATCACCCGCTTAAAGGAAGACCACGAACATGCCCGACGCCTCGCCCTGGTCTTGCAGAAGATCCCAACCGTCTCCCTCGATGTGCACAGCGTCGAAACCAATATCCTCGTCTTCGACGTCCGGCTGCAATCCCTTGGCCGATCGGCCGCCGACATCATAGCCGCGCTGAAACAAGCAGGGGTGTTGATCAATGCGCTGGGCGAGACGACCTTCCGGGCCGTCACGCATCTGGACGTGAGCGCACAGGACATCGACGAGGCCGGACAGGTCTTCGCGCAGGTCCTCTCCCGCTAGGAGAGTAACACTGTTGAGTAAACAGTCCTCAGTTTACAGTGTTCAGTTTCTGAATGTTCTGGAACTGAAAACTGACCACTGATGACTGATCACCTTTGGTATTCATCGTTCATCGTTACGTTGATTGACAGGCTCTCTCGCACGTCATTACAATGAGGCGCGGCGCGGGAGAGAAAAGGCGTGTCCATGCTCCAGATGGTCTCGTTCAAACAGATCAACCAAATCCTGGAGCTCACCGACCGGTTGGGCCTATCCAGAGAATGGGTGGAAATCCCGCTCTCCCCCGCGAGCCCCGGCCTGGTGCGGAAGCTGACGAACGGGAAGCTGGAGATTGTGGTCGACGCCGACCTCCCGTTCGACCAATGGCTGGCTTCCCTCGAAGGGCAGATCAAACAAGCCTCCGGCCGATAACAGGATGTTGGAAAAGACCTCTTGAACCAATGCTGAATGGTGGGCGGCTTTGAGTGAAGCTCCCCGCGCTTCCGCGCAAGGCATCTTGAAATGGAAAGCGAAACTCTCCGTAGCCTTTTGCCCTCCTACGCTAAAGCTTCGGGGGGCTCTCCTCGCCATTCATCCCCGCCCTTCCGGGCAGGGCATTCTGGCGAAGGAGAGTAACCAGTTCTTATCCTACAGTGATCAGTTTCTGAATGTTCCGGAACTGAAAACTGACCACTGATGACTGACGACATATCTATGGACGAGCAGCAGCCGACCCCCATAGCCGAGCCCAGCGAGCCCATTTCAGCCCTCCCGAGCCGGGAGGAGTTGCAAGCCGAGCTGCTCGATGTCCCGGATGAGCTTGAGCCGCCGAAGGAGGATGCGCCATCGAACCAGATCCACCTGGAGCAGGTTCTCGGTTCGGTCCTCCGACACGTCCGCGGGAAACGCGGGGGGGATCTCCTGGCCGCCATCCTGGTGGGATCAGGAGCCAGACGGGCCTTGACCCCTCACAGCGATCTGGACGTGATTGTCTTGATTAAGGGGCAGGATGAAAGCCAAGAGATGATCCGGGTCGCGGACCGGCTGGTGGAGATTCGCTATCGCGGACACAAGGCCGTGGAGCAGGAACTCGAGCGGGTCCTTCGCCTGCCGCCCTTGCTGAGGAAGGGCCGCGTGCTGTTCGAACACGAGGCGACCGGCTCCAAGCTGCTGGAAAAGGCCCAGCAGCGCTTCCGGTCAGGTCCGCCGCCCCTGAGCATGCACGAAAAAATCCGCTTCAAGGCCGAGTGCCTCCATTGGCTCGGCAAGGCCGAAGACCTCAGCCACCAGCCGGCGACGGCTCAGTACCTCTTAGGAATCTTTCTGGAGAGTCTGTTGCAGGCGTTCTTCCGCTTGCGGGGGTTCTGGCCGACTTCCCCCGCTGACACCATACGCTTCATCACGTCCCGGGATGCAGCAATCGGCGAGCTGCTAGACCGTTTTCTGACCGCGCCGACTCTTCCAGATCGGCTTGCCCTGGCGCGGGAGCTGACGAACCGGATCTTTCAGGATATACCCCATCCGCCCCGGGTGGATTAAACAGCGTTGAACGATGAACGCAGAACGCCAAAGGTAGTCAGTCATCAGTGGTCAGTTTTCAGTTCCGGAACATTCAGAAACTGAGCACTGTAAACCGAGAACTGTTTAATCAAAGTCGTTCATCACTCAGCATTCAGCACTGGTCTCCGCCGTTTAGCCGTCATCCCTTCTCGGTCACGACGACCCTCATCATTAAACTCGCAGAACCGGAAATCCTAGCCCCTCACCCCTTTGGGGATAAGTTTCACCCTGCCTTGAAAAGAACTTGCCGAGAAAAACCCTCAATTGTCCGCGTCAATCCTCCGATCACACTTATGCTAGAATCGCCCCGTCTCCTCTTGCTCGTTGCTGGTGGTTGGTGTCTAAATAGAGCATTCACTCCCCTCCTGATGGTCAGGAGGGGGTTCACGCCTTTACGTTAAGGAGTGGAGAAAGGATCGTCATGGAGCTGGGATTCGTCGGGTTAGGCAAGATGGGCATGAATATGGTCACGCGCTTGCGCCGTGATCAGCACCACGTGGTGGTCTTTGACCGGGCCACCGATTTGATCAAACAGGCCGAGGGGCAGGGCTGCATCGGGGCCGCCTCGCTGGCGGACTTGGCTGCAAAACTGACGCCCCCGCGTGCGGTCTGGATCATGGTCCCCTCCGGCGCCCCGACGGAAGACACGGTCCAGGCCGTGGCCGCCTTGCTCCAGGCCGGCGACACCGTCATCGACGGCGGCAATACGAAGTTTCATGACGATGTGCGAAGGGCCGCCGCGCTGAAGCCCAAGGGGATCCATTACGTGGACGCGGGGACCAGCGGCGGCATCTGGGGGCTGAAGGTCGGGTACTGCCTGATGGTGGGCGGCGAGGCTCCCGTAGTCAAGCGCCTCGAACCGATCTTCAAGACCCTCGCGCCGGAGAACGGCTGGGCCCACATGGGGGGCTGCGGCGCCGGCCACTATGTCAAGATGGTCCACAACGGGATCGAGTACAGCATGATGCAGGGCTATGCCGAAGGGTTCGAGTTGATGTCCAAGAGCGAGTACAACCTGGACCTGGCCAAGATCGCCGACCTGTGGATGCACGGCAGTGTGGTGCGTTCCTGGCTGCTGGAGCTGGGGGCCGGCGCATTGAGCCAGGACCCCAAGCTGGACAAGCTGAAAGGCTACGTCCAGGATTCCGGGGAGGGCCGCTGGATGATCCTGGACGCGATCGAGAAGGATGTCCCGGTGCCGACCCTCACCGCTGCGCTGTTCACCCGGTTTCGCTCGCGCCAACAGGAAACGTTTGCGGAAAAGATGTTGGCGGCCTTGCGCAACGCCTTCGGAGGACATGCGGTCAGGCGGTAGGCTTCGTGAATGGGGAGGACCAGGATGGGAGAGAGCAAGGAGAACCGTCCCGCGACCATTGAGACAGGGCGCGGAGCGCCGGTGGAACCCTGCACGGTGATCATCTTCGGCGGATCGGGCGACCTCGCCCGCCGCAGACTGCTGCCCGCCCTCTACAACCTGCTCTTGGACGGCCTGCTCCCCGCCAATTTTGCCGTGCTGGGCCTGGGCCGCAAGTCCCTCACCGATCAGGAATTCCGCGCTATCGCCCGTGAAGGAGTCACAACCTTTTCCCGCCAGGCGCTGGACGAACCTCAATGGAAAGACTTCGAACGCCATCTGTTCTACCGGTCCGCCGACATCGACGACCCGGCTTCCTATCACGACATCAAGCGCGCCACGGAGAAAATCGAAGCGGAGATGAAGCTCCCGGGGCACCGCATCTTTTACCTGGCCATCCCCCCGACATCGATGGCGCCGGTCTGCAAAGGACTGCAACAGGCCGGGCTGGTCACTCCGTCCGACGGCTCCTCTCCTTACAGCCGAGTCATCGTCGAAAAGCCGATCGGCCGCGATCTGGAATCGGCGAGGCAGATCAACGGGACCATCGGCGGCGTCTTTGATGAATCCCAGACGTTCCGCATCGACCACTACCTCGGCAAGGAAACGGTGCAGAACCTGCTGGTCATCCGCTTTGCCAACAGCATCTTCGAGCCCATCTGGAACCACAAATACATCGACCACGTCCAGATCACGGTCAGCGAGGCCGAAGGGGTGGGCACCCGCGCCACCTATTACGAAGAATCCGGTGCGCTGCGCGACATGATCCAGAACCACCTCCTGCAGCTCCTCTGCCTGGTTGCAATGGAGCCTCCTCATTCCCTGGACCCCGACGTTGTCCGCAATGCGAAGATTGCGGTCCTCCGCTGCCTGCGGCCCATTACGGGAGCAGACGTTGAGCGCTTTGTCGTACGCGCTCAATACAGCCACGGCAAGATTCACGGAGCGGAGGTGCCTGGGTACCGCCGCGAACAGGGCGTCCACCCGGACTCCACCACCGAGACGTATGTCGCGGTGAAGTGTTTTGTGGAGAACTGGCGCTGGGCCGGCGTGCCGTTCTACCTAAGGACGGGCAAGGCCATGCCCAAGCGCGCCAGCGAGATCGCCGTCCAGTTCAAGGACATTCCGCAGATTCTGTTCAACGCCGACCCGGTCAAGCCGCAGGCTCCCAACCTCCTAACCTTGCGCATCCAGCCTGAGGAGGGGCTCTCCCTGCGGGTCATGTCGCGCGTGCCGGGCACCCGCGCCCAGACGCACCCGGTTGAGATGAGCTTCAAGTACAGCGAGGTCTTCGGAACCCCATCTCCCGAAGCCTACGAACGGCTGCTGCTGGACGTCATGGCCGGCGACGCGTCACGCTTCATGCGGCGAGATGCGGTGGAGGCCTCCTGGGCCTGGATCACGGAAATCCTGGCAGGGTGGACGCAGGAGAGTTCAAGATGGCTGCCCGAATACCAGGCCGGCACGTGGGGGCCGGTCGAGGCGGACCGTCTGATTCAGAGCGACGGTCGGGCCTGGCGGACGCTGTAACACACGGCTGAATGATGAACGCGGAACGATGAATAGTTAACAGTTCTCAGTTTACAGTTATCAGTTTCGGAATTGTCCGGAACTGAAAACTGACAACTGATGACTGACAACTCAAATTCATCATTCTGCATTCATCACTTCTCGTATCGCGGATCATGCGCTGGGGACCGCGGCCCTACCCAACCGGCCGGTTCGACCGGCCGAACAAGCCTGCAAAGACCTCCTGATAGAGGAGGTCCGCCAGCCTCCGATACCCTCCAGTGGTCAAGTGGAGCCCGTCGTTCGAATAGGCGGCGGCCAAGCACTGCGTCTCCGGCTCCGCGGTCGCCGCAAAGAGGTCCACGCAAGCAACGTGCCGCCGCCCGCAATAGTCGGATATCAACCGATTGAGGTCCTGCCGACGCCGGATGTGTGCATCCAATTCGGGCCTCCCTCCCATTCTGATGGACGGCACCGTGACCGCCACGGGCTTGATGCCGGTCGCCAAGGCCCACTCATACATCTTCATCAAGTTGCGCATAATCTCGGCGGGGGCTGCGTTCCACCCCAGATCGTTCGTGCCGCCCAGGATCACCACAGACGAGGGCGTCCGGTCCAAGACATCGCGCCGGAACCGCATCGCCATCTCGGCGGTCAACTCGCCGCAGACCCCGCTGACCACGACGCGGACCCGGGGGCCGAGGCGCTTTTGCAGAAAGTCGCCATAGGGAGTCTCCCGCAGAAACGGACTGTCCGGCGTCGACGACTGGTAGCCGGCGGTCAGACTGTCCCCGAAGCAGATAATCACAGGAACCGTCTGACCGTTCTGCGTGGTTTGTTGCCCTTCCACGATGTTCCTTCTTATCCGGCCTGACGCAACAGCCGTGCTGGCTTGTCCAGCCCCATACGGAAGACATTGTAAGTCGGCCCGACTCCATTGACAAACTCTCCTCCGGTAGGCACAATGCTCCCTCATGGAAGACTCGAACAAGCCGGCGGCCGACTACCTGGAAAAATTCATCCGACCGATCCCGATCATGCAGTGGCTCGTGGTGATCATCCTGTCCGCTCAGATGATCACGAACCGCTCCGCTCTCGACAACGAAAGCGTCGCCATTTTCGTGCTGAGCCTGCTGTTGGGAAACGTCGCCCTCCTGTACGGCCTGCCGAAAATCATGAGTCCCACCGGGGTCGCGACCACGCTCGTCGTCGTGGATACCATCCTGGTCCCTTTTGCCCTGTTCTTCAGCGGCAGGACCGGAATGGATCTGTTTGTCGTGTATTTCGGGATCATCATGATCGCAGGCACGACGGGCAACCTCAAGCGGGCGCTGGTCCTGGCCGGCATCACTTGCACCGCCTACCTGGGCTACGGGGCTTTCATGCTGATGACTGAGCAGGAGTCCATCCCGCTGAACACACTCCTGCTGCGCCTGCCGTTTTTACTGATCATGACGCTCTTTTACGGTGCGTTGGCCGAGTTCGCCCAGCGCGAACACAGGCACAAGGAGGTGCTTGCGCACGATGCCATGCACGACGAGCTGACGGGCCTGCCGAACCGCCGTCACCTCCTGGAATCTCTTGACCGGATGTTGGAGGAAGCCAAGCGGTTCGACTCGCCGCTTTCGTGCGCAGTCGTCGACGTGGACCGCTTCAAGGACATCAACGACACCTACGGCCACGACATTGGCGACCTGGTGTTGAAGGAGTATTCCGCCATCCTGGCAGCCCAACGCCGAGGCTATGACTTGGCCGGGCGGCTCGGAGGCGACGAGTATGTCTGGATCCTTCCCCGCGTGGAAAGGGACGGGGCCATCACTGCGGGAGAACGGCTCCGGGAAGCCGTCGAGCAACATGAGTTTGGAGACTCGAGCGCGACCTTTCACCTCACCACCAGCATCGGCCTGACCACCTATATGCCCGGCCAAGGAAGCTACCCCACTCCTGCGCAGATGTTGAAGGCAGCCGACCTAGCTCTTTACACGGCGAAGCGGGAAGGCAGAAACAAAGTCCGCCACCCCCCGCTGGTCGGACCCGTTTCCGGCGACGTTGAGCGAGAGTTGGCCAGAGACAGCCACGCCCACCGATGAGCCCCCCCTCTCATCCCGTTCACCGCCTGGATTCAGAAGGCGGCCAATCCATCTCGGCTTGGCGGCCACAATAAAAACAGGAAAGCCGATAGCGGGCGCGGCGCCGCGGGTTGGGCAAGGACGTAAAGACCACCGGTGTTTCGTCGAAGGGACAGCTCGGCTGCTGATGCATGAGATGCTCATCGGCCATGATCAGGAGAGCGGCGTCATCCCAGGGCGGGACCGGTTCTTCGCGGCCGGTCAAGCGGTCTTCCCACCCGCAACGTTGGCAGCGCAAGGCAAACGTCTTCACCCGATCCCGTACCTGCGAGAGATCGGTGACCTCCACCGGACCGGGACAGCCCGTTCGACGGCAGGCAATCGGCTCGTGCTGAAGGGCACGGATGAACTCCCGATGCGCCACCTGCTGCCGCGCCTGATCCTCCGGAACATCCTTTTCGCGCCACCTCTCCACAGCCCGCAAGCCTAGCCCACTCCCGCATCAGGAATCAAATCACATGATCGGCGTCGACAGGCCGGAA
>Ga0194126_10003730_pt1 | contig 23773 bp, 25 predicted proteins | sample TA2KigC150mmetaG_FD_148641 | JGI IMG/M metagenome (GOLD analysis project Ga0194126, IMG submission 148641) | Freshwater microbial communities from Lake Tanganyika, Tanzania - TA2015035 Kigoma Deep Cast 150m | ecosystem: Environmental > Aquatic > Freshwater > Lake | place: Tanzania: Lake... | reverse complement strand
TCGGCGGCCTGCGAGAAGCTGAGGCGGCGGGCGACCGCCTGGAACACGGCGAGGCGTGGAAAGTCCATGGCTATAACCGCAGGTTATCGTTTCAATAATTGATTGACTATTGCATTATGGCGCGAAGGTGCTACACTGTCAAACGGCGCAACGACATGGTATGTGTTTCACTTTTGGGACGTGCAAGCATCCTGAGCGGAACGGAGCGTCGTTTGCGGAGTGAAGTCGAAGGATGCGATCATCCGCGAAGGCCGCATCCTTCGACTGCGCAGCCAAACACCGGCTGCTCCGCTCAGGATGCTCACAAAGTAAAACGAAGCAACGCCATGAACGACTATCCAGGCATCAAGCTAACTTCCCTCTCGCACGGCGCCGGCTGAGCCTGCAAGATCGGCCCGGCCGATCTGGCGCAGGTACTGCGCCTGCTCACGCCCCCGCAAGACCCCAACCTGCTGAGCGGCTTCGCCGACAACCGCGACGCTGCGGTCTACCGGCTGACCGATGAGCTGGCGATCGTGCAGACGGTGGACTACATCACCCCCATCGTGGACGATCCGGCGGCGTTCGGCGCCATCGCCGCGGCCAACGCGCTGTCCGACGTCTACGCCATGGGCGGCCGGCCGGTGCTGGCCCTCAACTTGGTCGGCTTCCCCATCAAGACCCTGCCGATGGGCGTCCTGGCGGCGATCCTGCGGGGGGGGCGCGGCCAAGCTGGCCGAGGCGGGGGCCACGCTGGGCGGCGGCCACACCATCGAGGACCTGGAGCCCAAGTACGGGCTGGCCGTGACCGGCATCGTTGACCCCCGTTGCATGGTGACGAACGCCGGCGCGCGGCCGGCCGACGTGCTGATCCTGACCAAGCCGCTCGGCAGCGGCATCATCACCACGGGGATTGATCGCGGCCTGGTGGACGATGGGACGATTGGCCGCGTCACGGCGCTGATGGCGCAGCTCAACCGGCTGGCGTCCGAGGCGATGCTGGCTGTGGGCGTGGATGCCTGCACCGACATCAGCGGGTTTGGGCTGCTGGGGCATCTGCGCGGGCTGACGGAAGCCAGCGGGGTCGGGGCCAGGGTCCACGCCGGACAAGTGCCCGTGCTTCCCGAAGCCTGGGAGCTGGCCCGCCGGGGCGCGATCCCGGACGGCTCGCACAACAACGCCCGCTTCCTGGCCGGCTTCGTGGACTGGGCGCCGGGGATTGCGGCCGAAGCGCAGGCGATCCTGTGCGACGCGCAGACCTCCGGCGGGCTGCTGATGGCGGTTGCGCCCGAAAAGGAGGCCGCGCTCATGGAGCAGTTGCGCGGGGCCGGCGTGACGGGGGCGGCCATCGGCGAGATCGTGGCCGGCGCGGCGGGGCGGATCGAGGTCAAGCCGTGAGGCAGGCCACAGTGAGGCAGGCCACAGCAGGCCGCCGAATGAATTCGGCGGCTGATATGACCAGGTGCGCTGAAGCGCACTGCACGTTTTTGAGAAGGAGAACGCGCCATGACCCCAGACGGCAAGCGCACCTATCTGTTCATCATCAACGATGCGCCCTACGGCAACGAGCGGCCCTACAACGCGCTGCGCCTCGCCATGAACCTGGCGAAGCTGCCGGACACGGGTGTACAGATCTTTCTGATTGGCGACGGCGTCAACTGCGCACTCGCCGGCCAGAAGACCCCCACCGGCTACTACAACATCGAGCGCATGTTGCAGTCCATCGCCCGCCAGGGCCAGGTCGCCGCCTGAGGGACCTGTGCAGAGGCCCGCGGGCTCGGGCCGGAACGGTTCATCGAAGGGGTGCAGGGGGGCAACATGCAACTTCTGGCGGCCTGGACGGCCGCGGCCGATCAGGTGTTGGTGTTCTAAGCCGAATATCTGCTGAGGCCGGTCTCCGACCGAGCCGGGCACGGTCAGAGACCGGCCCGAGCGGGTGATTTGGATAGGCGCCAAAGAAACGAGAGACTCACTAAGTGCATGATGGAGGTGATCTGATGGCCGGCAAAACGGTACTTGTATTGGGCGGTGGGGTCGGCGGGACCGTGGCGGCCAACGCGCTGCGCCGGCGGTTGGCCGCGGAGCATCGCGTGGCGCTGGTGGACAAGCGCGGGGACTACGTCTTCACCCCTTCGCTCCTGTGGGTGATGACCGGTCAGCGCCGGCCAGCGCAGATCGTCAAAGACTTGCGGCGCATGGTGCGGCCCGGCGTAGAGGTGTTGCGCGCCGAAGTGGAGGGGATCGAGCCGGGGCGCGGCCGCGTGCGCGCCGGCGGGCAAGCGTTGCCCTACGATTACCTGGTGATCGCGCTGGGCGCCGACCTGGCGCCGGAAGCGTTGCCCGGCTACGGCGAAGCCACCCATAACTTCTTTGCCCTCGATGGCGCGGCCAACCTGTGGCAGGCGTTGGCGCGCTTCGCGGGCGGCCGGGCGCTCGTGCTGGTCTCCTCCTTGCCCTACAAGTGCCCGGCTGCGCCCTACGAAGCCGCGCTGCTGCTGGACGATGTGCTGCGCCGCCGCGGCCTGGCTGGCCGCTGCCGGGTGGAGGTCTTCACGCCGGAGGCGCAACCGATGCCCGTGGCCGGCCCGGCCATGGGCCAGGCGGTCGTGGAGATGCTGGCGGCCAAGGGCATCGCCTTCCACGCCAAACGCCAGGTGCAGCGCATCGAGGCCGAGGCGCGCGAGCTGGTCTTCGCCGACGGCCAGCGGGAGCCGTTCGACTTGCTGGCGGCCGTGCCGCCCCATCGGCCGCCGGCCGCGCTGCAGGGCTCTGAGCTGACCAACGCGGCCGGCTGGATCGTCGTGGACAAGCGCACCCTCCAGACCCGCTTCGGCAACGTCTACGCGGTGGGCGATGCGACGACGATCACCCTGGCGAACGGCAAACCGCTGCCCAAGGCCGGCGTGTTCGCGCACGCCGAGGCCGAGGTGGTGGCCGGGCGCATCGCCGCCGAAATCCAGGGCGCGTCCGCGCGGGCCGAGTTCGATGGCGCGGGCTACTGCTGGATCGAGATGGGGGGCGGCCAGGCCGGCTTCGCCAGCGGCGACTTCTACGCCGAACCCGATCCCCTCGTGCCGCTGCCCCGCGCCGGCCGGCTGTGGCACTGGGCCAAGGTGCTGTTCGAGCGTTACTGGCTGGGCGAAGGCGTGACGCGCCAGGCGGTGCGACTCGGCATGAACCTGGGCGCCAGGGCCTTCGGCATCCCGGCCAGGCTGTGACCGATCGCGTTCTATTCTTGAAGAATGAGGCGACGCATCTATGAGCACCGGCGAACCAGGTCGGCGGTTGCTGGCGATCAGCGCGCATCCCGACGACGTCGAGTTCACCAGCGGCGGCAGCCTGGCGCGCTGGGCCGCCGAAGGCTGGACGACCTTTCTCGTGGTCTGCACTGATGGCAGCAAGGGCAGTCCGAATCCGCAGGACACGCCCGCCATGGTCGCGCGCATCCGCCGCGACGAACAGGAGGCAGCGGCCCAGGCGCTCGGCATCCAGGAGGTGGTATGGCTCGGCCACCCGGATGGCGAGCTTGCGCGCGTGGCGAACCTGGTCGAGGAACTGACGCGGCAGATCCGCAGGATCAAACCCGACCGTCTGCTGGCCTGGGATGCCTGGCGTCCCTATGAGCTGCACCCCGATCATCGCGCGGCCGGGCTGGCCGCGGTGGATGCTGTGCTGGCGGCCGGCAATCCGCACTTCTATCCGCGGCAATGGCGCGAAGCGCACGGCTTACAGCCCCACCGCATTGACGAGATGTACCTCTTCGGCACGGATCAGCGCGATACGTGGGTGGACATCACGGCCACATTCGAGCGTAAGATGGCGACCATCGCGTGTCATGCCAGCCAGGTGGCCGGTCTGCGTGATCTGGCCCTGAAGATGAGCTACTGCAACCAGGGGTACGCGCAGGGGCATGGTGTGACCTACGCCGAGGTCTTCAAGGTGCTGCACCCCTTCTGCGACACCTGATGCTGAACCGGCGTCCCGGGTGGACGCACAAAGGCATGGGGCAGGGGCGTACCCTTGCGGTCGCCCTGGCGGGGCGGCAGGCGCAAGACCTGCCCTTACCGCCTCAGGCGCCATCATCGGAGGCGCGACCGATGCAAGGTGTAGCGGTTTTCGACCGGTTAGCGGGCGCATATGACGAGTGGTTCGACCGCCACCCCGCGCTCTATCGGGCCGAGGTAGAAACGTTGCGCCCCCTGCTGCCGAAGGGCGGCGTCGGCGTCGAGATCGGCGCGGGCAGCGGGCGCTTTGGCCTGCTGCTGGGGGCTGCTCTCGGCATCGAACCCAGCCGGCCGATGGCAAAGCTGGCGCACGGCCGCGGGCTGCCGACCGTGCAGGCGGTCGGCGAGCACTTGCCGCTGCCGGACGGCCGCTTCGATTTCGCGCTGCTCGTGACCGTGATCTGCTTCGTGGCCGACGTCCCGGCGCTGCTGCGCGAGACCCGCCGGATCCTCAAGCCGGGCGGTCGGATCGTGATCGGCCTGATTGACCTGGACACCCCCTTGGGCCGGCTGTACGCATTGCGCCGCGATGCGGATCCCTTCTATCGCCATGCCCGGTTCTACACCGCGGGCGCAGTCATCGCCATGTTGGCGCAGGCCGGCTTCCGGGCGCCGATCGTCTATCAAGCCCTGATCGGCCTGCCCGGCGAGACGCCCCAAGATGACATCGCGGTGCGGCCCGGCTACGGCGCGGGCGGGTTCGTGGGCATCGGCGCAAACCGTTCCTCAAACCACCGCGCTTGCGAAAATGGTAGTCCTGGATTATACTAATCGTGGACTACCATTTGGAGCGCACGATGTTCGTCAACCGCCAGCGTGAATTGGAGGCCTTGGCCGCCCGTTTTGAATCCGGCCGCGCCGAGTTCGGGGTGGTCGTCGGCCGGTCAGATTGACGTGGTGGCGGCGCAGCGCGACCGGCGCTGTGCCCTGTTGGGCGAGGCCCGCTGGCGGCGTGAGCCGATGACTGTGGCCGATCTCGAGGCGCTGCAAGCCAAGCGCCGCACCTGGCTGGAAGACGAAAAGGGCTGGGACGTCTGGCTGGCGCTTTTCAGCCGCAGCGGTTTCAGCCCGGCGCTGCAGGAGCGCGCCGCGGCCGATTCGCATCTCCTCCTACTCACCCCGGCCGATGTGGTGGGCGCGGGCAGATGAGCCGCGCCCATTACCCATCCGCGAACGAAACCGAGCTACAAAACAGAGCTACACGCTGCTCTGAAAATCATTCTCACCCCCCAACCGCCCTACGGGCGTCTCCTGACGACGGAAAAACGTGTCGTCGGGAGAGGGGGAGCAGCGGCGCTCCCCCTTTCCTGGGCGTGTCGTTCCGGCCCAGGAGAGAGGGCCGGGGGATGAGGATGTCCTGCTCGGCCAAGCCAGCCCCTACCCCAAACGATACGCCGCGACGACCCACAGGCCGCTCACGATCGTCGCGATCCCCTCGCCCAGGCCGATCGCCAACACGGTGCGGTCGGGCCGGGCTGCCGGTCGCGTGCCCCAGGCGACGCGAACGAACAGGAGGAGATAGAGCGGCGTCACCGCCCACGGCGTCCAACCGGCCAGGGCCAGCAGCAGCACGAGCGCCAGCCCGCCGCCGTAGTGGCTCAACACCGAGACGCGTGGGGCCGCGGACGACACGCCTTCGGCGGCGATCTTGAGCGCCAGCCGGCGCCGGCGCAATCACCAACGCGAATAGGGCACCCCGCCCACCCCCACGATCGCCATCTGCAGCCACAATACCGGCGTCGTGATCGTCCACGCGCCAATCGCCGCGTAATGCGCGCCCGCGGCGGCCAACGCCAGCCCTGCGGCGCCGATCACCTCGCTCCACAACGTGCGCGCCAGCCGCGCGCTCCCCGCCCACAACTGCAACGCCAGCAGCCCTGCGCCCACGATGCCCAGCGGCAGCAGGCCCCAAAGCCGGGCCACGACGAGAAGATAGGCGCTCGTAGCCGCCATGAGCAGCGCACAGACGGCCAGCCAGGCCAGCAGCAGCGGCAGATCGGCCAGCGTGCGCTTGCCGCGCCAGCTCTTGAGCGCCATGCCCAACGGCTGGCGCGCGCAGAACAGGGCCAGCGCCGCGACGACAAACGCGTCGCCGCGGCCGTTGAACTGGCCCGCCACCCCCAGGCCGACCGCCACGGGGACGAGGAAAAGGAACCAGCCGCCGTGTTCGCGTGGCAGGAGCGCCTTGAGTCGTGGCGCAGGTCCGGCAGATGGCTGAGGCGGTGAGGTAATCGTCATCGTAGTCCCTGGAAATGCGCCCCGCACCGCGATCAGTGCGCCGCCATCTGGCCTGGCGCAACCGGCCGGCGGCGCGGCCTGAGGATCAACCATCCGACCGTCGCCAGGTAGCCGAGATACGCCAGCGTTTCGATGAGCGCCGGGTTGCCGTTGTAGCCGAAGAGGCTTTTCAGCAGTTCACCAACGGCCGACTTGTCGCTAAGGAACGCGTTGATGTTGTAGACTGGCGCCACAATAGCCGGCAACACACCTCCCTCGATCAGTTCATGGACGCCCAGCCCGACCATCCCGGCCGCAAAGAAGAGCAGAATCATATTGGTGACAGAGAAAAAGAAGCGCAGGTTCAGACGCAGCACCCCGCGATAGATCAAGACGCCGAGCAACACCGCGCCGGCCAGCCCCAACACCGCGCCGAGCAGCGTATCGAGGGCCGGACTTTGCAGCGAAGTCGCTACCAATAAGAGGGCCAGTTCCAGCCCCTCGCGCAGCACCGCCAGGAAAGCTACCGCGAACAACGCCCAACGACCGGACGCAGTCGCCGGCCCGGCGGCCTGCGCTGCGCGCGCTTCCAACGTCGCGCGGAAACGCGCGCCTTGCCGGTGCATCCAGAAGATCATCCCGGTGAGGAAGGTCGCCGCCAGGAGCAGGGTCACGTCCTCGAAGATCTCTTCGGCGCGGCCTTCCAGCTCGATGCCGGCCAGGATCAGGCCGGTGGCCGCGAGCAGACTGACGATCACGGCGCTGATGACCCCGGCCCAAACAGCGCGGCCGAGTTGTGGCCGGCCCAATTGCTTGAGCACGCCCAACAGAATCCCGACGATCAGGGCCGCTTCCAGCCCCTCACGTAAACTGAGCACCAATGCGGTCATGTTGACTCCGAATCGAGAACTTGCCCAGGCAGGATGCCCGACTGGCAGATAGCTTATTGCGAGTCACTTGCAATAAGTGTACTCGAAGTCAGGCCGCAATACTATGATTTTCGTTACATAGGCGGCCTATCTGCTCCGGCTCATCGTTCTTGCGCCGCGCGCAACGCCTGCTCCAGATCGGCCAGGAGGTCGGCCAGCTCCTCGATCCCCAGCGACAGGCGCACCAGGTTGTCGCTGATGCCCAGGCGGGCGCGCGCCTCCTGGCCTAGCGAGCGATGCGAGGTCATGGCGGGATAGAGCGCCAGCGAATAGACATCGCCCAGGCTGGTGACGGGCAGCACCACGCGCAGCGCATCGAGGAAACGACAGACCGCAGCCGCGCCGCCGCCGGCCACCTCGAAGCTGACGACGCCGCCGTAGCCGCGGCCGCCGAAAAGTCGCCTTGCCAGTTCGTGGTGAGGATGCGACGCCAACCCGGGATAGTAGACGCGGCTAACCGCCGGCTGCGTCTCCAGCCAGCGCGCCACGGCCAACGCGTTCTCGCACTGCCGTTGCACGCGCAACGGCAGCGTCTTCAGCCCGCGCATAATCAGCCACGCCTCGTGCGGCCCCAACACACTGCCCACCAGCTTGAGCGTCTCGGCCAGCGATTGGCGCCGCGGCCGGTTGGTCGCGATCACGCCGCCCATCACATCGCCGTGCCCGCCCAGATATTTCGTGGCGCTATGCACCACATAGTCTGCGCCGTACTCCAGCGGCCGGCAGAGCCAGGGCGTGGTGAAGGTGGCGTCCACGATCACCGCGGCGTCGGCCGCCTGGGCGCGCTCGACCACGGCCGGCAGGTCGGCCACTTTGAGCAGCGGGTTGGAGATCGTCTCCACGATGACCGCGGCCGGCCGCTCTTCGGTCAACGCCCGCTCCAGCGCCGCCAAGTCGCCCATATCCACGAAGCGGACGCGCACCCCCTGGCTGGTCAGATGGTGGCTCAGGAGCGTGTGGGTGTGGCCGTAACAGTCCTGCGTGGCGACGATTGCGGCGCCGGCGTGCGCGCCCGCATCCAGCAGCGCCAGGTGGATGGCGGCCATGCCGGAACCCGTCGTCAGGGCAGCGCTGGCCCCCTCCAACGAGGCCACGGCCGTCTCCAGGGCGCTGACGGTCGGGACGCCGAAGCGCGCGTAGGTTGGCCCGGAACGCTCGCCCCCCAGCACCGCGTCCAGCTCGGCCGTCTCGTCGTACAGATAGCTGACGCTGGGGGTGATGGGCGAAGCCACGGGGGTAGCAACCGGATAGGGCGCGCGCTCCCCTGCATGGACGGCGCGCGTGGCAAAATGCGCCCCTGGCGGCAGCAGGTGGGGCATGGCTGGCCTCCTCGATGAACTGCGGTTGTGAACGGCTACTACGAGAGCCGTTCCTTCCGATACTCCAGAAGTGTCGTGCCTTCGCGCCGCATTTCTTCCATCCGGTTCAAGAGCGTCGCTTTAGCGTTGTCCGGCAGCCGCTCGATGTAGAGGGACAACCCGTCGCAGGTGACGGGGTGCTCCCAGATCAGGCTGAGATTGGCGGCGGCCGATTGAGCGGTGGCTTCGGTCCAGGGCTCCTGCGCTGCCAGGTCTACCAGAGAGACGACCGCGCGGAACACGCCGTCATGCTCGACGAACAAGCGTTTCAAGCCGGCTTCGCCGAGGTATTCGATCAGGCTCGGATACAGGTACTTCTCCTCGAACTTGAAGTGCGGCCCTACCAGCTTGTTGGCCTCGCCCAACGTGGCCCGCACCTTCGCCGCATCTCGCGTGCGGATGGCGCCGCGCAAATCCATCAGCGCCTGCACGACCTTTCCATGATCCGCGTGAAATTCCCCAACTAACGTATGCTGAGCCATTTTCTTGTTTCTCCTTGTGTTGTTGTTATGTATGCTGCGTTTCATCCAACGCGCATTTACCGTTTCGATGGATCATCGAACAGTCTCAAACTCAGATACTTCATCCCGCTATCGGGCAGGAGCGCCACCACCACGCCCTCCGCCAGCTCGCCGGCGACCTGCAGGGCGGCGTCCACTGCGGCCGCGGCCGAGAAGCCGACGAACAGCCCCTCTTCGCGGGCCAGCCGCCGCGCCAGCGCCAGCGTCCGCTCCGCCTCCGCGCGCAGGGTGCGATCGGGCAACGTGGGGTCGTAGATGCCGGGCACGATGGCCGTCGCCATGTGCTTCAAGCCCTCGATTACCTGCATCTCATCGGCCGGCTGCACCGCGATCAACTGGATCTGCGGGTTGTATTCGCGCAGCCGCCGGCCCACCCCCATCAGCGTGCCCGAGGTGCCCACCCCGGCCACGAAGTGCGTGATGCGGCCGCCGGTCTGCGCCCAGATTTCCGGCCCGGTGGCGTCGTAGTGCGCCCGCCAGTTGGCCGGGTTGTTGTATTGATCCGCGTAGAAGTACCGCTCCGGCGTCTCCGCGGCGAGCTGGCGCGCCAGCCGGATCGCGCCATCGGCCCCCTCCAGCGGATCGCTCTCGATGATCTGCGCGCCGTAGGCGCGCGCCAACTGGCGGCGCTCCTGGCTGACGTTGGCCGGCATCACCAGGGTCACGCGATATCCCTTAACCGCGCCGATCAGCGCGTAGGCGATGCCGGTGTTGCCGCTGGTCGCGTCCATGATCGTCCTGCCGGCCGTCAGCCGGCCGTCGCACTCGGCCTCCTCGATGATGCGCAGCGCGGCCCGGTCTTTGACCGATCCGCCCGGGTTGAACCACTCGGCCTTGACGTACAGCTCGACGTCGGGCGCCAGGCCCGCGGGCAGCCGGCTCAGCCGCAGCAGCGGTGTGTCGCCAATGCGATCCAACACGGTCGGCACGCCCGGCTCGGCCGGGGCGATCCAGGCCGGGCAATCGTCTGTCAGCATGTCTACTTCACGCGTACGCCACATCTTGTCTTATCTCCATCACTCTCGTCGGGCGGGGGCGCAATCCAGAAGATTGTGTTACAGCGCCAGCATCCCCACCGCAGCGTCGTGCCCGTTTCCTCCAGCCACAGGGTGGCGGGCCGGCAAGCCGCAGAACTGGTCATAGTCAATCAACTCGGTGACGGTGGGCCGATCGCCGCAGACCGGGCACGCGGCGTCGCGGCGCGCCTTCAGCGTGCGGAACGTCATCTCCAGGCCGTCGAACATGAGCAGCCGGCCGGCCAACGGTTCGCCGATCTGCAGGATGTGTTTGATCGCCTCCATCGCCTGCAGCGAGCCGATGATGCCCGGCAGCACGCCCAGCACACCGGCCTCCGCGCACGACGGCACCTCGCCCGGCGGCGGCGGGTCGGGATAGAGGCAGCGATAGCACGGGCCGCCGGCCACCGAATCGTACACCGTCACCTGCCCCTCGAAGATGAAGATGCTGGCGTCCACCAGCGGCTTGCGCAGCAGCACGCACGCGTCGTTGACCAGGTAGCGGGTCGGAAAGTTGTCGGAGCCGTTGAGCACGATGTCGTACTGCCCGATAATGTCGAGCGCGTTGCTGGAATCGAGCAGCACCCGATGGGCGCGCACCTGCACGTCGGGGTTGATCTCCCGCAGCCGGTCGGCGGCCGATTCCACCTTCGGCCGGCCGATGTCGCTCTGGCCGTGGAGGATCTGGCGCTGGAGGTTGGACAGATCCACCGCGTCGAAATCCACGATGCCGATCGTCCCGACGCCGGCCGCGGCCAGATAGAGCGCGGCCGGCGACCCCAGCCCGCCCGCGCCGATCAACAGCACTTTGGACTCCAGCAGCTTGAGCTGGCCCGCCTCGCCCACCTCCGGGATGAGGATGTGGCGGCTATAGCGAGCGCGGCGCTCCTCATTGAGCACGGTCGGGACGACGAAGGGCAGCCCGGCGTTCTTCCACTGGCTGAACCCGCCGGCCATCGAGAAGACGTTGGTGTAGCCCATCGCCTGCAGATCGCGACCGCCCAGCAGCGAGCGCACCCCGCCCGCGCAGTAGACCACGATGGGCGCAGCGCGCTGCGGCTGGAGCTCCTCGATGCGCAACTCCAGAAAGCCGCGCGGGACGAAGTGCGCGCCCGACACATGCCCCTGCACCCACTCGTCGCGCTCGCGGATGTCCACCACGGTCAGCTGCTCGCGGGCATCCAGGCGCTCTTTCACCTCATAGGCGTCCAGCTCGGGGACGCGGGCGCGGGCCTGGGCCAGGATTTGATCGCGCGTGGCCCGGCCGGCCGGCGGCCCGGCCGTTTCCCCGGCGCCGGCCGGCTCGGCCGCCGCGCTGGGCAGGCCGCACGGCCCCACCGCGGCCGGGCCGGCGTCGGCCGCCGCCGGTTTCTCGCCGCCGCGGCGCCGCCACTCGGCCCACGAACCTTCGTAGTTCCGCACGCGCGGATAGCCGGCCAGGCGCAGCGCCCAATAGGTGTGCGCGGAGCGCGCGCCGGTCTCGCAATAGACGACCACCTCTTTGTCGGGCGTGACGCCCAGTTCGGCGAACTGGCGGTGGAGGGTTGTGCCGCTGCGATAACGTTGGGCCAGCCCCGGATTGACGTTCTCCTCCCACGGGATGTTGAGCGCGCCGGGCAGGTGGCCGGCCTGGAATTCGGCGGGCGTGCGGGTATCCACCAGCGCCAGCGCCGGATGGTCCAGGTGCGCCGCGATCCATTCGGTCGTCGCCGCTTTGTTCTCGTCGGGCCGGGCGCGATAGACCGCGGGCCGGATGAGCGGCGCCGCGTCGGTGAGCGCGCCGCCCTCCTCCTGCCAGGCCTGCCAGCCCCCGTCGAGATAGGAGACCTGCGCCTGGCCCCAGAAATCGAGCAGCCAGGCCAGCAGGGCCGCCAGCGGGCCGCCCGCATCGTCGTAGACCACCACGTGGTCAGCTTGCGTCAGGCCGAGCTGGCCCAGGAGCGCCTCGCCGGTCGCCGGGGACGCCAGCTTGCCGGGGACGCCATCCACCACGGCGAACAACTGCTGCATGTCCAGATAGATCGCGCCGGGGATATGACCCCACGGGTAGCCGGAGCGGAACTGCGCCAGGGCCGGCCGGACGTCCACCACGCGCAGCCCCGGTTCGCCCAGGCGACGCCGCAGCCAGGCCGCATCCACCAGGAATGCGTTGGGCGCTTCGGTATGATCGCTCACGGCTGCGCTCCCCCGGCCGGCCGGCTCAGCGTGATGACCCATTCGGGCGCGCCGGTCTCCGTGATCTGCCACTGGAAGCCCAGGCGGCGCGCCTGGGCCGGGATCGTCTCCAGCGCGGGCGCGTGGTCGGTGATCACCTCGATCGCCTCTCCTTTGGGCGCACGTTTCATCGCTTCCACTGCTTTCAGCATCGGATAGGGGCAGATTTCGCCCCGCACATCTAATTTCATCGTCATCTCCTCCTCCGGCCTGGCGCGGTCCGAGACCGGCCAGAGCCGGAGTGCGGTTATCGTGCTACCGCTCAACGGGCAGATCGGTGCGGTTGCCCCACTCTTCCCATGAGCCGTCATAGTTGGCGACATGCGCAAAGCCGAGCAGTTGCGACAGCACGAACCACGAATTGGCCGAGCGCACCCCCGTCTGGCAGTAGGTCGTCACTGCTTGGTCGGACTGGACGCCGATCTTTTCGTACATCTGACGCAGCTCGGCCACGGGCTTGAACGTGCCATCAGGATTCATCTGGCTCGTCCAATCCAGGTTGACGGCGCCCGGGATATGCCCGCCCCGCGCGGCCCGGACATCCTGCCCGGTGTATTCCTTCGCGCTGCGTGCATCCACCAGCGCCTTGCCGGGCTGCTTCAAGCTGGCCTGCACCTGCTCCCAGGTGACGCGGAGCGCCGCGTCGGGCTGGCCCGCCCTGTAGGTCGCGGCCGTCACGGCGGGCGTCTCCGCGGTCAGCTTCCGGCCCTCGGCCACCCATTTCTTGCGGCCGCCGTCCACGATGCGCACCGCCGAATGACCATAATACTTCAGCGCCCAGAATGCGCGCGCGGCCCGGAGGCTGTTCGTATCATCGTACAGGACGATCGTCGCCTGATTGTCAATACCCAGATTGCTCAGCAGCGCCGCCAGTTGCGCGGCCGTGGCGACCTGACCCTTCACCGGATCGTCCGCGTTCACCAGCGCGTTCGGATTGAGGTAGACCGCGCCGGGGATGTGTCCCTCGGCGTAGACCTCAGGTTTGCTGCTCACATCCACCAAGCGCACCCCGGCCTTGTTCAGGTTATCGGCGACCCAGGCGGTATCCACCAGCGCCGCCGGCCGGGCGGATCCTGCAGCCGGCGCCGGCGCGACCGCAGCCGGCGCGACGCAGCCGGCCAGCGCCGCCGCGATGAGAATCAACAGAATTACGACACGTTTCATTTTGGTTCCCTCCTGATATTCGAGTCAGATTTGGCACATCAAGTCAAAACTCAGTTCTCGGCGGAGGGAGAGGCGCCGCCCGGTTCGTTGGGCGGCAGTCAGACCATTGACTGCGCTTGGGCGGACGCGCCTCTCCTCCGCCCAAGACAGATGCACCCGACGCCAGTCCCGCCACTGGCAAACCACAACCACTGCATTTGACCAACTCCTTACCGCGTCACAGCAGGCGTTTGATCACCTGCACGCCCACGAACGCGCCAACGGCGAGGGACGCGCCGAACACCCAGCCATTCAGGGCCAGCGATGGAATGGCCGAGAAGAAGGCGCCGATCGTGCAGCCGACCGCCAGGCCCGCGCCATAGCCCATCAGCACGCCGCCGCCGAGCGCCTGCCCATAGCGCCGCCGGTCGGCGGGCAGGCGGATCTTGAACTCCCCGGCCAACAGCGCGCCGATCAGCGCGCCGAAGATCAGGCCCACGTCGAGCATCAGGCCATGCGTCAGCAGGCCGCCGCTTTCGGGCGTCAGCGTGCAGCCCGAAAGCTGATCCGCGCCCAACAGCGGCCCGGCCGCCAGCCCCACCAGCCCGGCCAGGGCATCGGCCCAGCGCGCCAGCTCGCCGGTGACGCCCAGCGGATGGCGATAGGCGTAGTCGAAGACGTTCAGCGCGCCCAGGCCCAGCCCGGCCAGCGCCACCGGCCAGGCGCGCACGAAGATCGTGCGTTGGAGATCGCGCAGCCGCTCGCCGAACGATGGGCCGCTCTCGGCTGCGGCCGGCGCGGGGAAGGCGATGCCGCCCCGCGCCTCCCACCAGAGCGCCAGCAGGTAGAGGCCGGCCAGGGCCGCCAACGTCAGGGCGATGGCGCCGCCGTAGCCCAGGTAGCGCGGCAGCCACACGGCCGGCTGATGGGAGATGTGCGCCTGCCACCACCAATTCCAGGTGCGGCTGGCCCCCCACAATCCGAGCAGGATGCCCCCCATCGCCACCCACGACGCCACGTACCCCTCGCCCATGCGATAGAGCGCGCCCGAAACGCAGCCGCCCGCCAGCACCATGCCCAGCCCGAAGAGGACGCCGCCCACGACCGTATGCCAGCCGAGAGGGACCACGTGCGCATCGGGCGGCAGGAGGCCCAGAGCCGGGTTGGGCGTCATATTCGACATCACCAGGCCGAAGCCCAACGTCGCCACGGCCATGCCGGCCAGGATGGCGCGCATGGTGCGGCCCTGTTGGAGCAGGAACAGATCGCGGAAGGCCGAGGCGAAGCAGAATCGGCTGCGCTGCAAGGCGAAGCCGAACGCCAGCCCGAACAACCAGAAGATGGCGAAGGCCCGGTCGGCCGCGCTGACCGCCAGCGGGATCACGATGGCCGCGACCGCCGCGAGGCCGGCCCCGACCAGGCCCAGGCCGGCCGGGGGCAGGGCGCGCCTGCTTGAGGATGTGACCACGGTCGCGCCTCCTTCAGCCCCCGGCCATCGCCGGCACGATGGAGATGCGATCGTCGGGGGCGACCGGCGTGGCCTTGCCCTGCAACCCCCGGATCTCATCGTCGTTCACGTAGATATTGATAAAGCGCTTCAACTCGCCCGCCTCGTCCATCAAGCGATCCCTCATGCCGGGATAGTGCGCCTCCAGCGCCGCGATGACGCCGACGATGTCGGCCCCCCCGACCTGGACACGCGACTGGCCGCCGGTCAGTTTGCGCAAAGGGGTGGGGATGTTCACTGTTGCCATGCTGCCTCCTGCGATAAGATGATCTCGACCTCTTCGATCTCGACGACCTGGCAGTTGATCCGCCGATCGTCGGTCACTGAATACAACTCATAGCGCGCCGGCCGATCCCCATCAGCGGCCGCATAGCGCATGAGCAAATCCACCCGGTTGCGCACGGGGACGACATCCGGGGGCAGGCCGGCCATCGGCTCGGCCTCCCCCTGGATCATCCGAAAGCCGGCCATAACCGGCTGCGCCGCGTCTGCCAGCGAGCAGATGACGTAGACGCTATCGGGATAGTAGGCGCGCAGCGCGTCGGTGGCCGAGGGATAGGCCGGCGATTCGGGATGGGAATGATAGATGGCGACCATCTCCTGGCCCTGCTCCTCGAACTCGAACTGCTTGAGAAGCGTTTGGGGGTTCATCTCATAGTCCAGGCGAGGATCGGCGGCCACGTTGCGCGCCCGCCAGAGCGCGTCGGCCCGGCCGGCGCGGCCCGCCAGCAGCCCGCACACCTCGTTCGGCGCCCCTGCCTGCGCGTGCGCGATGATCTCGTCGTGGTGAGCCTGAGTGATGACCAGTTGTTTCATCTGCGTTACCGTGCTGGAAGACAAAAAAAGCCCAGGGGGCGACCGTCCCTGGGCTGATACAATGAGTCCCAATGCTGACGCCGCGCCCCGTTGATCTTCGCCTGGGGCGAGGGCAAATCGCACCGACTCGTCGGTTGGTGTTCAGTTGCTACGCCGCAAAGAGCCGCCGGACGAGGCGCGAGCGCCCTCGCCCGGTACAGATGCAAGACAATACAACGGCGTTCATAGATGCTCCGAATGCTGTCATCTGGACACCTGTATCAAACATTTGAGCAACATAGCACGCTCAAATCTCATCTTTGTTTAGTATAAATCCAATTCAAGTCCGCTGTCAAATCTCGCAGCGCCGATCTCGGGCTGCCCTTCCTGATACGCCATCTCCGGCAACGGCAGGAGGATCGCTGAAGCGTAGTAGCCACTCCGCGCGCACGTGTAGCAGAACGGCTGTCCGTCGAGCATGATCTCCCGCTCGTTGATGATCTCCTCGCCGCAGCCGGTGCAGTTGACCCGCACCCCCGGCCGGCTGACGATCTGGCGGATCGGCTGGACGAGCTGCACCGGCTCGACCGTGAGCAGCTCCTCGTCGGACATGACCTGGTAGCCGCGCAGTTGCGCGAAGTAGTGGCGCGGCTCATGGGGCGCGTAGGCCAGGGCGCGCTGGCGCACGTCCAGCCGCGGGGCGATGCGCAGCACCTGCTCCGTCACCACGTCCACGAAGGTCGCGGCGATCCTGCCGTAATCTTCTACCCGCAGGGTGCGATGGCCCACCGTGCAGCCCGTGGCGACCTCGATCCCGTCGGCGAAGCAGCCGTCGGTCTCCAGGATGGCGAGCAGGCGCTTGTCGCGCCGCGGCGTCGTCAGGCCCAACGCGGCCGCGCCCGCCAGGCCGATGCGCACCCCCAGCACTTGCCGGGGGCAAAGGTGGCTGTGGCGCGCTGCGCTGCGTTGCAGCAGTTCATCGAAAGCTTGCATGGCACACCTTTCGCGGGTTCACGCCGATACGACCGCCATCTCTTTGGTATCCACCTGGCCCGCCAACTGGGGCGACGCCCGCTGCAGCAGGCTCAAGACGGTCAGGTGCATCCAGGCGAAGCTGCCGGCCACCAGCAGGAACAGGACAAAGAACGTGGATTGCGGGATCCAGATCAATTCGGTCACTGCGGCGAACACCGGCGGCAGGAAGAAGCCGCCCAGCGCGCCCAGCATCCCCACCAGGCCGCCCACCGCGCCGACGTCGTTCGGGAAGTATTCGGGGATGTGCTTGTACACGGCCGCTTTGCCGACGCCCATGCAGATGCCGACGATGAAGACCAGAACGGTGAACCAGAACGGCGGCAGCACGAATCTGAGCGTTTCGAACTGGCCGCCGGCGACGAACTTCTCCGGCACGTAGAAGACAATGTGCCCGCTGGGTGCGGAGAGCAAGAGGGTCGCCACGAGCATCACGCCGAACACCCAGTACATCACCCGCCGGGCGCCGAACTTGTCCGAGAGGTGGCCGCCGACCGGCCGGAGCAGGCTGGCCGGGAAGATGAAGAGCGCGGTCAGCAGCGCCGCGGTCTGCAAGCTCATGCCGTACACGTCCACGTAGTATTTCGGCAGCCACACCGACAGGGCGACATACGCGCCGAACACGACGACGTAGTAGAGGCTGAAGCGCCAGACGCGGACGATCTTCAACGGCCTGAGGATTTCGCCGAGCGGGCGATTGGCCGCGGGCTTGCGGTCGTGCTTCGGCGCGAAAAGCCACATGGCGACCGCCATCACGGCCAGCAGCACGCAATAAAGTAGGGGCACGAACCGCCAGCCGCCCGGGATCAGCCCGCCGGCCAGGCCGGCCGCGGGAACGACCGCGATCAGCGCCGGGCCGATCAGTTTCGTCACCGAGGCGCCCACGTTCCCCGCGCCGAAGACGCCCAGGGCAAACCCCTGCTGTGCGCGCGGGTACCAGGCCGAATTCCAAGCGATGCCGACGGAGAAGGAGTTGCCGGCAATCCCGACGAAAAACGCCCACACCAGCAACTCGGTGAAGGTTGTCGCCTGGCTGACCATGTACGCCGGCACGATCGCCGCCAGGATCAGCAGCAGGAAAACCCGCTGCCCGCCGAAACGATCGGCCAGGATGCCGAAGGCCAGCCGCCAGAGGGAGCCGTTCAGCACCGCGACCGCGGCCAGCCAGCTCAACTGGACGTCGCTCAGTCCGAATTCAGTGCGGATCGGGATGCCCAGGACGCCAAACATCAGCCACACGGCGAACATCAGCGTGAAGCCGATAGACGAAAGCACCAGGACGCGCATCCGATCGCGGGCCAGCGTTGTGTCGGTATCTTGCGTAACCATGTCTCCCCCTCAGGATCTCCTCGCCCTAACCCGGACGAGCCGGAATCAAAACGACACGGTCGCAGCCACGAATTTCACGAATTATACGAATTAGACCTTCCGCTTTCGTGGAATTCGCCCGCCCTGGCTACGCCACGCGGGCCAGGGTGCAATTCGTGGCCGGGGACTTTCGGCTCTCTGTACGAGAATTCAGCTCGTAAGCGCCTGATCCAAAAATAGATCAAGATGGCTTTTCGCAGCCGCGACGGGTGTAATACCACCAGTTGATGGCGGTGGCGATGACGTAAAAAATCACCATCCCATAGAAGAACGCCTGCGGCGAGCCGGTGGCGGTGATGGATGCGCCGATCAGCGTCGAAAAGATGAAGGGGCCGTACGCGGCAATCGCCGCGGTCCAGCCGATCACCCCGGCGCCCTGGCGCGGCGAATCGGCGAAGATGATCGGATACTGCCGGAAGGTGGCAGCGTTGCCGATGCCGGTGAAGAGGAACAGGATCAGCATGATCGCCACGAATGCGGGGAACTGCGCCAGCGATGTCGGGGTCAGCAGCCCCAGCCCGGCCAGCGCCAAGGTGCCCAGGATCAACACGATGCCGGTGATGTGCGTCAGGATCGCGCCGCCGACCTTGTCGGCAAGCGGGCCGGTGAGGACGCGCGCCAGCGAGCCGATCAGCGGCCCCAGAAACGCATAACGCAGCGGATCGGGCGCATCGGGGAACGAGCCATACAGCGCCTTGATCAACAGCGGAAACGCGGCCGACAGCCCGGCGAACGTGCCGAAGGTCATGATATAGGTGATGGTGCAGAACCAGGTATGCTTGACCTTGAAGATGTCCAGTTGCTCCCGAAACGACGCCTTGACCGGCACGCTGCGCAGGGTGAGCCAGGCGACCGCGCCGATGATCACCAGGAAGGGGACATACCAAAAGGCCGCGTTCTGCAGCCAGATGGGGCGGGTCGCCCCCCCGGCGGTCATCGTCTGCGCGCTGCCGATCACCGCGAAACCGATGATCCAGGGTGTGATGAACTGCGTCAGGCTCACGCCGAAGTTGCCGATGCCAGCTTGAATGCCCAGCGCGGTGCCCTGGAGCTGCTTGGGGAAAAAGAAGCGCGTGCTCGGCATGTAGGAGGAGAAATCGCCGCCGCCCAGGCCCGCCAGTAGCGCCAACACGATGAAGACCCAGAACGGCGTGCCGGGGTTCATCACCGCCAGGCCGATGCCGATGCAGGGGATCAGCTTCAGGAAGGTTGTCGCGGTGATGACATGGCGCGTCCCGTAGATCGGGATCAGGAAGGTGTTGGCGATGCGGAACGTGCCGCCGGCCAGCCCCGGCATGGCGGCCAGCCAAAACAACTGCATGGTGTCGAACTTGAAGCCGATCTGCGGGATGCGCACCACGACCGCGCTCATCGTAAACCAGGTGGCAAAAGACAACACCAGCGCGACGGTCGTGATGATCAGCGTGCGCCAGGCGATCCTCTTGCCGGTCTTTTGCCAGAAGGCGGGATTATCCGGCTCCCAGTTTTGCAGCCACGTGCTCATAGGACAGATACTCCTTGGCTGGAGAGAATCAAACGACCATGGGTCCTCGGCGGCCTGGAGTGGAGGCTTTAGCCGGTTTCTTCTGCTTACAAGAGTGACCGGCTGAAGCCTCGATTCCAGATGGTGATAGGGCAGACTCTTACGCAGGATTGTCCGGCCGGGCCGCAGCCCGCCGGTTTGCGATGACCACCTGCCACGGCCGCAGCAGGTAGCCCAGCGGCCAGGTGATGATATGCACCAGCCGCGAGAAGGCGAAGGCCACGGCCAACAGGTAGAAGTTGAAGACGTGCAGCTTGATGGTGAACGGCAGGGGTGCGATAGCCGCGGCGTCCGGCCGGAAGGTCAGGATGCCCCAGATGTAGGGCGTGAAGATGCCGGTGAACCAGTACGACCCCCAGCGGTAGACCGTGGCGGTGATCAACCCCGTGATCAGCGAGACCAGGAGCAGCGCCAGCACCACGTAGTCCATGGGCGTGCTGACGACGCGCACGCGGCCCACCGTGACCCGCCGCCAGATCAGGATCAGCAGGCCGGTCGTGGCCCAGATCCCCAGGGCGATCCCCGTCAGCTCCAGCAGGTAGAGGCGCAGCGGCTGCGCGTTCCACAGCACAATGCTCTGCGGGATGAAGATGGCGACCAGGTGGCCGAGCAGGATGATGGTGATGCCCCAGTGGAACGAGATCGAGCCCCAGAATAGCTGCCGGCGCTCCAGCAGTTGCGACGACAGCGCCGAGATGCTGAACGGCCGGTAGATCGAGCGATAGATCGTCACCGCGATGGCGAGCGCCAGCGCGATGTAGGGCAGGATGACGAAGAACAGGGTGTTCCAGTCCATGATACCTCCGATGAGTGTTCGAACGGTTGCGAGCGACCGGCTGAAGCCCTGAATCCAGATGGTGCGCCTCTCTCAATAGCCTGGACTCAGTAGATCACGATTCTGGCTCACGCAAAGACGCAAAGAACGTCAAGTCATCCACTACGGGCGACCGAGGTCGCTGCAACGCCTGCGAAGTCGCCCTTCGGCGACTAAATTCCAGCCGACGAAGGTCGGCTTGGCACTGGTTGCAGCGGTTTCCAACCGCCGGGCATGGTTCCCAGGCATTACTTGACCGATGCTCTAGAGGCTTCAGCCGGTTTCTTTGCCGATTCAAGTGACCGGCTAAAGCCTCGAATCCGGAACATGTTCTTGACTTGGTGTCTTTGTGTCTTTGTGTGAGCCTTTCAATGTTGGATCAGAGCCGCCAGCACCGCCTCGTACACGTGCAGATACGGGTTGCGCCGGTCCTTCTCCTGCAAGATCGCGATCATGCGCTCGAGCGCGGTCTTCAGATGCTCGGCCAGCTCCGGGAGCGGCTGGTCGGCCGCGGCCAGGTAGCGCAGCACCGGGACCAGGTGATCGGGCAGCTCGCCCGCCCGGTCAATACCCAGCTCGGCCAGCGCGCGGTTCAACTGCGCCATGAACGCGCCGCGCTGATAGCTCTCGCCCCAGACCTGGAAGCCAACGTAGGGCGCGGCCGCGGGGCTGAGGTCGAGGGTGCGGGTCGCCAGTTCCTCCCACTCCGTCACGCTCAGCCGGCCGATCTGCTTGATGAAGGCCGCGAATTTCCGCTGCGCCGGCCCCTTGCCTGCGGCCGCGGCGCCGGCCTGCAGCTCGTCCAGCAGCCCCGGATAAGGGTAGACCAGCGATTGCGCCAGCAGCGCGTAGATGTTCATCACTCACCTCGCACCGGCGGCTGGATGGCGCCGAAGCCGGCCTCACCCTTGTGCGCCAGCGGATCCTTCCACGTTTCCACCGCCATCTCGCGGTGATAGGGCGGCAGGACGAACCGCTCGTACAGGTGCGGCTGCGTGGTCAGCTTGTAGATGGCGGCCGCTTCTTCGGGCGTAGTCCCTGCCTGAGCCAGGGCGGCGACCGTGGCGTCGTCCACGCGCCGGTTCACGGTTTGGCGGCGCATGAACAGCCGCACCGCGTACATCTTGCGCAGGATGCGGCGGATGGTCGCCTCGTCGCCAGCGCTGAACAGGCTGGCGAGATACTGCACGGGCAGCCGCGCCGCGTCGAGCCGATCGAGCAGGTCGAAGTCCTGCACCTTATCCGAAAGATCCAGGCGGTGGAAGCCGTCCTCGACCATGCTCATCACCGGCGAGAGGGGCGGGATGTAGAACATCATCGCCAGGGTGCGGTATTCCAGGTGCAGCGGCAGCGCGATCTGCCAGACCTTGGCGAACCGGTAGACCGGCGACTTCTGCGCAGCCGCGATCCAGCCCTCATCAATGTCGTTCGCCCGGCCGGCCGCGATCACGGTCGGGTCGAAGGGGTCGAGGATCGTGTCCATAAACGATTCGACCAACTGCGCGTCCGGGACGTTGGCCGCGGCCGGGATGCGGTCGGCGTCGTAGAGCAGCACGCCCATGTAGCGGATGCGGCCCACGCAGGAGTGCGCGCACGCGGGGGCCTGGCCCGTCTCCAGCCGCGGGAAGCAGAGGATGCACTTCTCCGACTTGCCGGTGCTCCAGTTGTAATAGACTTTCTTGTACGGGCACGCGGCCACGCACATGCGCCAGGCGCGGCACTTATTCTCGTTCACCAGCACCACGCCATCCTCGGCGCGCTTGTAGATCGCGCCGGAGGGGCACGCGGCCACGCACGCCGGGTTCAGGCAGTGGTTGCAGATGCGCGGCATGTAGTTGAAGACCACCCGTTCGATCTCGTCCAACGACGCCTGCACCGCGGACGGCAGGTTACGCCGGTTGGGGTCGTTCGCGGCGTAGAGCCGCCCAGGTCGTCGTCCCAGTTGGGGCCGGACTCGATGTGCAGCGGCTTGCCCGTCAGGCTGGAGATCGGGATGGCGGTGGGCTGGTCGTCCCCCTCCGGCGCGGCGAACAGGTCGCCGTAGCGGAAGGTGAACGGCTCGTAGTAGTCCTCCAGGCTGGGCAGATCGGTGTTGAAGTAGAGCTTGGCCAGCCCAGTGAGCTTGCCGTGCAGCCGGAGCTTGAGCTTGTGCGCTTCGCCGTACCCCTGCTCGAACTCCCAGCCGCCGCGGAAGTGCTCCTGGTCCTCCCATTGGGTGGGATAGCCGCTGCCGGGCCGGGTCTCGACGTTGTTCCACCACATATACTCGGCGCCCTGGCGGTCGGTCCACAGGTTCTTGCAGGCGATGGAGCACGTATGGCAGCCGATGCACTTGTCCAGGTGGAAGAGCATGCTCATGTGCGCGCGTACTTTCATGAATGTTTCCTTTCGTCAAACGTTGGAACGTTCCAACGTTTCAACGTTCCAACGCTTCAACGTTCCAACGTTCCAACGCTAAAACTCCACCTTCTCCACCTTCCGCACAAACACGTTCGTATCGCGGTTCACGCCGGTCGGGCCCCAATAGTTGAACGCGTAGGTGAACTGGGCGTAGCCGCCGGCCATCAGCACCGGTTTGAGGCGGGCGCGGGTCATCGAGTTGTTCATGCCGGCCCGCTTGCCGCGCAGCGGCGACTTGGGCACGCTGATGGTGCGCTCGGTGGCGTGGTAGACGAACACCGTCCCCTCCGGGATGCGGGACGAGACCGCGCAGCGCTGGACGAACACGCCGTTGTCGTTGAACAGCTCCACCCAGTCGTTGTCCTCGATGCCCAGTGCCGCGGCATCTTTGTGGTTCAGCCAAATAGGATAGTCCCCGCGGGACAACGTCATCATACGGTGGTTGTCGGAATAGGTGGAGTGGATGCTCCACTTGCCGTGCGGCGTGATGTAGTTCATCAGCCGGCCCTGCGCCTCGGCCTGGGAGTTCTGCGTTTCGTCCAGCATGGTGTGGTCGGGCCTCGGCTTGTAGGTGGGCAGGTGCTCGCCCCACTGCAGGTAGTTCTCGTGGTCCAGGTAGAAATGCTGGCGGCCGGTCAGCGTGCGCCAGGGGATCAGCTCCTCGACGTTCAGCGTGAAGGGCGAATAGGCGCGGCCGTGGTTGATGCTGGCCGACCAGGTGGGGCTGGTGAAGACGCGTCGCGGCTGCGCCACCAGATCGGCGAAAGAGTAGCGCACCGAACGTGTGCCCGCGGCCAGGTGGGTCAGGGAGCGGCCGGTCTTGAGCTCCTCCTGCTCGAACGCGCGGTAGGCCAGCTCGCCGTTGGTGACGGGGTCGAGCCGCAGGATGGCGTCCACCACTTGCAACGGCTCCTCCAGGCTGGGGCGGAGCCT
>Ga0194126_10003728_pt1 | contig 23783 bp, 15 predicted proteins | sample TA2KigC150mmetaG_FD_148641 | JGI IMG/M metagenome (GOLD analysis project Ga0194126, IMG submission 148641) | Freshwater microbial communities from Lake Tanganyika, Tanzania - TA2015035 Kigoma Deep Cast 150m | ecosystem: Environmental > Aquatic > Freshwater > Lake | place: Tanzania: Lake... | reverse complement strand
ATCCATTGCTGAGCCTGCCAGAAGGTTAACCCTGCTGCCGTCATCCTTCAACAAATCCAACAGGGAATAATTCCACAGGCCATCTGCCAGTGTTGCCTGGGCATAAACCGTACCCTTGTTGAGCGAGCCGGATACGGGTATCTCAAGATCTGCTTCACCCGTATCGGCGCTGGTGCTGATTGTTCCATTTACTCCTTTACCCAGTTCAAGCGGCTCTCCTAAATAGGCGACCGCTTCCGGGTTAGCATAGAGGAAATTAAGCGTTTCGGTATAAACCGGTGAAGAGCGCAACACAGAGCGCCCGGCGCTAACCGCAATAATAGCCAGGATGATAATCAGCGCCAGCACAACTGATACAATAATGACCGGCAGTTTCCAACGTTTCTTCTGTCCGGGTTCTTTCTTTTCTTTTACTGCAGACTCGCTTTTCAAAGGGGTCGGTAGCGGAGGGGGCGGCGGAGGCGAAACTGCCCCGGAAACCGGTTCCTCCTCCAGCATGGATTGACAGTAGCGGCACTTCTTAGCATCGGCTAAAATCTGTTCCGAACAATAGGGGCACTTTTTATATTCGTCCACTATTTACCATCCTTTCCCGGCCATCTGGCCTCAAATCAATTATACAACCAGCAAATAATATCTGGCAAAAAGATGATCCAAATCCCAAATCTAAATAAGCAGCTTGAAAAAAACTACCTGACAATCAATACCGGTTTAGCCGACTGCCGGACAATCTGATCAGCATTGCTGCCGATTACCAGCTCATCGACCATGCTGCGACCCTTTCTGGAGATGGCCAGCAAATCTAAATCAGGCTTTTTAGAGGCTTCGATAATAACCTCCGAGGCAATACCGACCACTACCTGGGTTTCTACAACAAAACCTCGCTGTGTGAACTCCTTCTTCCAATCCTCCAGTTTTGAGTATGCTTTTTCTGTGTTCTCCTGCAGTTGTTCCGTTGTATAACCTTCGTCAACCACATTATAGAGAATAATTTTGTTAAAGATTCCGGGATGATCGAGAAAATTATCAAGTACCCTAAGCGAACCGCGCGAGAAATCTGTGGCCAGTAGCGCTGTTGCCGGTTGGTTGTCCTTAAAAATCGGAATGCGCGAAAATTTGCCTTCCTCCCGCAAGTATTTTTCCACCAGCACCGGTTTCTTGGTTCCACGGATTACATCAGCTACGGTACTGCCGAGGAATAGCTTGCGCACCAGACCGCCTTCTCCGAAAGAGCCGATCATAATCAGATCGACATTTTCTTCACCGGAGAGATTAATGATCTCTTCGGTCGGGTTTCCAACCGGCTGGAGGACTGTAACCTTCAATCCCTCTTTTTCAAGCTGTCCTTTTCTCTCATCTATTATTTCTAGAAACCGCTTGCGGTGATCATCAATGCCGATCCCGACTTTTTCTCGCCTGATTACGTGAACAATCACCAACTCTTCCAAGCCCAGTTTCTTTAAATCGTCAACCGCATTTAAGAGCTCCATCGAAGGACCTGACAGATCAATTGCTACCAGCACTTTTTTGAACAATTATTAGTACCCCCCGTTTTTAATAGACAGATTTAGTCCCTTATTAGCACAGCTTAATTAAGTATAATGTTAACCTCACCGGGGTTACCCGGCCACCGCCTTCATCCTGATTTTTCAAGCTCTTTGCGCCCAGATTGCAGCGTTTCGTAAACCTGGGTAGCAACAATCTTAATTACGGTAAAGATCGGCACTGCCAAAATAATGCCAAGCAGACCGCCAAGACGACCGGCCAGCAAAACGACCAGGATAACTGCAAGCGGGCTGATCGCCATTTTACGACCTAGAACAAGTGGCCTGACAACAATAGAATCAAGCTGCTGGACGATGACAATAACAATAATTACTTTTAGGACCATCAGCGGAGAATCGATAGCGCCGACAAGCACGGCGGGCACCGCTCCGATAAAGGGGCCGATTATTGGCACAATATTAGTGATTAAAACAAATACCGCCAACACCAGGGCAAACTCGATGTCAATAATTAAAAACCCGATGTAAGCCAAGATACCGATCAGGATACTTACGATACCAACTCCCTGCACGTAAGAAGCCAGCTGCCTGTTTAACTCCGCTAACGAACGGTTGGTTCTATCAGCATGCAGCTGGGGGGTAAGTTTGTTTATGACACTGGCGACTTTACCGCTCCCGCTTTCCGCCAGCATATAATAAAGCAGAAAGGGAATGACTAAGATGGTGATAAAGAAATTGGTGACGAAATTAATAATCAGGGTAATGCTGTTCAAAGCGTAGTTTAAAGAATTATTGATGGCGTTGGGAATCATTTCCGAAAGCTTATCTATACTTAAAGCCTCCAGGTCAAACAGCTGTCCGAAAAGAGCAGTATCCTGCAGTGATTTAAAAAGCTCTAAAAGTTGGTCAGCTCTATCCGGCAGCGAAATTAATAGGACTGTAAACTCCTTTTGCAAACTCGGCCCAATCAGGGCAACCAGCCCGGTAATTACAGCAACAAAAACCAGGTAAGAAACAGCTACGGCAAGCGATCTGGGCACCTTACTCCTGGAAAGTAGATCAACCAGGGGAATCAAGGCATAGTAGAGAGCGCCGGCTACCAAAAAAGCATAGAAGAAAACCTCAACAGCGATGATCAGCGGCCGAAAGATAAAAGCGATCTGGCTGCCCGTCTGGATGATAAATAATAGTAAAAGAACAGCCACTCCGGCTTTAAAAAGCTTGGAATCCCACATCACAGTTTAAGCACCCTTCTAATCAGCATTTTTCGCTTCATAACCTATTCGACTCCAGCATGTTTATACCTGCATATGAGTTTTTTCTTTCAGAGCAGGAATTCAAACTAACCTGCAGAATAATTATCTTGAGCAGATCAGCTAAATGGAGGTCTAACCGTGGCAGAGAAAAATAACGAATTAGTTAATCAGTTATTAACAGGACAACACAAACTTGAAGCTGATGTTACAGACCTTATAGAAGGTCAAAAAAGGCTGGAAACTGATGTTTCAGAACTTAAAACTGATGTTTCAGAACTTAAAACTGATGTTTCAGAACTTAAAACTGATGTTTCAGAACTTAAAACTGATGTTTCAGAACTTAAAACTGATGTCGCAGAGCTTAAAACTGATGTTTCAGAACTTAAAACTGATGTCGCAGAGCTTAAAACTGATGTCGCAGATTTGAAGGAGGGACAAAGAAGAACGGAATTATTTTTATTGAACATGGAAAACCGCATTTTGCCAGTTGTAAACGCTACCTATGAGGGCATGAAACTACTCACTGAACAAATAGCAACGGTTCAGAAAACCCAAATCGAGCATAGCGATAAACTGGAAAACCATGAACTGCGCATCCTTAAACTGGAACATACAAAGTAGGAATTAGGCTGCTGAGATATATTCTTTAGTATTTAATTACATGGAGGGTTAAGTAGGGATGAGAAAACATGTTTTGTTGATTTCCATGTTGCTGGTGTCTTTACTATTTGTTTGCAGCTGTTCCGGTGGAGAGCCGCAAAGTTATAGCGATCCTGCTGCAACAATCAGTGTCAAGATCAACCAGGATTTTATTATTGCCCTGGAAGCCAATGCAACGACCGGTTTTGCCTGGGAAGCCAGCTTTGATCAATCAATGCTGCAGCTGGTTAGCCAGGATTACGTTCCTGATGAACATGAAGAAGGGATGGTCGGTGTAGGCGGAACAGATCATCTTCGCTTCAAGGCTCTCAAAGCCGGCAACACCGCAATTGAGCTGACCTACAGCCAGCCCTGGGCGGAAGGCGAGAGCGAATCTGACCAACACCTGAATTTTAAAGTCGAAATTAAGTAAGCAGGCTCTGTCACCCCCACCCCGGCCCTCCCCCCTCAAGGGGGAGGGCGCTATGTAACGCTACTTCATGAGGGGGGTGTTTTTATCTGTCCTGATCAACAGTTCTAGCGTAATCAGGATCCTCTCTGGTTTAAATACAATATAGACCAACAAATGATGTCTTTCAGGTCCCTCTTCCCCGGAGGGAGAGGGGTCGGGTGAGGGGGATAATTAAGCTCGAAAGTCTGCCTTAACCCGACTGAAACTCCTTGTGTGGCAAAGTAAACATCACCTTGTTTAGTTAATCAACCCTTCGATAAAAGCCGGGTCCCGATACTTGGCCTCGATCTTTTCAATCAGGGTCTTATCATCATCATCTCGTTCTTCCTTCAACCGATCAAAGGCATCCTGCCAGGCCTGCACCACCTCATCTTCCACATCCTTGCTGAAAGCGATAAAGAGGTTGGCCTGAATAACAACGGCCGGTACCTTGATCAGCTCAGTCGAATCTACACCCGCCTCGGCAGCAACAATCGCCAGCCCCTCACTGTTGCCGAGCCACAGATCCACTTCTCCATTAGCCAATAGCTGCAAAGCTTCAACATCGGTCGGGCTTACCACCAGGTTTTTAAAACCCTGGTCCTGAAGGTATTGAGCACCCGCATCACCCTCGTAAACAGCAATTTTATCTAGCTTCTTAGCATCATCGAGCTCTGTAAAGTTAAGCTCCTGATCAGCGCGGGCATAAAAAGCCTGCTCGTATACCCCAATCGGCCCCACCCATTTGAAAAGATCTGCGCGTTCAGGCGTACGGTTCAGCGAGTAGAGCACAACGCCGGGGCCTTTTTCGACCAGTTCCAGGGCTTCAGCCAGGGGTAAAACCTCAATAGTGCTATCTACCCCGACTTCGTTCATGATCGCCCGGACAATCTCGGTGCTTTGCCCGGTTACCTCACCATCATTAGTTACAAAATTAAAAGGCGGGTAGTCTTCGGTTAAAACCTTAAGCTGCCCGTTTTCTCCCGGATCAGCTGCGTCTGAACATCCGGCCAGCAACAGTAACACTATTAGCAATACTAGTAACCAGTTTCTCATGGCATCATTATCCTTTGCATGTTCATATTCTGGCGGGCAACAGCCGGCAAAGCCCGAAAAATAATAGGCAGTCGACTGCCGCCCGCTTAAAAACCTCAATTAGAAGGCATTATATCCCGATCGCCGTCCTGGTCATCAAGCGGACCAGGCATGGGCTCCGGCAGGCCGATAAACTCAAATTCGATTGTAAAGTTGATCTTGCCTCCTGCAGGCAGATAAACTGAGGAAGATACAACCCTTAAGAATCGCGACTGCGGCGGCCCGCCATTAGTGTACTCAACACTATATTCTCCGGGGGGAGCATTATCAAAACTACGCGGCACCCGGCTGCCCGATTCGACATACGGTCCGTTTAAAACGTAGCTTAAATCACCTTTCCAGGGTTCACCGTTAATGGTAGCGTTTACATTAACTGTGCCCTTCTGTTGCGAAGTGAAATTAAGGGTGTAGGTTATAGCGCTCCCCGCTTTCAGGGTTTGATTCGGTGCCGGAGAAATACCGTTTAGCACCGCCCCGGTTGGCCCGCCGGAATTATAATTAAGCGTATACGATCCGGTAGGCATGCTACTGAACGTATTGGGGATCGAGTTGTCAGAATAGTAAGCAGGTCCGCTGATCGAGTAGCTGATTGCTCCCGAACCCATCGCTGTTTCCCAGGGCTGGCCATCTAACACGGCATTAACATAAATGGTTCCGTAACTGGCCTTCTCCACAAATTTAAGGGTGAAGACAATAGTTTTACCCAGCTCCAAAGACTGCGTAGAAGCCGGGCTAATTTCTGCCAGCGTGGCATTATCAGGCCCACCGCCCTTGTAAGAGACAGTATACTTCCCGACAGGTGCGTGGTCGTAAACCCGCGGTACCTGGAAGTCGCCTACATCCATTGCCCCGCTGACCACAAAGTCAACCATCCCCGACCAGGGCTCGCCGTTTAAGGTAGCTTGCACTTGAACTTTACCAGTTTGCTTGGTTGTCGCGTAGTTGAGCACAAAACCACCGGTGTGGCCGCTATTTAAGGTAATCGTCTCGGCCGGATTAATATTGTTCAATACCGCACCCGCCGGTCCACCGCTTTTTAAACTGATCTTGTACTGTCCGGCAGGCGCATTTTTGATCTCAATCGGTACCGCATTATAAGTACCCGATACCGGTCCGCTGATTGAGTACTCTACCGGGCCAGACCATTTTTTACCGTCTAACTGGGCGCCAATAGTCAGCGTAGCACTCTTCTCCGTGGTAAAGTTAAGCGTGTAGGTAATTGTTCCCTTGGTGGCTACATCCTGCACAGCAGCAGGCGAAATACTCTTCAGCACCGCCCCACCGGGACCTCCCTCCTTGTAAGAGAGGGTATACTCACCGGCCGGCAACTTGGTCAGTGTTTCCGGCAGCAATGTTACCGTTTCGCTGTAAGGGCCTTTAAGCGCAACCCGAACATTGCCGGACCAGGGCTCACCATCTAAGGTGGCATTAATCTTCACTGTTGATGTTGACTCCGTGGCAAAGTTCATCACAAAATGAATCTCTTCACCATCAGCCAGGTCAAGCGTGGCTGCAGGGGTAACCCCGGACATTACCGCCCCGGCTGGGCCACCACCCTTATAGGTTAAAGTGTAGCTGCCGGCAGCAACATCTTCAAAATCCCAGGGCACAGAGTTATCCGTATCGGAGAAGGGTCCGCTAATCATGTAGCTTAAGTCACCCGACCAATCTTTGCCATCAAGCTTAGCGCTAACCCTTATGTTACCGCTACCTTCCGGCAGATCGCCGGGAGTAGCAAACATCCAGGGCTCAGACCAGGAAGAGCCTACGTTGGTGCTGACCGCCAGCACCTTCCAGTGGTACTCAGTGTTTTCCTCCAGCAAGTCTGCAGGTATTACATAGACATCTTCTAGCAGGTTGTGGGCATCAAGAACCACTTCCTGAAAGTTACCGTCAGAAGCAACCAGCAGGCGATAAACAGCGCCGGCCGGCCCACCCCAGGTTAGAGTAGGCGTAAGAGAAGTAACCGTGCTGCCATCCTGGGGCGTGGATAGCTCAATAGCAGCCGACTGCTTTCCTCCACAACCGGATAGCAGTACTAGCGCTATCAACAAAATAAAAGCCAAAACTAAGAGTGTTCTTCGCATCTTAAGCTCCTTTCAAATAATAGTTACTAAGGCCTGATAACAAAAAACTTATGATCCCGATCAACCACTCCTCTGGTTAGTCAAGTAATATTAAGAACAATTCCGACATTCTTTAACTTTAACGTAATTACCCGGCTTTTTTATTATTCGACTGAGATCCGGATATTCCTTCCGCATTAAGTTGCCTTCCCAACAAAAAGCAAACAGCACAAGGGATTGCCGCGTGCGACCAGGGTGATAATATTTACTTTATAGCCTTAATCTGGTAAACCTTAATCACATAAAAACCGGATAACTGATACACATTGTTTTAGCCAGGTTTAGTAGTCTGACTGAAATGAGCGTATTTAGCGTGCCGCTTCAATTGCTTTAAGGTGCTCAAGAGCTGAGAGATAATGGGGATCACTTTCCGTGATCGTTTTAAAGTAAGCCTGCGCACTTTCATAATCATTCAAAAGAAACATAGTTCGGCCTATAATGAAGGCAAGTGGTCTGGCATCACCTGTTCTTTGAATCATTTTTTGCTCGATCTCCTTAACTGCCAACAAATGCTTTTCTGCTTCGGAGTAATTGCCACTGCCAAGATAAAACTCAGCCAGCTGCAGACGAATTATCCCGGCTTGCAGGTAGCTGGTTGCTTCCAGGGGCCGTAGATCAATCACCCGGTCAATTAAATTTATCCCATCCTGTGGACTAACATAATTTAAGAGCAGTTCTCCATAGCGATAGGCATAAACTGGATTATAAGGTTCAAGTTCATGGGCTCGCTGGGCAAGATAAAGCAGCTGTTGTATCTCAGTCCGGTCTTCGGAAGAGCGGGCCTGTTCATCAAATAGGACGTTAAGGTTAAAGTAATTCTCCGCCCGCAGGGGATCGAAACGGATCGCCTCCCCCAATTCAATTACTGCCTGTTTGAGGTTGCCTTGCTCCAGGTTCATCTGAGACCACCAGGTGTTATGAAAGCCTCTAAGTAATACTAAGGAATAGATCAGCAGAAAAGATCCGCCGACGACAGCAACAAGGCCAATCCATCTACCCTGCGCTTTATCTTTCCCGTTGTGGATCTTATCCCTTTTAAACCAGTCAACCCGGTCAAGGCCTTTTGAAACCCCCAGCAGAACGAACAGGTAAATACCGACAGCAGCAAGCGAAAAATTCCAGTCTATGACACTGTGAGCTCCGAGGGCAGCTACAGGAACAAATACAGTTGCCCAATATTGCCAGTACACTGTTGACGCCTTTTTCGAAATACAGTTCCTGACAAAAGCAGCAGCCAGGCTAAGCCAGATGCCGGTAAAGGCCAAAAAACCAAGAATTCCCGCTTCAACCCAAACCTGTAGAAAATGGTTGTGCACCTCGGTGGAGTAGTAGATTTGCTCCTGATAACCCTGGTAAAGGGCTTTAAAGCCGCCACCACCGGTACCCAATAGCGGGTAGTCTTTAATAATTTTAATCGCATCGCGAAACATTTCCAACCGGGCCCGTAAATTTTGATCTCTTCCGGCAGAAAATATGCGATCCAGGTAGCGCTCTGGCAAAACCCTGCTTAATGATCTCTCAAGCACTTGCTCAAAGGATATACTTACCTGCTCCTCCGATACCAAGGAGTCCATGGTAGAGGTATTAATTAATGGAAGAACAAAAAGAAAAGTGATTGATATTATAACCACTGCCAAAACAGCAATGCTAATCACCAGCCTGGTGCGATATTTCTGCGCCAGGTAATAATCTGATAGAGCCCCGAGCAGAAAAGCACCAACCATGACTAAAACAAGAGGTCCCCAGCCGCTGGGCGGGTTTGGTGACCGGAAAAGCGGATCTGCGAAAAAAGCTGCCGGTATTGCTGGTATCGCTGTGGCAACGATCAGCATGGCACTGCGCAACCTCATCCCCGGAGCCGATACTATAATCATCAGAATAACCAGGGGGGGCAGCAGCAGCCAGGCCCCCCGGGAGAAAGTTAAGATAGTGGTAGTTAGGATTAAAGCTGCCGGTATTAAGTAAAGACAACGTTTCCACCAGCTGCCGGCCAGAGTGGCAAGACCGACATTTAAAAAGTAGGCCGCCATCAGGTAGGCAGCAGCAGTGTTGGAATAGCCCAGTGGTGAAGCAATCCTTAACCCCGCATCCTGGTAAGCGCCTAAGATGTACCAGTGTCCCGCTGCTGCGCCGATGCTGGCAATGGTCACCACTACTGCCGCTGCCAGGGCCAGGTGCAGGATTAGATTGAGACCGGGGGGAATAGAGTCATCACCATCACCCACCGGTTTAGTTTTTTCGCGGTAGATCGGCCAGATCTTGCTTACACTCAGTTCAAACGCTACCAGGTAAACAACCAGATACATGGCTATCTTCAGTAGCTGTTCCAGGGCATCACGCTTGTGCACCGCCACGAAGAAGGAGATAAAGTAGGCCAAGAACAAGGCGAGCAGGTAAATGTCAAGAGGCGTTTTAAGCAGCCTGCCCCCACCTAAAGCAAACCGGTAAACTCCCCAGGAAATCAACATACCAAAGATTAGGGCCTGCGCAACCAGCAATTCACCAGTAAAGAAAAGCCCGCGATAAAAAGGTCCGATAAACAGCAGCAGGCTTAGTGAGAATAACAGCAAAAGCAACACGACTCTCTTCAACCACTGGAGATAACCGCTATCTACCCGCTTTTGTTTGTAACCCACTTAATCAAACCCTTTCAGTCAAAAATGATCACTAATCCTCTGATTGAGTGCTACCACCTGCAATAGTTACATTTCGCTGCACTAAAGCGGTTTCCTCTTCTTAAAAGAAGCACGCGCTTTGGCGCGTGCTTCTCAGGGCGATATTTTAAACTGGTTGATTACTTTAATGCACTAGGCAATAAGTAAATAATATAGCAGCCTGGTTTGAAAGACTTCAACAACTTAAAATTGAAACAAGCAATTGCTACTGCCGCGTTACCGACAATGTTACTGGCTTACCTGCTCCTCTTTGAGTTAAAACGATATTGTCGCCAGCTCCGGATACAAAATAGCCATTAGTAGCATGTGTAATAGTAGTGTTAGCACCCAGGGCTGTGCGAATATTCCCCGCAACTGTCGCAGCTGTTTGCCCCTGCACCACAGGTACTGCAACTTTTTCATTTATTACACCTATACCATCATTTACATTAACAACTATAGAGCCTGTGGTTGTTGCCCCGGTCGAGACCACTGTAGAACCAACCGCTTTAACTTCGTTGACGTGAAGAGTTGCGTTCGTTTCTCCTTGACTAATCTGGTTAGCGATATTTTTTCCATCATAATAAACTGAGAAACCAGAATTGCTCGGGGAACTAACATCAAATTTCCAGGCATTTGCCCAGATAGCAGGAACAGTATTTTGAATAGCCGTTACATTGATTGTGGCCGAAGTACTATTAACTGAGACAGCTGTAACAGTGGCCTTTAAAACACCAGTGTAATTGGTATCATCTTTTACTTTATTGATAGCTGCAGCAAGTGCTGTTGCAGCATTTGAGTAAACTGTTCCGCCAGCTGTTCCACCTCTATAAATCGCTACTGTGGCAGTTTTTGCCGTTATGTCACTGTCATATACATGAGAAGCAGCGTAATTTGTTGTTCCGTCTTTCCAATTAATATAAACTGTTATGCCAGCGATTTTAAGAGTATCGTCCATATAAACAGCTTCAGCAGGGGTAACCTTACCTGAAGTGAATTTGCCAGGTACATATTCAACACCTTGTGGTGAAATTGTTGTTGGACTTAAAGATACTCCTGTCGTTCCAATAACTGTAAATGTCGCAGTTCTACCATTACCTGTATCATTTCTAGTAAATCTGACAGACCCTGTTTGATTAATAACCCCACTTCCGGCCGGAGTCATACCTGATACATTTACTACGACTGTGGTGTTTACAGGAATAAGGCTGGTAGCGGTTAAAACAACTCTCTCGTTACCTGCGGTAGTGGCATTGGCAGCATTTACTGTAAATCCGGAAGCGCTATAATGCGAATCATTTGTACTATAGGCTATATTCCCGACTTTGGCATTTTGCAGATTTATTGTTACCGTTTGTCCTATGGCAAGCGGCGCTTCAGTGATCTGAAAACTCCATATTGTATTAGTAGCAGTATAGACAAAGTTAGCTGCCGAAACGTTACCGATTGCTCCTACTGACGGGGGAGGCACAGGACCCGGCGTAGAACTGACGGTGACGTTTGCCTTGGCTCTGATCGCACCCGGGTTAGTAATCCCGGTGGGAAGACTTACCAGGTTGCCCATAAATACATAAGTTCCAGAAGCATTGGCATTGTAGGCCGGCGTTGAGGCAGCATCCCAACTAACACTGATATTGCGCCTGGTTCCGTCACTTAAGGTCGCCGATACAGTAAGTGGTAAGCCGATACTACCCCGTGCGGTACCCAGGGCTACATTAGTATTAAAATCATCGACCTTAGCAATATTAAGGGGGAAAGTTTTAATTCTGCCAATTGAGTACTGCATGATCAAGGCAACATCCTGAGCGTTTATCTCCCCATAACCCTTAACCAAAGCAGCATTTTTCTGCTGTTCTGTTAAAGTAATCTTGCGCAAAACATACTTCTGGACGAGAACAACATCTCGGACGTCGATCTTTCCGTCCCCGTTGACATCACCAAGCTTAAAAGCCTGGGCAGCAGTGGTGGTAATTAAGATAAAAAGCAGGAGAACCACCAGCAAGACTGGCAATAACGGTCTTGCCTTAAACAATAATCTCAAATCAGTGTTTATGCGCATCGTTAATCCCTCTCTTTCATAGCAAGTAAGTAAAAAAACGGCTCCGAAGATGCTTATTGCATCTGAATAAATCTGATTCTCCCTGCACTATTTTTCTATATAATTGTGATAGAACATAGATTTTCAAAAGCTCTGTGGTTAGGGTCATTGCGGCGGCGGTATCAACCGCCGCCGCAGTAAAAACAATTAGTAACACTTTTTAGTTTTTAATAACCGATTATTCTGAGCCTATCAATTCCGACTTTACTTCAACCTTTACTATGCAAAGACCCACTAATTATGGCGCTATGACAATAACCGGTCCAAATGTAGCCAGTTTATTACCACTTAGATCTACAACTCCCCCGATCACAGCATTATAACTAACCGCGCTAGTATTAGCTACAAATTCATTGCCACTGATTCGAGATATTGTTACTTGACCGGCTCCCGTTCTTTCGCTCCTGATGAGTGAACCTGATACGCTAAAACCGTTAGCTAACAATGGCGCAAAGGTATCACCATTAATGTCTTCTTTAAATGTGAGCACAATCGAATTGACACCAGTTACAACTGCCGTATCTAGAACAGGGGCAATTTTATCTGCAACCACTACGTTATTAAAGTTTAACTTGTTACCAAACTCGTCTCTGGCATTGGCCGTTGCCCCCTGCCCCAAAGCTGCTGCTGCTTCTGTCCTGACACGAACTCCAGTAGCTGTGTAAGGCAGGTCACTAGCTGTGCTGAGTACGATGATCGTTTTGCCGCCACTGTATGAAACTGAAACTAGTCCAGCGGCCTTAGCGTAGATGGTAGTTCCCGGATCAATAGCAAAATCGTTGGGGGAAACGTTCGTAATCAGAGCATCTATTGCAAGTGTAACTCTATTAACCGCCGTGGCTTCTGCTTTTTCAATATCAATGTATTGACCTGCTGCAATGGTCGTTACAGTTGATAATGCTGCTGTTTCATTGCCTGAAAGGTCTCTAACTCTTCCAACGGTTATATTATTACCCACATCAAAGGTTATTGCAGTGCCTGAAAAATCAAGCAATACCGATTTGCCATTACTGGCCGGTGTGAATACTACCGTATCGGGTACAGCAATATCATCAGCCCCGATTTTATAAGTGTACTTAGTGCGGTCGGTTATTGATGCCGGGTTCATTGCTTTGCTGAAGAAAACCTGCACTTTATTGTTCGAGCCGGGAAGTAATCTAGAAGTACTGTTTACTACAGGCAGAGTTGTATCAGGTGCATTAATAGTAAACGTTTGGGTTCCCATAGCATTTTGAGCAGGAGTTGTATCCCTAATGTTAGATATCGTCAGCTGGTGTTCGCCAACCATGGAATCAGCAACGGTAATTTCAAAACGTTTGCCTTCACCGCCAATCAGCTCCAGAACTGTGAGGATTGGTACCGGTATAATACCCCGGCGTAAAGAGTAGTTGGCAGCTACTGCACCACCAGTTACAGTTTTGCTGTATTCAACCAACAGTTTCTTGTTGTCCGAAAGAGGTTTGATTGTAACTGTTGCCGTCGGTGGCGTTGTGTCAGGCACCGTATTAACAGTAAAGTTTGCCGGCGCAATTATATTGCCCCAGGTATCCTTCGCTTTTTGGGCATCTAAAGTCCCATCCGAATATTTCATCCATACATTGGTAGAACCAGGTGGCAGTATTTTGCTGCCAAAGTCAATTATAAAGGTACGGTTATCACCAGACGGGTTGGTCACGGCAGTTCCATCAACCTGCGAAATGGTTGAATCGAAGGTGTGTCTGAAGATCAGACGAACATTGTCCTTAAAGGTCGCTGTATTAATGGCCCTGGAGAACTGCAGAGTGACAGTTGTCTCAGTTGAACTGATTGCCTGTACCGTAGGCGCTGTTGTAAGCGGAGTGTGCGTAAATGCTTTAGAAGTTGGAGCTACGGGAAAACCCGAATAATCCCTGAGGCTAGTTCCACTTGCAATCGTCAGGGTATGGTTGCCTACCGGAAAATCTGTAAAACTCTGAATACGCAGTTCACGACGGGCATCAATGTAGGTGGCAGCTGGAAGATTAAGAAATACGATACCACCATCAATTGTAATAAGTGTCGGAGTAATGGTATTATCCAATGGTTCTGAGAAGGTCAGTATAATATCACGAGGACTTTCGGTATGCACGGAAACCAGTGTAGGGATAGTTGTGTCAATATATGGCACACTGGCATCAACAAAATCAGCTGCAAGACCGACCTCCTTTTTGACGACTACTCTGTTTGTTGATGAGCCATTGACAAAGATATAAGTGTCCCCCATCGTAAGCAAAACAGTTTTGCCGTCTTCCTCGACAGCAACTGCTGCACCGGTACCGGTTAACCTGTTAACAGTAGGTGATGCCTGCAGGCCCACATGGAAATTGGCGGAAACCATTCTAGCGAGTTCATCCGGACTAATAACCCGGTTAAACTCAACTTCTACCTGCTTGGCATTTACTGCTGTGACTTTATTGACCATTAAAGCAGCATGGGGAAACTCTTCAATCAAACCCAGAGAGTATTGCATGATCAGCACAACATCACGGGCATCAATTTCGCCATGCCCCTTTACGTTTGCCAGCGCCTTCTGCTGAGCTGTCAGCGTAATTTTCCCTATAACATGCCTCTGGACTAAAACAACATCGCGAACATCGATTTCGCCATCCTCATTTATGTCACCAAGCATGGCTGCTGTTGCAACCGGGGTGACAAGTAATAAAAACAGCAGGGCAAAGAGCAAGGTTAGAGCAATATTATTAAACCCCGCTCTCTTCTTCGCTTTAATTTCAAACATTTGCAAGACCTCCTTAATATTGCTCAATTGATACTTGCTCTTACTCAGTTTTAAAGTTCTCTTCTTTTGATCACACCGGGTAAGGTGTGCTATCTTTGATTCTCTCAAAGAATCACGACAATATGTTAGCAAACCAGTTAGCTCTTTCAATTTATATCAATTCACCCCCATATCGCCGCAACTCCCTAAATCTATTCTCATCGAGCTAATATCCTTTATGGTAATACCCACCAAAAACCGTTTGTAAACTGCCGATAAAATGACCATGGGCCCCAATCAGCATCATTGCCCGAACGAACTCTCCAGTAAAATGGAGTGATGTTATCCGGGAAACCTTCCTGTAAGTGGGGCGGGGAAAGTGGGGAAGTGATAGCGGTATTATATACAAATTGTGTACCGCTTCCGTTGGCATAGAGCACCTGCAGGTTATAACGGGTTGCGCCCGTAACCGGTGTCCAGTTAAAGTAGACGGCTGTGCCTGTCGCTACTGCCCCTTCGGCTGGCGAGAGAAGCGCCGGTGCCGGTAAGGATGGAATCGCGGGGTTTTCATTGATGAAATGCCAGTAGCCGGACCAGGAGCCCCACTGGTTACCACCTGCCAGGCTCTTGCCGGCACGCACCCGCCATTTATACTGTTCCTGAAGAGCTGAATTAAATCCAGTCTCTGTTTTTGATTGAACCGAACCAGCAACAGGAGTAACTGTAGCGGTTTTAAAAACAGATCCAGTTACAAAATCGATAACTTCGAGCTCATAAATAGTTGCTCCATCAACTGTCCGCCAGGTAAAGGGTATACTCGTACCGGTTTGAGTACTATAAGCCGGCGGGGTTAAATGAACCGGCGCAGCAAAGGCCGAGCCGACGGTAAAACTTCTGGTTGGTGCCCAAAGGCTGCCCCAACCGTTGGCATTGCCGGACCTGACTCGCCAGGTATACTGGCCACCGTCAACAGGGAAGTCCTGTTGGAGAGAAGTAGTGCGACCGGAAACAACCGCTGTCCGGTAAATCTGGCCGGTGCTGTCTTTAATTTCCAGCTCATAGCGATCAGCGCCTGGTACCGGCTTCCACTCGAAATTAGTCCAACTTCTGCCGATATTCTCATTATGCTCAGGACGTGAAAGCACCGGAGCACCCGGCGTGTTTCCATTAACAAAGGTCGCATAGTTCGACCAGGCGCCCCAGCCTTCAGAGCTGGCTGCGCGAACCCGCCACCTGTAGATTGACGCATCATCTTCAAATCCTCTTTGGATTGATGATGTTACATTTCCCACAGACGCCTTGGTCACAAAAGCACCTGTCCGTTCATTTACTATTTCCAGTTCGTAGTTAATCGCCCTGGTAACTGCCTGCCAGCTGAAGGTAACCTCTCTGCCGGGCACAGGGGTAAGAGTACTGATTGGTGAAGTAAGCACCGGAGCCGCCAGTAATTGACCACTGGTTAAGGTAAAGTAGCCGGACCAGGCACCCCAGCCGGTGTTGTTACCGGCTCTAACCCGCCAACGGTACTGGGTACCGTCGCGCAGGAAGCCGAATTGCTCGGACATGGTGATATTACCAACGGTAACATCTTTATAAGGTACAGTTTCGGTACCTCTTAAGACTTCAAGCTGGTATTTAGTGGCGCCACTGATCGCATTCCAACGGAACAGGACTGATGAACCAGAAAGCTCAGTGTTATTGGCCGGTGAAGAGAGAGTCGGTGCAGGAAGCACCACTCCGCTGCTAAAATGACGATACGCCGTCCAGGCTCCCCAGGCATGGGCGTTACCGGCCCGGACCCGCCAGCGATACTCAGTTCCATCATTTGGAAAACCGCTCTGAGAAGCGCTTGTTGTATTACCCAACTCGATATTCTTAAAGACAAAGCTGTCGCTGACCCTGACCACTTCAAGTTGGTAGCGGGTGGCCCCGGTAACAGCGCTCCACTGGAAACTAACGGAAGTGCTGTCCAGAGACGCATTGTTGGCCGGAGCACCAAGGGTAGGCGCCGGTAAAGCGGCACCATTGGTAAAGGTGCGGTGTAAGGACCAGGCACCCCACTGGGTGCTGCTGCCGGCTCTGACCCTCCACCGATACTCGGCACCGTCATTTATGAAAGCATACTGGGTTGTGCTGGTGAAGTTGCCAAGATCAACGGTTCTGAAAACAGTTCCGTCGCTGATTTTGGTGATTTCCAACTGGTACCGGGTTGCCCCGGTGACCGCTCCCCACTGGAAGCTGACCATCGAGCCATCAATAGAAGTACCTTCAACCGGCGAGATCAATATCGGAGCATGCAGATGATGGGTCGGAAAACTTTGGATGTGCCCCTGTATGTACTGCATCAGCAGGTTTGCATCAACCACATTGACCACACCATCACTATTGACATCAGCAGCCGTTAACTGCGCGGCAGTAAGCGGTGGCTGATAGCCAAGGATGTGTCTCTGAACCAGGACAACATCGCGGATATCGACAACGCCGTCAAAGTTAACGTCACCGAGCATTTGAGACGAAACAGTTGAGACAAGCAAGATTAGCAAAATAAAAACTGAAAGCAAAGCTAATGTTACTTTCGCTCCAACTCTTCTCCTGTGCGTATTATTCATTTTAAAAACCTCTCTTTGTTTTTTTCTCCCTGATATTCATTATTTATATCTTACTCGTATGAAGACAAACTTTATTCTCCCTGAAATCTTCAAATACCAAGCATCTCTATTTCTTTTGCCCTTTATTTCCTGACTTTTTAATCAAATAGTAAATCACACCCAGAGCAATGATAACAATGATCGGGATAACGACCAGGATGGGGTTAATACCTGTCCGCCTATCAAGAATAGTAGATTCGCCTTCTTCATCGTCTTCGCCGATCACCTCTTCTGCGGGATCATCTTCGCCGGGTTCCGGGTCGCTTGCTTCGGGTTCCGTTCCCTGACCGGGGTCAGTCTCAGTTTCCTCACCCGGTACCGCCGGGGTAATTTTTATCCGGCCGGCAACTGAGCTGGCTGCATCACCGGTTTCGGCAACAATGATCAGATCTTTGAAACCGATTTCCGCTGTTCCTGCTTTTAGCAAATCGAACTTTACCTTGCAGATTACACCGCTGTCTTTTGTATCGGCCTTAGCGGTAACCCACATGAAAATCAGCTCTCCCGGAGCATATTCAAGATTTGCCATATGTAGGCTGTTCTCCGCCGATAGGACCAGGTCACCCGGTTCGATTAACACCGGTTTAACCAGGCTCTGATCAAAGGTAAGGGTAAACTGCCCCCCCTCGGATCCCGCTACTTTTTCGGCAGTAACATTTAGGACAACCTGACTGCCTGCACCGCCTTCAACTGAGGCAGCTGAGATTTTTAAACCCTCGGCTGCTGTAGCGCTGCCTGCAAATACGAGGCTGATCATTAACGCTGCTAATACTGCAATTAAGAGTGCTTTATTTTTTATGATATCCATAGCTCCAAACCTTTTAGGTAATATATTTTGGTTACGGCGACGGCATCTGGCCGCCGCCGCAACCTGTCGGATTAGTTTACTTTCTTTCTACTTCAACTAAGCGAGTATTTGTTTTCTTTTAAGTATAACAGCTACCCCGGCAATCAGGATCAGTGAGCCGCTTAAAAGCAGATAATATGCCCCGCCGGTCGGTGGAGTAGGCTTTTGGCCTTCAAGCTCTTTAATCCGGTTCTCAGCGGCAACCAATCTGGTCAGGTAAACAAAATCGCTGTCTACCGCACCATGCTGGGTCTTTGCCCTGTTAACCAGGAAGCGGGCTTCTTCCACCTTGCTCTTGTCGTTTAGAGTTAATTTCTCCACCGACGGTAGGGCAAAAATCGCATCATCAGCAGCTCTGATTGCATCACACTTGGCGATTACCTTCTCGGCATCCTCGAGTTTTCTTAAATTACTAAAATCACTATCCACTGCACCGTGCTGGGTCTTAGCCCTGCTGACTAAAAAGCGGGCTTCTTCGACTTCTTCCTTGTCGGCACAGGTGATCGTGGCCGGAAGTGCATCAATTGCTTCTTCCGCCAGTCGTACGGCATGGTGCTTGTCGTTCTCGCTCAAACCGGTAACTTTACCGGATGTGGGGGTAGCAACAAAGCGACCGATTAGTGGATCGACAATTACCCAGTCGCTAAAGATTAAATCGGTTTCTCCGGCACCAGTAACTTTAAAGACAATGGTACAAACCACACCGGAATCTTTGGTTGAGCCTTGGGCATTAACCCAGAGAACGCGCAGTTTATTACCACCAACACTACGGTTGGAGTCAAAAAGGTTACCCGAGACATCCGGCACAAAATCACCACGAGTGGCTGATACCGGCTCTAACATCAGGCTCCCACCGGCCAGCGTCGGCCCGAAAGACAGGTCAAACTGTCCCCCCTCGGTTTGAAGGGCGTTGGTAATCGAAACCTTCACCGTCACCGTATCACCGACATAACCGGTTTCCTGACTGGCGCTCAGGCGGATCTCCTGGGCAAAAGCAGCCTGGGCAAAAAACAAGACAAACAGCAAGCTCAAGACCAAAGCAATCATCAAACTCTTACTATTTCTCGGAATTTTCATCATCTTTCCTCCCCTTTGTTTTTCCTTAAATCTCCGACATATATATACCTGGTTAAGGTCTGTTGCTATCCTCCTTTTAAACTGACTTTAATACCTTAGCATCGGGACAAAAAATCCGGGCTAATTAGTGTTTCCCAATTTTCTCCCTATTTCTGCGGTTTCTGATAAAGGCAGCACCGGCAACACAAAGCGCCAGGCCGGCAGTAACCGACATCAATACGCCACCCGTTGGTGGAGTAGGGGTTGGTTTCGGCTTCGGTTTAGGTTCCGGCACCGGTGCCGGTTCGGGTTCATCCTCAACCTTTTCTTCAGCCTCTTTTAGCTTGTCGTAACGCCAGCAGATATCAAACTCTGTCGCCCCGTAAACTTCCATGGCGATTCTCACCAAACGCCTGGCTTCTAAAATCAGGGGCCAGTGTTCCTGGGTAATCTGATCGGCAGGCGGTATCCTGTCTATAGCATCCTGGGCCTCTTTTATGGCCAACATCTTGTAAACCCGCTGTTCAGCAGCGTAAAGCTTTGCCAATTCAGGAAAATCGGCATCGACAGCGCCGTACTCTTCCTTCGCTTTATGCACAAGAACAAAAGCTCTTGCTGCGTCATTTATGTAGGCTTGTTCGTAAGCAACAATCATTTCAGGGTTGGGAAGGCGCCGAATGGCATCATTGGCGGCCGCAATGGCAGCAGCTTTTTCTGCGGGGGTATAACCTAACTCTATTGTTGCTTCGTCAACATTGGCGTAGCTGATCTCGGAACTTAACATTAAAATCGAGAAGCCGACCAGCGATACGACAAGGAGAAGCAATCCGTATCTGACTAGCTTTTTCATACTACTCTCTCCCTTTTTAAATAATAATCTGCGCCCTCTTTCTCTCTATCTATTTCTCTATCTATTGTGGACGCTCCATATACTGCGAAACTTTACCTGCTGATTCACCTCCACTGCATAAGACCTGATAGCTCAGCAGTCTGAAAAACTTGTTCACTGAAAATAAAAATACTTTACCTAATTCTAACATATCCCAGACAGAAATGCTATAATTTTGTAAAAGATCCTTCTTTTCCGTGTAAATATTTTTCTATTCTGGTTTATTATTATGGTTATTCTATATCTTTCTTTTCTATAAATCAAGCGTTTATTATCGAATAGACGAATAAAACTTCCATTTTATATTTCTATAATTGGCATAAGCTGCCTGAAGTCACCTTTTTCTTCCACTAACTACACCCCGTTTACTATTGGCGCTTGCTGTTAAAATACGCTTCAATACCAAGATAGAGGGCAGTTGCTACCCTCTCCTGGTTTTCAGGATCAAGCAGGATTCTCTCTTCAGCAGGATTGCTGATGAAGGCCAGTTCAACCAGAGCAGCCGGAATCCTGACGTTTTTCAACACAAAGAAGCTGCTTTCTTTTACGCCCCTGTTGCGTAAACCAAGTGCTGTGATCAGCTCTCTTTGCAGTTGCAAAGCCAAAATTCTGCTGGCGGCAGCATTAGCTGCACTGACGTGATAAAAAGTTTCTGTACCATTTGATTCACTGTTGTTGTAAGCATTGGCGTGAATGCTAACCATAATATCAGACTTTGAACTGTTGATTAAATCAACCCGCTGCTGATGGATAACGGTCTGGTCGCCGCTGCGGGTTATCACTACGGTGGCTCCGGCTTCGTGTAACAGCTTGATTAATTTTTCGGCAATGATAAGGTTGATTACCTTCTCCCTCACCCCGCTTGCTCCGATTGCCCCGGGATCTGAACCGCCGTGTCCCGGATCAATACCAATTATTCTACCTACAAGTGAATTAGAAGTTATAGTAATTGCACGCACATACTCTCCATGCACCCAACCATGTTTTCCATCTGGTGTAATGACCTTGAGCCACTCATTTTGGTTCCCCTCTACCTGTAGCATCGTGCCAAGGAAAAGGCGATCGAGAATCTCGTGATCAGTGCTCGGCCCACCTCGCAAACGAAGGACATCAACATCCACAACAACCTTGTCTGTATTGATTGCAGGAACACTCTCGGCAGGTGGTGATGCAGGCTGCTGACTGTCCGCTGGCGGAATCTGCTGTTCCGCAGGGGGAGTAGACCTCATCTGCTCGATTAGATCAGTAATGTAAACATGATAGTCAGCGGACGGATTCCAGGTGGAGCTTAAATCTTCAACGTACTGAACAGTGCCCGCCCAGGGTTGGGTAATGGCAACAAAGTAAAGACCGTGAGGCTCGCCAACCGGTTGAAGACCGATATAGGCAGCCAGATGATTGTAATGAGCCCGTACCCCATCTTCGGGTGTGGCAAATTTTTCGAGATCTTCAGCACTATTACCGTCGGCTTCAGCGATTTTAATCCCGGCCCAGTTGTTAAAGTCTGCCGGAACCTGGTTATCAAAGCGCCCAAAGTTAGTTTCCACCGCAGCCTGGGCATAGAGCACCTCTGGCCGCATGACGCAAAGCAGGCCGTAGTCCCAGTAGAGTGGAGCAATATCTACAAAACACTGCTCCGCCCCCCTACTTTTAGCCCAGGTCTGGGCCTGCTCAACAGTTACCAGCGCCAGCCCAACAATCGGTATATCCTTTGGTGGCTGCTCTTCTGTTGTTGGCGGACCGGAGTTACCTGTTGCGGTTGTTTTCGGGCCCAGAATTAGTTCTCCGCCTTTAATGCTGACTGTTACGATTGAAAGCGGCACAGCTGCTTGTTTCGCTTCCGGCAAGGAAAAATAATCCTGTAGATTAAAAGGTTTTTTGTTGATCAGCGAATTGGCATAAAAGCTGATTAACGCCTGGTAATCAAAATAATTCCCTGCTGAATCAAGAAAAGCATAGATTTGTTTGGTAGAAAAATTTTCGTAGAGGCCGTTTGGTTGACCGATTATCTTTTGCGCATAGGAATCGATTAACTCAGCGTAGGAGTATTCATAGTAACTGCCGTTAGAATCCCGGGCAATAAAACCCTTAATAGCCGCCTCTGCCGTGGGAGCAATCAGCAGCAGACAACATAATAGTGTCACAAAAGCAAGGGGCAGTGTCTTTTTTGTATCTGACGACACCGTTACACCTCCAAAACATTTCTCCCTGATTCTTAGCGTATTACCTCAACATTTTTACGTTCTGCCAGGCTGGTTTCAACCTCACCCCAGAAACGTTTGGCATCAGGATTATAGCCCAAAGTAGTACCGCTGACGCGAACGGTATAATTTTGCGGATCTGACACCGATAATGTTACAATAACCAACTTCTTGCCCGGTGTTAAACCTTCTTCGACAATAAACTCGCGTATCGGATCCGGCTCTGGTACTGGTTCAGGCGCAGGCTCCGGCGCTGGGACTGGTTCGGGTTCGGGAGCAGGCTCCGGCTTAGGGGCCGGTGCTGGTGCTGGTGCCGGTTTTGGAGCCGGGGTGGGTGTTTCCTGATTTCCGCTCGATGAATCAGCATAAAGAGGATCACCCTGTTCGATTAAGGCCGCCAGCATATCCGGGGTGGTAATCTCGTGCCCGGCAATTGTTACCACAAAATCTCCGCCAAAAAATATTTCACCAGGAATTTGCTCCAGTGTTGAACCGGCTGCATTAATGAACAGCTTTTCGATTAAACCTTCACCTTTAATTTCGGTCGCTTCGTTTAAGGTCAACTCGGCAATAAGAGTGTCATCTTCCATCGTAATGCTGTTATTTAAGGCTTCTCTTTCAATCGTCAACTCAGAAATTATAGTGCCCGACATTATTTTAAACTGGCCGGCTTCGGCCGTTACTTTCGCTTGATTATAAGAACCTTTTAGCTCAGTCATTCCCGGCGCAGAGAGGTACGCTCTTTCAATTGTACTTTCGCCACTCAGGTAAGTTGCCCCATCAAGATAAAGATTTTTAATGGTGGCTGCAGTGGGGAAAACAATCATAGCGCCTGAAGCCTGACGGTTGATAACCAGTTTGTTGATTTCAGCGTTATTGATCTCAACTTTGGCATCAGGAACATTAAAGATTACCGTGTCAAAACTGCCGTTTAGCTTAAGTTCTTCGGTTGTCATAACCTCGACTTGCTTAAACCCTTCAAAACCCGGTGCCGGATTGTCAAGCAAGCTACCACTAGTTTCAATAACCGCATGATCAATTGCTGTATCCCCTGAGGCAACAATTCTAACTTCGCCGCCCGGTCTGTTCAGTTTGAGTTCAATCATGATGCAATCGCGGATGTAAATGGTGTTCAACCCACCGCCCTGAACCAGTACAGATCCGACAACAGTAACATTGCTCAGCTCCACACTGCCGTCACCAATGCCCGGCCCCAGGTAAAGGTTGCCACTGATCTGCGTATCTTCGAGTTTTTGATCGGGTTCATCGATCGTATAATCGCCGGTGATCTGGCGGATCCCGAACTCATCGATTATTTCAACTTGGCTGGCTGTCAGGAGGTTTCGGACAGAGGAGGCTACATCGAAAAAGTCTGTAAAAAATAACGCAGCAGACCCAATCAACGCTAAAGTCAGGATGAGAAGCATAACCTGAAGCGCGCCGATCTTAGTCCGCTGTTTCTTTTTACGCCGACTAGATTTGGTCAAAACTCTTTCTCCCTTTTAAAACCAGAGTCCTATGGCTAAGGACACAAACAACAACATAAATTTCAAAAATTCATAATTATATTATCAAGGCTTTCAA